>Ga0208357_1002084_pt1 | contig 13726 bp, 16 predicted proteins | sample NGESurdeep092012_6_FD_184487 | JGI IMG/M metagenome (GOLD analysis project Ga0208357, IMG submission 184487) | Arctic peat soil microbial communities from Barrow, Alaska - NGEE Surface sample F52-2 deep-092012 (SPAdes) | ecosystem: Environmental > Terrestrial > Soil > Wetlands > Peat ... | reverse complement strand
CGTCTACTCCGACAACGATCTTGGAATCCGAAACAGTCACGGTTCTCCTTGAGGGCAGGGGACGATGACGAGAGGAACGGAGGCATGCTCGGCGAGCTCCAGGCTTGTGCTCCCGAGTAAGTAGCCCGAGCGAACTCCCTCTCCGCGGGTCCCGACAACCAACATGTCAGCATCAATGGGGGATTGCGCCGCTCGGTCAAGCACGGAACACGGATCACCCGGGCTGATGTTCAGCTGGACCCTTTCTGAGTCGATACCGACCTCATTGGCGAGCCTCCGTACTGTTGCTGTGAGGTTCTGGGTAACCCGTTCTTGGCGAGCATGTTCAAGCAGTCCACCGGCATGGATCACCATCACCTTCGCGTCAACCTGATTCGCCAAGTTGAGTGCCCAGCGGAGTGCCGCTCTGGCATCGGGCGAATCGTCACAGCCCACGGCAATCGTCTGGAATGACGTCATCGACGTTCCTCCTTGGTTGGCTTGAGCGCGCCACCTCCCCCGCATGGAGCCACACCATCAGGCGTTTCATCATCACCGGCTACTGCACGTAATCGTTCGTGGCGAGTGCGGCATGCTGCCCGATACACATCGTTGGGGGTGATGGGGAAGTGGACGCCTACGGTGTCGTCTTCCCATGCCGTGGTCACCGGGAACCCGGAGTTGGCGAAAACGTCACGCATCTTTTGGTTCTCCGCCAGCGTCGTGGCCACAAAGGCAGTAATACCGCGCTGCCATGCGGCGGCGGCAAGTTGTTCAAGGAGCATGGTCCCGATGCCGTGGTTTTGATACTCGTCGGCCACCACAAAGGCCACCTCCGCATCAGATGTGTCGGGAATTCGGTCGTAGCGGGCAACGGCAACCAAGCCATGGTCATCCTCGGCCACCAGCGCCAATCGGTCGAGATAGTCGACATGGGTGAAACGCTCGACCTCTGCATCAGACAACACTCGGTGCACATAGAGATAGCGCCGATACACGGAGCGAAGTGAGAGACGACGATGAAAGTCTAAAAGAAGAGGGGCGTCGTCGGGCCGGATTGGACGCACGTGCAGCGGGGTGCCCAACTGAGTAACAACGTCGGACACCATCTCCTCGGGATAGTCAGGTATCGACGCGCTCATGTCGGAAGGACGACCTTTTGTGCCTTCATTCCCATGATCCAGTTCGTTGTCATACATATCGGCACATCCTCCTTTCACTGCGGAGCGGTCCTGTCGTGCCTCATTGGCTTAGACCCGGTCGTGGCCGGCGATGGCTAGCGCCGTTTTGCCGTTGCCCTAACGGCGGATGCGACGGCCAGTAATCTCCTGTGGTTTGATGCAGATGAAATCGTCCCGCTTGCCACTAGCCCAGGGCGTCACGCCTGCCTTGAGCGCCCGCTGGAGCTGAATTGGATCGACGATGAGGTCTCCGCTGCCGCTCACGAGCACGCTCCATCCCTCAGCGAGGGCGTCGTCGAGAAAATCGACCTCGAAGGAGACTTGCTCGTGCTTCAGAGCGCGCAGAAGAGCCGACGTTGCCGCTGTCCGGAAGACAATGTTGTCGCCGAGCATCCGATAGTTCACGGGGAGTGCGACTGGTCCTCGAACCTCAGTGAACACAATGCGGCCCACACCACCCGGAGCGACCAAGGAGCGGCAGGTTTCCCGATCCAGGACATCGATGTTCCGCACTTCCTTCGGGTTCGTCTGACCAGGAGGCTCCTGGGTACCGCCTCCTCTGATTTGGTCCACGGTGGTCTCCAAGGCGGCGGCGAGGCGCCACTGTGCTGCCACCGAAAGCTCCGACGCAGGGCTCTCTTCTACCTTGCGAAGGAAGCAGGGATCCATGTTTGCTCTGGCCGCAACCTCGTCAACCGTGAGCCCCAACACCTTGCGACGCTCACACACCCGCCGTCCCAGATCTCCAACTCTGCTCATGACTTGCTCCTCCTGTCTCTTCTACCATGTCCGAACCGGAGGGGTGCCACTAGGGCCTTCCGACTCGATTCGGGGCTCAGTGTCCGCGAATCCTGGCTGGACCACGTCGGCTCGCCTCGTTTCGGAACTGTCGTGGAGCGAGGGAACGACGACTATCGAGCAACCGACATGATGTGCAGCCTGGCGGGACACCGAACCGATGAGAACCCCGTGTATCCCTTTGCGACCGCGGGACCCTACGACCAAGAGATCTTCAGGCCCGCACACGTCACGCAGCTCCGCCACGGCGGGCCCGTAGCGCAGCTCCGCCAAGAACTGAACACGAGGATTCCAATGATCAGCGCTGACCTTGGCGTGCTCGACGACTTCGCGGGCAAGTACTTCATACTGGTTCGAGAGGGACACAGAAAGACCCGAGTTGTACGGTTCGTGCCAGGCGTGGATGGCCAAGACCGGGAGGGATCGACGCTCTCCTTCGTCGAGCGCCCACCGAAGTGCCCGGTCCGAGCCGGCAGAGCCATCGACTCCGACCACGATTCGTCCCGCCTGCGGGGACCGTCCCGCGTCGATTGGGGCTGTGCGGACTATGGCAACGGGACACGATGCTTGCTGCATACAGGTCTCACCGACCGAGCCAAGACGTAGCCCGGCGAACCCTCCCCGACCGCGAGCCCCGACGACCAGAAGTCCGGCTGACCGACTTGCAGCAGTTAGAGCTTCGTCCGCCGGAAGCTCCATGGTGGTGCCCGTCACGATGACGCCCGGATGGCTCGTTGCCACCAAGGCGACCGCATCATCGACCACCGCCTCTCCGGCAGACAGATCACCCTCGGGTTGGAACCAGTCCGGAACTGTCTTGGGGTGCCCAGTCCCGGCGTAGATGATGTGCAGGATCGCGCCTCGCCGCCGAGCCTCGTCTGCAGCCCACTTGAGCGCCAGGAGGGACTGGTCCGAACCATCGACGCCGACCACGATGGGCGGCTCATGGCTCACGGGACCCGCCCCTTGCCCAGATGTCACCGTCCCTCTCGGCCCGTGCCGGCCAAAGCCGAGGATCGGTCGAGCGAACGTGCTCGCATGACATCGGTCATGGTCATGGCGAACTCGTCAACGAAGTAGGGGCTGATCTCACGCCTGGGCGAGCGGGCCGTCTTCGGTATCTGCGTCTTCTGCGTGGTCGGATTGCGCATCGCTGCTCCTTATCGGTGCCGGGGTTCCGTCTTCCTCTATTGGACGCCACCAGGGGCCTCAGGCGTAGGGCCGAAGGTCCCTTACGCCGGAATCCTCCTCCCGGTAGGGCTAAACGTCCCTTGGCCCGGCATTTCCCTCAACCACCTCACCATTCCGGCCCATGTCGACAGCTCGGCTTGACCGGAGAACTCTCCATACCCTCGCCGGGACCGGCTGGGTGACCTCTCGACAAGATCAGCCGACCCACAGGCGGTCGGGTGTCGAATGACACCTCAACGATGGGCCGCAGGTATCCCGGAGGTCGGCAGGGCGGTGAAGCCTCGAATCAATGGTTGCTTGTCCTGGTGGGGGACATGTCTGTGGCGAAGTGACTTGTGCAGGGCATCGATTCCTAGCATCACCGGTAGGCCGGCCACGGCGATGAGCCAGCCCCATGCTGGTGGCGGTGCCTGGCCGAGCACCGCGGCGATGGGAGGGATAAAGAGGAAGCACGCCAGCAGCGCGAGGGCAGTGGTGATGCCGATGAGAAGCAGTCGGTTGGAGAACCAACCCAACCGACCGGGCCAACGGGTAGCGCTCCGACAGGCGAATGCCACACCGATCTGACAGAGGATGACCGTTGCAAAGGCGCTTCCCGATGCCGATCGCAGGGCATGACCGTGAGGAAAGGCGTGACCCGGCGACCAACCGAGCGCCACAAGAGCAATGCAAAACGCGAGAAGCTCCATGGCCGACTCAGCGGGCCCGAGAATGGCAAACGCTCGCGTCAACACCTTGCGATCTATCAGATGACGACCCTGCAACGGCTGGGTTGGTACTGCGTCTCCGCCGTGCTCGACTCCTAGGGCAAGCGCGGGCAGCACATCGGCTCCCACGTCAAAGCAGAGGATCTGCAGGACTCCAAGCGCCAGCGGAAAGCGGCCACCACTGACGGCCCAAATAATGAACGGCGTCAGCTCCGCGACGTTGCAAACCAGGTGATAGGTGAGGAAGCGCCGCATGTTGGCAAAGGTAATCCGCCCGTGCCGAACCGCCGTCACGATGGTGCCGAAGTCGTCGTCGAGCAGAACCAGGTCAGCGGCCTCCCGAGCCACGTCGGTTCCCGACTGGCCCATGGCCACACCGATATCAGCGGTCTGGAGGGCAGGTCCGTCGTTCACACCATCACCGGTCATCGCCACGACATGCCCGCGGTGTTGTAAGGCGACAGCAATCCGGAGCTTGTCCTCAGGAGTCACCCGACTGACGACTACGCCATCATCTCGGTCGATCAGCGCACCGAGGACAGCATCATCGCTGGGCAACTCCGAACCCGAGAGGACCAGGCCAGCCGCTCCGAGCAGCCCCACCTCTCGGGCAATAGCGGCGGCGGTCTCTGGATTGTCACCCGTCAACATGGCAACACGAATGCCGGCTGATCGGCACGCAACCAGGGCGTCCCTCATGCCAGCCCGAGGTGGATCCTCAATACCAACGAGACCCAAGAGGGTAAGCCCTCGCTCGACGTCATCAGCTGTGCTCTCTCGAGCGACCTCTGTGACACGTCGGGCCGCAACCGCAATGACACGAAGGCCTCGCCTCGTGAGCTCCGTGACAGCATCAGCGATCCCGTCCATTGGCTTGCTGCGACTGATGATGCTTTCGGGTGCACCCTTCGCCAGAAGCTCGTCTCCCACGATCACCGACATCATGCGGCGCATGGGTTCGAATGGGAACTCACGGGAGACCGGGTGCTCATGTGCGTCAGAATCGACATCCACACCACAGCGTCTGGCACATGCAAAGAGAGCGGCCTCCATCGGATCGCCGTCCGGAATCCATTGTCCATCCCGCTCGACGGCCCGATCCTCCGAACATCGTGCGGCGACCCGAGCCAGATGGCTCACGGCCCTCTTCGCCTCAAGTGATCCGTCAACGACCCCAACCGGATCGTAACCATTGCCAGTCACGTGCACGGTACCCTGTGGCGTCCACACTTCGACCACTGACATTTGGTTCCGGGTGATCGTGCCCGTCTTGTCCGAACAAATGAAGGTGGTCGAGCCCAGCGTCTCGACCGATTCCAAATGGCGCACGAGCGCGTGCCGGCGAGCCATCTCCTGGGCCCCGGCGGCAAGGGACAGGGTGACGGTTGGCAACAGGCCTTCTGGAACCAGGGCCACGGTCACCCCAACGGCAAAGAGAAACCCATTGCGCGGCGTGCCGCCTACCAGCAACGAGATTCCAAAGAAGGCAATACCCACCCCAACGGCGATGAGGGCAATGGTACGCACGACGTAGTTGAGCTCGTGTTCAAGCGGGCTCTTTGGACGCCGGACCTTTTGTGTCAGTTCGGCGATCGAAGCGAGTCGGGTTCGTGCACCCGTAGCAGTAACCGCGGCTATTCCCTCCCCGCTGATCACGAAGCACCCCGCGAGCAGGTCTCCTCCTTCACTCACAGCAACGGAGGAGCTTTCACCGGTGAGCATGGATGCATCGACCAAAAGACCCTCTACGTGCTGAGCTTTCATATCGGCCGAGATTCGATCGCCCGATCGCAGAACGACAAGATCTCCCACCACCAGTTCGTTTGCGTCGATCTCGATTCGTCCACCATCTCGGACGACGATCGCCCGTCTGGGCAACAGATCTCGAAGGCGTTCGGCCGCCAGCTCGGCTCGAAACTCCTGAGCAAACGCGAAGGTGCCATTGACGAGCACAACCACGAAGATGGCGACGCCCAACTGTGGCATGCCCGCTACGAATGCGAGTATCCCTGCCACCCACAAAAGGAGTGCGAAGAAATGAACCAACTGGCTCGCAAATCGGCGCCAGACAGGAATGGACTTCCCTGCGGGAAGCCGGTTGGGACCGTCGGCTGCCAGCCGAGCCGCGGCTTGGGCAGAGGTGAGGCCACCTGGATCCAGTGCCAAGAATCGGTTTCCGGATGGGAACCGAGCGTCGTGGGAGCCCGCCGATGTGGCCGCTCCGGCAAGGACACGGGGACCTACGACCCGAGCGTGCTCTGACGAGGTATCGCTGCGTTCATGAGAGGCATCACGGCGTTGATGAGCAGTGTCCGCCTCCGGATCCTTCGGCTGCCACACCGATGGTCTCATTGTGGGTATGAACCGTCTCGAAAGCGAGCGACTGCTCCCCGTACGCCTCGGACGAACTCGGCCGGCTTGATCCAAGACGTACCCGCTGTCGAACTGACCTCTCCGAGCTCGAAGGGCAGAACAGCCTGGCGCTGGAGATGTTCTAGCTCCCACCCGCTCAGGTCGGCGGTGGTCAGCAACTCCATGGCGAGGAACGCTGCTGCGGCCTGCCAACGCGCGGCGGGATCATGCGGGCGCCAGCTGCGAGGACGGACGTTTGCACTCAGCTCCACCAACTGATCCCTTGATGAGTGGGCCAAGGCGCTGACCCACGCCCACGGCGGGACGGGGATTCGCCGGGCCTGAAGCTCGAATGCATATCGCCCGCTAAGGAGGCTTTCACGCTCGTGTACCAGCCGACGCGCCTGAACATCTGTGCGGTGATCCTTCCAGTTGCGCACTGGCGCCCACATGGTCTTCTCCTTCGTATCAATCCGCTCTGGCATCCTGACGGGTGATCCGAATCGGCAGCAGTGCCGAAAGTCCCGATTGCGTCTAGGCGCTGAGGGCTCGGGGCTGGGGAGGCCGAAAAGGTGACCTTTGGCCCTAGGTGGAGTTGGACATCCGGCCCAGGATGATTGGAGTACTGCAGCGGGATAACGGCTGCTGACCCGAAGAGTGCACCATTCGAGCAGAGAAGAGGATGCGGTGATACAGGTAGACAAACAGCCTGCGACAATTCGGTCGAGACAGCTCCCAGGGTCGTCGAATCCTGGTGGGCGGGGGCGGCTTGAGCATCTTGGTCCGATGATTCATGAGCTCATCGCTTGGGACCTCGTGTCTCAATCAGAATCGGGCACCTTCGTCCTCCGGGAAGACGTGCAGGATCGTCTCGGCGAAGTCTGGGCACAACAGTCCCAATCAGCGCCTGAAGTCTTCATCGGTCGACCTTGCGATCGTTGCGGCGTCGTCGGCGTCACCCGCGTGGTCGACGAATCACGGCTCTGTGCCGATTGCCGCGGGTCAGTCGATACATCTCGTTCATCGACCAACCCGCCAGTAGCAACGCCGCATGGGCGTGGACGACATGCAACTCGGAAGTGGCACCGAGCGGCCAGCTGACTCTCCGCAGGTCGTCTCACCTATTCCGGAAGGGCATCGAGGGCCCGGGCAAGGCTTTGCTCCGGTGTTGCCCCAGTCGTGTCAATCGGAGTCGCCGACGGCCAGATATCCATCGACTGTTCCATGGCTGCTCTCACTTCAGGGGTGGCCTCAGAGACATCGGCATGTTGGGACAGCCGTCGTTCAATGCGAGCGACGGCCTCATCGGCGTGGACCTCGCAGCAGACCTCGACCAGATTGCTCGACGTACGGTCAGCAACTCGACGTGCTTCATCTCGGCGGTGCAGGTCGATCCAGGAAGCATCGAGAATCACCGACTCTCCTCGCTCCAACAGGTATCCAGCGCGTTGGAGCAATTTGTCGTAGACCTCTGCCGTATGGGTGGGGCTGTAGCGGGCCATCAGGTAACCGGGCGGGGATTCGTCGTCTGCAGTACGCCCCATCTCCCAACGAATATCGTCCGAACGCAGGACGGGCCATCGGTTGCTCGCCCCCAAACCCGCAGCCAAGGTCGACTTTCCAGAACCCGGAAGACCTCCGACCAGGACCAAGTTCACACGGGCCTGGCGAAGATGAGACAGAGCCAGGGCCTGAAGCTTGACCGCTTCATCCGCCGCTTCTGGCGCACCTTGCCGTGAGCGCAGACAGGCCACTTTGGCTCGGACGTAGGCCCGAGAGGCACTGTAGTGATGGACGAGCGAATCCGGGAACCTGTCTCCCGAGAACTCCTGATAGTCGGCCAACAAGCGGGCCGCCAACTCCGGGCGCCCCAGTCGCTCGAGGTCCATGGCCAAGAAGGCCACGTCGGCGATGACGTCGCCGTAGCGCAGCCGGTCGGAGAATTCGATGCAATCGAGGATACGGATGCCGTCATCGAGACAGAAGATGTCTTCGGCCTGTAGGTCCCCGTGACCATCACATACCCGTCCTGTGGCAATCCTGTCGCCGAGCAATTGCTCCCGACCTTTGAGCCACTGGTCAACAAACCGATGAATGTCCGCCTCCACCTGGCCGTCAAGGATTGCTCCCACAAAGGGCTCCGTCTCGGCAAAGTTGGCCTGCCAATTCGCTTTGAGCGCCTCGCGAGTAGCTACCGATGAGATCTCGGACGAACGTGCCGCCTTGCTGTGGAAGTCCGCCAGGGTCTTGGCAACCGAGCGGACCTCTCGATCAAGATCAGCTCCGTCGCGGGCCATTCGGGCCAGCCGGCGCTCGTCAGGCATTCGTTGCATCACCACCATGTGGTCGACTGGGACACCGCCCACCTGAATGTCGGCGACTCCCAGATACGCGTCAGGGGCAAGGCGGCTGTTCAGCGCCACTTCCCGTTGGCAGTCTTCCCGGCGGGCCTCTCGCTCTCGGAAATCGAGAAAGTCGAATGCTACTGGCTTACGTAACTTGTAGACGCGATCTCCGACGAAGAAGAGAATCGAGACATGAGTCTCGACGACGCGGGCCCTACCGGTTTCCCCGTGTGCACCAAACGTACAGTTCTCAGGCTTTTCGCCCTGGATAGTTAAACCACTGCGAGCATCGGGGTCTTCAGTGACTGGGAGCTTGGGCATTGCCCTCTCCGATCCGTCGGGTGGGGTCTACCCAAGCCGCAGCGCTCCTCCCCTGACGACAACCGGATACGACGTGTCGACCCGGATTCCGGCAATGCTGACCGATCGTTCCGATGCTTCCGACGGATGACTTGCGCATAGCCTCATGATTTGCTCTTCATCGGCCCACGGTTAGGGCCAAAAGTCCTGAACCCATCGAGGCGGACGCTAGAGGGACACCGGTCACCAATTTCAGGACTTTGTACCCTGTTTTCGTAGCTCCAGAGTGTCCACCCTGGTTCCAAGATGACTGGCGCTGACATATCCAAACGGGTTTTCACTGCAGTCAGCGAGGTACTGCCCGGACACGGCCACAGCATCATCGCCAGAATTGATATCCAGGACGGATGGGGAGACACCACCTATGTTCGGATTCACTCCCCACTCCCACGAACGCCGACAAACCAGGATCTTTGGACACGGCTCAGGACTGCTATCGAAACCGAGCTCGCGGACCGCCGCCATCGAGTGGAGATTCTCTGGAATTCCCCCGGCTAGGGCACCTGACATGGTGTTCAGACCGGTCAGGTTGCGTATCCGATCCCCCGCATTCCTTCTGCGGACGGCCACATATGGGACTTTCGGCCGTGGTCGAGGTCCAGTCTCGTACGCACAATGGCGTGGAGAGTCAATTTTCTGAAAGGACGTTGAGATGTCGAACCAGGAACGGTCAACAGACCGAGTCGTCGTGGGCCTCGACGGCTCCCACGAAGCGGGAGAGGCGCTGCGGTGGGCCGTGGGCGAGGCCACGCAGCGTCACGCAGTGCTTCAGGTGACCAGTTGCTGGCTGTACCCGGCCCTTGTCGGTCCAGGTGCACTGTTCCCGAAGGTTTACGAGTTTCCCGATCTAGCCCTCGACATATGCGAGAAGGCGAAGGCTACCGCTGTGTCAATTGCTCCCGATCTCGTCATCGAGATACGAACGCCCGAAATACAGCCGGCGCTCGGCCTGGTGGAGGCGAGCCGGGAAGCAGATTTGTTGGTCGTTGGAGCTCGTGGACTCGGTGCATTTCGCGCCCTGCTACTCGGATCGGTGAGCCAGTATTGCGCCCAGCACGCCCACTGCCCGGTGATGATCGTTCGTCCACCAGCCAAACAGCAGCCCGCAGATGAACGGCGAGGACGAACGGTCGTGGTCGGCATAGATGGCTCACCTGATGCCGAAATGGCACTGAACTGGGCCGTCGAGGAGGCACGCCGATTGAACGCCTCGCTGGAGGTGGTCGGGGCATGGCCACTGCCGGCGAAGAGCGACCTGACATTGGTCGACGAGCAGGCAGCCATGAGGCACTATGCCCAGAACTCGCTCGAACACGCAGCCAAGGCTGCATCTGCGGCGTGTCCGGACGTCGAGGTGACGACGACTCTCTCGGTCGAACCGGCCTCATGGGCCTTAGTCGAGGCGAGCGAACGGGCCGATCTTCTCGTTGTCGGGTGCAGGGGACTCGGTGGGTTCCAAAGCATGATGCTGGGTTCGGTGAGCCAACACTGCGCCACTCATGCCAAATGCCCAACGCTCATCGTTCGCCACCCACACCAGTAGAGACTTTCGGCCCTAGCGGGGGGTCATCCACTGTCTCACCATAGAAGCACGCCAAAGGAGGTCGTCATGCGAGCAAGCGTTGGAGATCGAATCGTCATCCACCCACACCGTCTCGGTGAACATGAGCGCGACTGTGAAGTACTTGAAGTGCGTGGCGTCGACGGCGGGCCGCCCTACGCCGTTCGGTGGGGGGAGAACGGCCATGAGGCCATCTTCTTTCCGGGCCCAGATGCCAGCGTCCAGCATTTCGAACACTCGTCCCGTTGATGTCATTTCAACGCCATAGCGCTCACAGAAGAGGAAGAACATGAAAGCATTCGAAGGCATCCGCCGTTCCGGTGTCGGCATTGAGGCCGACCGGACCATTCGCGACGCAGCAACAGTCATGGAGCAAGCAGGTGTGGGGGCCTTGGCCGTGATCGATGGAACGCGGCTCGTCGGCATCGTGACGGACCGCGACCTCGTCCGCCGAGGTTTGGCACAAGGTCTCGAGAGTGACGCACGTATCGACGGTGTCATGACCTCTCCGGTCGTCACCATCGAGGCGGAAGCCGACCTCCATGACGCATTCTCGATCTTCCGGACTCACGGGCTCAGGCGACTAGCCGTCGTCCGGGACGATCGCTTCGTGGGCATGATTGCCGTCGACGATCTCCTCATGAACGTGGCCGCTGAGCTGGGCGACCTGATCCGACCCGTAACCGGCGAGGTTCTCTTTTCCCACCACGAAAGCCCAGTTCCCGCCACTCGATGAGTCCTCATAGACCCAAGGAGTACCCCATGACCAACATGCCGGAAAACAAAATCGTGGTCGGAGTCGATGGCTCCGATTCGTCGAAGGCCGCCCTCACCTGGGGCATCCGGCAGGCACAGCTCACCGGCGCGCCGCTCGAGGCCATCATGACCTGGGACTACCCCATGAGCTACGGCTGGATGATCGTTCCCGAGAATGTCGATCTTCAGGCAGACGCCACTTCAGAACTTGAGCGGGTGGTCAAGGAAGTAACCGAAGAAATGGCCGACCCGTCGGTCGAGCTCACGACCCGCGTTGTCCAAGGCCACCCTGCGCTGGTGCTCATGAGCGAGGCCGCCGACGCCTCACTGGTTGTGGTGGGCAGTCGCGGCCACGGTGAGTTCGCAGGCATGTTGCTCGGCTCAGTCAGTGAGCACTTGTCCACACACGCGCCGTGCCCCGTGCTCATCTTCCGCGACAGATGAGGTGCCACGATGCGAACTCCGGTGTCAGTGACAGCCAGTCCACATGTGAGGTCGCCACCAACATCAAGGCAGTCATGATTGCCGCCATCGGAGCTTGAGGTGCGCGTCGTCGTCGCCCTCGGGCGAAACTCACTGCTCAGGAGAGGTGAGCCCCCGGAAGCGGAAATCCAAGAGCGCCATGTCGGTGCGGCCGTCGAGGCACTCGTCCCACTTGCACGCGATCACGACCTGGTAGTGGCCTACGGTGACGGGCCCCAACTAGGTCTGTTCGCCCTGGAGAGCGCCCGGGACTCTTCCCTGTCGCACCCCTATCCCTTCGACGTTCTCGGGGCGCAAACTCAAGGCATGATCGGCTATTGGCTGCTTCAAGCGCTTGAGAACGAGTTGCCCGGCCAGCAGATCGTGAGCCTCATCTGCCAAACTCTGGTGGACGTCGATGATCCAGCGTTCCAGAATCCGACCAAGTTCGTCGGACCCGTCTACCAAGAGGACGACGCCCGGCGCTTAGCCATACAACGAGGATGGCAGGTGCGCCAAGACGGCTCCTCATGGCGGCGAGTGGTGGCCTCACCCGAGCCACAGGCGCTAGTCGAGATGCCAACGATACGCACATTGCTCGGCGATGGCGCTGTCGTCGTCCGCGCAGGAGGCGGCGGCATTCCTGTCTGTCGAAGCGCTAGCGGGCGCCTGCACGGTGCCGACGCGGTCGTAGACATGCATCTGACCGCAGCCATGTTGGCTCGAGATCTTGGTGCCGACGCTCTCTTGCTCCTGACGGACGTCTCTGCTGTCGAAACCGCCTCCGGCCGCGATAATGCGAAGCCCATTCATCGATCGAGCCCCAGCGCCCTTCGCTCCCAGAACTTTCCATCTGGCTCGATGGGTCCCAAAGTCGATGCCGCCTGTCGGTTTGTGGAATCGACGGGGAAGGTGGCAGGGATCGGTCGACTCGAGCATGCGGTCGACCTGCTCGATGGGAATGCCGGAACCTTTGTCACCTTAGACACCTTGTCGGTGGACCCCAAACTCTCGGCAGTAGGTAGTTCGGTCGCATGAATGAGTCAGGCACAGGAGCTGGTCATGATTCCTCGAGTTGATAACAAGGCTGCTGGAACACATCGAATCGTCGTGGGCGTTGACGGCTCCGATAACGCCAACCGAGCAGTGGAGTGGGCGGCCAGCCAGGCCGCACGAACCGGTTCGGTGTTGGAGATCCACGCGGCATTTGGTCCCGCTTACGTCTTCCTTGCCCCGAGCGAGGTCGAAGCGACGACTAGGAGTTTGGTCGAGAACGCAACCAAGCTGGCCAGGAATGACGCGCCTCAATTGAGTATTGACTGTGTCACCCATCAGGGTTCACCGGTCCCCGCGCTCGTCGAGGCCAGCAACGGTGCAGACCTCCTCGTCGTGGGATCGCGAGGTCTCGGCGGGTTTCGGGGACTGCTCCTCGGATCGGTTAGTCAGCAATGCGTCATGCATGCTGAGTGTCCGGTAGTCGTCGTTCACTGACTACATTTCCGAGCCATGCACGGGTGCACTATCCAGTCGGGCTGAGAACGACCTTGTTGTCGACGACAGGACGTATGGCCCTACTCACGGTGTGCTCGATCGGACATCATTGGAGCAAAGGGGGTGGAAGAGCCACATGTTTCGCAATATTGCCCCGGTCCACTGGCGGAAAGCAGCCAACAAACGCAAAGGTTGAGGGACCATGTCCATGTACACTGAACTCCTTCGTGAAGCGCTCGACGACTCTCAGGAGCGCCATGACGACCCCACGTCCGGCCAACTCTTGGCCAGGCTGCTTCGTTGTCGATCAGTGCTAGAAGGCACCTCAGCCACCCCCAAGATGGGCGGTGGCCTGAGTGCAGTGGCTACACAATTGGCCTATGACGTTGCCCTCGTTGCCTTCGCCCGACAACTTGGAATCACCAGTGGACCCGAGGACTTCGACCAACCGCAACGAGAGCGTGCACGACTGGAACGAGCCCTTTCATCGACCGGGGTGAACCTGAATCAGCTCGATAGGGAGGTTCAGCCCAACTAGCCCTG
>Ga0208357_1002083_pt1 | contig 13734 bp, 8 predicted proteins | sample NGESurdeep092012_6_FD_184487 | JGI IMG/M metagenome (GOLD analysis project Ga0208357, IMG submission 184487) | Arctic peat soil microbial communities from Barrow, Alaska - NGEE Surface sample F52-2 deep-092012 (SPAdes) | ecosystem: Environmental > Terrestrial > Soil > Wetlands > Peat ... | reverse complement strand
GATCACCGCATCGCGTACGCCGTTGGGCCATGTCGCGATGGTGCTCGGCTATAAATCGAAGCGGACCCTGGATACGCAGCTCAAACTTCTCCTCGACATTACGAGCAGCAAGCTGCGGACTGATCCACTACCCAGCTCCGAAGCCGCGAATCGGTTGATGATTCAGCTGACTGCACGCGAGCCGGGAAAGTACGCGCAATCGGATCGCATGCCTCAAAAAATCCCTGGTAGCGGCAGAGCCTTGAAGCTGGTGGTTGACGATCAGTCCAACGAGGACGCACGTCGCAACGCGTCCGCCGACAAGTAGCCACAGATGAATATTGATGCATTTCTCGATAGCCTAGCTAATGCACGATCAGACGCGTCTTTTGCGCGGACCGCGGCTGGCCTCACCTCACTTCAGGCATACGACAGCATCCGCGCAAACGGTTTCGACCCGTTCGTGCACGAGGCGATCCTGGATCGTATTGCGCTGGACATTGAATCGATCCCCGTTGGCACGAGCGCGCGGGTCGCTCTGGATTCTGTGATTCAGGCGTTGCCGTTCTGGGACACCGAAGGCACGATTCGCATTGGGCATAGGTCGGTATACACAGCCCTGCTGAACTACGGACAGGCACTTGGCGATGAGGGTGAGTGGCCTCTTGCAGAGAATGTGTACGCGAGAGTCGGTATGGATGCCGAACTCGATGGCGAGACATGGCTGGCAGCGGAAGCCCGCCTGCTTATGGGTCGGGCTTGCAGAATGTGCGCCGATTGGCAAACCTCACAGCTCGCATACCGGCGTGCGTATGAACTTGGCATGGACGCAGGAGACATGGCAATCGCTTTACGGGCGCAGATCGGCGAAGCCAACAATCTCTGGACCCGTGGCGACTTTCCAGCTGGCAAACGGCTTCTCGCGAGAACCGCACACCGCGCCAGGCATTCCTGCCCGACGATCCTCCCACGTGTCACCGTGGCGATGGCTGGTTTGGCGAATGCGGCGGGCGAATATGAACGCGCGATCCAGATAACCTTCGATCTCCTGCAGACCGTCGCGCGCGACGATGAGGTGAGGTATCAGGCGCTTGTTGATCTCGCAGCATACCTGGTGGATTATGGACTTCCGTCAGTGGCGGCGAAGGCACTTCGACTCGTCGAAGCAGCTGCACCGGAAGCCGGAGTGCGGCGACATGCACAATTGAATCGGTTCTTTCTCGCGGCGCACCACGATACTGAGCAGGAATTCACAGCATCATACGCTGCATTTTCAGAAGAAGTTCTGGCCCCCCGTCAGCAAACACAACTTGCGCTCTTTGCCGCTCAGGGCTATCGCCGCTTCTCACGGTTCGACTCTGCTCAGACTTCCGCGGAGCACGCGCTTGTGCTCGCGAAACAGTACGAGTTCTTCCAGCTGGTGTTCGAGGCGGAGACTGAGCTGCACGAGATCGAAGCAGCCAGGACAGTCGACGCCATTCCGCTCGCTCCGGCATCCGTGCCGCCTGCCAGAAAACGCCGAGGGAAAACGCTCTACAGATCTACCACCGGTGCGAGGCCGTCGCCGCGCATTCGACGCGTCGCGGAGTCGCTTGAAAACATGGCACGCCAACTCGGTTCAACGGATGGCTTGTGACTCTGATCGCTGCGATGCACAGAAGCCATATGGTGAATTCGCCCTGATGCGCGAGGTGCATGACGGTATATGAGGACGCTCGCAATGCTGCGGAAACCCTTCCGTGTCCGCGCGAGATCAGCCGTGGCTCCGCCAGACTACGTCGCGATGCGATCGGGACCTATCGATTTTATCGACGCAGTTATGCGAGGATCGTCCGATGTCGCACTCGTTGATCCCACGCTCGCAGAACGCAACCGCGAAATCTCTGAATCACTGTCGCGCGCGCACCTGGGTACAGTCCTCTACATCCAGCTTACCCCGGAATACGCACAGGCCGCCGTGGGGATGATCCGCGAAGTCGGATCGGGAGAGATCGTGACGTACGGGTACAATGATGATCCGACAACATTCGCTCGAATCCTGCGCCGCCACTCACGCACCAACCGCGGCCAGTTGCTGCTCCGCGCACTCGCGCCGCAGATCGCCAACCTGCCGCCAGAAGTAAGAGCGGGCGTACAAAGCATGAGCGAGTACGGCGACCGGATTGATTCGGTTGATTCCCTGGCGACGGTATGCGGGGTCACCCGGTCCACCCTGTGGCGCCACCTGAGAAGCGCAGGCATAGCGTCCGCCTGGGGGTTCGTCACGGGAATTACAATGCTTCGCAACTACGACGCACTTATCGACACAAACAACGGCCCCGTGGCAATAGCTCGTGCAGTCGGGGTCAGTTCAGCACGCGCGCTACAGCATCGGTGCACCGTAGTTGTCGGCCTTAACCTCAATGAGATCCGGAAACCAATTTCAATCGAAGAGCTTGCCGACCGTATCGCGGCTGTGCTCACTACGCAGCGAACCACGGCGGGCGCTAAATCCGACAAGCCGACGCACGCGCTAGCAGTAGCGCCTGCTCACGATTATTCCGAGTAAGTGACGCCGCACGAGTAAACTCCTCGCGTGCCTCGTCGTTCCGCCGCGCGCATTCGAGAGGCCTGGAGTTCCATCAGCGCAACAAGGCCGCGTACTTCCGCATCGGCTGGCATCTGCGACTTACGGAATCGGCCGCAGCGGCAGATGCACCCTGGCTTCGCACCCGCGCCCGTCGATCAGCGTAAGACCACCGCCGTGCGCCTCGGCGATTTGCCGACTCAGGACCAACCCGATCCCTGACCCGCCCGGCTTGGTCGTGAAGAATGGCACAAAAAGATTCGTGGTCTCCGGCAGACCGTACCCCTCGTCGCGAACCGAGACATCCAGATACGAGCCGTCGCTGGTCCAGCTTATCGTCACACCGCCGCCGGTCTCGAGCGACGCGTCGGCCGCGTTCCTGACGATGTTGATCAGCAACTGATCGAGCTGGTCAGCATCGGCATCTATAATAATTGCGGGCCCTCGCTCGACTGCCACCTTGAGACGCGTTTCCATCCGCGCAATTCTCCCGATCCAGTCGGTCACCTCAATGGGCGCAAACGTCGGAGCCGGCATGCGCGCCAGGAGCGTGTACGATGCCATGAAGCGCGCGAGCGACGCCGATCGACCCCCAATGACTTCTAGCCCGCGATCCAGATCCTCCTGCCAGTCATCCGGTCGCGGCTCGCGCTTCACATGCTCGCGTAGCGTGTCGGATAGTGACTGAATCGGCGCTAGCGAGTTGTTGATCTCGTGGCCAAGCACCCGGAGCAGCCGCTGCCACGCCATCCGCTCCTCTTCACGCAGCGCGCGCCGCAGATCGGCGAGCACCACCAACTGGTGGGGTCGCCCGCCCTGACGAAAGGTCGTCCGCCGCAGTTGCCACTTGCTCACACCGGGCAGAAACTCGCGTTCGAACGCCCGTTCGGAATCGCCCGAAAGACACTCCTCGATGTCGAGCGCGGAGGCGGTCTTCCCGATCGCACGCTCCGACGGCTGGCCAATAAGTCGTTCGGCAGCGCGATTGATCAATCTGAGCACGGTGTCCTCGTCGAATACAAACACGGCGACGTTGATCTCGCGCATGACCGCACGTGCGAGCGCCGATGCGTCGAGTGCAGTCAGCCGCTGATCGGCCAGTATGCTGCCCAGCCGATTGAACTCGAGCAATGCGAGCCCGAGCGCGTCGCTGGTGCTCGCACCACGCGCGCGAACCGAAAAATCTCCCTCACGCAACGCCGCGGCGAGATTGGAAAGTGTTCGCAACGGATGAACGACGTACGCCCGCAGCGCCAATGCGAGCACCGCCCACGCAACAATGATGGCGGCGGTGAGCGACACGCGCGCTACCAACGCAAGCGATCCACTCCACAACAACACAAATGCCACGAGCGCACCAGGAACCGCAACCGCGATCGCCAGCCAAAGAACGCGACGCTCGAAGTGCACGGCGCCGCGCTCAGATCCGATCAGCTTCCCTTCAGAGGCCATGCGCCGACATGCGCCTGTACAACGCGCTGCGGCTCAATCCAAGCGCCTTCGCCGCATGACTCACATTGCCGTCGTACCGGGCCAGCGCCTTCTGGATAAGCGTGCGCTCCGCTTCGTTCAACGTGAGTTCTTCCAGTCGCTGCACAGTCGATGCACCACGATCGCTCAGCGCAAGATCAGTCGCGCGCACCATGTCCGCGGTCGCGAGGAGAACGGCGCGCTCGATTGTATGCTCCAGCTCACGAATGTTACCGGGCCAGGAGTGCTCCATCAGCGCCTGCATCGCGGACTGATCGAAACCGGTCAGTTGCTTGTCGTAACGTGCGGACTGGCGATTGAGAAAATGCGCAGCGAGCGCCGGAATGTCTTCTCTGCGCTCGCGCAACGGCGGCAACTTCAGCTCGATCGTGTTGAGCCGGAACAACAGATCCTCGCGGAACCGCCCCGCTGTGACTTCCTCGCGTGGATCGACGTTCGTCGCTGAAACAACACGAGCATCGATCATCCTCGGTCGCGATGATCCCACGCGCTCCACCTCACGTGTCTGCAACACGCGCAGCAGCTTGGACTGCAGATTGAGAGGAACGTTCGCGATTTCATCGAGAAACAGCGTTCCATGATCGGCGAGTTCGAAACGCCCGGCGCGATCGGTCTTCGCGTCTGTAAACGATCCCTTCACATGGCCGAAGAGTTCGCTCTCGAAGACGCCGTCCGACAGGCCACCCATGTTCACCGCGACGAACGCCGAGCGAGCGCGGGGCGATGCAGCGTGCAACCACCGCGCAACGACTTCCTTGCCGGTGCCATGCTCGCCAGTGATAAGCACGTTCGCATCGGATGGCGCCACCCTCTCCATCATGTCGAGCACCGGTCGCATGCGCGCAGACGATGCGATCAGATCCGGCATCCCCGAGCGTTTGAATGCGCGATTCTCCCGCTCGAGCTGGCGACCGGCACGGACGGCGCGCCCAAGCTCGACCTGCGTCTTGATAGTCGTGAGCAGCCGCGTATTGTCCCACGGCTTTTCGATGTAATCCGATGCTCCCTGCCGAATCGCTTCCACAGCACCGTCGACACTTCCCCACGCGGTCATGACGATGATCGGAAGCGCATCATCCAGCTCTCTGATCCGCTGCACCGCATTGAGTCCTTCTCTGCCAGACGTCGTGTCACGCGTATAATTGAGATCCATGACTACGGCATCGAGCGCCTGACTCTCGACCGCAGCAAGAATGCCGGCGACAGAGCGTGCCGTCTCGATTTGAAAACCGGCACCCTTGAGCAGGAGACGCAGGGCTTCGATTATGTCAGGCTGATCGTCCGCGATGAGGATCGTTGGCATCGTGTGTTCGGCTTCCCCTTCCAATTACCTGACCTAAGATTACCCGAAGTTGGGTAATCCGCCAATCCGCCTCATGGAATCAGAGGCGCCTTACCGCAGCGGCCGCCCAACCGCGCTCTCCAGCGCCGCGAAAGCCTTATGGTAATTGTACACGGCGTTGATTCGATCTGTCTCCGCCTGCGCGTACGCCGTCCTGGAAGTAGTTAAATCCACAAACGTCGCGAGACCCACGCCGTATTCGTTCTGAACGAAATCGAGCTCCGTACGCGCCTTGGCTGCGTTTTCCTGCTGCAGTGCGACGGTCTGTTGCGCTGTTTCGAGCGATAGATACGCGGCCCTGATATCCGCATTCAGCGCCAGTTCACTCGACTTCTCCTTATAGCGCGCGTTTTCCTTCGCTACCTGCGCCTCCTGAACACGCTGCTCCCTGGAAAAGCCGTCGAAGATCGGGAGCGAGAGCTGCGCCGAAACGCTGGCAGGCGCACGCGTAAATGAGAATGGAAACTGCGAGTTCTGCGATCTCAGCTGCGCGGCATCAGCGTCCGTGAATTGGATCGAGCTGCACAGCGGGAGCGTGTTCGACAACCCGACCGCCTGCCGCACTTCCTGCGTGGCAATGCAACTCGACCGCGCGTTTGCGGTGCTCACCTGTGCCTGGTTGACCAGAAAATTGGGATCGCGATACTGATAGGTATATCCGCCAAGTCCGGTACTCAACGTAAGCGTGGGCGTGTATTCAGTCTTCTCCCGCGCTACAGTCAGATCGGCGACACTCTCTCGAGCCCGTAACGCCACAACACCGGGATTCTGCCGACGCGCCAGAGCAAGGATGGTGTCCAGCGCCGGTAGCGGATCACCAACTTTGAGATCGCTGACGAGTCTCGTGTCTTGCGGTTCGTCCATACCCATCTGTTGAAACAACCGGAGTTTGTCGATGTCATTCTGGTTACGTTGCTGTAGTAGCGTAACCTTCTGCTGACTCAACGCCACTTCGGCGCGCCGGACATCCAGCAACGTTCCGGTACCCACCTGCTGCCGAGCCTGCGCGAGCTGCAATTGAATTGCTGCGTTCGCCACGAGTGAGTCCTGCAACTCGGCCTGCGCGAGGCTCTGAAGCGCGGTCAGGTAATCCTGCTTGACGAGCGCCGAGAGGGTCGATGCCGCGCCAGCAATATCAGCATCCACCGCCCGACTGTTGGCCCGCTGCACTCTCGGCGCTATGAACGAGCCGGCGTTGATGCTGTACTGAACGCCAATGTCGTATTGAGACTGCAACACGTCACTGTTCGCACTGAGCGACACACCATTGAAGAACTGCTGACCACCCTGCTGGTACTGGCCGGACAGCGATGCACTCAGTTTCGGAAGCAGTGCACCGAAGGCCGCGCGTTCATCAAGAGATGCGTTGCGGCGGTTGTTACGTGTCGCGAGGAAGTCGGGATTGTTGCGAGTGGCAAGCGCTACCGCCTGAGCCATGGTGAGTACTGGAGCCGATTGAGTCGGCGTTTGTGCACCCGCAAGATCGACCGCGCAACACACCAGCACAGCTATCAGAGCTGCTTTTGTACGGTGTAGCATTAGTCCATCCTTAACGACGCTATTGGATCTGCCATGACAGCGCGCCTGCTCGGTAGGAATGACGCAATAGTTGTTGCTCCACCGAGGAGAAGCATTACCGAAATCAATATTCTGGGGTCGCTCGGCCCAACCTCGAACAACATGCTGCTGAACAATCGACCAGATACGAAAGAGAGCATCAAGCCAATGAAGAGCCCCAATGCAACTGGCGTGAGCGCCTTACGCAACACCAGCCTGTAGATGCTATTGGATCCGGCGCCGAGTACCATCCGAATGCCGATCTCATTCATGCGGAGTCCTACAGAATAGGCCGTCGTTCCATACAGTCCTACGCAGCCTGTCGCGAGCGCCGTAAGCGCAAATACTACAAGCAGGACCACTTCGAAACGACGTTCGGCAACTGTGCTGGATACCACTTGTGCCATGGTCCGAACTTTCGCAACCGGTACGGTAGGATCAACGTCGCGTATTGCCGTCCGGGATGCCGAGATGACGGTGCTGGGGTTTGTTGTTGTTCGGATCAGGATCGAACCAGCGAATGGCGCCAGGTTCCAATATGGAAAGTAGATGACGAGGCTCCCTGCGTGCTCCAGACTCGTAGTTGGCACGTCCGCCGCGACCCCGACCACCTCTGCCAGCGCGGCATTGTCGCCGGCAATCAGCCGCTTGCCAATAGGGTTTTCGCCGGGCCATAACGTGCTTGCTACTCGCTCCGAGACTACGGCTACAGAGCTCCCCTTCTCCGATAGATTGAACGCGCGTCCGTCGCGGATTGGCGTGCCCAGAGTCATGAAATAATCCGGACTGACGGAGCGCAGATTCGCAAGCGGGCGTTCGGCCTCGGGCAACTGGTCGTGCTCTACCGAGACGGAGTTCACCTGTAATTCCCCCGTTAGCGGAAGCGCGTCGGTGACTGCAGTAGACCTCACGCCGGGTAACGAGCGCAGACGGTCCATTGCGCTCTGGTAAAACTGTAAACGTTGAGCTTGAGTGCTGTCAGAACGCGGAAGCACGACATCCATCGCAAGAACGTTTGCCGGATCGAAGCCCTTGTGAACATTCATCACTCGGGCGAAGCTCGCAATAAACAACCCGGTGGTGATCAGCAGGAGTGTACTCACCGCGACCTGTACTGTGACGAGTACCGAGCGTGATCGATGAGCCCCTCGGCTTTCAGTATTCGTCCGACCGCCGGCTTTCATCAATTCGGCAGGATCAGCAGCGCCATATCGAATCGCGGGGATCGCGCCAAACGTGATTCCCGCAATTGTCGACGCGAGAAACGCAAAAGCCAGGATACCGGCATCAAGATGAACGTCATTTAACCGTGGAAGATCAGAAGGCGCGATGGCGATCAATGCTCGCAGCCCCCAATAGGAGAGCGCTACGCCGAGGATCCCGCCCGTCAGCGAAAGAATTACGCTTTCCGTGAGCGCGCTGCGTACAAGGCGCGAGCGCCTTGCGCCAAGTGCAGTGCGGATCGCCGACTCCCGAAGCCTGTTAGTGTTACGCGCGAGCAGGAGTATGGAGATGTTCAGGCAGACCAGTAGAAGCATCGCACCGACAGCGACTAGCAGCAACAGCAGGCCTCGCGCGGAAGATCCGACAACTTGTTCCTGCAATGGCTTCAATGCGACGCTGATCGTGAATTTCTCGGGACCACTGGCAGCAATCCCCCGCTCCACCGCATCGAGTTGCGCGGTCAACTGAGCTATTGTCACATCAGGCTTCGGCTTCACGAGCACCGCATAATCGAATGCGCCTGGGCTGGCCAGCTCATGCGGTGTCAAACCCAGAGGCACGAACGCATCCGTGCGAGGTGGAAGTTTTACAATATCGCCAAGTTCGTTTCCCCTTGGGAGTGCGAACGCCGCAGGCGTAACACCGATTACAAGATGCGGAGAACCGTCGAGCATTATAGTCCGGCCCAGAAGCGTCGGGTCAGCGCCGAAGCGACTTCTCCACAAGGCGTCGCTTATTACAACGACTTTCGTCCCGGGCGCATCCTCAGCAGTTGAAAAGAACCGGCCAAGTTCCGGCCGCACACCGAGGAGCGAGAACAGCGATGTAGAAGCGCGCACAGCTCCGATTCGCTCCGCGTCGCCGACTCCACTCAGAGTGACGTCGCGAGGCGTGAGGGCCGCCATTCCAGCACATAGCGTGCAGTCACGTCGCCATGCGTCGAAATGCTTCGCGCCCACTGGCAGGGTCGGATACGCGTTGACCATTTCCTTGACGACGAGCCGCGCGACTACCAGCCGGTCGACCCCCGGATACGACAGGGGACGAAGCACTACGTGATCAACGATCGAATAGATGACCGTGGTCGCTCCAAGTCCCAGTGCTAGCGTCACAACCGCGACGATCGTGAATCCGATGTCTTTCCGCAACGACCGGAACGCATGACTGACGTCCTGGAGCAATGTCATCATCGATCGATTCCGAAACCGCTCTCCCTCAGCTCCTGCTGATCTGTGGTCGCCCGGTCGCCGCGCTCCTCTTCGACAATCCGACCGTCGAACAGATGCACCGTTCTCTCGGCGTGTCTCGCGAATCTTGGATCGTGCGTGACCATGCAGATGGTCGCCCCGTTTCCGTGCAATTCTGCGAGTAGCTCCATGATCGCTTCACCGTTCGCCGAGTCCAGGTTACCGGTAGGCTCATCTGCGAGAAGGATCAGGGGATCGCCCGACACAGCGCGCGCGACTGCGACGCGCTGCTGTTGACCGCCGGATAGTTGCGCCGGGTAATGATTCGTGCGGTGTGACATTCCTACGCGTTCGAGTGCCGCATTTACTCGCTTGCGCCGCTCGTCGGTCGGCATGCCCCGGTACGTAAGTGGTAGTTCGACGTTCTCGTAAACTGTGAGATCACCGATCAGGTTGAACGCCTGGAAGATGAATCCGATGCGCTGGTTGCGTACATCCGCTCGTTGCGATCGGCTGAGAGACTCCACAGGTTGCCCACCTAGCAGGTACACACCGCTCGTGGGTGAATCGAGCAGACCGAGTATCGAGAGCAAAGTGGTCTTGCCACCGCCGGATGGGCCGGCGATCGCGACGTATTCACCTTCCAGAATATCAAGCTGAATTCCGGCCAGCGCATGCGTCTCGAGTTCGTCCGTGTAATAGACCTTCGTTACACCGTCGAGCTTGATGAGCGACTTGCGGGATTCTGCAGTGGATGGCGTGGTTGGTGAAGCTGTCATTTGATTTTCTCGGTCATTGGTTGTTGTACTGCCTCATTCACTTCTCAGTGCAAGCACGGGTGCGATTCGTGTCGCACGATTGGCTGGAATCAGACTCGCCGCAAGGGCCACCAACACGAACACCAGAAGCACCGTTACGAATGTGCCTGGATCAGTGGGGCTGATATCGTATAAAAGCGACTGTAGTGCGCGGGTCAGTACTGGTGTTGCCAGGATGCCTACGACAAGGCCCAGCGCCACAACACGCATCGAATTGATCACAATGAGACGGCGCACTGATGCGGGTTGCGCTCCAAGCGCAATGCGAATCCCGATTTCACGCGTACGCTGGACAACCTGATATGAGACCACCCCATATATCCCAATGGCGGCGAGCAGCAATGCGATCACTGCGAAGAAGGTCAGCACCGAAGTGCTGAACCTTCGGCCGGCAACCGCGCCCGAAAGGCGCGAATCCATCGTCGCGAATGTCGCTGGCACTGCTGCTTTCCGAAGAATGGCCTGTACAGCCGGTACCAGTGATTCCGGTGGGACCGTACTCTGTAGTGTCAACGAAGCATACCGCGCTTTGAAAGGGCGCTGGTAGGGATTTACATAAATCGTGGGCTTCGGAGCACTTGTAAGCGCCGCTTCATGCATGTCGGCAACGACTCCAACAATCGTGACCCAACGATCTGGGCCGTATACCCAATCGTCGTTCGCGAGATTTCTGACTCGCCGTCCCACGACATCAACGCCAGGGAAGAATTGCTTCGCGAACGTTTCGTTCACGAGCGCGACGTCCGGAGTGCCAGGACGATCGCGATCATCGAAGAACCGGCCACGCTTCAAGGGTACTCCCAGCGATCGGAAGAAACTCGTGTTCGCTATGCTGTAATACGTATAGCTGCTGGCCCTTCCAGTTCCTTCTATGTCGAAGGCACCATTTTCACCGGAACCGCTCAGTGGTAGGTGGTGTGTCATCCCCGCCTGCTGCACCCCGGGAAGCCGCGCAAGTTCTGGAAGAATCTGTTGATAGAATGTGGCGATGGACGCATCATCAGGATATTTCGCCTGCGGTAACGCAATATCCGCTGTGAGAACCCCGTCGCTTCGAAAGCCGGGATCGATGCTCGCTACCTTCGCGAAACTTCGTACGAGCAATCCACACCCTACCAGCAACAGCAACGCCATCGCAACTTCCGACGCCACAAGTATGCCCCATACTCGCCCGCGTCCTCCAACATCTCCGCGCGTCACCAGATCATGAGTGATGCTTTCCGTTGAGAGACGCATCGCTGGAAACAGACTCGAGAGTACTGCGGCAAGCAGGCCCATCGCAAGTGCAAATGTGACTACCCGGCCATCAAGCGAGATCGTTCCAGACTGCGGTAGCGCACCTGCCGGCGCTAGCAGCTGCATGAATTTCAGCACTGCAGCCGCGAGCGCCAGACCTGCGGCGGAACCAAGCATCGCCAGCAGCAAACCTTCAGTAGTAAGCTGCCGCAACACTCGACCGCGCCTGGCGCCAAGTGCCGCCCGCACCGCAATTTCACCGCGCCGCGCTGCGCCAGCAGCGAGTAAGGTGCTCGCAACGTTGGTGCATGCCACTAACAGCACAAGCACCGCCGCCGCGAGCAGGAGAAGCAGCGGTGTGCGCACTGGCCCTACGATCTCGTCATGAAGCGTATTGATGTTGAATCCATACGCATCCATTCCCGTGCCGTAGTCATGTTTGAGCCGCCTGTAGATAAGATCCAGGTCGGTCCGCGCACTTTCGAGACTTACTCCAGTCTTGAGACGACCAACCACCTGAAGATTATGTGCGGTCCGTGTAGCCGCAGTACTGATCGATGACGGCAGCCAGACATCCGTCGCGTCGGGAAAATGGAATCCCGTCGGCATGACCCCTACAACCTGGTAACTCCGTCCATCAACGCTTAGAATGTGACTATTGATGTCAGTCGCACTGCCAAGGTGATCGCGCCAATAGTTGAAGCTCACCACCGCTGAGGCCGGTCCACCGGGCGCCGTTTCATCGTGTGTGAATACGCGCCCCATCAACGGACGAACCCGGAACACCGACATGAAATCCGTCGACACATTCGCGATGCCGGCCAGAATCGGCTCGCTACCTCCGAGGATTGTACTGGGGTAATTGGAATAGAACGCGAGGCTGCTGAAGCTGTGAGACTGACCGTGCAAGTCCAGAAAATTCGGATCTGCAACGTTCATCTCGCCACCGGACTTGGTCCGTTCCGAAAGCGCCACTATCTGATTCGAGTCCGGGTACGGCAAGGATTTCAGCAGAATACCATTGACGACACTGAAGACCGCCGTCGTCGCGCCGATTCCAAGAGCGAGAGTCAACACGCCAAGCGTGGTGAATCCCAGATTATTGCGGAGGCGACGACCCGCATAACGTAGATCGCGGAGGAAGGAAGTCACCAACCCATCGGCCCCGTGAGATTCTTGCGCAGTCTTCATTTCAACCTCACTCGGCTTTGACTATCGGAACCCGACATGTCTGATGTGATGATCTTGTCGCCAGCATTCAACCCATTTACGATCTCGACCATGTTGACGGACGCGCGCCCGAGCTTCACGTTGACGCGTTGCGCTTCATTACCGTCCTTCGAGAGCCGGAACAATCCGACTGTGCTCCCCGGATCTCCGTACGCGGGGCGCCCAACATAAAGCACGTTCTTCAATCGATCCAACTCGATCGTACCATCGACACTCAGATCCGGACGCGCTCCCTTCGGCAACGCTCCGTCAAGCGCGACATCAACAGCCACCGTTCCATCGTGCGCGCCGGGATCGATGCGAATGACGTGTCCCGGAATAAGCCCGTTCCGCGTGTCGATTGACGCGACCTGTCCGATCTGAATGTCCTTCGCCTGCGTCGCGGGTATCTGCAACACTGCCTTCAGTCGCCCGGGTTGCGCGACCTTTGCGAGGATCGTACCGGCTTGCACGTACTGCCCTGGCTCGAGCGACAGCTCCTGAAGTTGACCCGCACTGCCGGCTCTCACCTGCATCGAAGCGATGCGATTGGTCTGGAACTGTGCGATGTCGCGCAGTTTGTCCACCTGCGCTTTCTGAAGCGCGATCTGCTCGTCAATCGATTTGCTCATCACATCGAGGCGCTGCTGTTCGATCGCCATCCGTGCTTTGAGTTCAGTTGCCTTGTCCTTGGCCTTGCTCACGTCCATCGGTGCAAGTAGCCCCTTGGCGAGAAAGCCTTTCTTCTCGAGCTCGTCGAATGCGGTCGCATTCCTCATGGCGTCGTTGTAATCCGAAGTCGTTGTCGCGACGACGCCTTCCTGCGCGAGCTTCTGCGTCGACAGGCTGATCTTGAGCGTAACGAGCGCAGCCTCGGCGGCGCTTAATTGTTGTTGCGCACTCAATGCTTCAAGCTGCACATCGGGATTACTCAGCTCCAGCAGCGTCGTGGTGTCGGTCACAGTCGCGCCGGGCCGCACGTCGATGCGATCGATGCGGCCCGCAGTGACGGCCGATACCCACCGGATTTGCTCCGGTACGAGCGACCCCGGGCCGCGCACATCGATCACCATGTCGCCGCGGCGCACGGAGTCGATCACGACAGACGACCTGTCCACCCCGGGT
>Ga0208357_1002082_pt1 | contig 13736 bp, 9 predicted proteins | sample NGESurdeep092012_6_FD_184487 | JGI IMG/M metagenome (GOLD analysis project Ga0208357, IMG submission 184487) | Arctic peat soil microbial communities from Barrow, Alaska - NGEE Surface sample F52-2 deep-092012 (SPAdes) | ecosystem: Environmental > Terrestrial > Soil > Wetlands > Peat ... | reverse complement strand
CCGGGCCGTGGCTACGGCCAGGCCCGCGGCGTCACACAGCCGCATGGCGACGTCGAGGTGACCGGCGACCCGTTCCAGCTCGGCGTGCAGCACCCGGACCAGCGCGGCTGGCCAGGGCACCTCGACCGCGGCCATCCGCTCGAGCGCGTGGCAGTAGGCCAGGGCATGCGCGACCGACGCGACTCCCTCGGTCCGCTCGGCCAGCAGCACCCCGTCCGCCGGGGTCATCCCCTCGAACCGTTTCTCGATCCCGCGGTGCTTGTAGTAGACCCGCATGTTCAGGTGCGGGATGTCCTCGCCGGGGGTCTCCACCAGATACTCGATGGACTCCATCACGCCTGAACGAACGGGACCGTTAGGGATGGTGAACAGTCCTGGGCCTGTCACATGCCGGGGCAGCGAATGCTCGTCGGGCTCGATGACTTCCGGGCCGCCCGGCGCGCCGGGCCGGGGCCGCGGAGCGGTGCCGTTGTGCTGCGGCAGGACCAGGGGGACCAGCCTCGGATGGCCCTCCGGGGTGATCCCGAACAGGTCGTGGATCAGCCGCTCGTACCAGAACGCAGCTGGCAGCCGGGGAGTCAGCGCTGGGTACGAATCAGCGCCAGGCGGCAGCAGCGCCTCCCTGATCACGATGCCTCCAGGCCCGGCCAGGTGCGCGGACAGAAGGATGCCGTCTGCTTGCTGGGTGGCCATCAGGCCGGCGAAGCGGTGGCCCCCGGCCACGTCCCCGGTGACCTCGTCCCACAGGGCGCCCACGTCGCTGGCGGGCATGATCGAAGGTGTGCTTACGGTCAGGCCCCCCGCGGGACGCTGGCCCGGGGTCATGCCCGGCTCCCTAGCTGGGCCACCGCGCGGGCCAGCAGGCCGGTCAGCTCGCCGGGTGGATGGACGCCGAGCACCAGCAGGGCGACCAGGCCCACGGCGACCGGCACGACCATCCAGACGCTCGGCTCGCCCCGGGTCAGCGGCCCTCCCGGCTCTGCCGTCCCGGGCTCTGCCGATCCGGGCTCTGCCGATCCGGGCTCTGCCGATCCGGGCTCTGCCGATCCGGGCCCGGGCCCGGGCCGCGGCCGGGGCCGGGAGAGCAGCATCCGGTTGGCGGACAGCGTCAGCCCGAGAAAAGCGACCGTCACCAGAATCACCAGGATGACGGTCGGCCCGTTGTGGGACGTGGCCAGCCCGCCGGCGACGATCTCGAACTCGCTGCGGAAGATGCCGAAAGGTGGCATCGCGCAGAGCGCCAGGACGGCCGCGAGGAACAGCGGCCCGCTCCACGGCAGCAGGTCCAGTCCGCCGCGAACGCCCCTCATCTCCTTGCTGCCGAACTTCCTGAGCAGGACGCCCGACCCCATGAACGCGTTCCCCTTGGCGGCCGCGTGGGCGAGAACGTGCAGCAGCACCCCGGCCAGGGCGATCGGGGCGCCGAAGCTGACCCCGATGGCCAGGATGCCCATGTGCTCCATGCTGGAGTAGGCCAGCAGCCGCTTGTAGTCCCGCTGGTCGAGCAGGTAGAGCGCGGCCAGCAGCAGCGTGGCCACGCCGAAGACGAGCAGCACGTCCCGGGGGAACCGCGGGCCGAGCGACGCCACCGCGATCTGGTAGTAGCGCAGGATCGCGTAGAAGCTCACCGCCAGCAGCGACCCGGACAGGAGTGCCGACACGGGCGTGGGTGCCTCCGAGTGCGCGTCCGGCAGCCAGGTATGCACCGGGAACAGGCCCACTTTGGTGCCGAAGCCGAGGACGGCCAGGACGAAGGCCATCCGCACCGGGGTGACGGCCAGATGGCGGGCCGACGCCAGTACGGGGGCGAACGCCATGCTGTAGTGCGGCCCGAGCACTTGCGCCCCGGCGTAGTACATGAAGATCGTGCCGAGCAGCGCGATACTCAGGCCGGCCGAGGCGATCAGGATGTACTTCCAGGCGGCTTCCGCCGCTCCGTCGGTGCCCTCAATGGCGACCAGCAGGGCCGAGATAACCGTGGTCACCTCGATCGCGACCCAGAGCAGGGCCAGGTTGCTCATCAGCGGGGCAGCCAGCATGGACCACGCGAACAGGTTCAGCCCGAGCGAGAACCGGCGCGTGTAGCGCGCGGACGCGTCATGGCCGTGACCGCCGGGCAGGTAGCCGATGGAGTAGATCGCCACGGTCGCGTACAGGAAGCTCGTGGCGAGCAGGAACACCACGCTGAGTGCATCGACCCGGACGAACCCGAAGTAGCTGGCCGCCCGCTGGGAGGCGTCCGGGATCAGCGCGAGGACCAGGCCGAAGCTGGCCACCCCGGAAACCGCCGTGATGGCCTGGCCGGCCCGGGGCGGCGCCGCGAACGAGGCCAGCCCGGCCAGGAACGGGACGATCAGCAGGAGTGCGGCGACGACACTCATGGCTCACCCGCGCAGTCTGGTCAGGTCGGCGGTGGACAGCGACCGGCCGCGGCCGTGATGGATCCGGATCAGCAGGCCGAACACCACGACGGCGAGCAGCAGGTCGAACAGCAGCGCCACCTCGAGGATGAGCGGCAGGCTGGCCGCCACCACCAGGGCCGCCAGCGAGATCCCGTTCTCCAGCGAGAACAGGCCGATGGCCTGGGACACCACGTCCCGGCGGTGGATCATCAGGACGAACGCCACCAGCACCACGGACAGCGACACGGACAGCGCGGTGACCGGCGCGGCGTCACTGCGGATGCCGAGCCTGCTGGCGGCGAAGAACCCGAACGCCGCGACCACGATGGCCAGCAGCACGGTACTGGCCTCGCCGAGGCCGCCGCTGCCCGCGATGTCAGCCCCGCCCGCCGCGGCGCCCACCGGGTCCGTCTCCCGCAGCAGCCGGCGCAGCAGCAGCGGGATCACGATCACCTTGAGCGCGACGGTCAGGGCGGCCAGCACGTACAGATCGGGGATATGCCGGGCGGCGGCCACGATGACCGCCAGGATCGCGATCAGCGCAGACTGGGCCATGTACAGCCGGATGTGGTCGCGCAGGAGCGCCTGGCGGAGCATGCCGAACTCGGCCAGCAGGATGAGCACGGCGATGACATTCGCGCCCCCGGTGAACACCCCCGGAGCCTGCGTGGGCAGCGCCTGGGCCAGCGGAAACGGAGCGAGCGGAAACGGGGCCAGGTACATCAGCCACCCCCGAGGTAGAGCGTGAAGACGCCGAGCACGGCGAGCAGGAACGCAGCCGACACGAACTCCGTGATCTTGAACAGCCGCAGTTTGGCGAAGGAGTTGTCGATGACCGCGACCACCACGCCCAGCGCGCACGCCTTGCCCAGCAGCGCCACGATGGCCAGCAGCACCGCGCCCGCCTGGGTGCTGGCGGCCAGCCCCCACGGGGCGACGAACACGTTGATGAGGATGGTGTAGAGGATCAGCTGCTTGGCCGCCGATCCCCACCGCAGCCACGCGAAGTACGGGCCGGAATGCTCGAACGGCCGGGCTTCCTCGATCATCCCGAACTCGTTGGTGCCGGTATGCGTCTCCACCGGGATCCGGCCGGTCTCCGCCAGGATCACCATGAACAGCGCGGCCGCCGCAAGCGCGTGGGCCGGCCGGATGATCTGGCCGGCGGAGGACCGGACCGTGGCCGCCAGCGCGTACGGCAGGTCGGTGCCGGTGATGAGGCCGACCGTGAACACCACGAACAGCACCACCGGCTCGGTGATCGCGGAGAACGTCTTGGCCCGGCTCGCTCCCAGCTGCGCGTACGGGCTGGCGGTATCGGAGGCGGCCACCGCGACCAGGAAGCTGGCCAGCGACAGGATGAATCCCCCGCCGAGGATGTCGCCCATGTAACCGAGCGGCAGCCCGTAAGTGGTCAGCACCGGGATCAGCAGCGGCACCGTCAGGTAGCAGGTGAACGCGGCGAGCGGGGCGGCCAGGAACACCCAGCTCGCCCCCTCCGGGGCGAGGGCTTCCTTGCGGAACAGCTTGGCCAGGTCGTAGTACGGCTGCAGCACCCGGGGACCCCGGCGGCCCTGGAGCCGCGCCTCGACCTTGGCGATGAAACCCGAGATGCCGGGCGCGCCGAGGGCGATGGTCAGAACCTGGAACAGCTGGATGACCGGGACCGGCAGGGCCGCGCTCACTCCGCGGCCCCCGGATGGTGACCCGCGGGCTCCGGCGCGTCGCCTGGGCTCATGATCGGCTCCTTACCACTGGACTGAACACGGTGGTAGAAGCCATCAGCAGGACGGCCGCCCTGCGGTTAAGGCGAGCTTCATCGCCTGTGAGCATTGTGGCCCATGAGGTCCCCGTCCGCAATCGCCGGAGCGCGGTCACACCGTCTGGCCGGCGGCCGGCGCCCGGAGGACCGGGACGGTCTCGCTGGTGACCAGGCCGCGTTCAGCGGTGAGTTCATCGATGATGGCGAAGGCGGCCGGGATGCGCTCGGGGGTGTCCAGCACGGTGGTGACCGCGGGAACGTGATGCCCGAGGTGCAAGGCACTGTCGCCGTGCGGGGCGTGCTCGCCGTGGAACCCCCACACTCCGCGCAGCGTGGTCACGCCACCGAGGCCGGCCGCGAGCAGCCGCCGGGCCAGAACGCGGTGAATCGCCTGGCCGTCATGCCGGGCCGCCTCCGACGTGTAGACGGTCAGCTTCTGCCACGGGGCCGTGCCGTGCTCCCCGTCATCTGGCGACCGGCCGGGAAGACCCAGGATGAGGCCGTCACGCTTGCACACCCGCACTGGTTCCAGGGTGAGCAGCGGATCTCTCAGCAGCCCGCTGACATCAGGCAGGACATCCATCATCTGATCCCGCGAGCCGACGGCGATGACCATCATCGGCACCTCGGCCTGGCGCCTGAGGAACCGGGCCCGCTGCCGGCGGCCGCGACTAGAGCCGTCCACGCCGAGCAGGGCGGTGGCGCCGGCCACGCACCGCCGGTAGAGCAGGTCGCAGATGGCCTCGTAGGCCGGGATCTGGTACGCCTGCTCGTGCCGGCTGAGATGCACCGTCAGCCTGACTTCGTCCCCCGCCGGCCCGGGCGGCCCCAGCGACCCCGGCCCCAGCGACCCCGGCCCCAGACGGGCCAGGTCATCGTCGCCGTCCAGCAGGCACACGGGTTCCAGGGTCACCAGCCCCGGGGTGGTTATCGCCAGGGCCTGCTCGAGGACCGCCTTAATACGCGGGCTGGTATCTACCGCGACGGTAACCAGCGGCAGGTCTTCGGACAGCGACAGCGACCGGTCAGTCCGCAACTGCTCACCTAACCCGAACCCCTGCGTGCCCCGGAGTTGGATACTTGCCGCGATCTGCGCCGTGGCGTAGAGATCAAGCAGGGCGTTCCCGGCGAGATTCCGCCCGGCCCGGCGCCGCTCCCCGAAGTAGCTGGTCAGTCTCAGGCTTTCCACTACGGGACAGCTCCTTACATCAGCAATCTGATGTAGAGGCCATCAGCCGCGGGCCCGGCAGTTTGTGAGGTCAGTGCCTCACGTCAGGGCATCATCTGACTGCCGCAAGATTACTTGGCCACTCTTTCCCTCGCTAGCCCCGTGGCCGGCCAGCTAGCGCGGGGGCTTTTACCGCCGCATTTTCTGCAACGAATCCGTCCGGCTCCGGTCCCATTCCCCGGGAACTAGACGCTGGGCGGCACAGCCGTCGGCGCGGCGGTCCCGCGGCGTGCCGGGGATACTGTCCTCATCGACATCGCTGACTACCGGCACAGGCGGGGTGACATCTCCGAGTTCAAGGACTACCTGCGATCAGGCGCGGACTTCGATGACCTGGATCTGACCCGGACAGCTGAGCCCCCGCGGGATACCGACTGGGCCCGTGACACACCGCAGGCGCTATTCGTTCAGCTGGCGCCAGGCGGCGGCCGCCGCGGGATCGGAGTCGATGAGGGCCGTCAGGCGCCCGGCGTCGATGATGAGGACGCGTGATCGCGACTCCAGCCGGACCGTGATGCCCTCAGGTGGTGATGGCAGCCCGGCGTGATCCACCGAGCCGACGAAATCCCCGGGACCAAGTTCGCGAATGCGGGCGCCGGCCACCTCCACGGCGGCCGTGCCTTCCACCAGCGCGAAACATTGGCGGCCAGGATGACCCTCGTCCACCAGGCGGACCCCGGCGGGCAGTATCGCCTCATCTCCGGCCCGCTCGAGTACGGCCCATGATGAGAGTGACGGCAGCGGCCCCGATTCCATGGGTGCCGTTTTCCTCCATGTGCGTTACAAGATGATGACAAGCTGTCCTGGCTGCCCGTCATTGACCCTGGATCTAGCCGCTTCCCTTCTTCCAGCTTTGCTGTCCGTTTACGATGAGCCCCTAGTCGGCATCGTCATGGGGGAGGCGGTTGACTCCGTGGAATTCCGCATCCTCGGCCCGATCGAGGCCTATGAACGCGGGCTAGCCCTGGAGCTTGGCGGCCTGCGCGAACGGACCCTGCTGGCCAGGCTCCTGCTGTCCGCTAACCGGGTGGTCCCCGCCGACCGGCTGGCCGAAGATCTTTGGTCGGGGCGCCCGCCGGGCCACAGCATGGCCACCCTGCGGGTCTATATCTCAAGGCTCCGACGGGTCCTGGGACCTGGAGCCGGCATCCTGGAGACCCAAGCCCCCGGGTACCGGCTGAACGTCACCGACGATCAGCTGGATGCCGCCCGCTTCGAGCGCCTCGTCCGGGCGGCGGACGCTGAGATGTCCGCAGGCCAGCCGGAACAGGCCGCCGAGTCGCTGCGCGAGGCGCTTGACCTGTGGCGCGGCCCCGCCCTGCTGGATGTGGCCGAGTTCGCCTTCGCGCAGGCTGACGCCAGCCGCCTGGAAGAAGCCCGGCTGAGCGCGCTGGAAAACAGGGTCGAGGCTGATCTTGCGTGCGGCCGGCACGCCGGCCTGATCGGGGAACTGGAGACGCTGGCCGGCAGCCACCCGCTGCGTGAACAGCTCACCAGGCAGCACATGCTGGCTCTGTACCGGTGCGGGCGGCAGGCGGACGCGCTGAGCGCTTACGCTGGCCTGCGGGTGCGGCTCGCGGAGGAACTGGGCATCGACCCGAGCCCGGACCTGCGCCGCCTGCAGGAACGGATCCTGCGGCAGGATCCCGCCCTCGACTGGCATCGAGGCGAGGCTGCCGGCCGCGAGCGGGATCCCGTTCCCGGGACCGGAGGCGGCGCTGAGCCCCGCCCCCCGGCAGATCAGGTGGTCAGCCATCCGGGCGCCCTGCCCGCGCCCCGGCTGCCTACCGAGGCCACGTCGTTCGTGGGGCGTGAAGCTGAGCTGAGCACGATCGCGGAGCTGCTCGGCCTGTCGAGGCTGGTCACGCTCACCGGCCCGGGTGGTTCCGGGAAGAGCCGTCTGGCGCTCAGGGCGGCTGCGCAGGCGGCGGGAGACTTCAGCGATGGGGTATGGCTGGTTGAGCTGGCCTCGATCGTCCGGCCCAGCCTGGTCGTTCCCGCGGTTGCACTGGCCCTGTCGGTCAGAGAGGAGCCAGGCCGGCCCCTGCTCGACAGCGTCATCTCCAGGCTGCAGGCGAGCGCGGCCCTGCTGATCATGGATAACTGTGAGCACGTCGTCGACGCGGCCGCCGAGGTGATCGCGGCATTACTTCGCAGCTGCCCGCAGGTCCGGATCCTGGCGACCAGCCAGCTCAGGCTGAACGTGAGCGGAGAGGCAAGCTGGCCGGTCCCACCGCTGACCCTGCCCAGCCCCCGCGCCGCGGATCCGGGGGCGGCCGCCGAGGCGGAGTCGGTCAGGTTGTTCTGCGACCGGGCCGCGTTCGCCCGGCCCGGATTCCTCCTGGACGCGGCCAACACTCCGGCGGTCAGCGATGTCTGCCGCCAGCTGGATGGCATCCCGCTCGCGATAGAACTAGCCGCCGCGCGGGTCTGCGCGCTGACCCCGGCGCAGCTGGCCGCCCGGCTCGGCAACAGATTCCGGGTGCTGACCGGCGGCAGCCGGGTCGGGCTGCCACGGCACCGGACCCTCGCGGCCGCCATCGACTGGAGCCACGATCTGCTCAGTGAGGCCGAGCGGGTGTGCTTCCGCAGGATGGCGGTCTTCGCCGGCGGGTGCACCATCGACGCGGCCGAGGCGGTCTGCCACGACGATGCACTCCCGTCCGAGGCGGTCTTCGAGACCGTCGCCGCTCTGGTTGACCGCTCCCTGCTCACCACCGAGGAACGATCCGGCAGCATGCGTTACGGCATGCTGGAATCGATCCGCCAGTACGCCCTCGAACGGCAGGCCGAGGCCCGCGAGGAAGCGGAACTCCGGCGGCGCCACCTCGCCTGGATGCTGGACTTCGCCGCGCAGGCGGACCTCGACGGTCCTGATCAGGGGGCCTGGCTGGATCTCGTTGAAGCCGAGCTGGACAACGTGCGCGCCTGCCTGGAATGGAGTCTCGCGCCGCCAGCGGGACGCGCCGGCGCAGATCCGGCGCTGGCGCTACAGCTGGCCGGGGCGCTGTCCCGGTTCTGGGTGGTGCGCGGCCCCGTCGGCGTGGGCCGGAGGATCCTCGATGCGGCTCTGGCGGCTGCCGGGCCAGACGCCGACCAGCGGCTGCGGGCCGTGGCCCTGGACGGAGCGGGGCAGCTCGCGGCGGTCCAGGCCGACCAGGACGGGCAGCGGGCTTACCAGGAGGAGAGCCTGGCCATCTGGCGTGAGCTGGGCGATGACGCCAGGATCGTCAGCTGCCTGGGTGATCTCGGCGCGGTGGCGCATGTCCGGGGCGAGTACCGGGCGGCGCGGTCCATGTACACCGAAGCCCTCGAGCTCGCGCAGCGCGCCGGTGACGCCCGGCAGATGGCGCGGGCCCTCAGCGGTCTCGGCCGCCTGGCCCTGCATCAGGGTGACCTGGACCAGGCCACGGCCTACTACATCGAAAGCATGACCCGTTTCCGTGACGCCGGTGACCTGCGCCTCGCCACGCTGATCCTCGGCAACCTCGGAGTGGTAGCCACCAACCAGGGCGATCTTGACCTGGCGCGGGACCGGCTCGAAGAACATCTCCGCAACGCCAACCGGCTCGGCGACCGCAAGCTGACGGGTGGCGCGCTGACCAATCTCGGCCTGGTCGCCTACCACGCTGGTGACCTGGACGAGTCGGCCCAGCTGCACCAGCAGGCGCTCGAGATTGCCGAGCTCATTGGTGACCCGCGGCTGGCGGCCGTGGCCCTGACCAATCTGGGCATGGTGGCGGCCGGGCGTCACGACTACGCCGCCGCGGCCGGCTTCCACCTGCGCAGTCTCGACCTGGCTGAGGCGGCCGGCGAGCCGCGCTCCATCGCGGAAAACCTGGAGGAACTGGCCGCCGCCGAGGCGGCGGCCGGCCACGCGGCGCGCGGCGCCACCTTGTTCGGCGCGTCGCAGGCGCTACGCGAAACTATCGGCGCGCCCGCTCCCGAGGCCGACCTGGCCCGGTTCGGCGACGCGATGGATCACGCCGCAGCAGTACTAGGGGACGCCGCCTTCAGCGAGGCGCATGCCGCCGGCCGGGCCATGTCCGTCCAGCAGGCGGTGGCCCTGGCCAGGTCCAGGGCGCCATCCGGGCCGCCGGCCCCGGCGAAGGCGGCCGCCCGTCTGGCCACGGAGACGCAGTAACTGCTTTGCAACAACTTTGCAACCGCCGCAGATGACGATCGGGCCATCTCACCAGCTCTCCAGAGAGGCCAGACATGTCCGCGCTCAGCGACTTCAGCCGAAGCGAGAAGATCACCGGGGTGGCCGGGGTCCTGCTGCTCATCGGCATCTTCGCGTTCCCCTGGTATTACGTCAGCATCGCCGGCGTCAACGTGGGCGGCCACACCTTCGGCGGCGCTAGCTACAGCAGCAACGTGCTCGGGGGCCCCGGCTCGTTCTTCAGCATCGTCGCCCTCATCGTGCTGATCGCGCTGCTCGCCGAGCTGGTCATCAGCCGCTTCACCACCGCGCAGCTGCCTGAGCTGCCGATCTCCTGGGGCGCCGCGGAACTGTACGCGGCCATCGCCGTGCTGGCCCTGCTCGTTATCAAGATTCTTTTCCACATCGGCAACTTCGGCTGGGGCTTCTACGTGAACATGCTGCTGGCCATCGTGCTCGTCTACGGCGCGACCGGCTTGCGGCACAGCCGGACCGTGCGGCCGGCGGCCGCACCCGCACCGCAGCACGGCAACTAGCAGGCCGGACAGGTCCGGTCTGGCCGGGGGCCGGACCGGACCTGTTCACGTAGGCGAGCGGACACTCCCGGCCCGCGTCCTGCTCCCGTCAGGCAACGATCGACCCCGCGCGAGCGCTGCGGCGTCCGCGAGCGCTGGATACCCTGGATAAATTCTGCCTGGTTACCTGGGGGGGCAGGCAACGCAGGGGTGGTTAGGGATGGGCTCGGATTCGACCCACGCCAGGCTTGGGGGTGCCGGGGCGATCGCAATTGCCCTGGCCGCCGCCGTGTCCGTTTCCGCCTGCGCCGGCCAGCCCCGGGCACGGGCTACGCCGCCCCGGCACGCACTCCCCACTCGCCCGGCGGCGGCAGCGCCCAGCGAGACTTCCTCGGCCCCGGCCGTCGGCACCCCTGGCGGCTTCCGGGTAGCGGAGCGGCACGTTACCTTCGCCGAGCCGGCCCACGTCGGCGCGGCCGGCCAGAGCCTCGGCCCGCGTACCCTGGCGATCCAGATCCGGTATCCGCTGGCCCCGCGATCATCCGGGCCGCAGCGAGCCCGCGGCGGGTTCCCGCTGCTCCTGTTCGCTCCCGGGTTCATGCAATGCGGTGGCCCCTACTCGCACCTGCTGCGGTCGTGGGCGAGCGCCGGCTATGTGCTCGCGGTCGTGAATTTCCCGCGGACAGACTGCCAGGTCGGAGCCCAGGCCTACGAACCGGACCTGGTGAACCAGCCAGCGGACATGACCTACGTGCTGAGCAGGCTGCTGGCGCTGAACGCCCGGCCCCATGACCCGTTCTCCGGGCTGCTCAACCGTCATGAGATCGCCGCCGCCGGCCAGTCCGATGGCGGCGATACGGTCGCCGCTCTCGCGGCCAACACATGCTGCACCGACCACCGGCTCAAAGCGGTCGCCGTTCTGTCCGGCGCGGAATGGCCGCCGATGCCTGGCCGCTACTTCGTCCACGGGGCGCCCCCCATGCTCTTCGCGCAAGGTACCGCCGACACGATCAACCCGCCGTGGACAAGCGTCCAGCTTTACCGCCAGGACCAGAGCCAGGTGAAGTACTACCTCGACCTGCTTGGCGCGAACCACCTCCTCCCCTATTGGGGCACGAATCCGGTGGAGCGACTCGTGGCCCGGGTCACCCTGGCCTTCTTCGACCGGTACGTGCTCGGCACGGCTCGCGCACTGGCCGCGATGAGGCGGGACGGCAACGTTAGCGGTAGAGCTGCCCTGGTCGGCGGGGGCCGGCTTCCGCCCTGACCCAGCCGGCGGCGATCCGCGTCATGGGGCGGCTCGGGCGAGTACTGTGCGGGGGCGTGGCAAACTCCTCTTTCAGCCTGATCTCCCCCGAAGTCGCCGATACCGCACTGTCTTGCCGGGCACTGGTCCGCGCCCGCGACCTGGCCGAGTGGGTGGGTCCGGGCAGGACGCTGACCGCCAGCGGTGTACTGCGCCCGGCTGAGGCCGTGCAGGCCTGCCGGGACCTTGGCATCGAGCTGCCGGGCCCGCGGCTGCGTAGCGCGCTTGATGTCGCGGACCTGATGCGGGACTGGATGACTGCCGCTGCGGCCGGCTTCCTCGAGCTGGACGGCCGACGTGTCCGGGCAGCTCAGGACCTGCCAGAGGCGGGTTCTTCCACACATCCCGATCTGGATGCCATCCTGCACGCCTGGGTCCAGGCCGCGACCGTGGCTCTGGATCTAGGCGAACAGCCGTGCGCCGGGTGCCTGACTGTGCTGCACGAGCTGTACTCGGCGGATGAGCCACTCACGATGGCCCAGCTCGCGACCGCGGTACGGACCGTGCTGGAGCCGCCGGAGCTAGAGGAGCCGGAGGCCCTGCCCTGCCCCGGCTGCGGCAAGGTCCACGGCCCAGGTGACCTGTTCAGCCTCGGCGACTTCCTCAGCGATGAGAACGACGAGGAGGACGTTGCCAGCCACGCAGCGGATACGGTGACGGGTTTGCTGGAGTTCGGGGCGGCGGACGTCACGGACGAGACGGTGCGGTTGACCCCGCTGGGCGCCGTGCTCGCGACGTCGGTTTTCCAGGGACGCGCACCATCATCCGACGCCGACGCGGCCACCCTGATGTCCGCCATCAGCGAACTCCCGCCGCCGATAGCCTGGACCGTGGCCCAGCCGTGGCTGGGGGCGAGGTCTACCGCAGATGCGGCGCGGGAACTGCTCACCTTCGCAGAGTCCGCAGACGGCAACCAGCGGATCGCCTCCCTGGCGCTCGCCGGGGAGCTTGGGAGTGACGCCACGGAGGCCTGGCGGGAGTGGGCGAAACGGCCCGGGATCGGCGCGTACGCGCGCCAGTGGCTGAGGTCGCAGGGCGAGCAAGTGCCCGAGGATCCGGCGGACGAGGTATGGCTGGCCGTCGACGCGCTGAGCGTCATGCTGGACGAGCTGGCCGAGACGGTGCCGCCGTTCCTGATCCAGGGCATGCTCGCGGAGCAATTTGGCGGGGAAGTCACCGAGGCGGCAGAGCAGATGCTGCGCTCGGGCCATCCGAGGGCCGAGGACATTGCCGCCCGGCTGACCGGCCGTCCGGTCCTGGTGGCCACCGGCGAGCGCAGGCCGCGCCCAGGGCCCGGCACGCTCGTGCACCAGCTCAAGATCACGCTGCGCGAGGTGTCGGGACCGCCAGTGTGGCGGCGTGTCCTGGTACCTTCCGACGTCACGCTCGCGGACTTGCACGAAGTCATCCAGCAGGCCATGGGCTGGGAGAACTACCACATGCACGTGTTCAGCACGGGCGGGCAGGAGTATGGCTCGCCGGACCGGGAGCTTGGGCACGCCAGCGATAGGAACGTCCTGCTGTCGCAGGTTCTCACCCGCCCGGGAGACCGGCTTCGCTACACCTATGACTTCGGCGACGACTGGGAGCACGACATCGTCCTCGAGGAAACCCGGGCCGCGGCACCACAGGAGACCTATCCCTCCTGTGTGGCGGGGAAGGGCGCATGCCCGCCCGAGGACTGCGGCGGGGCGTGGGGCTACGCCGGGCTCAAGGAGATCCTGGCCGACCCCTCGCATGAGGACCACCAGGACACGCTGGAGTGGCTCGGCCTCGACGCCGGTAAAAACTTCGACCCAAAGAAATTTTCCGTAGCCGAGGTGAATGCACGGCTCTAGGCACGGCGTCTGTAGGCAGCGAGATCGGAAGAAGCTGGTCGCCGGCAATATCACTGGCACCCATCCGCCAGGCAGCGACGGGCAGGCCGCACGGCCAGCCCGATACCCGCAACCAGGCCACCGGCTGACCAGGAGGCGCCGGTTCCTGGGGGCTGGGCGCCTGTGCGCCCTGGCCGGGTGGGTATACAGGCAGCGGGGCGGAGCGCTCTGGCTGAACCGGGGGAAGGGCGGTCGCATGCAGGCGGCTAGCGGGAAAGGGCTCTGCGGGCGGAGCGCCCGGTTGGCAGGGCGCGTGTGGCGCGATGGACAGTGAGCAACTGGTCTCGGCGGTCGAGGCCACTCGTGCCGCGGATGCGGCGGATGCGGTTAAGGAGCTTGACCTTTTCGCGCTGGGTGTGAGACATGGTCCTCAACCATAATAGGGTAGGGGGTATGATATATCGGCGCACCATTCCGGTGTCCAGGATCGGTCATGACGCTGTAGCTAAAGGCTCGGCGGCCGATCGGGCGTATGTCTTCCTCG
>Ga0208357_1002081_pt1 | contig 13748 bp, 13 predicted proteins | sample NGESurdeep092012_6_FD_184487 | JGI IMG/M metagenome (GOLD analysis project Ga0208357, IMG submission 184487) | Arctic peat soil microbial communities from Barrow, Alaska - NGEE Surface sample F52-2 deep-092012 (SPAdes) | ecosystem: Environmental > Terrestrial > Soil > Wetlands > Peat ... | reverse complement strand
GAGCGCCACGCCAAGGATCGCGTTCAACCCGGCGACGACCAGCAGCCAGCCGATGTTGCCTGCAATGGAAAGTCCGAGCCAGAGGCTGACGAGGGTGGCGACGACGACCTGCACGACGGCGAATGCAGAGAAAGCGATTGCGTATCCGGCAAGCAGGTCGATCTTGGCCATCGGTGTGGTGAGCAGTCGCTCAAGCGTGCCTGATGTGCGTTCCCGCAGCATCGTGATCGAGGTAATGAGAAACATCATCAAGAACGGGAAGAAGCCCAGTAGCGCGGGCGCGAGATGGTCGAAAACTGTCGTCGAGTCGAACACGTAACGCAGCAGCACCATCAGCACGGACGGGACGACGATCATGAGCGCTATGGTGCGGGGATCGTGCATGAGCTGGGTTAGCACGCGCCTTGCGGTCGCCAAGAACGCGCGGGGGGTCATGCCGCGCGCACTAGGTGCAGGAATGCGGCGTCCATGCTGGTCTCACCGGTGCGTTGCTTCAAGGCAGCGGGTGATTCGTGTGCGAGCACCTGCCCCTCCCGCAGGAGCAGCAGCGAGTCGCAGCGCTCGGCTTCATCCATCACGTGGCTGGACACAAGCAGCGTGGTGCCGCGATCAGCTAGCCGGTGGAAGAGCGCCCACAGGTCTTCGCGCAGCACCGGATCGAGTCCGACGGTCGGCTCGTCGAGGACCAGCAGCCGAGGGGTGCCGAGCATAGCCGCAGCCAGGCTGACCCGCGAGCGCTGGCCGCCCGACAGCCGGCCGGCGAGGCGATGAGCGCAGCTTCCGAGGTCGACCTCTGTCACTACGCGCTCGACATCGGATGCCGGCGCACCGAGCGCGGCCGCGAAGTAGCGGAGATTCTCCGCGACGCTGAGGTCGTCATAGACCGACGCCGCCTGCGAGGCATACCCCACCCGCGATCGCAGCGGACGGCTGCCAGCCGGGTGGCCGAGCACGGTGACCGTACCGGCGGTGACGATCTGGATGCCAAGAATGCACCGAAGCAGCGTCGTTTTCCCCGAACCACTCGGACCGAGGACGCCGGTGACGCCCCCTGGCGCAATGTCGAAGGTCAAATCGCGCAACACTTCGTTGCCACCGCGTACGACGCGAAGGTGGGCGACCGCGATAGCCGCCACGTCCTCACTCCCCGACCGAATTCCGTCGTTCACGTCGTGGCTCATAGCCGCAGCATCGCACGAGCCGCTCAACGGCATCTGACGAAGCGACCACTCGCCCTGCTCGCCGACATTGCCGCAACGAACCCGCTGAACCCTGCTGCGGCTCGTCATAGTGTCAGCCCATGCCCGATGCGTACAACGGCGACGCCAAAATCCATTTTGAAGTCTCGGGTGCGGGCGCCGCTCTCCTGTTGCTCCCAGGCCTCGGTGTCGATATCCGCGATATGCAGATGCTGGTCACGCCGCTCGCCAAGACCCGGACAGTCGTTGCGGTCGACAACCGCGGAGCCGGCCGCAGCGACAAGCCGAACGAGCCCTACCCGATCGAACTGATGGCCGGGGACGCCATCGCCGTTCTCGACGCCGCTGGTATCCAGCGGGCGAGCGTGCTCGGATACTCGATGGGCGGCAAAATCGCGCTGCAGCTCGCGCTCACCCATCCCGAGCGCGTCGATAAACTCGTGCTGATCGCTACCGCGGCGCACTCCGTCCGTACGTGGCGCCGCAACATGCTGGTCGCGATCTCCCCACACCTTCGGATCGGCCCCAAACCCCGACAGCCGGTCTTCGCCTTCAAACACCAACGCGCCGCCTCCGAAGGTTACGACGCGCGCGAGCGACTGGACAGCGTCCGCGTGCCCACCCTGATCCTGCACGGGCGCACCGACCGGATCTGCCCTCCCGCCCTCGCCGAGGAGCTGCACAACGCAATCCGCACGTCCCGCTTGCAGTGGTACGACGGCGGCCACCTAAGGCCCATGCTCAAGCCACAGCCGATCGTCGAAGCGATCCGTGCATTCCTTACCTGACTGCCTCGCATCGGCGGCCATGAAAGTGTGTTGGATGGAACGGCGGTGAGGGCATGATGCGTCCGATCGCTACGCATGCGTTTCCCTCTCCGCGTGCCGCACGGACGGGAATCACGGCTGCCGTCACCGTTGTGGTGCTCGCCGACTGCGCGTCCGGCAAGATGATCGGCGCCGCGGCGCCCAGTGTTCCTGCACCAGCCGTGGCGTCGAATGTTCCCGCATCAGCCCCCACATCGAGTAGTCCCGCATCGGTTGCCACATCTGGTGCGGCGTTGGTAGCGGCACGCTCGTCGGGACAGGTTCGGCGGATGAATTGCTGACACTCACGCCTCCGTGCAAGGGGGATAGCCCGGTAGTGCCGCCGTCAGTGGCACTTAGCGAGATTGACCGTCCGTTTCCGCACCGAGCCTGCTCAAGCCGGTGCTGGTGCGACAACCGGCGCGCAAGCTACGTGGAACGAAGACATGAGCGGCTTGCTCATGCGCCAATGCGCAGGATTGTGGAGCACTCCCGCGAGCCCCAGCTGACAAGCCCAACAACGAACCTCTCCCGCGGGCCTGACTCCGTGTCTATTGGTCGGTTCGATTGCGTGGGTCGCTACGACCGCGGCGGCCGCGGATGACGAACACCGCGATGCTGACGATCAGCAGCAACACACCGATGCGCGTGAGGGCCGGTTCGTGCATATCGAGCCCGACCGCGCCGACGCCGATTCCCACGCAGACAAGAACCACACCGACGCCGAGCACCACCCGCGGATTGTCGTGATTGGCAAGCCACCGGATCAGCGGCACGAAGAACACAGCGCCTCCATCACTAGGTCGTGTCGAGCCGACGCTCCGACCATCCATCTGGATCTCGAATACGTTCCGAATCTGTGCCTGATGTTGGGCGCTATTGTCCTAGCTTCAGGGCGACCGCACCACACGGCAGCATCGGCTGTCGCACTGTCGGCGCCGCGCCGGATCCCCGCGACACTTCGTCACGCGCCTTTCCTTTGCTCACGCGGCTTGCGCCCCCATCGCGGCATCTCTCCTACGTCGGAAGGCAGCCGCCCGGCGTGGCGCAGCGACTCGCGCAGCAGAAGCTCGATCTGCGCTGTCGTACTGCGCACCTCGTCGCCGGCCCAACGAGCCAATGCGTCATAGACCTTGGGATCCAAACGGATGAGGACGTTCTTACGCTCCGCCACAGTGATGTCCGCTTCTCGCCTTCAGAGGTACAGCGATCTCAGAGGTACAGCGATCCCGCATTAATCATCGGTTGGGTCGGATGGTCGCTGCAGAGCACGACCATCAGGTTGCTGACCATCGAGGCCTTACGCTCCTCGTCCAGATCGACCACGTGGCGATCGCCGAGACGCTGAAGGGCGAGTTCGACCATGCCCACCGCTCCCTCAACGATGTGGACGCGTGCGGCGACGATCGCCGCGGCTTGCTGGCGGCGCAGCATCGCCTGCGCGATCTCCGGCGCATAGGCGATCCGCACGATCTGGCATTCGGCGACAGCGATCCCGACAGACTCGACCCGGCCCGCGACTTCGATGAGCAGCTCGTCGCTGATCGTTGCCGCGCCGGCGCTGAGCGAGTTGCCACCTTCGCCTTCCGGTTCGTATGGATAGGCCGCGGCGACCCGGCGCAGTGCTCGTTCACACTGGCTACCGAGATAGCGCTCGTAGTCCTCGACCGCAAAGAGCGCCATCGCGGTGTCGCTCACCCGCCAGCTCACGGCCATGGCGATCTCGATTGGTACGCCGTTGGTGTCGTTCACCTTCAACACGGCCGTCTCATGGGTGTGCAGGCGGGTCGACACCGTGCGGCGTTTGGCCACCGGATGGACCCACCACTGGCCAGGCTGTCGAAGGGTGCCCGCGTAACGCCCGAACAGTTGCACGACGACCGCCTCACCGGGCGCGAGTCTGGTGAGGCCGCGAAGGCCACTTCCTGCCACGGCAGCCAAGATGGCCGCTCCGATCCACAAGCCGACACGGGCGCCACCGTGTCCGCCGTGAACCGCGGTTCGGATGGCTAGTCCGAGCAGGACGACTGCGCCGATGACCGCTATCACGCCCACGCGCAACACCAGCCCGCCACCAATCGCGTTCAGCGGCCTCTCGCGAACCTCATCGTTCCTTGATGGTTCGGCGTCTCTCGGGGTCACGTGCGTCTCCTCCGCCTGTTGACTCGGGTATCTTAGAGTGATATCACTTTATATTCCATGATGCGTTCGCTTCACGAGGCTGCCACGCCGGCACTCGTCGTCGACCACCTGACCAAGGTGTTTGGTGACCGAGTCGCCTTCGAAGGCGTTTCCTTCGAGGTCGGTTCCGGCGAGGTGTTCGGGTTCCTTGGTCCGAACGGTGCTGGCAAGACGACGACCGTGCGGACGTTAGGAACGCTGATCGCGCCGACATCGGGGTCCGCAATCGTCGCCGGGATTCCGTTGAACGCGAAGAACGGTTCTGCGATTCGCTCACGGATCTCGGTGATGCCTGAGTCCCCGGGTCTGTACCTGCGCCTCACGGTGATGGAGAACCTCCAATGCTTCGCCGGGCTATATGAACTCGACGACATTCGCGAGCGCATCGGCCGGGCGCTGCGGGCGGTCAATCTGGAAGACCGCGCTGGCGACCTGTGCGGGTCGCTGTCGAAAGGCCTGCGCCAGCGGGTCGCGCTCGCACGGGCAGTTCTCAACGACCCAGCGGTGCTGTTTTTGGATGAGCCGACGTCGGGCCTTGATCCTGTCGCCACCAACGAGGTCCACGACCTGATCGCGTCGTTGCGGGCGCGGGGGGTGACGATCTTCTTGACCACGCATCGGCTGGACGAAGCCGAACGGCTGTGCGATCGGGTGGCGATCCTGAACACGACATTGCGAGAGGTCGGCCGTCCGGACGAGCTACGTCAGCGTTTATTCAGGCGCTCCCTGGACGTCCGGCTGCACGTGCCGCTCCATGATCCAGAGGCGCTCTTTGGCGCCGTGCCCCAGGTCGAAGGATGGGAGCAAACGCCATCCGGTTACACGCTGACTGTCTCGGATCCCGACCTCGCAGCCCCAGCCCTGGCGCGAGCACTCGTCGGAGCAGGCGCCGACATATTGTCCATCGCGGAGTCCCACCACTCGCTGGAAGACGTCTACCTAGAGTTAATCGACGAGGACGTGGAGGCGAGAAGCACATGAGCTTCAGCTGGACACGCGCCGGCGCGATTTTCCGCAAAGAATTGCGGGACTACCGCCGCAACCGCTTCGTGATCGGCACGATGGCTGCGACGCCGGTGCTGTTCATTACCTTGCCGATGATCCAGCTGATTGCAGCCAACGTCAGCGGGAACACCGCGCACCTGAACCTTCGCATAGGACTGTCGTTGCTCTACATGCTGGTGATCCCGGTGACCATGCCGTCCGTGGTATCCGCCTACTCCGTCGTCGGCGAGCGTGAGCAAGGCACGCTTGAGCCCGTACTGACCACCCCGATCCGCCGCGAGGAATTCCTCATCGCAAAGGCGCTGGCCGCGTTCATTCCGACCGTCGTGATCGCGTACGCGGTTTTCGGGGTCTTTCTCGCGGCCGCGGCTCTGTTCGCCCATCCTGTGATCGTCTCGGCGATCTATGCAGGCACGCACGTGCTGGTGCAGTTGCTGTTCACGCCGCTGCTTGCAGGTTGGGCGATCTGGGTCGGGATCGCGGTTTCCGCCCGGTCGACGGATGTGCGGGCCGCACAGCAGTTGAGCATGCTTGCTAGCTTGCCGCCGCTGGTCGTCGTCGCCTTGATAGCGCTGAACGTGATCACCGTGTCCACCACGGTTGCGCTCGGTCTCGCCGCAGCGCTGCTGGCCTTCGACCTACTTGCTTGGCGTGTCGTGGCGGCGATGTTCGACCGCGAACGACTCCTGACCGGACATTGATGACCCGCAGGCACGCGGCGTCCGTCGCGAGCATCCCGCATAAACCGGCCCTTCAGCACAAGAGGAGATCACCAATGGCGGCAACGCTGAAGCTGACCCACAGATCAATCGGAGTGGAAGTCCGCCGCGGAACCTACGACGTCGTGCTCGACGGCGAGCGCGTCGGATTACTCGAACTGAACAACCCACTCGAGATACCACTCGCATCCGGACCTCACACCCTCCAAGTTCGCAACGGCCGAAATTCCAGCCGAATACTGACCTTCGACGCCAGCGACGGCGAGACCGTTGCCTTCCGCTGCAGCGGTAAGAGGATCCTGCCGATCTTCCTCGTGTCGTTCGTCGTTCCCAGCCTTGCGCTCTCACTCAAACGCGAGTAGCTCCCGAGCGACCTACTGCCTCTTTCCAGTTGCGGCTAATCAGTGGCCGATGCGGTCAGAGTCCTGGGCTGCTGACTCGCCCTGGTCGAGCGCCGCAATTTGTGCCATGTCGTCGGCGGTCAACGCGAAGTCGAAGATCTCGATGTTCTCGGCCATCCGCTCGATGTTTCCTGACTTCGGCACAGTAGAAACTCCGATCTCGATGCACCAACGCAAGGCGATCTGCGCCGGCGTCCTGCCGTGTGCGCGGGCGATCTCGACGACGGGCGGATTCCGGAGTGCGGTCGCGCCGGGACCTCCGAGCGGGCTCCACGCTTGGGTGACGATGCCGTGCGCTTCGTGGTACGCACGTGCCTCAACCCTCGCGAGTGTGGGGTCGAGCTCGATCTGATTGACCGCGGGCACGATGTCGGTGTCCTTGCGCAGTCGGTCTAGGTGTGCGGGCTTGAAGTTCGACACACCGATCGACTTGGCCTTGCCAGCTGCGAGCAGCTGCTCGAACGTCTTCCAGGTGTCGACGTAGAGATCGCGTTTGGGCAGCGGCCAGTGGATCAGCAACAGGTCGACGTAGTCGAGACCCATGCGGCGCAGTGAATCGTCGAGGGCGCCAAGTGCTCGGCCGCCGCCTTGGAATTCGCCATCGAACTTTGTCGTGACGAACAGCTCTTCGCGAGGCACGCTGGCAGTGTTGATGCCCGCGCCGACCGCGGCTTCGTTCCCGTATCGAAACGCCGTGTCGAACAACCGGTAACCGATGTCGGTGGCGGCGATAACTGCCTCCGTGCCCGCTCTCCCGTTCAGGCTGTAGGTGCCCAGGCCCAGCTGCGGCATCTGCAGACCGCTGTTGAGGGTCAGTGTCGGCGAAGGTGCGTGCGCCACGGTGGTTGTCCAATCTCTGTCGTGAGCATCCATGTTGCTAGAAGACCGAACTGCCATTGTCTACGGTGGCAGTTGCGTGATTTGCTCCGGCCGATCGCGACGAATACCGCGCCCACTGCGACCGGCGATGTTGTCGCGCACAATGCCGCAACGGTGCCGCCGGAGACGATTCCCGATGCGACTGCGACTGGCCAAAGCCGCCGGCGTCCAATTAGCAGCACCGACGCCGTCCCGCCAAATATCGCGCCCGCGCCGAGGGCGGTGCCGTACCAGCCGGCGCGACCATGCCCCAAGCCAGGACGGCGCGTAAGTGAAACCTGACGAGCAAGTTGCCGGTACCCAAGGCGGCGAGGGTCGCCGGGATCAGCGACGCGACAAGAACGGCTCCTGCCTCCCGTACCCGGCCGCGTGGTTGGCGTAGATGGTGACGGCAATCCACGAGCCGTATTCGCTGATCTGGAAGCAGCCAAAAAATGAACGCCAGGCCGCGCAGACCTTCACGCCGAACAGGCGTAGGGCCAGGTAGGTCCGAATTTCGGGGCTAGGCGGGCGCGGAATTGCGTGGCATGTGCGACCGACCTGCGCCAGGTTCGGCGACAGAGTCGAGCAGCGGCAACGTCCGGAACGGGACCAGCCGCGACAGAATCACCACGCTCGTCGAGCGCGCCACAGTAGGCGATCTGTTCAGCGTGACGAGAATCTGTTGTAGCGCTTCGTGCGAGCTGGCCGCGACTCTGCACAAGACGTCGCCGGCGCCGGTCGTTGCGTATGCCTCGAGAACGCCGGGGATCTCGCGCAGGTCGCGCTCGACATCTTCGATCGCACCTTGCGCGATCTCGAGGGTGACAAATGCCTGGACGCCGAGTCCGGCGGCGGCCAGGTCGATGTCAGGGCCATAGCCGGTGACGATGCCGTTTCGTTCTAACGTGTCGATCCGGGCGGTCACCGTGGCGCGGGCGACTCCGGTGATCCGCGCCAGTTCGAGAGCACCAGCCCGTGGGTGGTCGGTGAGCGCCTGCAACAGTGCGACGTCGAGCTCGTCGACCCCGGCTTTCTCGGCCATCTCGTCCCCCTGTCACGGGTGTTGCGCCAAACGACTCAGCTATGCGGATTGCTTAGCAAATCGCCGTCCAGCTTAATCAAAGTATGCACGACGCCTAGCATTTGCTGTGCTGCTTGCGGGCGTCCGTCGGCTAGGTGTCTAGTGCCAGCAACGAGTGAAGGGCGGCCGGCATGAGCCTTGAGCAGACGCTGAACGACGAAGAGCGATTGGCCCACCTCGACCTCGACCAGCTGAAGCAGCTGGTGGGTCTCGTGGAGTACGACGCATCGCGCGACCCCTTCCCGGTCTCGGGTTGGGACGCCCTCGTGTGGATCGTCGGCAACGCGGTGCAGACGGCGCACTACTTCGAGTCGGCGTACGGCATGGAGGTTGTCGCCTACTCGGGCCCCGAGAACGGCAACCGCGACCACCATGCCTTCGTGCTCAGGTCGGGCAGCGCCCGGTTCGTCATCAAGGGTGCCTACGACCCCGCGAGTGAGTTGGCCGATCACCACCGCAAGCACGGCGACGGCATCGTCGACATCGCGTTAGCCGTACCGGACGTCGACAAGTGCATCGCCCATGCGACTGCTCAGGGTGCGACGGTTCTCGAACAGCCGCACGACATCAGCGACGAGCACGGCACCGTGCGGCTTGCGGCGATTGCCACCTACGGCGACACGCGCCACACGCTCATCGACCGCTCCCGCTACAGCGGGCCCTACTTGCCTGGCTACGTCGCTAGAACGCCGGCGTTTGTGCCGCGGCTAGGTCGGCCGAAGCGAATCTTCCAGGCTATTGATCACGTCGTCGGCAACGTCGAACTCGGTGCCATGGATCAGTGGGTCGACTTCTACAACCGCGTTATGGGCTTTACCAACATGGCGGAGTTCATCGGCGCAGACATCGCCACGGACTACTCGGCGCTCATGAGCAAGGTCGTTGCGAACGGCAACCACCGGGTGAAGTTCCCGTTGAACGAACCGGCACTGGGCAAGAAGAAGTCGCAGATCGATGAATACCTGGAGTTCTATCGCGGCCCTGGCGCGCAGCACGTGGCGCTAGCGACCGGCGACATCATCGGCGCCGTCGATGCGCTGACGACCGAGGGCGTGGCGTTCCTCAATACCCCGGATTCCTACTACGAAGATCCCGCCCTGCGCGCACGCATCGGCGTGGTTCGGGCGCCGATCCAGGAACTCCAAAAGCGCGGCATTTTGGTCGACCGCGACGAAGATGGTTACCTGTTGCAGATCTTCACCAAGCCCATCGGTGACCGGCCGACGGTGTTCTTTGAACTGATCGAGCGGCATGGTTCGCTCGGGTTCGGCAAGGGCAACTTCAAGGCGTTGTTCGAGGCCATCGAGCGCGAGCAGGAGAAACGAGGCAACTTCTGATGGCCTTCTACCGGCAGGTGGGCGAGGTTCCGCACAAGCGGCACACGCAGTTCCGGCAGCCCGACGGTCGCTTGTACTCCGAGGAACTCGTCGGAGAAGAAGGCTTCAGCTCCGACTCGTCGTTGCTTTACCACCGTGGCATACCGTCGGCGATCGCCGACGCACGCGAGTGGGATGTGCCCGATCTGTCAACGGTGCCGAATAGCCCGCTTCTCCCTCGGCACCTGCTGTTGCATGGTCTGTTCGTCGGCGACGATCACCTCACGACAGATGCAGTGACCGGACGTCGATTGGTGCTGGGCAATGCGGACGTGCGCATCTCGTATGCGGTCTCGTCAAAGCCCTCGCCGTTGTATCGCAACGCCGTCGGCGATGAGTGCATCTACGTGGAGGATGGCGCCGCGACGGTCGAGTCGGTGTTCGGAGCCCTTACCGTCGGCCGCGGTGACTACGTCATCATGCCGCGGGCGACGACGCACCGCTGGTTGCCAACTGGCGACGAACCGCTGCGCACCTACGTGATCGAGGCCAACTCGCACATCACGCCGCCGCTTCGGTATCTCTCAAAGTTCGGCCAGTTTCTCGAACATGCGCCGTACTGCGAGCGAGACTTGCGAGCGCCTTCGGAGCCGCTGCTCGCCGAGGGTGTCGCCGAGATCTATATCAAGCATCGAGGGTCCGGCCCGGGTGGTTTGAGCGGCACGATCTACGTGGCCGACGACCATCCGTTCGACGTCGTGGGCTGGGACGGCTGCCTGTATCCCTACGTGTTCAACGTCGCGGACTTCGAACCGATCACCGGGCGCGTGCACCAACCACCGCCGGTGCACCAAGTGTTCCAGGGCAATAATTTTGTGATCTGCAACTTCGTGCCGCGCAAGGCCGACTACCACCCGCTCGCGGTGCCGATTCCGTACTACCACGACAACGTCGACTCCGATGAAGTCATGTTCTACGTCGACGGCGACTACTCGGCGCGCAAGGGTTCGGGCATCGGGCGCGGTTCGATCTCGTTGCATCCCGGCGGCCACTCGCATGGCCCACAACCCGGTGCCGTCGAGGGCTCGCTCGGCACGGAGTTCCTCGACGAGTTGGCCGTCATGGTCGACACGTTCCGTCCACTCGAGCTCGGCGAAGCCGGCAGGGCCTCCGACGACGGTAAGTATGCGTGGTCGTGGGCAAAGAAGTGACGTGTACCACCCTCACAGGGCGGTCAACGTCCGCGATGTGGCAGCAGCTCCGACGATCTGCCCGTTGACTTCGGCCAGCGTGATTCGTCCTGCAGGTGCCGGAGCTGTCGCGCGGATCACGACGACGTCGCCGTTCTCCAGGAAGCCCCGCGGCCCGTTGGAGGTCATCACGGGCCGGTCTCCGTTCCAGCTCAGTTCCATCAGGCTGCCGCACTGATCAGGTTGCGCACCGCTGACCGTGCCTGAGCCGTACAAGTCGCCGGTACGCAGACTTGCGCCGTTGACGGTCATGTGCGCCAGCATCTGCGCGGGCGTCCAGTACATCGACGCGAACGGCGGCGACGACACGACCGTTCCGTTGATCTCCACCGTCAGCTGCAGATCGAGCGCGTCGCTGCGTCCCGCGTCGTCGAGGTACGACAGGATCTCCCGGTTGCGTGTGGGCGGCCCGACCCACGCCGATTCGAGCGCATCGAGCGGCGTGATCCATGCAGCAATGCTTGTTGCAAACGACTTGCCGAGAAACGGTCCGAGCGGCACGTACTCCCAGGCTTGAATATCGCGTGCCGACCAGTCGTTGAGCAAGCAGATACCAAAGACGTGTGAGCGGAAGTCATCGACAGCGACGCCGGTTCCGAGTAACGACCCGACTCCGACGACGAATCCCACCTCTGTCTCGAAGTCCAGCCGCGCAGATGGGCCGAAAGCGATCGATCCGTCGGCGTTCTTCGACTGTCCGCTCGGCCGCGTGATCGGCGTACCGCTGACGACGACAGTGCCCGCGCGACCGTGGTACCCGATCGGCATGTGCTCCCAGTTCGCACTCAATGGCGGGCCGTCGGGCCGCAGGATCCGACCGATATTCGAGGCGTGGTCGCGGGAGGCATAGAAGTCGACATAGTCGGCGACCTCGAAGGGCAACAGCTCGGTGCTGCCTGCAAGAGGCCGTATCGATTCATCGAGCCGTTCGTCCGCACCGCTGCTCGCGGCATCGAGCAGCGCACCGCGCACGTCCGACCAAATTTGCGGCCCGGCTTCGAAGAATGCCTCGAGCCGACCCGCAGTGAACAGATCGGCGAGCACCCCGCCGTCCAGGAAAGTAGCTAGATCAACGAGTTCGGCGCCCAACCGAACACCCGCGATAGCGCGGCCATGTTCGTCACGCACGCGACCGTACGGCAGGTGGACAGCATCCGCCGCCGTCCAGTCGCGCGCGCTCATGGGTACTGCTTACCAGGAGTAGGCCTCCGGTGCTTGGCCGCCTGGGCCGGGCCAGATCTCGTCGAGTCGGGCGAGTGCCTTGTCGTCGAGCTTGATCTCGATCGCCCGGACCACTCCGTCGAGCTGGGCCAACGTGCGAGGGCCGATGATCGGCGCCGTCACCGCAGGCTGGTGCAGCAGCCACGCCAGCGCCACGTTCGCAGGCTCTTCGCCGAGCTCATCGCAAAACGCCTCGTAGGCTTCAACTGCTGGGCGGTTTGCCTCGAGCGTGTCGTTGGCGCGGCCACTCTTGCTGCGGTTGTTGTCCTGCTTGCGCAAGATGCCGCCGAGCAGACCGCCCTGCAGCGGGCTCCACGGGATCACACCGAGCCCGTAGTCGGCTGCTGCCGGGAGTACTTCAAGTTCGACCGTGCGGGCCGCAAGGTTGTAGAGCGACTGTTCGGCGACCAAGCCGAGGTAGTTGCGTCGTTTCGCGGCCTCTTGTGCCTTCGCGATGTGCCAGCCGGCGAAGTTTGACGAGCCTGCGTAGATGATTTTCCCTTGCGCACGAAGGGTTTCGTAACCTTCCCAGATCTCATCCCACGGCGCATCGCGATCGATGTGGTGCATCTGGTAGAGGTCGATGTAGTCGGTCTGCAAACGCTTGAGTGACGCGTCGCATGCGCGGCGGATGTTGAGCGCCGACAACTTGCCGTCGTTCGGCCACTCACCCATGTCGCCGTACAGCTTGGTGGCGAGAACCGTCTTCTCGCGGCGGCCGTCGCCGCGCGAGAACCAGTTTCCGACGATGCTCTCGGTGAGGCCCTTCTTGTCCCAGCCATACACGTTCGCGGTGTCGAAGAAGTTGATGCCTAGTTCGTGGGCGCGATCCATGATGTCGTGGCTGTCGGTGACATCGGTCACGGGACCGAAGTTCATGGTGCCCAAGCAGAGGCGGCTGACGCTGAGGCCGGTGCGGCCAAGGTGTGTGTAATCCATCTCTCAATCATTTCACGCCCATATCGGACGCCGAGCGGCACGGTCCTGCCGGCCGCTAGGGAGCTGGCCGACCAGGCGTCGACGTCTGCCGTGTTGCCACGAAGCCCACGGTGAACCAACGGTCAAGCCGACGACGAGTTCGAAGCCGACACCATCGCCTAGTTCTCAGGATTCCTTGCCTGTTACGACCTCGTTGCCGACATCGTCGCTTTCGTTTGAATCGCCGGCGTGGTCGTGCTTGCGGAGCGTCTGGGCTGGTGGCCGTGGCGTCGAACCTAAACCGGGACGTCACCGACAACGAAGGGCGGTGGCGCAGCGGCAACGTTGATTAGGCGCGGCGGACGCCGCGCGGTGGCAACGCCGATCGCCCCGAGCACGACGAACACCGGTACAGCCATCATCGCTGTGTGCGATCCGACATGGTCGGCGAGCGCGCCCAGGCCGAACGGTGCGGCTCCGACCGCGAATCCTCCGCCCAGTGCCGCGTAGGCCGTGGCCAGGTCGGCGCGGCCATCAGAGAATCCCACCGCTCGGGTGATCGCGAGCGGATATTGCAAGGAAATGCCAAGGCCGACGATGAACAGCCCTGCGAACGCCATTACCGGATTCGTCGATATCCAGAAGACGCCGAACCCGACGATCGTCAGGCCGAACACCGACAACAGCAGTGCGCCCGCGGTGTACCGCAGGGTCAGCCGTCCAGATGACAACCGCCCGACGGTCATGCCGGTGACGATCGCCGTCACCCCGGTTGCCGCGGTTCCCTTCG
>Ga0208357_1002080_pt1 | contig 13748 bp, 11 predicted proteins | sample NGESurdeep092012_6_FD_184487 | JGI IMG/M metagenome (GOLD analysis project Ga0208357, IMG submission 184487) | Arctic peat soil microbial communities from Barrow, Alaska - NGEE Surface sample F52-2 deep-092012 (SPAdes) | ecosystem: Environmental > Terrestrial > Soil > Wetlands > Peat ... | reverse complement strand
GCGGCTGGCGGCCGTTCTCACTGACGGTCGTGGCCATGCCATCGCGGTTGGGCGGGTCCCCCGCGGCCTCCCCGCCCCGTGACCTTCGCCCACCCGGTTCTGTCAGCCTGGTTAGCCGCGTCTCCGTCACCATGCCTGGCAGCCACGGGCGGTGGCGGCGGCGTAGATGGCGGCCCAGGGGTCGCCCATGCGGCTGCCGTTGGCGAAGTCCATGCGGTCAAAGCGGGCACCTTCGGGCACCGCGAACGACCACTGATCAGGACTCGCACAGGCTGACCCCTGCCAGAAACGACCTCGTAAGCGATAGGTCGCCGGTCACCTGGCCCTAGCCCCGCCCACGGCCTGCAGGGGCGGCGGGTAGAGCGCTGTCATCGACCCATCGCTGAAAGACCAGCTGGTCCAGCCTGCGCCTCCTTGTCAGGACACTACAAGAGTAAACTGCTGGGTTGTCGTTCCGGCATGGTTAGTTGCAGTGATGGTAATTGGATAATCGCCTTGCGTTCCCTTGAAGGGCGTTCCCGTCAGTCCGCGGTTGTTCAAAGTGAGGTGAATGCCATCCGGCAATCTACCGGTTTTGGAAATTATGGGCGCCGGGAAACCTGTGGCGGTGAAGGAAAAGGAAAAACTGTTGCCGACCCGTGCGGTTGCAGTGTTCGCACTGGTGATAGACGGCGTGACAGCGACGACAAGGGTAATGGATTGCGATGCCACCCCTTGTGGGTTAGTTGCGGTTATACTTACCGGGTAGCTCCCGCTCGTGCCGGGGGCGGGGGTCCCAGTGATACTGGCGGTGCCGTCCCCGTTGTCCGCAAAGCCGATGCCGGAGGGCAGTATTCCCGTTTCGCCCAGGGTCGGCGTAGTGAATCCGCGCGCAGTAATGGTCAGATTTACGGATGCGCCCTCATTGACCACTCGAGTCGCCTGAAGCTTGTCAAGGGTCGGCGCCTTTATGACATTTACCGTGAAGGCCTCAGTTACGGCTCCGGCTTTGCTGTGCGCATGCAGCATGATCGTATAAGTGCCCACCGCAGATTTCTGTGGGGTCCCGTAGATCATAAGTTCAGTACCGTTAGATGCCTCGCTGAAGTGCATTCCTTCGGGAGGCCTACCTGTGTGAAGGATGCGGGGCGGCGGATGACCCACAGCTAGGATGGTCACCGGCTCAGCGGTGACGCCGTAGGTCACCGTCTCGCTGTGACTGCCGACGAATTTAGGCACAATCAGCCCTGCCTTAGTGTACAAAATGAAATGCTGTACGGCTGAGGATCCGACACCATTAGACGCAGTGATGGTTACCTCAACCTTGCCGTAGTTTACTTCTGGGACGAGACCAGACAAGGTTGCCGTCCCATCCCCGTTGTCAGTAAAAGTAATGCCCTGCGGAAGAATACCAGTCTCAGCGATAGATGGGATCGGCGTTCCGCTGGTGGTGATCCTGAAGTTCAGCGGTATTTGCGACTCCAGGGTCGCATGCGGAGTGCTAGTAATGGTCAGTGCGCTGGTGCCCGCAGAGATACCAGCTAGCACCATGGATCCACTTGCGAGCGAATTTATCAGAAATAATGCTAAAACCACGACGGTCAGGGCCGACATGCGTCTGAAGCGGTAGCGCACTCAAACTCCTTTCACTGCGAACTGACGGGTTAATGCTGGCAGACCTGGACTCCCTTAGCAATCACCTTCTGCGTGCTGTCCGTCGACATCAAAATATGCTTGTGTCGTATTACTACAAAATGAGCACACCCTAGTGTCGCGTGAACGAGGTTCTTTGACCGGGTTGGCAGTGCGGGAGTAACTGGTCGGTGGTCTTGGTCCAGGTGAAGGGATGGCAGCGGTCGTTCCAGCCGTCGATGAAGGTCTCGATCGCGGCGATGAGGTCCTTGACGGAAGTGAAGCTGCCGCGGCGGATGGCCTGGCGGGTGATGATCCCGAAGAAGATCTCCACCATGTTCAGCCAGGACCCGGACGTCGGCGTGAAGTGCAGGGTGATCCGCGGGTGCTTCGCCAGCCAGGCCCGGACGCCGGGGTGCTTGTGCGTGGCGTAGTTGTCGGTGACGATGTGCAGCTTCGTGCGCGGGTATGCCCTGGCGACCTGCTTGAGGAAGCGGAGGAATTCCTCGTGCCGGTGCCGGGGGCAGCAGGCGCCGGTGACCTTGCCGGTGGCGACTTCCAGGGCGGCGAACAGCGTGGTGGTGCCGTGCCGGACGTAGTCATGGGTCTGCTTCTCGGGGATCCCCGGCTTCAGCGGCAGGATGGGCGCGGTCCGTTCCAGGGCCTGGGCCTGCGGTTTCTCGTCAACGCACAGGACGACGGCCTTGTCCGGCGGGTTGAGGTACAGGCCGATGACGTCGCGGACCTTCGCTTCCAGCTGCGGGTCGGTGGAGAACTTGAAGGTCTGGGTCCGCCAGGGCTGCAGGCCGTACTCGCGCCACACGCCGGCGACCTTGACGTTGGACAGGCCCAGCTCGGCGGCCAGGAGCCGGGACGACCAGTGCGTCACCCCGAGCCGCTGCGGCGGCGGCTCCAGCGTCGCCAGCACGATCGCCACGTCATCAGTGGTCCGCGGCCGGCCCGGCCTGGGCCGGTCATCCAGCCCGCCGATGCCCTCAGCGGCATACCGCCGCTTCCAGGCGATCACGGTGGGCTTGGACACCCCGGTCCGGCGGACGATCTCGTTCGTGCCCAGCCCGTCCGCCGCGAGCAGCACGATCCGGGCCCGCTGAGCCAGCCCGGCCCGGATCGACGGGGAGCGCAACCACGAGGCCAGCACCTCACGGTCGCGCGGCGGAACCTCCACGCTCACAGTCAACGGCATAAACCATGATGCCGGAACGACAAACAGCAGTCAATGTATCTCGCTCACGGGACACTAGTTGACCAGAACGGAGTCGGTGGCCCGGAGCTGCCTGACCTGCCGTCCTGGGCATATCTCGTGCCTCGGCCTACCGGCTGCTATCCGCCAACGGGCCGCCTCACCAGCAGACCGTGACGGCAGAGCAGGTGCGCCGGGTCGCTGCCGACCGCGGGCGGGGCTGCGGCCGTGCTGACCGAGAGTCGCTACCACCCGGCACTGTTCCGGGAAGCAGCCCGGCGCGCAGCCCTGGAGGTCACCAAGGGGCGCCGGGAGGAGGGCTTCTCCGAGATCCTAGGTACCCGATTCAGCGCGCGATCACGGGCAAGGCGGTCACCAGCGGCTAGGATTGCTGGCGGATCGCGCCAGGCTGTCCTGCGGCGGTGTATTGGCCGCGACCATGTTCTGCAGTTCCTCGACCGTGAGCCACTGCTTGAAGTGGTGGATCATCCGATGGCAGTTGGAGCAGAGCAGGGCAAGGTCAGCCAGCCTGGTCTGGGTCTCTCCGCTGATATGAAGCGGAACACGATGGTGGCACTCGATGTAGTCGAGTCCGTGAGGCCCGTACTTGACCCCGAAGTCAAAGGTGCACGCTTCGCAGGCAACGGGAAGGCCGCGCCGCTTGGTATCAGCGATCTTCTTGAGACGTAGCCTTTTGTCGCGCTCGCGGCGGAGGTGTGTACGGAGCGCGATTCCGCCTTCTCCGTGCGGCGCGTCGTCCATGTCCATGTCCATGTCCAGGTCAGGCAGGACTTGGTCGCTGGCGTCCTGCGCTGACAGCAGCTCGCGGATCCGTGCCGCCTCCCTGCGCATCTTCTCTGGGTCGGCGAGAAAGTTGTTGAGAACAAGCTTGTCTAGCTTGTTGCCGCGGGTCCTGCCACCGTGGTATTCGGGGTGCACGGTTGCAATGTCAGCAGTCTTGCGAGCCACTCCGTTGGTGTTGCGGAAGTCTGGATGCCGTGGTTCGTACGGGTGATTGGCCGGGCTCTGCAGCAGCTGGGAGAGCGCAATCACTCCTGGATCGGTAACCGGCAGCTGCCTCCATCCGCTGGCCTCGACTATCTCGCACGCCAGAGTGAGCTCGTCGCGGGTCCAGTCCACATACGGCAGATGCTGCATCTCGAAGCCGAGAGCCTCTAGCCGGTAGGCGGCTGTCTTGTCGCCGCCGCTGAAGTCCCTTGGCCCTAGTGACGTGCCGGTACTGGCGCCGTGGGCATAGCCCAAGATCGGCTTCGAGTCGTAGAGCTGGCCATTGTGCAGGAGGTAGTACTCCCGCGAACGGTGAAATCCGGTAGAGCGCAGGAACTCATGCCTGCCAAGCCGCTCGAACTCGGCCAGCGCGGCCAGGACGCCGTCACGCGTTACATCAGTAAGGGTCACAAGGCGAATTTATTGGCCGTGCCCGCTACGTGCCCGATCCAGCGCGCAACCACGGCAATGACGGTCACCTGCGACCTGGGTTGTTGGCTGATTCATGGCAGCGGGTCAGGCCCGAACGGCCTACGAGACGACCTGGTAAGGAAGAGGTCAGACCGGCCGCCCGGCAGCGGGCCACCCGTCCAAGCCGGGTCTCAGTAGCCGACCAGGAGGACTCCGCGGAAGGGCAGCGGCAGGCGCTGGCTGGCGTAGAGGGCTGAGAGAAGGTCCGCGCAGTCTTTGTAGGCGCGAACTGAGACTTCACGGCCACTGCTGACGTGGCGGTACGCGACAGGGAGAAGCAGGGCCAGATACTTGGCATCCACGATCAGGCTTGTCCGGATAATGTCCCGGTAGGTGGCGTTCCCACGTGCTCCCCGGCCTGCCTCGACCTCAACGACGATGCCATGAGTGTCGTGGAAGGCGTCGATCTCGTAGGACACCTCTGCGTGTCCGTTGCTGCCGAAGAGGACCGGCCGCCGGATGCGCTCCGAAGCCTTCTTGCCTGACTCCACTGCGAATCCGAGGCCGCGGAGGCCAGCAGCGAGCTCCTGGAGAACCCGGTCGCTGTCTAGACCCGTCTTGCGTTCGACGGTAGAGATGCTCTGCTCAACGGCCCGGACATTCTCGATGAACGGCTCTACCCACTCCGGCGGGCGCACGTTCCGTGGGAAATAGTCCCACGATGGGTAAACCTGACTACGCACGTAGCCATCCTGCCCTGCCCGCCGCGCGAGGGGGCAAGCATCTCGAATAGCCTGGTCCGGCTCGACTGCGGGCCGGGCGGCCAGCCTGACCACCAAGGCTGACCACAACAGCATCCGATTAGCGCGGTCGGGGACGGCTTGATGGCTCGATGCATCGCCAGGTGAGCGACCGCAACCGACAAGCTCGGCGTGGTTTGCAAGCAAGAGGTCACGGCTGTTGGCACGGCGAGGCGGCCGACGGGTGACCCTGCCATGTCACCCTGTCCGCTGAGGGGTAGGCGAGCGAATGCGGACACACCAGACAACGGGCAGGGGTTCGGATACTCAGCCATCACGCCCGAGGGGCTCTCGCCGAGTGTGCGTCGGCCGTCCGCTGGCAACACGTTTACGGACGTGTTGGGGCGCGGCGCAACCTAGTGCTGAGCCGTAGCTGCGGTGCCGAACACGGCAAGCTGTACTAAGTTCCGTTTATGAATTCTGCGGTGGTCGCGGCGATCATAGCAGCCAGCGTGAGCGCCATCACCCTGATCGGCACCCTGGCTGCGCAGCTCTACAGCATCCGCAAAACCAGCAGCGACACTGCAAAGACGCGCGAACAGCAAGAGCACCAGCTAGACAGGACACTTGCGGAGCAGCGCGAGCAGCTGGACAGAACGCTGACGGAGCAGAGTAAGCAACTGAATAGAACGCTCGCGGAGCAGCGCACCCGCACCTTGAATGAGCGGTTCGCCACGGCAGCCGGGCAACTGGGCGGTGACAAGCCGCCAGCGGTCCGGCTGGCCGGGGTGTATGCCATCGCAGGCTTGGCGGATGACTGGTCCGAGAACCGGCAGACCTGCGTCGATGTGCTGTGTGGCTATCTGCGCATGCCATACGAGCCCGATCCGGGCCAGGATGCTCCCGAGCCGGAGCGGTTTGCCTTCCAGGCCAGCCGCGAAGTCCGCCATACCGTCATCCGGATCATTACAGCGCATCTCAAGGATGACGCGGCGGTGTCCTGGCAGGGCTTGAACTTCGACTTCACAGGCGTTGTCTACGGCTTCAATTATTAATGATCAACAAATATGGCTGCTTCTGGAAGCGCCTAGTATTGGGCGCTTCTACATACCGGTGAATAGTCAGTTGAGCATTGACTCAAGCGGGCACTGGCAGACATTTGTGGGCAATATCGGCAGTGCTGGTGACCATGGCCAGCATTTCGAACTTGTCGCCGTTGCCGCCAATCTCAATGCATCAAACACATTTGTGCGTGCTCGCCGAGACACTGGGTATTTGGTGGGTTTGCCAGCGGGTTCGTCTGCGCTCAATGAAGCCTGCGTAGTTCGGAATTAAATGCCGACAGTCACCTGCTACCAGCGGGCCGGTATCGCAAACGATCACGCCGAGCAGCCGAATCCCTCATCGAGCCAATCTTCTGACGGGCGTCTACGTCGGCGGCCTAGTACGGCAGCCCGACTTCGTGATCTTGGGCGTGGCGGCGTGACACGGAACGGCCACCGCGTGATCATGCCGGGTTTGTGCGGAACACGGATGATCTTGCTGTGGCCGCGGGCCACAGCGTAGACCCTGAGCGATGGCGGGCGCATTTCGACGAGCTGATGGGCCGGATCGCGGGGCGGTTCGCCCGGGTGGAGCCGCGGCGGCACGCCCGTGACCTGGTGCTGGGCCTGATGTCGGACCTGCCGGGCAAGAACTGCTGGACGATCGCGGAGCACGCCGGGCACCCGGCGCCCGGCGGGCTGCAGCACCTGCTGGCCCGTGCCGCCTGGGACGCCGACGCGGTCCGCGATGACCTGCGCGGCTACGTGACCGGGCACCTGGGCGACGCGGACGCGGTCCTTGTGGTTGATGAGACGGGCGATCTCAAGAAGGGCACCCGCACGGTGGCGGTCCAGCGCCAGTACACCGGCACGGCAGGCCGGATCGAGAACGCGCAGGTCGCGGTGTACCTGACTTACGCCACCCGCGCCGGGCACGCCCAGATCGACCGCGCCTTGTACCTGCCGGCGTCCTGGGCAGGCGACCAGGAGCGGCGCGCAGTAGCGGGCGTCCCCGGTGACGTGGCGTTCGCGACCAAGCCGGAGCTGGCCCGCCAGATGATTGCCCGGGCGCTGGACGGCGGGGCGGCCGCCCCGTGGGTGGCCGGCGACGAGGTGTACGGCACCGATCCGGGCCTGCGCCGCGAGCTGGAGGACCGCGCCACCGGCTACGTGCTGGCCGTCGCCTGCAGCCACCAGGTCACCACCACCGCCGCCGGCCCGCAGCGCGCCGACGCCATCGCCAGGACCCTGCCCCGGCGTGCCTGGCAGCGGCTATCGGCAGGCCAGGGCTCCAAGGGCCCCCGCTACTACGACTGGGCCTGGATCACCATCGACCCCGGCGGCGCCCCGGCCGGGCAGCGGTCCCTGCTCATCCGCCGCAATAACACCACCGGCGAGCTGGCCTTCTACCGCTGCTACGCCCCCGCCCCGGCATCCCTGGCCGTCCTGGTCCGCGTCGCGGGCCGCCGCTGGACCGTGGAGGAGACTTTCCAGGCCGGCAAGGGCCTGGCCGGGCTCGACCAGCACCAGGTCCGCCGCTGGAACTCCTGGCACCGCTGGACCACCCTGGCCATGCTCGCCAGCGCGTTCCTGGCCGTCCTGGCCGCTACCGAGCACGCCCGCCAGCCCCCGCCCGACGGCATGATCCCGCTGACCAGCAGCGAGATCCACCACCTGCTCAACGTCCTCCCCGCCCAGCCTGACTGCTCCATCCGGCACCGCCTGCGCTGGTCAGCCTGGCGACGCAGCCACCAGCACCGCGCCAGGACCAGCCACTACCAAAAGCGCGCCGAACATGAAGACCACGAAGTCAGGCTGCCGTACTAGCTCAGCTCGGCTGATCTGCCATTATGCAGTAAGCCATCAGGACGAGCTCCCCGGCGGCCGGCTGGGCTGGCGTTACCCCTTGTAAGTGGTGGTGACGGAGACCTGGAGTTTCCCGCTGCCGGGCAGGTGTCCTTGGAGGCTGAGTGAGCAGGTAACCGGGTGGGCGATTCCGGGGCGCAGCTTGAATCTGAGCGGGCCCCGCGAATCGAAGGTCCCGGTGGCGCCGGCGCCGCGGTCGCCGTGCGCGCAAGCGAGGGTGTACTGGCCCTCGATGGCCTGGTTCGGGGTTGCGGTGAGGTAGGCGTGCATCATCACGGGCCGGCTCGCCCTGACGTTCAGGGCGCAAGCGGCGTGATCGCCGCTGGAGCTGCAGGACCCGATCGTGTGCGTTCGGGTGGGTGCGGTCGGGGTGGTGCGCGCGGAGGCGGCCCTTACCGGGGCGGTGGTGGCCGAGGCGGGAACCGCGGCCACGGTCACCAGGGCGGTCGCGCCCATGGCAATGACCCCTGCGATGGCGTTCCTGGTCATCAGCTGATTCTCCTGTCTGCAGATGCGAGATCGACGGGGCGTCATTCGCCGGGGGGCGCCGGGCCCGGCGGCTGAGCCGACGCCAGGTCTTGCCGCTTGAAGAACGCGGTGGAGGCCGGGAGCCACAGCAGGCACACCGCCGCGACGCCGACCGGCCAGGTCAGTACGAGCACTGCCAGGCCGCCAAGGTTCCCGGTCAGGCTGATCAGCCTGGGATCGGCGAGGGAAACGCTGATGTCCAGCGTCGCCAGGCCGAATAGTGTCGCGGTCGCGATGCGCGCCCAGTTCCGGCGCTGGCCGGCCGACCGCGCCATCCACAGCCACAGGGCGATCACGACCAGGTCGCCCACGATGCCCACCGCGACGGCGAGCGGCCTCAGCGGGGGTACCTGGAGATAGCCGGTCAGCTCGGGCAGTCTCACGTGGTGGAGCTTGTTGTCGTCGATGGAGGCCAGCGCGATGGTCAGGTAGACGGAGTTGATCAGGTTGAGCGTGCTGAGGGCGGCGCCCGCGTACATGAGCCAGACGGCGGCCCGCACCGTGCGCGCCGACCGTGGCAGGCCGGGGCGCAGGCGCAGCACCAAGCCGTTCCTGATCAGGTTCGCGTACTCGGCCAGGCCAGGCCGACGCTGGCCGTCCGGGGCGCAGGCCATCAGCACCGCGAGGATCTCCGCCCCGTTCTCACGCCGGAACGCCCGCGGATACCACGCCAGCAGCCGGCGGTAGCGCTGCTCAAGGCCCGCCTGGCCGGTCACCTCGCCGTCCCGGCGGCCGGATTCAGCCGGGTCAGCGCGGCGCTGGCGTTAGCCTGCAGCCGGGCGGCCTCGCCGGCGAGCAGCCGGGTGCCCGTGGGCGTGAGCCGGTAATACCGGCGAAGCCGCCCGTCCGCGACCTCTTCCCGGTCCACCTCGATCAGCTCGTCGGTGCGCAGCCGGTCTAGGGCGGAATACAAGGTCCCCGGACGCAGCCGGACCCGGTCCCCGGAGATCTCCAGGACATCGGCGATGATCCCGTACCCGTGCTGGCTGCCGTCAGCCAGCGCGGTGAGGATCAAGAAGGTTGCCTCCTGCATCGCTCGTGTACTCATGCAGACGTTATATACAGTCAAACGAGCATTAGCAAGCCCGGGATCCCGATCCGGGAGCCGGGCATCGTCCGTTCCGGGTGCGTTCCGCAGGTCTCGAGTGATTGAAAGACATCGCTGCCCGGCGAAGCTAGCGCAACCAGCGTGGGGGGCACTTGACTGATGAGCTGTCGATCATGGCAGGCCCTCCACCAGCCGCTGGCCTGGCGCCCAAGATCACGAAGTCCGGCTGCCGTACTAGCTCTCTCCGGCGCCGAACCATTCAGGCGGCCACGCCTGGCCCCGGACCGCGCGGAGGTGACGGCGGACGTCATCGAGTACCGCCTGACCTGCGATCTCGCTGGTCAGTACAGCGCTCAGGCGTCTGTGCCTCCTAAGCAGCCAGTCGTGCCGTGCAGCAGAAAAGTGCAGCAACCATGCCAAACCAGATCGCCCCATCCGACCGACACCGGCCTCTAACCAGCATGAATGAACCTCATGAGCCGATACGCCCCCAGATGGTAAGGAGCGGCTCATGCGAAGGCTGACGGGCAGCTGAAGGAACTCAGAGCAGCGCCTCGCCATCGTCAAGGCGCCAACGATCACGGTTCCTTCGCCCGCTTCGTCAGCCGGGAACATGCGATTTGCCGAAGAGGTACTTGGGCAGCGACGGGCATACCTGAGGCCCGGTCGCGGCGAAGCTCGGCGATCCCGACGCCGTCGCGGTTCTGGATCATGGACCAATGAACGCGCTTGTTAGTACCATGCATGCAGCCACTGCCATCCGGGCCTTCCGCAGCGGGTCGGGCGGCCTGCTGTCTGCGCTGGCCAAGCTCTTCGGGCGTCATTCAACGTCTGACCCCTGGCCTGCGGGACGTATCAGGAATCTGTCACAAGTGGCTGGTTGTTCGTTCACAACGAAAGGGTCCATCGCCGCCGAGCCCGGCGCATGGATCCACATGAGGTCTCGTCCCGCTGTCAGACATGGGCGCTATCGTCGGTATTGCGCCACCTCCTCAGCCTACCCTGGGGGGTCTTGGAGGAGAGCGCCCCATTACTGCCAACCGCCGAGCTGACGTGCTTGAGCGGCTCTGACCGGACCCTGGCCGTCACGGCTGACGTCGGTCGACAATGGCCACGACGCCCAGGGGACGCACTGAAGTTTCAGCCATCCTTTTCCTCGTCCTGTTCCTTCGCCGACTGGTCCTCGCCGTCTCGCAGCGCCTCCTGTATGCGGCGTCTGGCTGTCTCGTCCTGGCCCTCGATGCACTTGGCGTAGGTCTTCAGCAGGGCGGCTACGCTGCCCGTCAGGACAACCTTGCGCAAGCTGCGTCACTCGGTCATACTGCGCTCACCGCATCCAGGCAGTCCCTGCCATCGCTCCTGATGGTTGCGGGCGAACTCGACTCAGAGCTAGAACGACGCTTCCGCGAGTCCGAGACCCAAAAGCTCCCGAGATTTTCTCCGCACGCTGCGCTTAGCGTCGCCTTCCCGCTAAGAGCCTGTTCGGCTTGGCGGTCCGTAACAACCCCTCCGTGAACCTTGTCCAGCTGGAGTGCAACACCGAAGTACTCCTGGGCCGGGTCTCACTTATCGCTGAATCTGTTCCTAGCTGCCGGTTTCCTGCGGCGACTCGCCTGCTGGCAAGATTGATGGAATCTCCTCTTGCGCTGTGAATTGGTGATCCTGCATAAGAATGCGCATGCTTCGCTCTGCGCTTTCCAATGGAAGAAGATCGGATCGTTTTGTCAGTAGAACGCGGATCACTTCAAGCACAACATATATTGCGGTGCGACTATCTTCGTCAATTTGCTCAGCGGTGGTCTTAGTTCTGGCTCCGTGAACGATTTTGCTGCGCCGCTCGTATATCTTGGAATAGCGGCTGCGTGCTAGCTCTCGCTCCGCCCCGGCCGCGTGCAGAAGCCTGGCCAGGGATGCGGACACTCTCAGCGTGCTTTCAGTAATCGCCCCGAATAGCGATTCCCATGCAATCACCGCATCAATCAAGGCATCTGAGCGATCACGTCGCTCTGTTTGAGCACGCAAGGTCCGCGTTATGGCTAGGTTCAACTGCCTCAGATCTGCCGCCATAACGACGTCAATCCAGCTCTCCCACGATGCGATTTCGTCGAGTGAAAGCAATATCGGTACCCGCGAGGCCATAGACTGAGGATCGCTGTATGAGGATGGTCCGTTGCCGATAAGTGGCATGATAATCTTATGCCACGTCGGGATCAAGACAGGCCATGCATCACGTCTGATTGCCAAAGCAAAGGCTAGTCGCACGCGATCGACTTGGCCTGGTATGTCTTCTCTCGTCGACGTACTCCAGGACATCTGGTCCGCATCGCGGTTGATCCTCATCTTCATTGCAATTCGGGCCTCGAAGATCACATCCCCAGCGTCGGTGATTTCTACGTGCTCGCCCGCGTCGGTGGTCGTCATAGTCCGTCTCTCAAGCATTGGCTTGAGCAAGCTCGGGTGATCCTCGGCACGTGCTGCCCGAATCCGGCCCCAATTCCCAACTATCTCGGTGCCTTCAGGTAGCCGTATACCGGTAAAGGAACTGACTGCAATTATCTGAGTCGACTCGCCGCGAAGAAGTGATCGGGCACCGCTGAGAGTGTCGGGCAGCTTATCGACAAGTTCATCCAAACTGGGCACGCTTGCTTTTAGCTTGGCAAGGCCCCAAGCTGCATTAATAATCCTGCAGGCATACAACAGCGGTTCGAAGCTTCTATGGATGTCGTTAAACGGACCTTCCGCCTCCGACTCTGCAGCATTGTCGTCAGCCGCAAACAAAAATCCGCCCTCATTGCGCATAGCTGCGACTACGTTGCGGCCCTCAGACGTTCTAAAATAATGACCCCAATCAAGGTCGGAGTCAAAAGGATATGTGGGTAGCAGCATCTCGCCGTAACCTTCAATTGCGAGATCTATGAGGGAATCAAGCAACTGATCGCCAGAACGAGCATAGCTTGTCGGCTGAGCTTGAGCCGCGTGCTGACGGAAGTGGTTTATGGAAGTGGTCCCCCACTCTGCACGGTAGAAAACCAAAGACTTCGCGACCAATCCAATCGGAATTCCGGGCTGGTCGGATATACCTTTTCGGAGCATTGCTGAGATGGTCAGCGCAACGTCTACTTGCTGCGGCGACAGTTCGTCGTCTAGATCTCCTAGGATCCAATACACGAATGCATCGCCCAGTTGGCGGCGGAGATAGGCTGCCTCTTCCAACGGTTAGCGTCCTTCAGCGGAGGACCGAGAATTCAGATCCTCGGTCGCCGGACTCATCGATTGACGAGTTCGAGGATCCTTAGGTAGATCATCCTTAACCATGGCGATAGCGGCCGATCAAAGGTAATCCGGTAGATGACACCCAGACTAGCTCCGCGGCCGACCGTTGTGGCCTTAATAAGGCCTCCTCGGCATGACCGGTTGCGTCCGCTCGGCTACCTCAGTCGCAGGGCGTACACCCTTGCCAGGTCGGACACAACGCACGAAGCTAGATCACCGAACGCTCAAGCGTACCTGAGCGTTCGCACGGCCCGGTGGGCAACCTGGGGACGGTGGAGGACCCTAGTGGACGACCCTGGGGGTCGAACAAGACTCGCCCCGAGTGCCTGGCTCCACTTGAGGCTTTACGTTTGGGCCTCGCTTGATCCTTTCCACGCCCTAAGCGGTTTATGGTTGATCGTGCTGCCCTGTAGTGCGGGGCCTGGGGTTGGTCAGTCTTGCTGCCAGGTGACGGTGAAGTGGTCGATCTGGCGGATGGGGACGCTGGCAGTGATGTCGGGCGGGGTGAGGGCGGCCAGGGCGGCCAGGCGGGTGAACAGGGTGCTTAGCGCGACTTCGCCGTGGAGTCTGGCGAGGGGGGCTCCGAGGCAGAAGTGGGCTCCGGCGGCGAAGCTCAGGTGAGGATTGGGTTCGCGGCTGATGTCGAATCGGTCGGGGTCGGGGAAGGTGGAGGGGTCGCGGTTGGCGGCGGCCAGGAACAGGAGCCGCGGCTGCCCGGCCGGGCAGGTGACGCCGTGGATGTCAGCGTCGGTCCGGGGAGTTGCTCCGGTGAAGGTCGTCGGGGTGATCAGCCGCAGCATTTCTTCCACGGCGGCGGGCCAGCGCCCGGGGTCTTCCTGCAGGGTGGCCAGCAGCTCGGGGTGGGTGCAGAGCAGATGAGCGCCCAGGGTAAGCAGCGTGGTCGTGGTCTGGTGGCCGGCGTTGATGAAGAAGACGCAGTTCGCGAGTAGGTCCTGGCGGTCTTCCGCGTCCGCGTCCGCGTAGCGGGCGGCCAGGGCGGTCATCAGGTCATCGGCTGG
>Ga0208357_1002079_pt1 | contig 13759 bp, 11 predicted proteins | sample NGESurdeep092012_6_FD_184487 | JGI IMG/M metagenome (GOLD analysis project Ga0208357, IMG submission 184487) | Arctic peat soil microbial communities from Barrow, Alaska - NGEE Surface sample F52-2 deep-092012 (SPAdes) | ecosystem: Environmental > Terrestrial > Soil > Wetlands > Peat ... | reverse complement strand
TGTGCTTGAGGTGGATGGGTTCGGCGGAGCCGCCAATGCGGCCGAGCGCGTACGGGACACTGCCATCGCCCAGCGTTCTTCCATCATGAAGCTGCAGTGGCAATGCTACTGGCAGGATGAGGCCGAAGACGCAGACCGCTTGAAATTCATGGACAACTTCTATACGGAAATGTATACAGGACCTCATGTGCCACAGGAATATCAGGGCACACCCTTCGGCGATCGCTATGAAGGGTGCTACATGAATTACGCAGACGCCGACATGCTTCGATACAACTATTGGCCTCAACTGTATTACGGTACGGCTGGGTTGTATCCGTTTCTCCAGCAGGTGAAGCGACGCTACGACCCGAATAATATTGTCCATAGCTCGATGAGCATCCGGCTTTAGCGGGTTCATCGTCAGCCAGCGCATCAGCCAACCGAAGAGGCCGTATGACTTCGGGAACGACATGGAGCCGCCGGACGTTTCTTTCAACTTCGGGACTCGTCTCGGCCTCGACACTCCTCCCGTCTTTGCTGCGCGCGCAGTTGATGGGCGCCAGCGAAGTCGCTCGGTCGTATTTGGCTTGCACCGTTTCGCGCTCTTCCCCACCCGATGCTTCCCCCTGGCAGATCCGTGCGTATGCAGTTCGGGGCAGCAGTTCGCACATGCTTGCCAGTATGTCTTGTCCTGATGCGATCGGAGCTATCGCGATCCATCCGCAGCGCAACGTGGTGTATGTGGCGCACGACACGGAAGAATACCTTGGCCTTCCCAGGGCGAGCGTTTCGTCGTTTGTTGTCGATGAACCTGGCGGCGGATTTATGCAGCTCAGCCGCGAGGCCCTGACCCTGTCGGCGACGCGTCCCAGGCACCTCGCGATATCTCCCGACGGAAAGCTGCTGCTGGTCGCAGCTACTGGAGGGGGCGCTTATAACGCGCTACACCTCGCTCCGGATGGGAGTATCCTGCCGCACAAACGCGCGATCAAACTTGTGGGGTGCGGTCCACATCCGCTACAGTCATCGGCCAGACCGCTGTATTCACGCTTCGCTCGATCTAGCGACGCTGCTTATGCGTGCGACTTCGGCAGTGATCGTATCGATCAACTTCGGTTTGCAAATGGTGTTCCGAGCATCGAAAGCCGCGTCGGCCTTGAACCGGGCACCGGCCCGTGCCACCTGGCCATCCATCCGTCGCAGCGGCTGCTAGCGGTTGTCGGCTACCTGCGTCCTACAGTGACAATGATCGCGATCGACCTACGTTCTGGGCGCTTGGGTACGATCGCGCAGCTACTGGTTGTGGATGCCGCTTCTCTCGTGCATGCTTCTTTCTGCGCCTCTGGAACCAAACTCAGCGTTGCCGGAATCACAGATGCTGGAGAGCAAGCAATCTTCACTTTCCAAGTGGACCGCTCGTCGCTCACCGCAAGACAAACTGCGATGGAATGTGTGGCGGCGGCCAGCCTTCCAGAAGCGTCAGGTTGGGAGGACCGGATAGGTTTTCCCCTGAGCGTCCATAACATCGCAGCCTGGCAGCCGCATCAGCAGGCGCTCCGCAATCCAGCCGAGATGCTTTCAGGGTTTGGTCCCTCACAGCACGAACCGGTCCTCGCAGCCATAGCTGTACGGTTTCTTTAGAAAGGCTCTGCTCCAGTCCTGCTTACGCAAGTCGCTCCTAAACCACGTGGCCAGACGCTTGGCTTTTCACGATATGAGGCTATGCTGTCCGTACTGCAACGAAGGTTCCACTGCCGTATTCGCCCATCGCAACATCGCCCGCAAATGTGTTGCCGGAAACCTTGCCGGTAAATGTATAGGGAAGGTAGTAACCGCCGGGGCGCATCATGCTTCTTAGTGTCACGTGATTGCCCTCCGCCTTCCCATGAAACGCCGCCTGGAAAATTTCGCCCTTCTGTTCTCCGGTCAAGATGTCGCCGTCCTGCTGCAGGACGAACTGCTGGTGTCCAACACCACGCACGTAGTCGATGGCTACTGCCCACGTTCCGGCAAGGTTAGCTTGCCCTGTGTAGACGGGAGGGCTTTCAAAATGGCCAGGATGCCGCAGATGTTTGCCAATGACATCCGCGACGATCTTGTGGTCGCCGGGTTGCATCATGTAGGGCATGATTTCGATCGACGAACTCATCGCATCGGGCCGGCGGCCTTCACCGCCGCCGACCATAATACGTGGCGTCCCCTTGTCGAGTTCTTCGACAAGCTCTGTTCCCGTGATGCCGACCACTGCGCCGTCCCAGCGGATAGTAAGCACGGGAGCGCGATTGGATAAGTCGCTGCCGGGCATTTGAATGTGCGTGGTGAGGCTTGGAATGCCTTGCAGAGCGCTTGCGATGAAGTTGTCCCATGCCAGCCATTGCCTTTGCTCTGCCTCATGATCGCGCTTGTACCATTGGCGTACAGCAGCGAGCATGCCCATCGCTTCCTCTTTGCCAACCTTCAGCGCACGGCCCCAATTATGGTGCGGAGCGGCATTCCAGTAAGCGGCGGCGCATAGGTCCTTGGGCCCGAGAAGGACCCCCGCGGTCTGCGGCCCGCGCATACACTTACCGCCCGAATAGCCAACGAAGGTCGCGCCCGCGGCGAGATGGATGTTCGGAACGACCGGCTCCTCTGCCGCGGCATCGACAAAGACCGGGATTCCCTTTTCCTGCGCAATCGCGCAGATCGTGCGTATGGACAATGGCTCCTTGAAGGCTCGTGGACCGGAAAGCACATAGATCATCGCCGTTTTGCCATTAATCGCCGTACGCAGTTCTTCATCGCTTTCTACCTCGACGATCTCCGGACCGCACATACGAACGCCGAAGTCATACGGATTGCGGGCGTACTTGGGGATGATGACCTGGTTGCGCTGCTTGACATACGGCATCGACTGCGAGAGTTCAGGATCAGTGCCGCAAATGCAGGCTACCGTGGCCTGCGCGATCGCCGCTTCGCATCCGTTCGTCACGATAGCCATCGGAGCGCCCATGTGCATTGCGATCTCCGCGCCGACTGCAGGCATCAGCTCATCCAGATTCACAAAGTAGTTGGACGCCTCGAACATCGCCTGCTTAACCTCCGACAGCGATTCTGAACCGGAGATGATCGTGTAAGTCCCGCGCGCATTCACAACAGGACGCACACCAATGCGCGTATACAGATTGCCTGACGCCGTGCCGCTATCGACTAAGAGCTTCTTGCCGTCTGCCGGGAGCGCCATGGCCGAAGCGGACAATGGCGCCATTGCCGCCGACGCTGAAAGAATGCTGCATTGCTTCAGAACTTTGCGCCTGGACCACAGAGCCTTACCGAGAAACGACATAAGTCTTGCACCTTGAAAACGTAATACTGGGCGGCTGGTTGTCAGCATGCGCCAGGGATGGCGAAATCTAGATAGAAGCGATGCAATCGATCTCTACCAGCGAGTCGCCCGGCAGCCCGGCTACCGCAACCGTTGTGCGCACTGGGGGGACACTTCCCCAACGGCCTGCATAGGCGGAATTCATCTTTGCGTAATTTGCCAGGTCGCTCAGGTAGACATTCACCTTGAGCACTTTCTCCATCGACGATCCTGCAAGAATCAGGTTGCGCTCAAGCTCGTCCAGAACGTGCTTGGTATGTTCTTCGATCGTCCCTTGAAAATGAGCGCCGATTCCCGCTAGATACACCAGGTTGCCGAAGACGATGATGCTATTGAAGAGCGGAGGTGCCGCTGGCGCTGCGTTGGTGCTGGGGGCGGTGGCCGATTGTCCCGGCGGAGGAGCGGCCGGGGTTTTATGGATTGCTCGTTTCTCCCACTGGGCCTGTCCCTGCGCTTTTGCCTGGGGCGCCAGCAACGCGGCCCCCGAAGCAGCTACTGTGGCGGCAGCGGCAGTTTTCAATAGATTTCTGCGCGATAAGTTCTTCATCAGGATGATTCCTTTCTCAGAAAACTTCTTTCGGATGCACCTAGAGACGGCCGAAGTGCTTTACAGCATCCTCGATCGAATGAAATTTCTCGATGAACGGATACATGCTGTGTTCGGTGTTGTCGAGTTGCTGGGCAAGGATCAGGATCTTCGGCGCATCGGCGCGCGGCACCACGACGACACCGTCCTGGTCCGCGACGATGATGTCATCAGCCTCAACGTGAGTGCCGTCCACTTCGAGCGGCACATTCATGCCGCCGAAGCGATAGTGTCCAACGGATGTCGAAGGAACAACGCCCGTTGCATATACTGGGAATCCGATCCGCTTGAGCCGCGGAAGATCTCGAACGCCGCCATCGATCACCGCGCCCGCAAATCCGCTTGAAAGCATCGCCGTGCCCATCAGCCCTCCCATTCCGGCAATGTCTTGTCCGTCTTCAACCTTCATCACATACACCGAACCCGGTCCGCCGCTGTCGATCGCGGCAAGCATTCCCGAAAGGGCCTGGGAATCGTTGTTCTCCTCTTTCTTCAACAGCACGGTAATTGCGGTTCCTGCAAATTTCGTCGGGAAAATGGCCTGCATGCGGTGCGACATGTAATGCTTCTGGTGCAGCAGGCGCTCCTCCGCATCTGAAACTGAGGCAGCCTCGACGTGCCGAAAGGCCTCGATCATCTTTGCCGGATTGGTACGGTACTCCGCTTCTGTCGGCGGAGTATCCGCCCGAACGGCAAGTCCCATTCCTACTGCTGCAGGGATGACCGCGAGCGCAAGACACACAGAAACTCCGGAGAATCGAGATAGCGCCATAAATCCTCTGCTTTCGCTCCCGGAAATGCTACCCCAAGTTTCACAAAAAACGAAATAAAAAGAAACACCGGTATCGTCGCATACTCGGGCGCGGAATCCGGCGACCGCTTACTCCTGCACTGCATGGCGACCGGCGCTCACCGGCTTAGGGGCCGTTCCGGGTGGACAGCCAGCCAGCAAACAGCGCCAAGGACAGCGAGAGCGGCCGCGGTCCCGAACGACGATGTCCACCCGAAGTGCTTGGCGATCCAGGGGGTCAGCGAGGCGGTCAGCGCGCCTCCGAGCTGCCCCCCGGTGTTGATGAGCGAGGAAAAGACGCTGGAGTTTTCACCCGCGATATCAGCCGAAGCCGACCAGAATGAGCTCTGCGAAAGATACAGAGCACCCGCGCCTCCAGCCAGAATGAAGGCGGCCAGCCGGGGGCTCTGCACCTGCGAGCCGCATACGAGAAAATCTGCCGTAAGAAAGAGGGCCAGGGACGCCAGATAGCATCGGCCCACACGAAGGCCCTGCGTCCGGACAAGGAGATCCGAGAGAAAGCCCCCGGCCAGGCAGAATACGGTCATGCAAAGAAACGGCAGCATCGTGTACCGGGCGCTGGACTTCAAGTCAAAGCCCCGCACCTGTGCCATGTAGAGAAAGAACCAGCTAAAGAAAACCCACGCAATGTAGCCAAAACTGAAGTAGCTGACGACCAGCGCAGCCAGGTCTTTGCGTGCAAAGATCTCGCGCCATGCGATCTTCTTGACTTTCTCGGCCGTTGGAATCTCGGCGGGATCTGGCCGCGGCATGCCCTTTCGGATAAGGCCCAGCTCTTGCTGGGATACCGCAGGATGCTGCTCCGGCGTATCGCGAGCGAGGAACCACCACACGACGGCTGCGGCGCACCCAACCAGCGCGCTGAACCAAAACGCCGCTCGCCACCCGTGGCTCGCAATGATCGACGACAGAAGCGGCGGCGTGAGGCCGCTGCCTGCGCCCACGCCCGCGAAGATAAGTCCGTTGACCAGGCCGCGTTCCGCTGAGGGATCCAGCGGGCCACAAACTGATTGGCAGCAGGGTAGATGACGGCCTCACCCGCCCCGAGCGCAAACCGGATGATGATCAGCAGCGCCAGAGCGTGCGGAACCGACGTCGGCAATACCGCGGTGAGCCCCGTGACGATGCCCCACCACAGCACCCCGAGAGTCAATACCCTGCGCGGCCCGAAGCGTGCGGCCAGAACTCCCGCAGGCACCTGGAAGCCCGCGTAGCCGAGAAGAAACGCCGAAAAAATCCATCCCAGGTGCTGGTTGCCAAGCCCGTACTCCCGGCTGATCTGCAGCCCCGCGATCGAGATGTTGGTCCTGTCCAGAAAGGACACGGCGCTGAGAACAAACAGCCAGAACGCCAACAGAAACCGGATCCGTGTTGGGCGCTCCATTGCAGTCGTCATTCGCTGGTGGTTTGTGTGCAGGCTTCACATCATACTTTCCCTATGTTATCTTTGTCATCGTTCTAGCGACTTTTACATTTAAGCCACGGCGACTTCTGGAGCTCGCATGCAAAGCTTTTCCCGCTCTCTTCTCGGCGTTTTCGTCCTTGGCTGCATTGGCTTTCCTTGCGCCGGCCACGCGCAGCAGGCGTTACTAGCCAGGACTCCGCCGATGGGATGGAACACATGGAACAAGTTCGGCTGCCATGTGAATGAGGCGCTGATACGCTCCGCCGCGGACCAGATGGTCGCCTCAGGCATGCGCGCGGTGGGTTATCAATATATCGTCGTCGACGACTGCTGGCAGGGTGCCCGCGACGCGAACGGCGACATCCAGCCCGATCCAAAGCTCTTTCCTTCGGGCATCAAAGCGCTGGCGGATTATGTGCATTCCCGCGGTCTGAAATTCGGCATTTATACAGACGCGGGCACCAAGACGTGTGCTGGCCGGGCGGGCAGCCGCGGCCACGAATTTCAAGACGCCAGGCAATATGCTGCCTGGGGGGTCGACTACCTGAAAGAAGACTGGTGCTCGACTGGAAAGCAAAATGCGGAAGCCTCCTACGAGACGATGCATGAAGCCCTGGTGGCAAGCGGCAGGCCGATCGTTTTCAGTATCTGCGAGTGGGGAACGGCGAAGCCATATCTGTGGGGCAAAGAGGTTGGCGGCAACTTGTGGCGCACGACCGGAGATATCGCCGACAAGTTTCAAGGCAAGGATGACTACCGCTTCGGCATGATCGACATCGTGGATAAGAACGCGGACCTGTATTCGTATGCGGGACCTGGGCACTGGAACGATCCTGACATGCTGCAGATCGGCAATGGCGGCATGACGCCGGTGGAATACCGCACCCACTTCAGCATGTGGGCGATGATGGCAGCGCCGTTGATCGCCGGCAACGATCTCTCTCGCATGTCAGACGATACAAAGTTGATCCTGATGAATAAGGAAGTCATTGCGGTCGACCAGGACCCACTTGGCGAGGCAGGCCGCCGCGTTTGGCGTGATGCCAATCTCGAAGTATGGTCGCGCGTGCTGACTGGCGGCTACCGCGCTGTGGTTCTGCTGAACCGTGGAACAGCGACAGAGAATATCACCGTGCATTGGAGCGACATCGGGTACCCTGACTCGCTCAACGCCCAGGTCCGCGACCTGTGGAAGGCGAAAGATGTGGGCCGCTCGAAGGGTTCCTATACGGCCGAAGTTGCTTCACACGGCGTTGTCATGCTCGAGGTCAAGCCATAGCGTCCGGCGATTCCATTTTCCTTCAACCCATCAAGAGGTACTTCTTGGCGAATGAATGCAAATCGCTCCCTCATCGTGCAGTAAGGCTTGGGAAGTCGGTCGTCCACTTCGTTCTTCTTGGAAGCGTTCTCTTTCCGCTCCCGGCGGTGCTTCGTGCGCAGGCTCGAGCATCGATGGCGTCGATCACGCTGCCTACCTATGAGGAAGGTGCGCCGGATCCCAATCCGCCATTCGATATCTATGCATCCGATGAGTTCAATTATCCCTATACGCTTCGGACCAATCTGACCGGAGCGAAGGCAGAACACACCTGGCGCGCCGTGATCCTGGAAAACAAGTATCTGAAGTGCACAATCTTGCCGGACTTAGGCGGACACATCTACACGTGCCTGGATAAGATTAGCGGAAAGCCGATGTTCTATGAGAACCCTTCCATCAAGAAGGCGGAGATCGGTCATCGCGGAGCGTGGGCTGCCTTTGGCGTTGAGTTTAACTTCCCCGTTTCCCATAACTGGGTGTCGCTGTCTCCGGTCGACTTTGCCTATGCAACCCATGCCGATGGCAGTGCCTCCGTCACGGTGGGAAATATCGATCGTCCCTATGGGATGCAATGGACTGTCGAGCTCGTCCTGAAGCCAATGTCCACGCTTCTCGAAGAACACGTAACGCTTTACAACCGCAGCGACGTGCGCCACCGCTACTACTGGTGGGACAACGCCGCGGTGCAGGTGTGGGACGACTCCCGCATCGACTATCCGATGAAGTTTGTCGCGTCGCATGGATTTACGGATGTGTATCCGTGGCCGAACCTACATGTTGGCGGAAAAGATCTCAGATTTATCCAGAATCAGACAAACGGTCCCGTGTCCTACTTCGCGCATGGAAGCCATGAGACGTTTATGGGTATCTGGAATCCAAAGACTGACACAGGTACCGCGCACTTTTCCGAATACAAAGACCTTCCTGCAAAGAAGGTCTGGTCGTGGGGAACGGATGCAGACGGAATGGCCTGGAGGAAAGCGCTTTCCGATAACGAGAGTGCTTATGTCGAAGTACAGGCCGGACTGTTTCGCAATCAGGAAACGTATGCGTTTCTCGACCCAGGCCAGACGATCCGCTTCACCGAATACTGGATGCCAGTCCGCGGAACAGGCGGCATTTCACGGGCGAATAAGGCAGGCGTGGTCAAACTCGACGTTCAGAACGCGCAGGTGACGGCCCGTCTTAATGTGAATGCGCCGATCGCTTCCGCGGACATCTCCCTCACGCAGGGCGCCACGGTCTTATGGCATGGAACATCTACTCTGGACCCAGCGACAACGTGGACGAAAACGATACCGCTTCAGGATGCAATATCCGACGTAATATTTGAGCTGAGAGACCGGATCGGTCACTCTCTGCTGAAGCAGACGGACGACACGTACGACCTGGATCCGGCAAGCTCAATCAAAGTAGGGCCGCAGGCTGCCTACCAGATGCCCGGGCCGGACCAGCGTTCCGAAGACGACTGGCTGCAGCTTGGCACAGACCAGGAGGTCAATGGAAAGGTCGTGCAAGCCATGACGACCCATGAAACCGCGCTGAAGAAGTTTCCGCACAACTTTTCACTGGAGGTAGCAGCGGGCCGCCTGGCTGCGGCACTGCAACGCTATGCAGAAGCCACGCCGTTGCTTCAGGACGCGCAAAGCCGGAATACGCCCAATTCTGTAGTGGCGTATTACCTGGGAATTGCCGAGGAGGGACTGGGCAATTCGCGCGCGGCAGAAACTGCATTTGAGATCGCATACCGCCAGGCTTCGATGCGAGCGCCGGCCGCCGTTAAGCTGGGCGAGATGCGGGCTCGTGAAGGCAAGCTGCCGTCTTCGATCGACTTCTTCAAGGCCGCTGTGGCCGCCGATCCGAATGACAGTATCGCGCAGGAAGAGCTGGAAGCAGTTACGCGCACCTCCGGGGCTGCAGCAGACGCTGATGCAGCCGCTCGCCAGGAGCTGGAAACCTATCCCACGAGCGATTTTCTGAAGGAAGAGCTTGATGATCCCAACCTGAAGCATCTCGCCGCGGATCCCTACCGCGTGCTGCGCATCGCAGCGGAGTACATGGACCTTGGCCTTTACGAAAAGGCCCTCAGCGTCCTGACCCGGAATTACCAACCGGCGCCTGGCGATGAAAGCGAGCCCGGCTCTGTTCTTCCCCAGGACCATCCGCTGGTGATGTATTACGCCGCATACTGCCGCATGAAGCTTGGCGAAAACCGGCGCGGGGATTGGGCAAATGCATCGAAGCTTTCGGCGAGCCTGGTCTTTCCATCGACCGAAACCGATCGCATGGTGCTGGAGGCAGCGCTCGCGGAGAACCCGGCGGACGCCACGGCCCACTACCTGCTGGGAACTTTACTCTTCGCTGAGGGCCTCTTTGATACAGGCATGAAGCAGTGGGATGAAGCTAAGGCTCTCGCGCCAAACATGCCCATAGTCGACGCGGATCTGGGGAAAGCATGGCTGTTGATCAAGCACGACACGGTGCGAGCGCAGCAGGCCTTCATCGATGGCTCAACCAGCGATCCCGGCAACGCGGACATTTATATTGGGCTGGACCAGACGATGAGCTTGACCTCGTCGCCCGCGGCTGAACGCGCGGCCATGCTCTCACGCTATCCCCGCGCCGACAGTCCCCAATCGAAGATGCCGGCAAACCTGGTGTATCAGCTTGCGCTGACGCGAGCGGAAGCGGGCCAATTCGACTCGGCGCTCTCGCTGTTCAAGAACCGCTTCTTCGCACGCGAAGAAGGAGGAATTCCTTCGGACCAGGTATTGTTTGAACTGGAGCTGATGAAAGCGGAAGCGGATGCCATGGACTCAAACTGTGAGCCGGCCGAGAGTTTCCTCACGAAGGAAACTTCTTCGCCGGAAGCAGCCAATTCATCGCGGACGCTTTTCAAGATGGCGGGGATCGCACAGCATTGCGGCAAAACGGAGGAAGCGCGATCGTTCCTGCAAAAGGCTGTCGCCGCGAACCGCAGCCCTGAGAATCTCCCGTGGATGATCCAGGCAGACGAAGCTCTCAGTACCGGGGATGTTGCGCGGCTGAAAGCCGCGCTCCACACATCGATTCCCTCCCCGGAACATTTGACGGAGATCGCGGCGTTCAGCAGTCACCGCTGGTACATCATCGGTCTCGACCAGGCTGCGCTTGGCGAGGATGCGCAAGCCGAAAGATCGTTCCGGAACACACTTCTGCTACCTGACTCTTTCATGTCTCACCATCTTGCTCGCGCCGCGCTGGTATCGCTCGCGGTGGCAGATCGTGCGGCTTCGCAATGATTTTGGTCGAGGCCACGGGATGGTCCCGCGGAGTCCACCCAAATCGCCTCACTGAGGCATTTTCTCGAAACGGCCTAGCTACAGGTGGTACCCAAATCGTGCTGGTACTCAAATAGCGTTTCCCCATAAGCTCGCCGCCGGTTCCGTTTTCTTTGGACTGCAGAGGCTGCACACGATTGCGCATTCCCAGGGCGACGTTTTCGTCGATGCGCGCGCGAGCTCCGCAATGGTCGCCGCGCATGCGGTTTTGCGTCGCGACGGATACCTGGGGCTGATGCTGATCAACAAGGACCCCAAAAATGCCGCCACCGCGCAGGTTTCCTTGAGAGGCCGTTCCTTTGGCGTCGAAGGCCGGCGCATCGACTACGGCAGCAGGCAGGCCGCCGCAAGCGCCGCCCCTGCCGTGTCGAACTTCTCCGCTCCGGGCAGCGATTTCACCGTGACGATCCCGCCTTACACCATTACCGACATCCTTCTACAGACTCATAAGTAAGCGATCATTTATCTCAGCAAAGCAAATCGGGCCAATTACCGGACCATTCCGATCCTGGAAATCGTCATGACGAAACGCCTTTAGGCGGACTTTACCGCATGTGACCTCGCGCAGAGCAGCGTGCAACCGAGGGATCTTCTAAACCGGTAATGTTGACATCAACATCTGTTTGCGCGTGTATCCATATTCATGGACTGCTTAATCAGCAGGTTGTTCGGATTGTTCGGAATTCCTCACAGGATGAACAAGCCCGTGATCAGAAGAAAGTTGCGCAGTATGCCTAGTGGCAGGAGGACCGCGTTCGTTCTTGGGAGCCGGTTGCAGTCGAAGCAATCGTCTCTGCCCTCGCACATTGAGTGCCACTACAAGCTCACCATGATCTTGGTATAACTGGCAGGGCTTTCCGACCACTTTGCCAGCATAGCCGGAGCCTCCGCGAGCGGGACGACCGCAGAGACAGCACGCTCGACAGGGAAGCCGCCCGCCTCGAGAATTGCCATAACCTCGCGGAAGTCCTGTGGGAGCGCGTTCCGCGATCCCATAATATCCAGTTCCTTCTGCACGAAGAGCTTAGTCTCGTAACTGACCGCCTCCTTCGCATATCCGATGTAGACGACACGTCCGGTAAAAGCCACCTCTTCGACCGCGGCCCGAAAGGTCTTGGGAAGACCGATGGCCTCAATGACCACATCCGGCCCGAGCCCGCCGGTAAACTCCTGGAGACGTTCATGCACATTATCCTGGCCCGAATGGATCAGGTGGGTTGCCCCCGCTGCCTTCGCCGTCTTGAGCTTTTCGTCATCTAAGTCGATCGCGATGGTCGTGGCTCCCCGGAAGGCAGCTCCGGCAATAGCGCCCAAACCAACGCCGCCGCAGCCATATACCGCAACGACGTCGTCAGAGGTAACGCGTGCACGAGTGTTGGCGTGCACGCCCACAGTCAGGGGTTCAACCAAGCAGAGCTCCTTTAGCGTCAGAGAGGATGGATAGACCTTCTCTACCGGTACGCTCAACAGTTCCGTCATGGCACCGTCTCTCTGCACACCAAAGGTCTGATTGAACTGACAGGCGTTGACGCGACCGTGCTTGCATGCGGCACATTGACCACAGCTGGTATAAGGCGACACCGTTACTCGTGTGCCCGCAGGAATGCCTGCGCTTCCCTCGAGCACTGTTGCGGCGATCTCGTGCCCGATCACCCGCGGGTACGTCACCAGTGGGTTCTGGCCGCGGAAGCTATTCAGGTCTGTTCCGCAGAGGCCGACCATCTCGACCCGTAAAAGGATCTCTCCTTGCTTCGAGGAAGGCTCCGGGATTTCTCTGATCGCTACTTGACCGGGTCCGGTCAGCGAAACTGCTCTCATGCATCGGCTCCATTAACGTTCCGCGCTCCATTCGAGCAAGCTAGTGCCAGGCGATACGTGCCTGCTCGGTGAGGCCCAGAAACCAGGCCTGCTCGTCGTCAGAGAGAAGGCTCACCCAGTCGCTCTGCAGGGCCCACCAGCGGGCATAACCGCGCTTAGATGCAGAAGGGTACACCTTAAACGATAAAGGCATCGTGTTAGATCGGGTGCAAGATTGCGTGTACAGTAAAGCTTTCCGGCGTGGTTCTTCCAAAGGCCCTCCTCAAATGAGAGCGATTCAGTGCAACGCTATTGTCTTGCGTTAGATCTTCGCGCTGACCTGTTTTCATCGCCAAGTACATTCGGCTTCACCACGAGGTTTGGCCGGAGGTCGGGAACGGTATTCAGCGACCGGGGAAGCGCCTCAAGAAACGCCCTAGCATCCGCTCACATGCGGCGATCGTCTTAGGGGCGCGGAATGGCCGGACCTCGTTGAAGTAGTTCTCGGTGGCTTCCGCAAGCGAGCGTTTGGACTGTGGCTTTCGCTGGGAAACCTGGCGATCTACGTCCGCTGTGGCGGCCGTGCGGCCCAGACTGACAGATTCGAGATCGTGTTGCCTGTTTCGAAGGGCAACGATCGCAGCGTCCGTATCCGGGCCGACCGATTGCCACACCCGTTTGCCGTTACGCAGGAACCGCAGGTAGTAACAGCCCTCTAGATGGTGCTCCGCCTCGCCTGCGACGAGGGCATAGCCAACCCGGAGCGTGCGATTGCGATTCCAGGCCGGATCGACGAACGCGTTGCGACCGTCGGTGCGACGAATCAGTATATACAGGCGTACTTTAGGCGTCCTCAACGAAAAACCTCTCAAGGGCTGATACCCCCGAGAGGATGGCGAATTCGCTTATCGTGTGAGAAATCTGCGATGTGTCACAGAAAGTGTCACACCCACGTTTCTTACTGATTCCAAAGTACTTAGAAAGCATGGCGGAGAGTGAGGGATTCGAACCCCCGATAGCCTTGCGACTATGTCTGATTTCGAGTCAGGTGCATTCAACCGGGCTCTGCCAACTCTCCGACCTGTCCTTCAGTTTACGCGAAAGATGAGGCGCAAGAAAGCCTGCGCGATCGACGCGAAACTCTCCGCTGCAGATTGAGCCTCTCCGCCTACGAGG
>Ga0208357_1002078_pt1 | contig 13768 bp, 9 predicted proteins | sample NGESurdeep092012_6_FD_184487 | JGI IMG/M metagenome (GOLD analysis project Ga0208357, IMG submission 184487) | Arctic peat soil microbial communities from Barrow, Alaska - NGEE Surface sample F52-2 deep-092012 (SPAdes) | ecosystem: Environmental > Terrestrial > Soil > Wetlands > Peat ... | reverse complement strand
GTGCAGATCACGGTGAAGCTGATCAATCCGATTGCGATGGAAGAAGGATTGCGCTTTGCGATTCGTGAAGGCGGCCGTACCGTCGGCGCCGGCGTCGTCTCCAAAATCCTCGCCTAGGCCTGGGTCATCGAGCGGCGGCATACGCGGATGCTCGCGATCTCAGACTTGCCGGATTTGTGCAGGCTGATGTTGCTGGGTTTTCGAAAAGCCAGGTGTGCCGCTCTTGATGATGCAGTCTGGTCGTCTTTAGGGGTATAGCTCAACTGGCAGAGCGTCGGTCTCCAAAACCGAAGGTTGGGGGTTCGATTCCCTCTGCCCCTGCCACCGCATCATGTGGGATGCGGTGTGATTGAAAGTCATTGAGGTTATGGCCAATTCGAAGATTGAGACGCTGAGCTCCCCGATGGATCGGGTCCTGGTCGCGGTGGCACTCGCGGCCGTCATCGGTGGTCTCGTGGGTTTCTATTTGCTTGCCGATTTTCCGTTGGTGTTGCGGGTGTTGTCCGTATTGGCGGGTTTGATTGTCGGCGTGATCGTGGCGTGGTTCACGGAACCCGGCAAGCGGTTTTTCGCGTTCGCACAGGATTCGATCCGGGAGACGAAAAAGGTGGTTTGGCCGTCGCGCAAAGAGGCCATACAGACCACGGCGGTCGTGTTCGGATTCGTTGTCCTGATGGCGTTGTTTCTGTGGCTGACCGATAAGACCTTGGAAGTGGTCCTCTACGACTGGATTCTGGGTTGGAGAAAATAATGGCTGAGGCCACAACGACCGAACCGATGAGCCTGACGCCGACCGGCAATAAGCGCTGGTACGTGGTGCATGCTTATTCGGGTATGGAAAAAAGCGTCATGAAAGCGCTCACCGAACGCATCGAGCGCGCTGCCATGCAGGACAAGTTTGGCCGCATTTTGGTGCCGACCGAGGAAGTCGTGGAGGTCAAGAATGGGCAAAAGTCCATCACCGAGCGACGTTTTTTCCCGGGTTACGTCTTGGTCGAGATGGAAATGACCGACGAATCGTGGCATTTGGTGAAAAACACCAACAAGGTGACGGGCTTTGTCGGTGGCAAGGCGAACAAACCGACCCCGATCTCGCAGAAGGAAGTTGAAAAGATCCTGATGCAGATGCAAGAAGGCGTGGAAAAGCCACGTCCCAAGACGCTGTTCGAAGTCGGCGAAATGGTGCGTGTCAAGGAAGGGCCGTTTACCGACTTCAACGGCAATGTCGAGGAAGTCAATTACGAGAAATCACGTCTGCGGGTCTCGGTCACGATCTTTGGTCGCGCCACGCCCGTGGAGCTGGAATTCGGACAGGTGGAAAAGGCGTAAGGGCTCCGGCTCCGGCTTGAATCCGGAGCCGCCAACCCTATCTACAGTAGCTTGTACTGAGCAGTTTGTAAGCATGTTCGCGCATCTTTGTGGCAAGTTTGCGCGGGGCAGGAAGAGGAGCTCCAGTAGGTGCGACGCGCACTGAACGGGCGTTTGAACTCAACTTTTAGGAAATCTATGGCAAAGAAAATCATCGGCTTTATCAAGCTGCAGGTGCCCGCCGGTAAAGCAAACCCGTCGCCGCCGATTGGGCCGGCGCTGGGCCAGCGTGGCTTGAACATCATGGCGTTTTGCAAGGAGTTCAATGCGCAGACCCAGGGCGTCGAGCCCGGGCTGCCCATTCCCGTGGTGATCACGGCCTATGCCGACAAGAGCTTTACCTTCATCATGAAGACGCCGCCGGCCACCATCCTGATCAAAAAGGCGGCTGGCATCCAGAAGGGGTCGCCGACTCCGCATTCTGAAAAAGTCGGCAAGATCACGCGTGCGCAGGCTGAGGACATCGCCCGCGCCAAAATGCCCGATCTGACCGCAGCCAACCTGGAGGCAGCGGTCCGTACCGTCGCTGGCAGCGCGCGCTCGATGGGCATCACCGTGGAGGGGCTCTAAATGGCCAAACTGACAAAGCGCGGCAAGGCGATTGCGGCCAAAGTCGATCCGGCGCGGCTCTATCCGCTGGCTGATGCCTTGGCCTTGGTCAAGGAAGTCGCGACCGCAAAATTTGACGAGTCCATCGACGTCGCTGTGCAACTGGGTATTGACGGCAAGAAATCCGACCAGGTGGTACGCGGATCGGTGGTGTTGCCTTCAGGCACCGGCAAGGCCGTTCGAGTCGCCGTGTTCGCGCAAGGCGAGAAGGCCGAGCAAGCGCGCGCGGCCGGAGCCGATGTCGTGGGCATGGAGGATTTGGCTGAACAGGTCAAGGCCGGCAATCTGAATTTCGATATCGTCATCGCTTCGCCCGATACGATGCGGGTGGTGGGGCAATTGGGACAGATTCTGGGCCCGCGCGGCCTCATGCCCAATCCGAAGGTCGGGACGGTGACGCCTGACGTGGCCACGGCCGTCAAGAATGCCAAGGCCGGTCAGGTTCAGTACCGCGCCGACAAGGCGGGTATTGTGCATGCCACCATCGGCCGCGCGTCCTTCAAGGTCGAGGCGCTGCAAGCGAATTTGACGACGCTGATCGAGGCGCTAAACAAGTCCAAACCCGCTTCGACCAAAGGCATTTACCTGCGGAAATTGTCGGTGTCTAGCACCATGGGCGCCGGCGTCAAGGTCGATCACACGTCGCTTCTGGCGCAGCCGGGAGCGTAGGAATCAATCCGGGGTGCGCAAGCCCCGGCGCATTTGAGGATATTGCCCCGGAATATCGGGGTTACGAACTTTGGGCAGTCCGGCAGCGTTGTTTGCTGTCGGATCGCTGTCAAAGACCGTTGGCGGCATGAGGGCATTTTGATCTCGTGCCTTAATCGATCGCAAGATTGGCCAACGCAGATGGCGGTCCCGGAAGAATTTGGAGTGAGCGTCGCCGCGCGGATTGCGGGGGCGGGAACTGCGAAACCGTTCGGTCGCCGTGTTTAAGGCCGATGCAAGACGCCCAAAGCGTCGTGCATCTTTTTTAAGGAAGATGACCGTGGGTCTCAATCGTTCCGAAAAAGCGGTAATGATCGAAGAAGTGGCGGCCCAAGTGGCAGCCTCCAAAGCGATCGTGGTCGCGGAATACCGTGGTCTGGAAGTCGGGGACATCACTCGTCTGCGCAAGCAAGCGCGTCAGACTGGTGTGTATCTGCGTGTGCTCAAGAACTCGCTCGCCCGTCGTGCGGTCGCGAACACGCCATTCGAAGTGCTGTCCGCCAAGATGGTCGGGCCGCTCATCTATGGCATGTCCGACGATCCCGTGGCGGTCGCCAAGGTTCTCAGTAACTTCGCCAAAGACAATGACAAGCTCGTCGTCAAAGGTGGGGCATTGCCGAATTCCGGTCTCGACGCCAGTGGCGTCAAGGCCCTGGCAGCGCTGCCCTCGCGCGAAGTACTGTTGGCCCGTTTGTTGGGCACCATGCAGGCCCCGATCGCGCAGTTCGTCCGCACGTTGAACGAGGTTCCGACCAAGTTTGTGCGTGGATTAGCGGCAGTACGCGACCAGAAAGAAGCCGCCTAGGCGGGTTGATACACGCATATTTGCGCAACTAACTACCTTCTCACCAATCCAGTTATCCGGAGTACATCATGGCAATGAGCAAAGCTGAAATCATCGATGCAATCGCAGGTCTGACCGTTCTCGAGTTATCCGAACTGATCAAAGACCTCGAGGAAAAATTTGGCGTGTCGGCCCAGGCGGCCGCAGTCGCAGCCGCCGCACCGGCAGCGGGCGGTGGCGCTGCCGCTCCCGTGGCCGAGGAAAAGACGGAGTTTGACGTGATCTTGGCCGAGACCGGCCCGAACAAAGTGAACGTCATTAAAGCAGTTCGCGAGTTGACCGGCCTGGGCTTAAAGGAAGCCAAGGATCTCGTCGACGGCGCGCCCAAGACGGTCAAGGAGGCGATCTCCAAGGCCGATGCGGAAGCGGCGAAAAAGAAGCTTGAAGACGCGGGTGCCAAAGCTGAAGTCAAGTAAGGCTGGCGGCATCGACCCGGAAGTCGCTGCCGCGACTCCGGGTTTTTGTGTTTTTGTTGAATCGATTTTGCGAGCGTTGTTGGCTGTCGATCGAGTCCTGAAAATTGCGTTCGGGGTTTCTTCGGCACGCTGTTTGTGGCGGTTTGAAGATGCAGCACGATAGAAGGATTTTGAAGGTTTCCGATTTGTTGTTTTGGTTTTCGTTTTTGACGTTCTGATCTTGTTTTGCAGTGGTGAGTTTGACACTTGAGACGCCGAATCCGAACCCTTCCTGTCACCCCCTGACGGAGTTGTCATGACCTACTCGTTTACCGAGAAGAAACGTATCCGCAAGAGTTTCGCCAAGCGTCCGAACGTGCATAAAGTGCCGTTTCTTCTGGCGACTCAGCTTCAGTCCTACCTCAGTTTTCTACAGGCGGACCTGCCGCCCGCCAAACGGGCGAACGAAGGGCTGCAGGCGGCCTTTACCTCGATTTTCCCGATCGTCTCGCACAACCAGTTCGCGCGGCTGGAGTTTGTCAGTTATGCGTTGGGTGAACCCGCGTTCGATGTCAAGGAATGTATGCAACGCGGCCTGACCTACGCTTCGCCCCTGCGCGCCAAGGTCCGGCTCATCCTGATGGACAAGGAGGCGTCCAAGCCGACCATCAAGGAAGTCAAGGAGCAGGAGGTCTACATGGGCGAATTGCCGCTCATGACGACCACCGGGTCGTTCGTGGTCAACGGTACCGAACGCGTCATCGTCAGCCAACTGCATCGCTCGCCGGGGGTGTTTTTCGAGCATGATCGCGGCAAGACGCATTCGTCGGGCAAACTCCTGTTTTCCGCGCGCATCATCCCCTATCGCGGCTCCTGGCTCGACTTCGAATTCGATCCCAAGGACATCCTGTTTTTCCGCGTCGACCGTCGACGCAAGATGCCCGTGACGATTCTGTTGAAGGCGATCGGCATGACGCCCGAGCAGATCCTGGCGCACTTTTTCGTGTTCGACAATTTCCATCTCATGAGCGAAGGCGCACAGATGGAATTCGTCGCCGAGCGCATGCGCGGCGAAATTGCGCGCTTTGACATCACGGACAAGTCGGGCAAGGTGATCGCGCCCAAGGACAAACGCATCAATGCGAAGCACCTGCGCGATTTCGAGGCCGCCGGGCTCAAGCGCATTACGGTGCCCGAAGACTATCTGCTCGGACGCGTTCTGGCCAAGGATGTGATCGATGCCGAAACCGGGGAGGTCATCGCCGCGGCGAACGAAGAATTGACCGAAGACACGATCAAGCGCTTGCGTGCGGGCAGCATCAAGGACATCCAGACCCTGTATACGAACGATCTCGATGAAGGCCCCTACATCTCGCAGACCTTGCGCATGGATGAAACCGCCGACCGCATGGCCGCGCGCGTGGCGATCTATCGCATGATGCGTCCCGGGGAGCCGCCGACCGAAGACGCGGTCGAGGCTTTGTTCAACCGCCTGTTCTACAGTGAGGACGCGTACGATCTGTCCAAGGTCGGCCGCATGAAGTTCAACCGGCGCGTCGGGCGCGACGAAGTCATCGGTCCCATGACCCTGACCAACGAGGACGTCTTGGATGTCATCAAGATCCTGGTCGAATTGCGCAATGGCCGCGGCGAAGTCGACGATATCGATCACCTGGGCAACCGGCGCGTGCGTTGCGTCGGCGAGTTGGCGGAGAACCAGTTCCGTTCGGGCCTGGTGCGCGTCGAGCGTGCGGTGAAAGAACGCCTGGGCCAAGCGGAAGCCGACAATCTAATGCCGCATGACTTGATCAACAGCAAACCGATCTCGGCGGCCATTCGCGAGTTCTTCGGGTCTTCGCAGCTGTCTCAGTTCATGGATCAGACCAATCCGCTCTCGGAAATCACCCACAAGCGGCGCGTGTCGGCCCTCGGACCGGGCGGCTTGACGCGCGAACGTGCCGGCTTCGAAGTGCGTGACGTACACCCCACCCACTACGGTCGGGTCTGTCCGATCGAAACGCCGGAAGGCCCGAATATCGGCCTCATCAATTCATTGGCGCTCTATGCGCGTCTGAACGAGTACGGCTTTCTCGAGACCCCTTATCGCAAGGTGTCGCATGGCAAAGTGATCGATCATATCGATTACCTCTCTGCCATCGAAGAAGGCAAGTACATCATCGCCCAGGCCAATGCTGCCATGGACAAGAGCGGCAAATTGACCGACGAACTCGTGTCTTCGCGCGAAGCCGGCGAGTTCGTGCTGGTCGCCCCTGACCGTGTGCAGTACATGGACGTGGCGCCGGGGCAGATCGTCTCGGTGGCCGCCTCGCTCATTCCGTTTCTCGAGCACGACGATGCGAATCGCGCCCTCATGGGTTCGAACATGCAGCGTCAGGCCGTGCCATGCCTGCGCCCCGAAAAGGCGTTCGTCGGTACCGGGATCGAGCGTACCGTGGCGGTAGACTCGGGCACGACCGTGCAGGCGCTGCGCGGTGGGCTGGTCGATTATGTCGATTCGAGTCGGGTCGTGGTGCGGGTCAATGATGACGAGAACGTCGCCGGCGAAGTCGGGGTCGACATCTACAATCTCATCAAGTACACGCGTTCGAACCAGAACACCAATATCAACCAGCGCCCGATCGTTCGCGTCGGCAACCGCATCGCGCAAGGGGATGTCATCGCCGACGGCGCCTCCACCGACCTCGGGGAACTGGCTCTGGGTCAGAACATGCTGGTCGCCTTCATGCCGTGGAATGGCTATAACTTCGAAGACTCGATTCTGATTTCCGAGCGCGTCGTCGCAGACGACCGGTACACCTCGATTCACATCGAGGAGCTCTCGGTCGTGGCGCGCGACACCAAGCTTGGACCTGAGGAAATCACGCGCGACATCTCGAATCTGGCTGAAAACCAGCTGGCACGCCTGGATGAGTCGGGCATCGTCTACATCGGTGCGGAAGTCGAAGCGGGCGACGTGCTGGTGGGCAAAGTCACTCCCAAGGGTGAAACCCAGCTCACGCCGGAAGAAAAGCTGTTGCGCGCGATCTTTGGCGAGAAGGCCTCGGACGTGAAGGACACCTCGCTGCGCGTGCCCTCGGGAATCTCCGGTACGGTCATCGATGTCCAGGTCTTCACGCGTGAGGGAATCCAGCGCGACAAACGGGCTCAGCAAATCATCGACGATGAGTTAAAGCGCTATCGCCTGGACTTGAACGACCAGCTGCGTATCGTCGAGGGCGATACCTTCTCGCGTATCGAACGCATGTTGCAGAACAAGACGGTCACGGGCGGCCCGAAAAAGCTGGCCAAAGGCGCCAAGATCACCAGCGAGTACTTGAAGGATCTCGACCGGTATCACTGGTTCGACATCCGGCCGGCCGACGAGGAGATTGCGATCTCGCTCGAGCAGGCCAAGGAAAGCATCGAGGCCAAACGGCTCCAGTTCGATGCGGCCTTTGAGGAAAAGCGCAAAAAGCTCACCCAGGGCGATGAATTGCCTCCGGGCGTGCAAAAGATGGTCAAGGTCTATCTGGCCGTCAAACGCCGGCTTCAGCCCGGCGACAAGATGGCGGGCCGGCACGGCAACAAGGGGGTGGTCTCGCGTATCGTTCCGGTCGAGGATATGCCCTATATGGAGGATGGCACGCCGGCTGATATCGTGCTGAACCCCCTGGGTGTGCCTTCGCGCATGAACGTGGGGCAGATTTTGGAGACCCACCTGGGGTGGGCCGCCAAGGGGCTGGGGCAACGAATCGGCGATATGTTGAAGGCCCAGAGCAAGGCGGCCGAATTGCGCGCTTTCCTGCATCAGATCTACAACGAAACCGGCAAGGCAGAAGAACTCGATAAGCTCTCGGATGTCGAAATTCTCGAGTTGGCGGACAATCTGCGCCACGGCGTGCCGTTTGCCACACCGGTCTTCGACGGGGCTTCGGAAGCCGAGATCAAGCGCATGCTGGAACTCGCACAACTGCCCAAATCCGGTCAGATCACCCTCTACGACGGACGCAGCGGCGAAGCGTTCGAGCGGCAGGTGACGGTCGGCTACATGCACGTTCTGAAGCTGCACCATCTGGTCGACGACAAGATGCACGCGCGCTCCACCGGTCCTTACAGCCTGGTGACCCAGCAACCTCTGGGTGGCAAGGCGCAGTTCGGTGGTCAGCGCTTTGGCGAAATGGAAGTCTGGGCGCTCGAAGCCTATGGCGCGTCTTATGTCCTGCAGGAAATGTTGACGGTGAAGTCGGACGATGTCTCGGGTCGCACCAAGGTCTACGAGAACATCGTCAAGGGCGATCACGTGATCGATGCGGGCATGCCCGAATCCTTCAATGTGTTGGTCAAGGAGATCCGTTCTCTGGGCATCGATATCGACTTAGAGCGCAACTAGCAAATCAGCGCAGGCCCGAGAGGGGCCTGCGCAAGCCGTTTTCACATCCAATCTGGAGTGATTCATGAAAGCACTGCTCGATCTCTTTAAGCAAGTACAGCAAGAAGAATCGTTTGACGCGATTAAGATCGGCCTGGCGTCGCCGGAAAAAATTCGTTCGTGGTCTTATGGCGAAGTCAAAAAGCCTGAGACGATCAACTATCGCACCTTCAAACCAGAGCGCGATGGCTTGTTTTGCGCCAAGATTTTTGGGCCGATCAAGGACTATGAGTGCCTGTGCGGGAAGTACAAACGCTTAAAGCACCGTGGCGTCATCTGCGAAAAATGCGGTGTCGAAGTGACACTGGCCAAGGTGCGCCGCGAGCGCATGGGCCACATCGAACTGGCGTCTCCCGTCGCGCATATCTGGTTCCTAAAGAGCCTGCCGTCGCGACTCGGCATGGTGCTGGACATGACCTTGCGCGATATCGAACGCGTGCTGTACTTCGAAGCGTATGTCGTGGTCGATGCCGGGATGACGCCGCTCAAGCGCTGCCAGATCATGACCGAAGACGATTATCTGGCCAAGGTCGAGGAATATGGCGATGATTTCCACGCGCTGATGGGCGCCGAAGGCGTGCGCGAACTGCTGCGCTCGATCGATATCAACCGCGAGGTCGAGCAGCTACGTGCCGATTTGCAGGCGACGGGTTCCGAGGCCAAGATCAAAAAAATCGCCAAGCGCTTGAAAGTGCTTGAGGGGTTCCAGAAATCCGGCATCAAGCCGGACTGGATGATCATGGAAGTGCTGCCGGTGCTGCCGCCCGAATTGCGTCCGCTGGTGCCGCTGGACGGAGGCCGCTTTGCCACTTCCGATTTGAACGACCTGTATCGGCGCGTCATCAACCGCAACAACCGCTTAAAGCGCCTGCTCGAATTGAAGGCGCCCGAGATCATCGTTCGCAACGAAAAGCGCATGCTGCAAGAGGCCGTCGATTCGCTGCTGGACAACGGTCGTCGCGGCAAGGCCATGACGGGTGCCAACAAGCGTCCGTTAAAGTCGCTCGCCGAAATGATCAAGGGCAAGGGCGGCCGTTTCCGCCAGAACCTTTTGGGCAAACGTGTCGACTACTCGGGGCGTTCGGTGATCGTGGTGGGCCCGCAATTGAAGCTTCACCAGTGCGGCCTACCCAAGAAAATGGCGCTCGAACTGTTCAAGCCGTTCATCTTTAACAAGCTCGAACAGATGGGCGTGGCCACGACCATCAAGGCGGCGAAGAAGGAAGTCGAAAACGAGACGCCGATCGTCTGGGACATTCTCGAGGAAGTCATTCGCGAACACCCGGTCATGCTCAATCGCGCGCCGACTTTGCACCGCCTGGGCATTCAGGCTTTCGAGCCGGTATTGATCGAAGGCAAGGCCATCCAGTTGCATCCTTTGGTGTGCGCAGCCTTTAATGCCGACTTCGACGGCGACCAGATGGCGGTTCACGTGCCGCTCTCGCTCGAGGCGCAGATGGAAGCGCGCGCGCTCATGCTCGCTTCGAACAACATCCTGTTCCCGGCCAATGGTGATCCCTCCATCGTGCCTTCGCAGGATATCGTTTTGGGTCTCTATTACGCGACGCGCGAGAAAATCAATGGCAAAGGTGAAGGCAGCTACTTTGCCGACGTCGGCGAAGTGCATCGCGCCTACGAAAACAAAGAAGTCGAACTCACCTCACGCGTCACCGTCCGGATTCGGGAATTCCTGAAGAATCCGACGCCCGGCGAAGAAGGTCCGGAGTTCGTCGAGAAGATATCGCGCTTTGAGACCACCGTGGGCCGCGCCATCCTGTCGGAGATTCTACCCAAGGGATTGCCGTTCTCGGTGCTTAACCGTGCGTTGAAGAAAAAGGAAATCTCGCGCCTCATCAACAATTCCTTCCGGCGCTGCGGTTTGCGCGCCACCGTCGTATTTGCCGATCAGTTGATGCAATCGGGATTCAAGCTTGCAACCCGCGCCGGCATCTCGATTTGCGTGGACGACATGCTCGTGCCCACGCAAAAAGAACAGATCATCTCCGAGTCGGCCAGGGACGTGAAAGAGATCGATCGCCAATATGCGTCCGGCTTGGTGACGCACCAGGAGCGCTACAACAACGTGGTCGACATCTGGGGCAAGGCGGGCGACCGGGTCGGCAAGGCGATGATGGAACAACTCGCGACCGAACCGACCATCGATCGTCACGGTGTGGAAACGCGCCAGGAGTCGTTCAATTCGATCTACATGATGGCGGACTCGGGTGCGCGCGGTTCTGCAGCGCAGATTCGCCAGCTCGCGGGCATGCGCGGACTCATGGCAAAGCCGGATGGCTCGATCATCGAGACGCCGATTACCGCCAATTTCCGCGAAGGCTTGAACGTGCTGCAGTACTTCATCTCGACCCACGGTGCGCGCAAGGGCCTGGCCGATACCGCCCTGAAAACGGCGAATTCGGGCTATCTGACGCGCCGCCTGGTGGACGTGACGCAGGATCTGGTCGTGACCGAGGACGATTGCGGTACCTCCAATGGCGTGGGCATGAAAGCCTTGGTCGAAGGGGGTGAAGTCATCGAAGCCTTGCGCGACCGTATTCTGGGACGCGTAACCGCCGTCGATGTCATCAATCCGGAATCGCAGGAAATACTGCATGAAGCCGGGTCGCTGCTCGACGAAGATGCGGTCGAACATATCGAAGCGCTGGGTATCGACGAGGTTCGTGTCAGAACGCCTTTGACCTGCGAGACCCGTTATGGACTGTGCGCGAAGTGTTACGGACGCGACCTGGGTCGGGGATCGATGGTCAATACCGGCGAAGCCGTCGGCGTGATCGCGGCCCAGTCGATCGGCGAACCGGGCACGCAGTTGACGATGCGCACCTTCCACATTGGGGGTGCTGCGTCGCGGGCTGCTGTGGCCAGTGGCGTCGAAGCGAAATCGAATGGAACCGTGCGGTTTACGGCGACCATGCGCTACGTGACGAATGCCAAGAGCGAGCAGATCGTGATTTCGCGTTCGGGTGAAGTGCTCATAACGGACGACCATGGTCGTGAACGCGAGCGTCACAAGGTTCCTTACGGCGCCACCTTGGCCGTATTGGACGGCAAGCAGGTCAAGGCCGGTGTTCCGCTGGCGAGCTGGGATCCGTTAACGCGTCCTATCATTACCGAGTACGCCGGACGGGTGAAGTTCGAAAACGTCGAAGAAGGCGTCACCGTTGCCAAACAACTGGACGAGGTCACGGGCCTATCCACACTGGTGGTGATCGATGCCAAGCGTCGCGGCTCGACCATCAAGGGCGTACGCCCGGTGGTCAAGCTCATCAACGAAACCGGTGGCGAAGTCATGATCGCTGGCACGGAGCACCCGGTCACGATCAGCTTCCAGGTGGGTGCGTTGATCACGGTCAAGGATGGTCAGGACGTCCAGGTCGGTGAAGTGCTGGCCCGGATCCCGCAGGAGAGTTCGAAGACACGCGACATCACGGGGGGCTTACCTCGTGTGGCCGAGTTGTTCGAGGCGCGCTCCCCCAAAGACGCCGGCATGCTGGCCGAAGTCACGGGGACCGTCACGTTCGGGAAGGAAACCAAGGGCAAGCAACGCCTGGTGATTACCGATTTGGACGGCAATGCTGCGGAGTTTCTCATCCCGAAGGACAAGAACGTTCTGGTGCACGACGGCCAGGTGGTCAACAAGGGCGAACTGATCGTCGACGGTCCAGCCGATCCGCAAGACATCCTTCGCCTTCTGGGTATCGAGGCGCTGGCGCGCTATATCGTCGACGAGGTCCAGGACGTGTACCGTCTGCAGGGTGTGAAGATCAACGACAAGCACATCGAAGTCATCGTGCGCCAGATGTTACGTCGGGTGCAGGTGGTCGATGCGGGCGACGCAGGCTTCATCCCGGGCGAACAGGTCGAACGTTCGGAGTTGTTGGACGAAAACGATCGCGTCATCGCCGAAGGCAAGCGTCCAGCCGTTTTCCAGAATATCCTTTTGGGGATTACCAAGGCATCGCTCTCGACCGATTCGTTCATCTCTGCCGCTTCGTTCCAGGAGACCACCCGGGTCCTGACCGAGGCTGCGATCATGGGCAAGCGCGACGAGTTGCGGGGTTTGAAGGAAAACGTCATCGTCGGCCGCCTCATTCCTGCCGGCACCGGGCTTGCCTATCACACGGCACGCAAGGCCAAAGAGTTGTCGGATGCCAAGGAGCGCGAGCTCGCAGCGCAAGCGGAGTTTGCTGCGCTGCCGGAATCGGTGCCTGCTGACGAGGCTACCGAACCTGCTGCCGATGCGTAGTTGACTGGGCTTTCGTCGTTTCACGACCGAATCCGGACCCTCATTGGGTCCGGATTTTTCTGAGGCACCATGACGGATACGAGCCATCGCATCCTCGTCACCGGGGGCACGGGCTATATCGGCTCACATACCGTGGTCGATTTGCTTGAAGCCGGTCACGAGGTGGTCATCGTCGATAACCTGTGCAACAGCAAGGCCAGCGTCATCGACCGGATCGAACAGATTACGGGTCGACGGCCCGATCTCGTCATTGCCGACATCGGCGATCGCGCGGCGCTCGAACGTATTTTTGCTCGTGACCCCGTATCCGAAGTGATGCATTTCGCTGGCTTAAAGGCGGTCGGCGAGTCGCTGGAAGAGCCGCTTCGCTATTATGAGAACAATGTGTGCGGCACCGTGACCTTATTGAAGGTGATGCAGGCTGCAGGATGCAAGCGCATGGTGTTCAGTTCTTCGGCCACCGTATATGGCGCCACCGAGACGGTACCGATTCCGGAAAACGCCCCGATCTCACCCACCAATCCATACGGGTGGTCCAAGGCCATCATCGAAGAAATCCTCATGGATCTCGCGCGATCGGATCCGGAATGGAACATCGCCCTTTTGCGCTATTTCAATCCGGTCGGCGCGCACGAATCCGGTCTCATCGGCGAAGATCCCGCGGGCATTCCCAACAATCTCATGCCCTTCATCGCGCAAACGGCTGTCGGGCGTCTGGAAAGGTTGACGGTCTACGGCGACGACTATCCGACGCGCGATGGCACGGCCGAACGCGACTATGTCCATGTGGTGGACCTCGCCCATGGACACCTTGCGGCCCTCGGTCGTCTCTCTTCGCTGCGTGGTGCAACTGCGATCAACCTGGGCACCGGTCGCGGACAGACGGTCAATGAGATGGTGGCCGCTTTCGAGAAGACGTGCGGGGTCGATGTCCCGCGCATCATGGGTCCGCGCCGGGGTGGAGACGTGGCCAGAAGTTACGCCGACCCCAGTCTGGCGCATCGATTATTGGGCTGGCAGGCGATGTTCGATGTGCACCGAATGTGTGCCGATGCGTGGCGCTGGCAGCGCGCGAATCCCGAGGGGTTTCCTCCGGCACCCTCCTCAGTCGCGCTCTAGAAAAAGTTTTCCAAGAGTCCATAAAGTGCGAA
>Ga0208357_1002076_pt1 | contig 13769 bp, 10 predicted proteins | sample NGESurdeep092012_6_FD_184487 | JGI IMG/M metagenome (GOLD analysis project Ga0208357, IMG submission 184487) | Arctic peat soil microbial communities from Barrow, Alaska - NGEE Surface sample F52-2 deep-092012 (SPAdes) | ecosystem: Environmental > Terrestrial > Soil > Wetlands > Peat ... | reverse complement strand
CCCAGACCTGGCCGCGTGTCGGCCGTCGAATCCAGCAGACCAAGGTTTGGCGTCAACGCCGTCTTCTCCCATGGCAGCGCATTTCCATACATCGGCGTCCCATTCAGAATATCCAGCGTGGAAGCACGTCCAACCGGAGCAAACACAATCACGTCGTACTTGCCGCGAAGGTCGCCTTCAGCGGCCACCGTCTGCGTGCTGATGTACTTGTACGGCACACCCGCGTGATCGAACTCATACCTCCACCAGCCCTCGGTCTGGGTTCCCTGCCAGGTGTGCATGAACGCGATCCGTGGTGCCACCACCGCGTGCGTTGCAACCGACGGCGCTCCCGCAAGCCGCACCGCATCCAGCGACAGCGTCTTGAGCACCGGCCCCACGGTTGACTCCGGAGCATCCGTGATCAGCAACGACCCCGCTCCAAAGTGTTTCCCTACCGCATCGAACTCCTTCTCCGCGACCGCCACATGCGCGTCCTTCAGCTTGTACACCAACGCCAGCAGCGTGCTCTGCCCCGTATTCGCGACCGCCACCACGGAACCCGCGCCGCTGAGCTTCCCCGAGAGTCTGCCGGGGTCATCCACCTTCGTCATCTTCGCCGCCAGAACCGCAGGGTCCGTAAGGCGAACCACCTTCAGGTTGAACAGCGATCCGAACGACCATCCCGTGTCGTCATACGGGTGCTTCTGTGCATCATCCGGTGCCCAATACTGCTTATCGAGCAGCGCATCCGCAATGCGCGAGTACGGCTGATCCATCCGCACCACGAGGCTGCCCGCAGGGAAAGTCTCTTCGGTCGGCTTATCCCCACGCTTGGCTGCGGGCACGCTCGCGGTCCTTGCTTCCGACAGTTGGCTCACCTCCACATGCTGCTTCGCCAGCACCTCCAGCAACTCCACCTGCCGATTCATCTCCGCCTCGTTTGCCGGCAGAATATACGCCGCCGGTCCCTCCGCCGTCGGCTTCAAGATGGATCGCTTGCTCTTCTCGTAGTAGTCCTCAAGAAAGTGGTGCGTGTTCTTTGAGAAATACGACAGCGTTGAAAGCAGCGCGCTCTCTTCATAGTTGTTGTTGTCACGCTGCGACCACATCACCACGGGCAGAGGAGGATTCTGCCGGTACCACGTCCGCGAGTACTCCTCTGGCGAAAGGATGCGCTTCTCCGTATCTGCGCCACCGTTGCCGAACGTCTCATACAGCCTGCTGATGCCGTTGTGCAGTCCTGCGAGGAACATCAAATAGCCAGGGCTCCACGTATCGAAGTCGCCATGCGTAAACACGCCGGGCATACCAAAATTCTGCATCTGCGCGACGTTATTCCATCCCAGATCCGCCCACTCATCCGCAAGCTTCGGATCGATCCACGCGTTGTACGGCCCGTCGCCCACCGTATTGTCGTAAAGGAACGGCACCGACTCATGCAGATCATGCAGCACCTGCGCATGCCATCCCAGGAAGGTGTTCAACACATTGTTGGTCAGGTTCAGCGTCATGCCCATCGCATCACGGTTGTTGTCGTGCGCCACGTAATGTCCCCAATACTCCAGCCGCGGCCAGTCCTTGCCGGGGTTCGCTCTGTGCCAGTTGTAGATGTCCACCATGCGATCGCGCCCATCCACCTCCACCACCGGAGTAATCAGCACGATCATGTGAGAGCGGATGTACTTGATGTACGGCGAATCGTCCACCGCCAGCCTGTACGCCATCTCCATCAGCGCCGTCGGAGCGCCCGTCTCCGTCGAGTGAATCGTCCCCGTAATGTAGTACACCGGATACGACGAATCGATCAGCGGCTTGGCCTTCGCGTCATCCATCCCGATCGTCCGAGGATCAGCGAGCTTCCCCAGCCGCTCTTCGTTCTCCTTCGCGTCCTTCAACAAACTCTCATCCGCGATGGCCACCGCGATCATCTCGCGTCCCTCTTCCGAGTGCCCGATCGTGAACACCTGCACGCGCGGCGAACTCGCAGCCAGCAGCCTGAAATATTTGTACACATCCTCTGCATACGGCAGCATGTTCGGAGCGCCCGACACATCACCCAACACCTTCTCCGGAGTCGGAACCGTCGTCGATGCCGGAAGATAATCCACCAGCGGCGACAGGAACGACGGGTCCGTCGTATAGTCGTGGATCTTCTTGGTGTACTGCTGGTCCACTGCTTGATGAGGGTCGCGTGCGTAATTGTCGTTCAACGTTTGGGCAGAAACGCCGACACAGACGAGCAGCAGCACAAAAGCTCCAGAGGCTTTAACAGACGGTAAGAATCGCATGAATCTTTATATATCGGATCGACCCAATAAGCCCAGACGCCAAGCCCGTGCCGCATCCCAGCCCGCCGTCTTATCCGATATTCCGCACACCTGATTGCGAGGCTTCAGTCAGCCTCTTCCATGCTGTGGTGCCGCACATCCGCTCCGCGCACCCAGAAAATTACATCCTCTGCAATGTTCGTCGCATGGTCCCCGACACGCTCCAGATTGCGCGAGATAATCAACGCATTCAGCGCCTGCGGCGCCAGTTCCGGCTTCTCTTTAATCAGGTTCCCCAGCGACCGGAACGCGTCCCGGTTCATATCGTCGATCTGGTCGTCCAGCAGCAGTACAGACTGCGCCATCTCTGCATCGCCTTCGATGAACGCCTGCAGCGCCTTCCGCACCATCGCCGCTGCCAGCAGCGCCAGCCGAGGAATATCCACCGGCAAATCAACGTTCGCCTGCGTCCCAAGGTCCAGAACCCGTCCTGCGATATTCACCGCCTGGTCGCCCACACGCTCCAGGTCGGCATTGATGCGAATCACCGCCAGAATGAAGCGCAGATCGACCGCCATCGGCTGTTCCATCGCCAGCAGATCGAGCGCCATCCCATCAATCTCACGCTCCATCCGATTGATCGCCGGCTCCGACAAACGAACCAGTTCACACAGTCCCGCATCGCGCGACGAGTACGCTTCGGTAGAACGCTGAATCGCCTGCTCTGTAAGACCTGCCATCACCAACAGGCGCTCCTTCAACTCATCGAGACTCTGCTGGAATTTGATTCGTATCATCCGAACCTCCCTGTGATGTAATCCTCGGTGCGCTTATCCGAGGGGTTCGTGAAGATCTTCGTGGTCGCCGCAAACTCCACCAGCTTGCCCATCAGGAAGAACCCGGTGTTCTCCGCTACACGTGCCGCTTGTTGCATATTATGCGTCACGATCACAATTGTGTACTGGCTCTTTAATTTGAAGATCAAATCCTCGATCTTCGCCGTCGATACCGGATCCAGCGCACTCGCCGGCTCATCCATCAACAACACCTCAGGATCGACCGCCAGCGCACGCGCAATGCACAGCCGCTGCTGCTGCCCGCCGGAGATGCTAGCGCCAGACTTCTTCTTCAGGTCGTCCTTTACCTCGTCCCACAGCGCAGCCTGCTTCAGCGACCGCTCCACCACCTCATCCAGTACCCGCTTCTTCCGAAATCCGTTCAGCTTCAAACCGCTCGCCACGTTGTCGTAAATCGACATCGTAGGAAATGGATTGGGCCGCTGAAACACCATCCCCACGCGCCGCCGAATCTCCACCGGCGTCGCGTCCTTGTAGATGTCCAGCTCGCCCATCATCACCTTTCCCTCGGCGCGAGCAACGGGGTTCGTCTCGTGCATCCGGTTCAGGCAGCGCACAAACGTTGACTTCCCGCAGCCCGAAGGACCGATCAGCGCTGTAGCGTGGTTGGCCGGAATGTGCAGGCTCACATCGTGAAGCGTATGCACCGTGCCATACCATGCGTTCAAATTCTCGACGCGAATGTCGACTCCCACTAATGTCCTCCCTTAAGCACGCCGCGGTTGGCAAAGATCCGCACCAGCGTCACCGAAACCATAATCATCACAATCAGCACCAGCGCTCCCGCCCATGCCAGCCGGTGCCACTCATCATACGGCGACAGCGCGTACACATAGATCTGCAGAGGCAGTGCTGCTATCGGCTGATTCAAATCAAAACTCCAGAACTGGTTGCCGAACGCGGTAAACAGCAGCGGCGCCGTCTCTCCGGCCACCCGAGCAAACGCCAGCATGCAGCCTGTAATAATTCCCGGCGAAGCCGTTCGCAAGCTCACCGACAGCACCGTCCGCCACTTCGGAATCCCCAGCCCCAGCGCCGCCTCGCGCACCGGATTCGGCACCGTCGCCAGCATCTCCTCGGTCGTTCGAGTCACCGTTGGCACCATCATGATGGCCAGCGCCACGCTACCCGCCAACCCCGAAAAATGCTGCTGCCTCGCCACGATCAGCGCATACGCAGACAGGCCCATCACGATCGACGGCACACCATTCAGAACGTCCGCCGTAAACCGTACCGCCGCTCCAAACCACGTTCCCCGCGCATACTCCGCAAGGTACACGCCTGCGCCGATGCCCAGCGGAATCCCCAGCAGGCTCGCCAAGCCCAGGATCGCCGCCGATCCCGCAATCGCATTCGCCATGCCGCCGCCGCCCTCGCCAATCGGCACAGGAACGTGCGTGAAGAATGCAAGATTCAGCGAGCTCGCACCTTTAAAAAGCAGGTATCCCAGGATCGCCACCAGCGGCACCAGCACCAGCGCGGTGCTGATAATGGCCACCCCGGTCACCAGGTGGTTGGTCAGGCTGCGTCTCAGCGTAATGAAGCCGGCGACGTGCCGCGAACGAACAGGCAAAGCGTTCATTAGTGTGCGCCCCCCTGGTTCTGCCGAACCACCGCCCACACCAACAGCCGTGCAATCGCATTTACGACAATCGTTACCAGGAACAGCGCCAGGCCAATCTCGATCAGCGCGCTCAGGTACAGATCACCTGTCGCCTCCGTAAACTCGTTCGCAATCACGCTGGCCAGCGTGTATCCCGGAGCAAAGAGGTTCTTCACAATGCCGGGATGGTTGCCGATCACCATCGTGACGGCGATCGTCTCACCCAGCGCTCGCCCCAATCCCAAAATCACCGATCCGATGATGCCCATCCGCGCATTGCGCAGCACCCCGATCCGCAGCATCTCCCACCGCGTCGCGCCCAATGCCAGCACTGCCTCACGCTGGTTCACCGGAACCGCTCGCATCACGTCCCTGCTGATCGAGCTGATCACCGGGAAGATCATGATCGCCAGAATCACGCTCGCCGTGAACATGCTCACCCCAAAATTTGGCTCCACAAACAGCCCCGTCCAGCCCAGATATTTTTCCAGTACCGGCCCAGCCTGATCGCGGATGATGGGCACCAGCACAAAGATCCCCCACAGCCCATACACCACGCTCGGAATGGCTGCCAGCAGCTCCGTCAGAAACGAGATGGGTCCGCGCAGAACTCCCGGGCAGATGTCCAGCAGAAAAATCGAAACCGCCAACGCCAGCGGCACCGCCATCAACAAGGCCAGCACCGACGACAGCACCGTGCCATAGATAAATGGCAGCGCCCCAAAATCGCCGGACACCGGATCCCACTTTTGCGTCGCAAAAAAATGCCATCCAAACGCCTTGATCGAGAGTTGCGACCGCGAGACCAGCACATAGACGATCAGCGCCACAATCGCGAAGATGGTCAGAGCGCACAGTACCATCACGCCGGTGAAAACTCCATCCGCTATCCGGCCGGAGCTCTTGGCCTGCAGGAAGTTTCGGATCTCCGATGGCGGCGCCACTCTCACCACGGTCTGCGGCCCGGCGCCCGGCTGCGGAACGATCGTCTTGATCATTGGAATCGCGGGTGTCACCCAGGATGTAGGCGTGGACACCACAGCGGGCGTCGCCTCTGCCGGCTCTTTAGCCTCACTGGATACCGGGATCATCTCTGGCTCTTTCATCGGTCTGCTCGCAGATCTCCCATCTCACTTTATGAAAGGAATGTGAATGGACCGTGAATATCGGGCGATGTCCGGTTCTACCAGGCGATGAGACAGCGAAGAAAAAGAGGGCCTGCGTCGATCCCGCAGGCCCCCGGTCAGGGTTTAGTGAACAGTCTGGATCGTCTTGCGCACCATCGCCATCACGGTCGGAGGCAACGGAGCATAGGTCATGCTCGCGGCCTCTGCCTCACCGTGATCCAGCATCCACTGCAGGAAGTCGTGCAGCACTTTGCCCTTCGCACCATCCTTCGACGGGTTCGGAATCAGCAGCCAGGTGAACGACGAGATCGGGTACGAGTCCGCTCCCGGCGCATTCGTGATCGACACCCGGTAGTCCGCCGGCATGTTCTTCGCCGCACCCGCCGCCGCAGCGCTCACCGTCGCCGTCGAAGCCTTCACCCATTGGCCCGCTGCGTTCTTCACCACGCCGTACAGCATGTGGTTCTGCGCCGCGTAGATCAGTTCCACATAGCCAAACGAATACGGGCTGTTCCGGACCATTCCGGCCACGCCCTCATTGCCCTTCTGTCCCACACCCAGCGGCCAGTCGACAGACGTCGCCGAACCAATCTTCTGCTTGAACGCCGGGCTCACCTTGCTCAGATAATCCGTGAAGATGAAGTTGGTGCCCGACCCATCCGAGCGATACACCGGCAGAATCGAATGGTTCGGCAGATTCACGCCCGGGTTATCTTTGGCCAGCCGCGGATCGTTCCACTTCGTGATCTTGCCCAGATAAATGTCCGCAATCACGTCGCCGGAAAACTTCAGCTCCGTGTTGATGCCCGGCAGGTTGTACGCCGGCACCACGCCGCCCAGCACCGTCGGAATGTGGATCAGCTTCTGCTTCGATTCAGCCAGCTGCTTGTCGGTCATCGGCCCATCCGACGCGCCAAAGTCCACAATCTCCTGCGAGATCTGGCGAATGCCAGCTCCAGAACCCACCGACTGGTAGTTGATCTGCACGCCAGGATGCGCCGCGCTGTACTCCGTGAACCAACGCTGATAGATCGGATTGGGGAACGTTCCGCCCGCGCCCGTAAGATGTTGCGCAACAGCAGGCACCACGCTGGCGACCATCGCCGCTACCGTAACCAGGGATAACAACTTCATCTTCATGATCTCTCCTGGGCCGCTTGCATCGGGCATTTCGCCCTGCGCGGCCTTCACTCTTTGCATTGGATGGCTGACCCTCCCCGTTGGAGGGCCAGCAACTCATCGCTCGTCTTAAATCCTACGAGATGAGGTACTGATCGTTCGTGAACATACGGTTATTTAACCGCGCATCCTCTACGAATTCCAATACCCGCGCACGCAGGACACTCGCCAATTCACCCCGTCGCCTACGGAATGTAATAACGCATGCTCACGTCGAACATGCTATCGGCAGCCCGCGGACCCGACGGAGTCGTCGCATTGCCCACCCCCGACCACAGGTTGCGCTGGAAGTAGCTATACGTCGCCCAATACTGCAGACGCCCATACTTCGGGCTATCCACCACGCGGTAGATGAATCCAATCATCGGCTCCTGGATATACCGTGTCGGCGAGTTGCAGTTCGCCGTACTCGGCGATCCGCCCGTCGACGAACCGGGATTGGCTGCAACTCCGTAGCATCCCGCGTTGTTCAGGTTCGGTGCGCCATAGCCCATCAGCGCGCCTGTCGGCGTCGTGTACACCGTACGCTGCGCATACTCGCCACCGTAGTAAGCAAATACGTCCAGCTTCTTGGTCGGGTGAGTCTCCACGCTCAGCAGTCCATGATAGTTCCGGATCGGCTCCAGTGCGCCGCTCGGCTTCAGCGTCGCGTCGGCCAGCAGCGCCGAACCGTACCGGCCCACGCCCGTGCCGCCCATCGCCTGCACAGCCACGTCCACAAACCGGCTCGGCGATACCCGCACCGTCCCAAACACGCCGCCGGCCTTCGCCGTATTGCTCACCGAGGTCAGCGAGTACGTGTACGACTCCGCGCCCGTCGTAGGGCTCGCCGTCGACGTCAGGATCGGATAGTAGTAGTCGCGCATGAAGCGCGCAATGCCACCAACCTCCGCATGCACCTTGGGCCTGTCAAACGCCGCCTTCAATATAAAATCCGGCGAGACGTTGTTCGCGTAGGTTCCGTTGAACGAGTTGTACAGCCCGCCATTCTGACCCGTCCCGGCAAAGTAGAAGTTTGCAGGTACCGCGCCCGACGTTGCAGACGTTGCCGTGAAGTTGGTGATCTGCGCATTCTCAGCCGACAGCGCCAGCGTCATCGCTCCAGCCTTCGCATCGCCAACCCGCTGCTGCAACCGGATACCCGGCTGCCGCGTCCAGTTGAAGCCGACCATGTACTGCGCATCGATCGTATTCGGCAGCTTCTCCGTACCAGCGTCCGTTCCCTTGCCATCCTCGGTCACCAGCGACCACATCTGGCCGCCCGTCACCGCGAACCCGCTCGCCGTCTCAGCCTTGCCCCAGAACTGCCGCTGGCGCAGCGTATAGCTGTTGCTCTGGTTGCCATTAGAGGTCGTCCCCGAGCTCAGGAAGTCGCCCTCGAAGTAGCCCGACAGCTTGTACGTCCCCGCGTCGCCCTCAAACAGCGCGCCCAAACGGCTCTGGCGTCCAGAGAAGTTCAGCTCACTCACATGCCCCTGGTTGGAGCCGGGGAAAGGAATGCTGTTGAACGGTGTATTGAGCCCAGAGTTCACCGACCGCTGACGCCACACACCTTCAAACGCGAAGAAGGCTACCGGCGTGATCGTCACACCCTTGTAGTGCAGCTTGGCTGGCTCATTGATCTCAGTCTCAACCTTTTTCTGTCCCGTCACCACCGTGTCGGCGAGACCCGCAGTCGTGGTCTTCAGGTCGGTCACACTGCTTGAAACCGCGTCCACCTTCGCGGAGGTCTCAGTCGCGGCGGCCTGCGCCTGCGCAGCCGAAGCTGCAGCAGCAGTCGCCTGTGTCTGGGCGTCGGCGGCTGTCTGTTGCGCCGCCGTCACATCGCTGCTCTTCGCCGCGATCTGCGACTTCAACGCATCGATCTGTTCCTGCTGCGCCTTCAACGCCTCTCGCATCTCGCGCAGCTGAATCTCCTCAGCCGACTCCTTGCGATGCTTCTTGCCATGTTTGACGGTATTCGTGGAAGCGGCACTGTCCGCGCTCTGGGCTTGTACCGGGAGCTGCGTGCCCACAAACGTGATGGCAATCAGCGCCGCACTCAAAAAGCTATATCGTCTCATCGGTCCTCAGGACGGAAGGCTAAGGCACGCTTGTCCGCGTGGTCGTTCCAACAACTGTCTTGCCCCTGTGTCCGTCCTGTAATCCTCGCAACCCCATGTGAACGAGCAGGGAATGGACGATGAACACAGCGTTAAAAGCTAAAATCTAGCCTGATTTCCCACACAAGTTTACACGCTCCCGCTCCGCCACCATCCCGGATCTACGCCGCCGGTTCGGCCACAATCTGGATCGCGCAGGGCAGCGTAAAGCAGAACCGGCTGCCCCGCCCCAGCTCGCTCTCCACCCACATTCGCCCCCGGTGCGCCTCCACGATATGCTTCGCGATCGACAGCCCCAGCCCGGTCCCGCCCGACTCCCGCGACCTCGTCTTATCCACCCGGTAAAACCTCTCGAACAACCGGCTCAGGTGCTCCGACGCGATCCCCGATCCAAAGTCCTCCACGCAGAACCGAACCTCCCGCGGCATCCCCGGCAAGATCTCCGCGCTCAGTACCACCAGCGCCCCCTCCGACTCCTGCCCCGGTTCCTTCCCCGGCCTGCGGCCATAGTTCAGCGCATTCTCAATCAGATTACTCAGCACCTGCACAATCGCATCCAGATCCGCGATCACCTCGGCATCCGGAAAATCCCCAATCTCCAGCACCCCATGCCTCTCACGCGCCAGCGCCGCTACCGCATCCTCCGTCTCGCGGATCACGATGCTCACCTCCACCGGCTGCGGCCTCAGCTTCTGCTCACCCGAGTCCACCTTCGCCATGGCCAGCAGGTCGTCCGTCAACCGCGCCATGCGCTTCGAACTCTTGTAGATCGCCTCTAGAAACTCCCGCACCTGCGGTGTAAAGAACAACCCCGCTCTCTCTTCCTCCAGCAGCGTCTCCGCATATCCCGAGATCGACGTCAGCGGTGTCCGCAGCTCGTGGCTCACGTTCGCCACAAACTCCCTCTGCGTCCGTTCCACCTGCTCCACGTGGGTAATGTCCTGCAGCACCACCACCGCTCCACCCTCCGGCATCGGCGAAGCGCTTACCGAGTAGGTCTGTCCCAGCGGCAGCGACACCGGCCGCTTCTCCGCAAACTGCCCAAGCTCCAGCGCCTCCTGCACGCACTCCAGGACCTCCGGCGCGCGGATCGTCTGCACCAGCGAGTACCCCGCGCGCACCGTTCCCGACGACACTGCAATCAACCGCCGCATCGCCTCATTGGCCCACACAATCCGCCCCTCAGCATCCACGCTCGTCACCGCGTCCTGCATCGAGTCCAGCAGCGCCTCCAGCTTCCTCCGGCTCTCCGAGCTCGCCGCCAACTGCCGCGCCACCTCCGCCGACGACACGTGCAGTGCGTCGATCAGCCCATCCATCTCCTCGAACGCGGGCGCAGCCCGAGGCCTGTCGCGCAGGCCGATCGATGCCGCCGTTGTCTCCATTCCCTCAATCGCATTTGTCACACAACGTTTCTCCGACCACGCCACCCACAGCGCAGTCGCCAACCCCACTCCCGCCACCATCCACCACTCAGACAGCAGCAGCGTCGCTCCGCCCACCACCGCGATTCCCACTGCAGTGCGCCACAGCAGCGCCAGATATAAACTTCTCCGCAACGCCGATCCCATGCCTGCAGCCTACTCGGTTGCTACTCCCACCGCACTACCCATCGCTTCTTTCACCTTCGGAAGATCGAACCGGTAGCCCGCCCCACGAATCGTCTTCAGGAACCGTGGCGTCTCCGGATCGACCTCGATCTTCTCCCGAATCCGCCGCACATACACATCCACACTCCGAGGCGTCACGAACCTCGCATCGCCCCACACCGCATCCAGCAGATGATCGCGGCTGAACACCCTCCCCGGGTGCCGCGCCAGGTACTCCAACAGCCGGAACTCCGTCGCCGTCGTCGTCACCAGTTCATGGTTCACCCGCAACTGCATCGAATTCCCATCGATCTCCAAAGCGTCGATCGTCAGCACCGCCGACGCTCCCTGCGACTCCACCGGCCGCTCAAACCGCCGCAGCACCGCCTTCACCCGCGCCAGCAGCTCGCGCATCGCAAACGGCTTCGTAATATAGTCGTCCGCGCCCAGCTCCAGCCCATGCACGCGGTCGTTCTCCGCCGCTCGCGCCGTCAGAAAGATAATCGGCACGCTCGCCAGCGTCGGGTTCTGCCGCAGCCTCCGACACAGATCCAACCCATCGCCGCCCGGAACCATGATGTCCAGCAAAAACATCGCCGGCCGCTGCCGTTCAGCATCCTGCACAATCGCGCCGATTGCAGGATAGGCGCGCACCGTATACCCAGCGCCCTCCAGTTGATACTGCACCAGCCGCCTGATGTCGGCGTCGTCCTCCAGGACGAATATCACCTGACTCACATGCTCTCCAGCCCGCGTCAACGCACCCGCGCCCGCGTTTAGCTTAGCGCCTCTTGCCAGCCCGCTTGAATAAAAGACGGTGAATCGTACGGAAACAGGACAACCCAACCCTTCCCAGCACGTCCTCAAAATTACTACTTGACATCACACACTATGCGTCATACAGTAGTTGACATACAGTATGGACGCCAACTCCAACTCGCCCGAACCCCAGATCGAGATCCAGATCGAATCCCAGATCTTCGACTCCCTCCGCCTCGAGCTCCGCCGCGGCTGCCTCATCCTCGCCGTCCTCGCCCAGCTCCGTGCTGAGCACTACGGCTACACCCTCCGCAAAGCTCTCGCCGACCAGGGCCTCGCCATCGAAGAAAGCACCCTCTACCCCCTCCTCCGCCGCCTCGAAACCCAGGGCCTCCTCACCAGCCAGTGGCGCGAAGAAGACAAGCGCAACAAGCGCTTCTACAAGCTCTCCCTCGCCGGCGAAACCATCCTCGCCCAGCTCCTCGCCGAGTGGAACAGCATCAACGACTCCGTCAACAACATCCTCCATCACTCCGACCAGAGGCAATCATGAACACCACCAACGACCTACTAGCCCGCTATCTCCAGGCCATCGGCGACCACCTCCCCGCCGCCACCCGCGACGACGTCCTCGCCGAGCTCCGCGCCAACCTCCAGGCCCAGCTCGACGACCGCTCCGAAGAGCTCAACCGCCCCCTCACCGACCCCGAAGTCGCGGCCATCCTCAAGCAGCACGGCCGTCCCATCCTCGTCGCCGCCCGCTATCTTCCGCAGCAGTCCCTCATCGGCCCGGCCATCTTCCCCTACTACCTCATGACGCTACGCAAGGCTGCGCCGTTCGCGATCATTATCATCTTCCTCGCCAACTGCTCGAATATTCTCTTCGTCCACACACTGCCCGAGCTCATCGCCGGAATCCTTCGCGCCATCGGCCTGCTCATCCCCGACCTCCTCATCTTCGCCGCCTGGATCACCGTGGGCTTCGCCATCGCCGAGTACGTCTACACCCACCACGACGCGAAGCCCTTCGGGCTTTCCTGGGATCCCACCAAACTCCCCGCCGTCAAACCACAGTTCAAAGGCAAATCCCGCGCCAGCCGTATCGCCGACCTCATCTTCCACTGCGCCTGGATGGTCTACGTCTTAGAGATCCCCGCCCACCCCTACCTCATCCTCGGCCCCGGCGAGCTCTACCTCCACATGCTCAACGCGCGGCCAGCCCCCGTCTGGCACCTCTTTTACGCGGCAGTCCTCTTCCTGCTCTTCTTCCAACTCGTCACCAAGATCACAGCCGTCTTCGTCCCCGCAGGTCTCTGGCAGACGCCGCTGAACTTCGCCACCAAGGTCCTCAGCGTTTTATTCAGCGCCTGGTTAGCCCTGACCAACGTTTACTTTGTCCCCACCGGCCCCGCCACCAACCTGAAGTTCCTTGCGGACGTCAACCACTGGATAAACGTCAGCTTCCGCATCTTCCTTATCTTCGTGATTCTGGATCTCATCGTCGAAGGTTGGAAGCTCCGCCCCTCCTTTCAGGCCAAGCGCCTTGTCTTCTAGCCGCGATCAGCCATCCTTGCCGATGCCCGCGATGAATCTGTCATCCTGAGCGAAGCGCGCAGCACCACGCGCAGCCTCCAGCCGTCCGCGGAGGACGACCTCAGCCAAAGTCCTGCGAACGTCCCCACACCACTGGCCACGGCTCTTTCAGATGGTGGCACACCAGAATCTGCGGATGATCCTCCGTCTCCTCATCCTGCACGCCATACGGCAGATGCACCGTCGCCACCACCGAGCAGCCCTCAAAGAACGTACTCTCATGCTCCAAATTCCCACCCACCACGATCAAGGTCTGCGGCTCAAACGGCCCCCACCCGCGATCATGAAAATCATTCACCGTGGCGATCGGCACCGGCAGCCCATACTTCGGCCCATACAGCGCGATCGCTCCCGCCTCGCCATAGTTCTCTGCCAGCACGGCATATTGTTTCCGCTCCTCCGGCGGCAGCGCGTCGCGCACCGCGGCCACCTGCGCCACAAACTCCGGCCAGCCAACCTCATTCGCCATGTCGTCGTTATGCTTCATCTGCCAGTCCCAAGCCGCGGAACCCGGCTGCCATATCGGCAGAGCCTCCCAGGCAACCGCCCCCACCTCAAGCAGCACCGCGACCACCACCGCTCCGTACACCACTCCGCGCACCGCCTTTGCACGAGCCGCCAGCCATCTCTCCAGCCCCACCGCCCCCGCCGCATACAGCACCGCATACGCCGGCAGCAGGTAATATCCCCTCCCCTTCATCAGCGCAAACA
>Ga0208357_1002075_pt1 | contig 13775 bp, 14 predicted proteins | sample NGESurdeep092012_6_FD_184487 | JGI IMG/M metagenome (GOLD analysis project Ga0208357, IMG submission 184487) | Arctic peat soil microbial communities from Barrow, Alaska - NGEE Surface sample F52-2 deep-092012 (SPAdes) | ecosystem: Environmental > Terrestrial > Soil > Wetlands > Peat ... | reverse complement strand
GCCGTCGCCGGCTACAAGCTGCCGAACGCGCTGCGCATGAGTGTCGGCACCGAAGAGGCCAATCGCCTGGTGGTCGCCGCACTCAAGGAGTTTTTGGGGAAAGCGGCGTGAGCAAGGCCCTGTTCAATCGCCTGGCGCTGATCGGCACCGGCCTGATCGGCTCGTCGATCGCGCGCGCGGCGAAAATGCAGAACGCCGTCGGCTCGATCGTCGCGACCGCGCGCTCGCCCGAGACGCGGCGGCGAATCGCTGAGCTCGGTCTCGCCGACCAGGTAGTCGAGACCAATGCCGCGGCGGTCGAGGGCGCCGATCTCGTCATCGTCTGCATTCCGGTCGGCGCCTGCGGGCCGGTCGCGGCCGAGATCGGTCCACATCTTGCGCCCGGCGCGATCGTCTCCGACGTCGGCTCGGTCAAGGCATCGGTCGTGCGCGACATGGGTCCGCATCTGCCGAAGACCGTGCATTTCGTGCCGGCCCATCCGGTCGCCGGCACCGAATATTCCGGTCCCGACGCCGGCTTCGCCGAACTGTTCGTCAATCGCTGGTGCATCCTGACGCCGCCCGAAGGCACCGAGCCGGCGGCAACCGAGAAGCTCGCCGCGTTCTGGCGACTGCTCGGCGCCAATGTCGAGACGATGACGCCGGAGCATCACGATCTGGTGCTGGCGGTGACCAGCCATCTGCCGCACCTCATCGCCTACACCATCGTCGGCACTGCGGACGAATTGCAGAACGTGACGCGCTCCGAGGTGCTGAAGTTCTCGGCCGGCGGCTTCCGCGACTTCACCCGCATCGCCGCGTCCGATCCGACGATGTGGCGTGACGTTTTCCTCGCCAACAAGGAGGCGGTGCTGGAGATGCTCGGCCGCTTCAACGAAGACATCTCGGCGCTGACGCGGGCGATCCGCAAAGGTGACGGCGCGACCTTGTTCGAGCAATTCGCGCGCACGCGCGCGATCCGCAAAGGCATCGTGCAAATCGGACAGGATTCACCGGCGCCCGACTTCGGCCGTCCGCATCCGGACCTGCCGCACACGCCGATGCCGAAGCCCTACGCGGCGGAAGACTAAAACAGCGCCGGCGTCTTCCCGATCGGGACCGGGCCCAAGAACATCGCGCCGTCGTCGAAGCGTAAAGGCAGCGTTACGGCAGGCCGGCCTTCGAGCGTCGCCGGCTGGCCGAGCGCATTGATGCCGGCGCCGAGATTGTTGCCGAGCTGCTGGCGGGCGGCATTGCCGAGACCGGGCGAAAGCCGGTCGAGCGCACCGGAAAGCTTGTCGAGCGCCGGCGAGGTCTGCACCATTTGCTTGGCGCCGATCTTGTCGAGGAACTGCTCAACGCCGGAAATAGTGACGCGGATTTGACCGTCGAGATGGCCGGAGGCATTCAGCGTCAACGCGCCGGCGCCCACGGCAAGGATGTCGCCCTGCGACACACGCGCTTGTGTAACCTCGATGCGGCCGCCCGCCGCCTGCAGCTCGCGCAGGCGCTGCCGCCACGGCTTCGGCGCGAAATCGTTCACGCCCCGGAGCACGGTGTCGATCACCGCGTCGAGCGGCTCGGCCGCGGCCGGATGGAAGGCCGGGAGTGACGCCTGCTGCAAGCGCAGCGCGGTCTCGATACCGAGCTTGCCGTCATCGGAGGGCTCGGCCATGCGCGCGTGCAGTTCGAGATGCTTCGCGGCGAGCCAGACCTCGCGCTTGCCGCCGGCGATGTGGTCGAGTTCCGGATCGTCGAACACGAGCGAGACTCGCTCCGGCGCGGCCGGCAGCCCGCGCACGCTCGACTGGCCGAGTGTCCAATTGGCCTGGAACTCGGGTGGTTTTCCGGAATCCGCGACGCTGACCGGCCCTTTGAATTCGCTGATCAGGAGCGTCGGCTGATAGATCTGCGCGGCGATGAGGATGCGCGGCAGCTTGATGTCGAGCGGCGGAGTAAAATTGCGGAACTCAGCCGAAGCCGGTGAGCAGGTCACCTCGATGCGGAACGGATAGCCGGCGATCGACTGCGAGCCGCAACCGTAGACGCGGCCGGCGGTCGCCTCGCGTGCCCGCCAGTCGGCGATCAAATCGGCGGCGCGGCCGGCCGCGTATTTCCAGAACAGGCTCCAGCCCGCGACCAGCGCGATGACCAGGAACAGCATCACCATATAGCGGCGGCTGGTCCGGCGGGGGGACTGGATCGGCATCGGAGTGTAAGGCATCGCCGGGTCAGACACCTTCTGAATGCGGCGTTTCTGCGCCGTCTGCCCTCGACGAGCGCGGTCTTGCGCGGCGGGCTAGCGGCTGGTACGCGAGCCCGTTCGCCGGCCCATGTCAACGCCGCAGTCCGTTTCCCGCGCAGGATGAGCACAACAATCGATCAGAGTGGCGGCGATCTCTGGGTCTTCGCCTACGGTTCGCTGATGTGGCGGCCGGGCTTCGATTTCCTCGAGCGGCGACCGGCGCGCGTCATGGGCGCCCACCGCGCGCTCTGCGTCTATTCCTTCGTCCACCGTGGCACGCCGGAAAAGCCCGGGCTGGTCCTCGGCCTCGACCACGGCGGCAATTGCCGCGGCATCCTTTATCGCGTCGCGGCGGCGAAACGCGCCGACACGGTCGCCTATCTGCGGGCACGCGAGCAGGCGACGATGGTCTATCGCGAGACCTGGCGATCGGTGTGGTTCATCGACGATCCGCGACAGCGGATGCAGGCGCTCTGCTACATGGTCGACCGCGGCCACGAGCAATATGCCGGCCGCCTCAGCCTGGAGAAGCAACTCCACTTCGTCCGACAGGGCCACGGCCGATCCGGGAACAATCGTGATTACGTCGTGGAAACGGTCATGGAGATCGAGCGGCAGGGCTATCGCGATCACGACCTGCATTTGCTGGCCGAGCGCCTGAAGGGCCCGCACGAACAGGCCTGACGTCAATGTTTCGCCTGCGCCTCCGCGATGAGGCGCGAGCTCGCCGTCTCGATGTCGTGCTCGAGGCGCGCCATGAAGGCCTTCTTGCCGAGTCTCGGCGGGATCGGCGGCATGATCTCGACCACCACCGTGCCCGGCTGTCGCAGGATTGACCGGCGCGGCCAGAACAGGCCGGAGTTGAGCGCCATCGGCAGGCAAGGCAGCCCTTCCACAGAATAAAGGAAGGCTATGCCGCTTTTGTAACTCGGCTCGGCGCCAACCGGCCGGCGCGTGCCTTCCGGGAAGATGATTAGCTGCCGGCCACGCGCGAACTCGGTGCGCGCATGCTCGGTCATGCGGATCAATGCCCCCGCACGGGCGTCGCGATCGATCCCCACCATGCGGGCCTTGATCGTCAGCCACCCGAAGACGGGAATCCATTGCAGCTCGCGCTTCATGATGAAGAACGGGCTGTCGAACAGATGCATGAGCGCGAAAGTCTCCCATGCCGACTGGTGCTTGGCGGCGACAATGACCGCGCCCGGCGGGATGTTTTCGCGGCCGCGCACCTCGAACTTCACGCCGGCGACGACGCGAAGCAGGAACAGGTTCACCCGTCCCCATGTCTTGGCCACCTCGACGATTGCCTGGTACGGCATGACGAAGGTCGGCAGCCCGATGATGGCAAAGACCGCCGTGTTCAAATAGAAGAGCACGTTGAAAGCGACCGAGCGCAGGATGATGATCATGGCGCGCTCCGCTCACGTCCCATCCGGATCGATGCGCATGCGCACATGCGCGAAGAGGAACTTGAAATATTCCCCGACCAGTAGCCGCAGCGTCTCGGTGTTCGTCCACCACGATTCGGACCGCACCTTGTCCGAGATGACCGGGTACGGAACCAAGGTCGTCTGCGGCAATTGATGGCGCATCTCGGCCATGGCCCGAGGCATGTGCCAATTCGATGTCACGACGATCAGCGAATTGAAATTGTGCTCGACCGCCCACCGCTTGGTCTCAAGCGCGTTGCCGAATGTGTTGAGGGCCGAGCGATCGAGATCGATGCAGCAGGTGAAAAACTTGGAATAGAGCGGGGTCAGCCGCGCGATCTCGCGCGCGCGCGTGTCGCGATGAACGCCGGTGATCAATAGCCTTTTGCCGTGTTCGGCGGCGAGCAGTTCAATGGCGTCGGGAATTCGCGCCGCCGCCCCGGTCAAGACGACGATGCCGTCGGCATTGCGGTCGAGTGGCGTCTCCTCGGTCTGGATCTGCCATGCGAACCAGAAGAAGCCCCCGGCCAGCAACAGCGCACCCACGAGGCCGACCGTCATCGTCAGAAAGCCGATCCAGCGGGCGAGACCTGCAAACATCAGTCGATCATCTCGAGCGTGTGATTGACCGTGTGCCGCGACGTGAAGGCGGTGACGCCGGCGATCAGCAGCACCTGGACCAACACGGCGACATAGCCGCCGAGACCGATCGAGAACGAACCGAACAGCGCGGTCGTCTGCTCGCCGCCGGCGGTGGTGGTGCCGAACCAGCGCGAAAGCAGCGCCGCAATCGCGAACACCACGATCGCTCCGCCACCACCGATGGCGCCGCCCTCGAGTCCGAGCAGCAGGAAGTGCCGCTGGAAGTTTTCGGCAATGAAGCGGTTCTTGGCGCCGACGAAATGCAGAACCTCGATGACGGTCTTGTTGGTGGCCATGGCGCCGCGCGTGGCAAAGGTGACGGACAGCACGGTCGCGGCGATCATCAGGATCAGGATTCCGATGCCGGCGGCGATAGCCGTCCCGGACATCGCGCGCATGCGCTCGATGAATCCGCGATGGTCGTCGAGCAGCGCCCCGGGCACCTGCTCCTTCAACATGTTACGCAACTGTGGCAGATCGGGCGCCCCGCCGCGCGCGATCTTGACCACGATCAACCGCGGCACCGGCAACTCATCGAGCGTCAGCCCGGTGCCGAGCCACGGTTCGAGCAACTTCTCGGATTCGTCCTTGCTGTAGGCGCGCACGTCGCCAATGCCCGCGAAGTTCTTCACAATCGAAGTTGCACGCGCGACATCGGCATCGATGTCCCGTCCGGCCGCCGGAATGAGCTGCACCGTCACCTCGCGCGAAACGTCCGCCTGCCACGCGCTCGCCGCCTGGCTGACGAGAATGACGCCGCCGGTGGTCAGCGAAACGAGGAAGGTCATGATCGCAACCACCGCCACGAGCGCACGGCCGGAGATCGAATTGCGCGGCACCAGCGGCGTCTCGAAGCGCATCGGCGGCACCGCGGATACGCGCGGCGCCGGCGCAAATTCGCTTCGTGTCATGTCGCTCATCCCGTCCGCCTCAGTCATAGATGTGCAGGCGCCCGTCGTGCAGCACCAGGCGGCGTGCATCGTACTGGTCCATCAGCGCGATGTCGTGCGTGGCGATAACCACGGAGGTTCCTGACTTGTTGAGCTCGACGAACAGACGCAACAGCCGCTGGCCGAGGCTCGGATCGACGTTGCCCGTGGGCTCGTCGGCCAGCAGAAGCTGCGGCCGGGCAATCACCGCGCGCGCGATCGCCGCGCGCTGCTTCTCGCCGCCGGAGAGGACCGGCGGCAGCGCCCAGATGCGCTCGCCGAGACCGACCCAATTGAGAAGTTCGATGACCTCGTCGCGATAGCTTTCTTCCGGCCGCCCCATCACTCGCAGCGGCAGCGCGACGTTCTCGTAGGTCGACATGTGATCGAGCAGGCGGAAATCCTGGAAAACGATGCCGATACGCCGCCGGAGCGTCGCGACCGCGTCCTTCGACAGCGTGGCGACGTCGTGGCCGAACTGCGTGATCAGGCCGCGGGTCGGCTTCAGCGATAGAAACAAAAGCCGCAGCAGCGAGGTCTTGCCGGCGCCGGACGGGCCGGTGAGGAATTGGAAGGAGTGCGGCTCGATGCGGAACGTGAGGTCGCGCAAAACCTCCGGCCCCATGCCGTAGCGCAAACCGACATTCTCGAATCGGACCACACCCGTCTCCGATCAGTCCTGTAGGGAGGTCCCCCGGGCAGGCTCCGTGAGGCGCTACCCACCCCGTTCGGCAGCGCTGATTCCCGCCTATAACCAAGGTTTTACAGCATTATCGCTGCCCCGCCAGAGCGGAATTTGGGGTTGCTCGCGGGCGACCCTTCCCGCCCCATGGTTTCCAGTCCTTTAACGGTCGGCTGGTACGGTTGCTCCCGGGCCGCCTTTGTCATCGGATGCCATGCTGATCGTTTGTCCGAGTTGCGCCACGTCCTACCAGATCGAACCGGCTTCGGTCGGAGCGTCGGGACGCATGGTGCGATGTGCTCGCTGCCGGGCGACGTGGTTCGCCAGCGCGCCGCGCGCCGAAAGCCCGGTCGACGCCTTTGTCGACGGCATCATCGCCGAAGCCCAGGCCGAACAGGCGCCGCCTGTCGCGCGGACGCCCGCTTCCGTCGCCTCCGACGATTTCCGCGTCCGGCCCGCGCACCATGCCGAGCCCGAGCACCAAGCCGAGGCGGCCGGCTTTGAGGCCGTCGACATCGCTGCCCGGGCCGTGGTCGAGGCTGCCGAAGCGCCGCCGATCATTGCCGAATCCCCGTCGCTGGTGCCGCCGATCGAGCACATGCCGCTGCCCGAGCCGATGGCGCAGTCTGAGCCGGACCCGGCCGATTCCGAAAGCTTCATCACCCGCCGCCGGCGGTTGCAGAGCAAGCGGCAAAAATCGCGTCGCAAGTCGCGCTGGACGGCAATCATCCTCGTGCTGTTCGCCTTCAACGTCGCCATGGTCGGCGCACGCAACGAGGTGGTGCATTTCCTGCCGCAGACCGCTTCTCTGTTCGCCGCCATCGGCCTGCCTGTGAACCTGCGCCAACTCGATTTCGAGGGCGTGCACATCACGCGCGAAACGGAGAATGGCGCGCCGATCCTGTTGGTCGACGGCAAGATCGTCAGCAAGGCGAAGAAGCCGCTCGAAGTGCCGCGCCTGCGCTTTGCCGCGCGCAATGGCTCGGGCCAGGAGGTCTACACGTGGACGGCACGCCCCGCCCGCAGTGTCCTGCTGCCGGGCGCGAGCATGGAATTCCACACCAGCCTCGCCAAGCCGCCGGCCGACGCCACCGACGTGATGGTCCGGTTCTTCACCGCCCAGGACGCGATGGCGGGCGGGAAGTAGACGGCCCCTCCAATCTCCCAGTGTGACCTCGCCTGAGGCCGGCTGTCCGAAATGGCCCGCTTTGGCCGGCTACGCGACGATGCGCGCGACGGTTGAATTTCCAACTGGCACCCGTAATATACCGCGGGTTGTAACGGGGTGAGGCATGGGGGCCGCCGGAAAGACCGCAGCGGCCATCCGCTCGCATGAGGCTGGGCCATTCCCGCGCTCCGCCCAGCGCCGCGCCGCGGATGCCGATGCGCGGCAACCTTTTCCCGAACTCGATTGCATCCGCGACCGGATCCCCGCCACGGTGCTGGCAGAGGCGGCATTGCGCGCCGGCCGGCTCGGCACTGGCGCCGACCGCGCCCTCATCGCCATGGGCGCGCTCGACGAGGAAGCTTACGTCCGGGCGCTTGCGGCGCAACTCGGCCTGGTCTTCGCGGAGCTCGACGACATGCCGCGCAGCGCCTGTCCGCTGTCCGATGCCCGGCTGATCGAGGCGGCCGGTGCCGGATTGGCGCCGCTGGCAAGCGAGAATGGAATCGTCTGGCTGGTCGCCCCACGGCACCTCGCGGCGCGCGGTCTGATCGATTTGCTCGGCGCCGGAAAGGCGCCGGCCGGCAGCTTTCGCCTCACCACGACGCAACGGCTCGACGGCTTCGCTTTGCACGGCGCAGGTCGCGCCTTGAGCGAGCTTGCGGCGCACGGCCTGCACCGGCGCTGGCCGCTTCTATCGGCGGCGCCAATGCGACGCTGGCGCGCCATGAGCCGCTTGCGCGCGGCGCTCGTGATTTCGCTCGCAGGTCTTACGGTTTTCGCCGCGCCGCTGGCGGTCGAAGCCTCGCTGGCTGTGTTCTTTCTCGCCTGGCTCGGCTTGCGCTTCGCAACCGCGCTCATCGCGAAACCGCGCCAGCTTCCGTCGCCGGCGCGGGCCGACCGCGAGCTGCCGATCTACACGATCATCGCCGCGCTCTATTGTGAGGCGCGATCCGTAGGCGGCCTGCTCCACGCCATCGAGCGACTCGATTATCCGCGCGAGAAACTCGATGTCCTGCTCGCGGTCGAGCATGATGACGACGATACCCGCGACGCCATCGCCGCCTATGCGGGACCGCTGCCGCTGCGCATCATCGTCGCGCCGCCCGGCGCGCCGCGCACCAAGCCGCGTGCGCTCAATGCCGCCCTGCCCTTCGCGCGCGGCGGCCTGACCGTCGTCTACGATGCCGAGGACCGGCCCGAGCGGCGTCAACTGCGCCGCGCCGTGGAAGCTTTCGCGGCGAATGACGACAGCCTCGCTTGCGTGCAGGCGCGGCTCTCGATCGACAACACCGATGACAATTGGCTCGCGCGCATGTTCACGGCAGAGTATGCGGCACAGTTCGATGTTTTCCTCGACGGCCTCTGCGCCCTCGCACTGCCGTTGCCGCTCGGCGGCTCGTCCAATCATTTCGCCACCGCCGTGCTGCGCCAGATCGGCGGCTGGGACGCCTGGAACGTTACCGAGGATGCCGATCTCGGCATGCGGCTGGCGCGCTTCGGCTACCGCGCGGCGATGATCGACTCGACGACCTATGAGGAAGCGCCGTCGCGACTCATGCCGTGGCTGCGGCAGCGCACGCGCTGGTTCAAAGGCTGGATGCAGACCTGGTGCGTGCACATGCGTTCGCCGCTGGCTTTGTGGCGCGACCTCGGGCCGCGCGGCTTCATAGGCTTCCAGCTTGCGGTCGGCGGCAATGTGCTGGCGGCATTGCTGCATCCGCTGTTCGTGGCGGCCTTGATTGCCGGCGGCACCGCCGGCTTTCCGATCTGGGGCAATGAGGAGACAAAGACGACGCTCGCCATGCTCTATGGCATGAGCGTGCTGACCGGTTATCTCTCTTCGGCCGTGCTCGGCGCGATCGGTCTCTCGCGGCGCGGGCTCACGCGCAGCGCCTGGGTGCTCCTGCTCATGCCGCTGCACTGGCTGTTGCTCTCGCTCGCCGCCTGGCGCGCGATCTATCAATTGATCGTCGCGCCCTACGCCTGGGAGAAGACCGAACATGGACTCGCGAAGCACTCCCGCCGCACCGCGCGGCTGGCGCGCTCGCTCGCCGCGCTGGAACGAGAGGTCGCGATGCTGAAAGCGTCCGGACAGATCGTTGACATCAATCGCGGTGAACGGCGCGCGGCGTTGCGCCCGCGCTATCGCTGACGACCGCGACAATTTCTTGCGTTCGATATGGCCCCGGACCAGCGGGGCGCGCGCTAGCCGGAAAGCTTCGCCTTGACGAGCGCGCTCGCCTTGCCGAAGTCCATCTGACCTGCATATTTGCCGCGCAGCACGCCGATGACCTTGCCCATGTCCTTCATGCCGCCCGCGCCCGTTTCGGTGACGGCGGCATCGATGGCGGCCTTCATCTCGTCCTCGGACATCTGCTTCGGGAGATAGGCGGAGATAATGGCGATCTCCTCCTGCTCCTGCTTGACCAGATCCTGGCGGCCGCCCTTTTGATAGAGCTCGACCGACTCCTGCCGCTGCTTGATCATCTTCTGCAAGATGCCGAGCACCTCGGCGTCGCCAAGCGCCGGCTTGCCGGACCCGCGCCCCTCGATGTCGGCGTTCTTGAGCGTCGAATTGACCATGCGCAGCGTCGAGACCGTGCGCTCGTTCCTGGCCTTCATCGCCTCGGTCAGGGCCTTGTTGATGTCGTCGCGCAACACAGTGTGATTCCTTTGGAAAATGGTCCCACGGAACGGCCCCGTACGTGGATGGGGTCAATGCCCAGTGCCCTCTTGCCTCGACCCCCCATAATACGCAACTAAGAGGCCATGACCCAGACACACACGAATCCAGCCGGGGCTTGGGCGGAACCCAAAGCCACGGCAGTTTTGGTCCTGTCGGACGGAACGGTGCTGGAGGGCTTCGGCCTCGGCGCCGCCGGGCACTCGGTCGGCGAGGTGTGCTTCAACACCGCGATGACCGGCTACGAGGAGATCCTCACCGACCCCTCCTATGCCGGGCAGATCATCACCTTCACCTTCCCTCATATCGGCAATGTCGGAACGAACGAGGAGGACATCGAGAGCGTCAACATGGCCGCCCGGCCGGGCGCCTGCGGTGTCATCCTTCACACCGATATCACCTCGCCGTCGAACTACCGCGCCACCCGCGGCCTCGACGCCTGGCTGAAAGCCCGCGGCATCGTCGGCCTCGCCGGCATCGACACGCGGGCATTGACCGCGCTCATCCGCGAGAAGGGTATGCCCAACGCGGTGATCGCGCACGAGCCGTCGGGCAAGTTCGGGCTCGACGCGCTTAAGAAAGAGGCTCGCGAGTGGCCGGGACTCGTCGGCATGGACCTCGTGCCGCAGGTAACGAGCGGCCAGCGCTTCACCTGGGACGAAACGCCGTGGGAATGGGGCAAGGGTTACGGCCGCCAGGAAAACCCCGAATTCCATGTGGTCGCCATCGACTACGGCATCAAACGCAACATCCTGCGCCTGCTGGCCGGCAATGGCTGCAAGGTGACCGTGGTCCCGGCCACGACGTCGGCCGAGGACATCATGGCGCTCAAGCCGGACGGCGTGTTCCTGTCGAACGGCCCCGGCGATCCGGCGGAAACCGGCAAGTACGCGGTGCCGGTGATCAGGCAGGTGATGGACTCGGGCACGCCGACCTTCGGCATCTGCCTCGGCCACCAGATGCTCGGCATCGCCGTCGGCGGCAAGACCGTGAAGATGCATCAGGGCCATCACGGCGCCAATCATCCGGTGAAGGACGTCACGACCGGCAAGGTCGAAATCACCTCGATGAACCACGGCTTCGCGCTCGACAAGGACACGCTGCCGAAGAACATCGAGCAGACGCATTTCTCGCTGTTCGACGGCTCGAACTGCGGCATCGCGCTCAAGGACAGGCCGGTGTTCTCGGTGCAGTACCATCCGGAGGCCTCGCCCGGACCGCGCGACAGTCATTATCTCTTCCAGCGCTTCGTCGACATGATGCGGCAGAAGAAGAACGCGTAACCCGGCGCGGATACACAGAAGCCGATCTGCGTTGACGAGCGCCATGGCCCCCAAGCCCCTCAGCTTCGATTTCGCCGACGATGGCATTGTGCCGAACAACGCGCTGCCGATCGTCGTCTACGAAGGCGCGCTCGATCTTGCCCACACCAGCGACCCGGCCGCGGCCATCGAGGCGCTGTTTCGCTCGAATGGTTGGGGCCGCGACATGTGGCGCAACGGCGTATTCCCGTTCGTGCACTATCACGCAATGATCCACGAGGCGCTTGGCGTCGCCCGCGGCCATGGCCGGGTGCAACTCGGCGGTCATCAGGGCCAGGTCTTCAATTTCAAGACCGGCGACGTCGTCATCCTGCCGGCGGGAACCGGGCATCAGAAGCTATCGGCCAGCGACGATTTCCTTATCGTCGGCGGCTATCCACCCGAGGGAACATACAATCTGTGCCGCGGTGACAATCCCGCCGAACGTGATAAGGCCTTGCAGACGATCCCGCGCGTGCCGCTGCCGAAGAGCGACCCCGTGCTCGGCGCGAGCGGCGGCCTGACCGACCTCTGGATCCGTTGATGGACTGGATCAGCTTCTACGATTTCAAGCATTCCGTGATCTACGTGAACGCGCGTCATCGCGACGTCCACTACCGCACGATCGCGACCGACCTCAGCGGGCTCGTGCCGTCTGCCGATGCACGCGTGATGGACTATGGCTGCGGCGAGGCGACCTCGGCCGGCATTCTTGTGAAGGCTTGCGCGCACCTAACCATGGTCGAGGCCGCGCCGAACGTGCGCGCCGCGCTCGCTGCGCGCAACTCGGCCAATCCGAAGATTTCGGTCATGACGCCGGACCAGGCGGCGGCACAGCCGCCCGCCTCCTACGACATGATCGTGCTGCATTCGGTGGCGCAGTACCTGAGCGGCGCCGAGCTCGACAAATTACTGGCGACATTCCACCGCCTGCTCAAGCCGGGCGGCGTGTTCGTGCTTGGCGACATCATCAAGCCGCGGCTCGCCGCGCCGATGGCCGCGCTGGCGCTTTTGCGCTTCGGTGCCGCAAAGGGCTTCTTCTGGGCGGCGGTCGGCGGCCTCGCCCGGATCTTCGTGTCGGACTACTTCAAGATCAAAAGCAAGGTCGGTCTTTCGCATTACGACGAGGCTGACATCCTCAAGAAGCTGCGCGAGGCCGGCTACCAGCCGACGCGCGCACCGCGCAATATCGGCCACAACCAGCAGCGCATGACGTTTCTGGCCCGGCCGCTAACCAGGCGTTAACTGCGCGCCTCGCGGGAACCCACTGCGCATCCGTTGACAAGATTCCGTCAAGCCTCGGGCCTTACGACAGGTATCGGCCCGGTGGCGGAGTGGCGACGCAGAAGCCATGCAAGGTCTTCCAGCCTGGTTCGATTCCAGGCCGGGCCTCCAACGCTCAATTCCTGCCGCGCTTTTTATTTCACAGCGCCGCCGGTGATGCCGGAGATGAACCTGTCCAGGAACAGATTGTAGGCGACCGCCACCGGGATACTGGCGATCAGCGCGCCGGCCATGATCTCGCCCCAGTAAAACACGTCGCCGCGGATGAGATCGGTCGCCACGCCGAGCGTGATCGGCTTCTGATCCGACGCCGAGACGAAGGTCAGCGCGTAGACGAACTCCTGGAGCGTCAGCGTGAAGGTGAAGATCACCACCGTCAGAATCCCCGGCACCGACAGCGGGATCGCCATCTTGAAGAAGGCCCCGAACAGGCTGCACCCGTCGACGATCGCCGCCTCCTCGATCTCGCGCGGCATCGCCTTGAAGAATCCCATCAGCAGCCAAGTGCAGAACGGGATGGTGAAGGTCGGATAGACCAGCACAAGCGACCACATCGAGTTCTGCAAGCCCAGCACCGCGATCACCCGCGACAGCGGCAGGAACAGGAGCGTCGGCGGCACCAAATAGGTGAGAAAGATGCCGATGCCGAGCGCCTCGCCATTGCGTCCGGTCATCCTTGCCAGGCTGTAGGCCGCCGGCAGCGCGGTGACGAGGGTAATAGCGGTGACAACCAGACCGATAATCAGCGAATTCAACAGCCAGGTCACAAACAAGGTCTTCTCGAACAGATAGCGAAAGTGTTCGAGCGTCGGCGGATCGTTGAACCAGAACGGGACATTGGTGACGTTGTAAAGGTCCGCGTTCGTTTTGAACGAAGTGATCAACATCCAGTAAAACGGGAACGCCGCGAGCACCACAAAGAAGACGACCGCGCCGTAAAACGAGGTCTCCTGAACGGCTTTGACGACAGTGACGCGCGGCATGTCAGATCTCCCGTCGCCGGATGAAGCGCAGCATCACCACGACGATGACGAGCAGCACCGGCAGCATGAACAGCGAGATGGCGGCACCATGCGACACGTCACCGGAGGTGATGCCGGTCTGGAAGCCGGCAAAGCCCAGGACCGAGGTCGCGCCCACTGGACCGCCATTTGTCATCAGGAACACGATCGACAGGTCCGTGAATGTGAACACGATGCCGAAGACAAGGCCGACGGCCACGATCGGCAGGATCATCGGAACGATGATCTGGTAGTTGCGCCGCCAGAAACCGGCGCCGTCGACGGTCGCCGCGTCGATCACGTCCTGCGGCACCGCGGTGATGCCGGCGAGGAAGATGACGATGGCGAACGGGAAGAAACGCCACGCATTGACGACGATGATCGACAGCATCGCGAGATCGGGATTGCCGAGCCAGTTCGGGGCCTGC
>Ga0208357_1002074_pt1 | contig 13780 bp, 13 predicted proteins | sample NGESurdeep092012_6_FD_184487 | JGI IMG/M metagenome (GOLD analysis project Ga0208357, IMG submission 184487) | Arctic peat soil microbial communities from Barrow, Alaska - NGEE Surface sample F52-2 deep-092012 (SPAdes) | ecosystem: Environmental > Terrestrial > Soil > Wetlands > Peat ... | reverse complement strand
CGAGGCCGACCGAGTCGTGCGTCCAGACGTAGGTGACCGGGATCTCCATCAGCGCCGCCAGTCGCACGGCGCCGCGCATGTAGTCGCTGAACTGCAGGAACGTTCCGCCGTAGACGCGGGTGCCGCCGTGCACGGCGATGCCGTTCAGGATCGAGCCCATGCCGTGCTCGCGGATGCCGAAGTGCAGCGTCCGGCCGTACGGGCCGCCCTGCCACATCGGGGTCTGCCGGTTGGCCGGGAGGAAGGACGGCTCGCCCTTCATCGTGGTCAGGTTGGACTCGGCCAGGTCGGCCGAGCCGCCCCACAGTTCCGGCAGGGCCGGACCGATCGCCGACAGCACGTCGCCCGAGGCCTTGCGGGTGGCGATGCCCTTCGGGTCGGCCGGGAAGACCGGCAGCGCGTCCGTCCACCCCGCCGGGAGCGTGCGCGTGGCCATCCGGGCGAAGAGCGCGGACCGTTCGGAAGACTGATTTTCCCAGCTCTTGAACTGCTCGTCCCACGCCGCGTGCAGGGCCTTGCCGCGCTCGGCGACCTCACGGGCCCGGGACAGCGCCTCTTCCTCGACCGGGAAGTTGACCGCCGGGTCGAACCCGAGGATCTCCTTGGTCGCGGCGACCTCGGGCGCGCCGAGGGCTGACCCGTGCGCGGCGCCGGTGTCCTTCTTGGTCGGCGCGGGCCAGCCGATGATCGTGTGCAGCACGATGAACGACGGCTTGTCGGTGACGGCCTTGGCCGCCTCGAACGCGTCGGAGAGCGCCTGGACGTTCTCGTGGTAGCCGCCGTCGGCGGTGTGCCAGTCGACGTGCTGGACGTGCCAGCCGTAGGCCTCGTAGCGGGCGCCGACGTCCTCGGACTTGGCGATGCGGGTGTTGTCCTCGATCGAGATGTAGTTGTCGTCGTACATCACGATGAGGTTGCCGAGCTCCTGCACGGCCGCGATCGAGGAGGACTCGTGGGTGATGCCCTCCTCGATGTCGCCGTCGGAGCAGAACGCGTACACGAAGTGGTCGAACGGCGAGGTGCCGGGGGCGGCGTCGGGGTCGAACAGACCGCGCTCGCGGCGGGCGGCCATCGCCATGCCGACCGCGTTGCCGATGCCCTGGCCGAGCGGCCCGGTGGTGACCTCGACGCCCGGAGTCAGGCCGTACTCGGGGTGGCCGGGGGTGATCGAGCCCCAGGTCCGCAGCGCCTTCAGGTCGTCCAGGCTCAGCGCGTAACCAGACAGGTAAAGCTGGATATACAGCGTCAGCGACGAATGCCCGCAAGACAGGACAAACCGGTCACGGCCGGGCCACTGTGGGTCGGCCGGGTCGTGCCGCAGGATTCGCTGGTACAGCAGGTAGGCCGCGGGCGCGAGGGACATCGCGGTTCCCGGGTGGCCATTCCCGACCTTCTGCACTGCATCCATCGCAAGCACGCGGACTAGGTCGACCGCCCGCTCGTCGGTTGATGTCCATTCGAGGGCGTTATCGCTCACCGTTGGTCACGGTTCCCTTCTGCTGACTTCTTCTGACGTCCGCCGATTCCGGCGGAAAGTTCGCGGCGGAACGCGGGCAGGCCGAAGTCCCCCTGTGGCCACCGTGCCACGCCATAGAGCCTATCCCGCTACGCTTGCGGCTAACGTGCCGGGGGAGACCGTTTCCACAAGGTTCACCGTATCGTTGGTCTAGACCAAAGCGGACAATGGGTCTAGACCAATCGTGGACCATTGAACGCACACCGTGAGGCAGCGGGCGTGCGCAGTATGCTTCCGCATATGTCCGAGCCACCGGAGGCGTCTGCGCCGTCCGAGGCGTCCGAGCCCGAAGAGGCATCTGAGTCCTCTGAAACGGCCGAACCACCGGGGCCGGCCGAGCCGTTCGATCCGGCGGCGGTGCTCGCGGACCGCGACCCGGGGCGTACCCCGGTCGGCTTCATCATCGCCATGGCAATCGCCGCCGCCTGCGCGTTCGTCGCCGTCGGGATCGACGCGGTGCAGTCCTTCGCGTTCGGCGACGGCCCGGCCCCGTTCGCGATCGCGCTGCCGCTGGCGCTGCTCCCGGTGCCGCTGCTGATCGCGCTGGTGCTGTGGATGGACCGGCTCGAGCCCGAGCCGAGGCAGAACCTCGCGTTCGCGTTCGCCTGGGGCGCGGGCATCGCTGCGCTGGCGGCGCTCGTCGTCAACACCGCCGACCTCGAGTACGTGACGATGCCCGCGCTCGGCGCCAGCACCGGCGAGTACGTGGCGGCGACGTTCGGCGCCCCGGTGGTCGAGGAGACGCTGAAGGGCCTGGTGCTGTTCGGGCTGCTGTGGCGGCGGCGGGACGAGATCGACGGGCCGACCGACGGGGTGATCTACGCGTGCATGGTCGGCCTCGGCTTCGCGATGGTGGAGAACGTCGGCTACTACATCAACGCGATCGTGACCCCCGAACGCGGCGGCATCGCCCTGCTCGGCTACACCTTCGTGCTCAGGGGAGTCGTGTCGCCGCTGCTGCACCCGATCTTCACCTCGATGACCGGCCTCGGCGTCGCCTACGCGGCGTCCCGGCCGCGCGGCTCCGCCAGCGCCAAGGTGGCGGTGTTCCTCGGCTGGCTGGCCGCGGTGGTGCTGCACGGCACCTGGAACGGGCTGTCCCTGTTCGGCACGGCCGGGCTGATCGGCGGCTACCTGATCATGTCGGTCGTGCTGGCCGGCCTCATCGTCGTCCTCTACCGGGACCGCCGCCGCCTGGTCGGCCTGATCCTGCGCTACCTGCCCGGCTACGCCTACACCGGGCTGGTGACCGGCGACGACGTCGCCATGCTGGCCTCGCTGCGGGCCCGCGCCCGGGCCAGGACCTGGGCGCGGGCGGCGGGCGGGCTGCCCGCCACCGCCGCGATGGGCGACTACCAGCTGGCCGCGACCGAGCTCGCGCTGGCCCGCGCCAAGTCCGTGCGCGGCGTGCTGCCCCCCGACCATTTCGCCGTCCGCGAGCGCAGGCTGCTCGACCTGATGCGGGTGGCCAAGCACGCGTTCACCCGCCGCATTCCCCCGCTGACCGACGCGCCCGCCCCGTGGGCAACCGCCGGCTCGGCCCTCATCCCCGGTGACGCCTCCGCGCCCTGGTCCTGAATTCACCGCGAAGGTCACATTCAAGACCGAATTCAAACCGGCAATCTTTTTATCGAACGGACCGTTGCTCCGCCTATCGCCCGCCCGCTAAACCGGGTACACGTTGGGCGGACCCAGGTACGGGAAATCGCTGAGCAGGTCATCGTGCGGCTTGAGCCCCTGCGGCGGGATCTTGCCGTCCGACATCCAGGCGAATCGCGCGCTGAAGGTGTCGTTGGTCATGGCGCGCCCGTTCGGGTACCCGACCGGCTTGCCGCGGTCGTAGCGAAGGATGTCCGGCAGCACGATGCGGGCCGCCTTCTCCGCCGCCTCGGGGGAGTAGCCGCCGTTCTCTTCCAGGAACTTGGACCACGGCCCGAGGTACTTGGCGACGTCATCGACCGGCTGCCCGAGGTTGTAGGTGTTCTTGACGTTGTTCGGGTTGACGAACGGGTTGATGGTCGGGTGCCCGCCCCGGTCCACCTGGACCAGCGAGCCGTCGCGCTGGCGCTGGCTGACCGACGCCCGACGGCGTAGAAGAGGGTCCCGGTCTGCTCGCCGTCGACCCGCTCGGAGAACGTGAACGTGAACGCGGCCTCGGCCAGCGCGTCGCCGTTCCGGTCGACGTTGATCCGGTAGACCCCGTCGGGATGGAAATCGGATCGCATCAGGAACGGCGGCATCGCGCCCATGCCGGACGTGAACGGGTTCAGATCGATGACGATCACGGTCTTGCCGGGATCGGAGGCGGCCGGGAAAACCCAGAGGTCGGTGAAGTCCAGGCGCGCGTCATCGCCCGGGAACTTGAGGTTGGCCGCGCTGTAGTGGTTCGACATGCTGGCTCGCTCCCTACGCTGATGATCCTGTTCTGCCCACGCTCACGCTCCAGCCGACCCACCGCACCCGTGAAGTCCCTGGCCAGCGCCCCGGTAGCTGCACCGACAACAACGCGAAGCCCGAAAGGCGGCCGGCCCGTCCACTTGCAGTCGGACCAGTTGTCAGTGCGGGTACCTTTTTGATGTGCTGCTTTCCGCCGAAGGTTCCGTGGTGCTCCTGATTGACTTCCAGGAACGGCTGATGCCCGCGATGCACGACGGCGACGTAGTGCTGGCCAGAGCGGTTCGGCTCGCGCAAGCGGCGCGCATCCTCGACGTGCCGGTGCGCGCGACCGAGCAGTACCCGGCGGGCCTCGGCCCGACCGTGCAGCCGCTCAAGCCGTACCCGGGGGCGGTGCTGGCGAAGACCAGGTTCTCGGCCCTTGACGATCCCGATTTTCCCGCGCTGCTGCCGATTGGGTCCTCCGAGGTCATCGTCGCGGGGTGCGAGGCGCACATCTGTGTGCTGCAGACCGTGCTCGGCTTGCTGGCCGAGGGGCACCGGGTGGTCGTCGTGGCCGACGCGACCGGCTCGCGCGACCCGGCCGATAAGGCGCTCGCGATCGACCGTGCCAGGCAGGACGGCGCGGAGATCGTCACCTCGGAGATGGTGCTGTTCGAGTGGCTGCGCGACTCCCGGCACCCCAGGTTCCGCGAAGTGCAGGCCCTACTCAAGTAGCCGCCGCATACGGTGTCACATTTCCCCGACGGCTTGCTGCAGCGTCTTGTCGACGTCCTTCGGGTCCACGTTGAGCTCGTGCGCGAGCCGCTTCTCGGCCTTGGTCAGGGCCTTCTGGATCGCCTCCTGGATCTTGGTCTCGCCGACGATCAGCAGCCCGGCCTGGCCTGGTTCAATGAAATCGCCCAGCTCCTTAGCGGTCGATCGGGGCATGCCCTTGGCCAGGTGGCCGGCGAACGCGCCGACCGCCCCGCCCACGGCGGCCGCGCCAATGACCGTCGGCGCGAAGACCACGCCGACCGCTGCCCCCACGGCGACGCCCCACCAGGCCCCGTGCCTGGTGGACGTCTCGTCCTTGTTCTCGTGCACCTTGCCGTTGGCGTCCTTGGTCACGACGGCGGCGTCATAGGACCCGACCAGGCCGCCAGCGTGCAGGTCCTTCACGACCTGGTAGTCCTCCCGCGCGGCGGCCTCGTTCGAATACGTGGCGGCGAGGATGAATATGCCGTCGGTCTTTGCCACTGTGACTCCCTCTCCGGTCGTTCTGCGGTACGAGCACTCACACACTGGCGGCCGGCGTCGGGCCTGTCGTCACCTGTTCAAGGTGATCCCGGCCGCAGCCAGTGACGACGGGCTAGGCAAGGCCGAGTTGCCGGGCCTGCAGGGCGGAGTCCCAGAAGGCGGAGATGACGACGAGCCGGTCGCCGTCCCAGCGGGAGGTCTGGCCGAACTCGATGTCGAACGCCTTGCCGGTCGGCGGGATCACCGTGCCGTCGGGCAGCGTCATCTGGCCGGTGAAGGTCCCGGTGGTGCGGGTGACGACGGTGATCCAGTCGCCGCTGCCGAACTGGACCGGGTAGGGGAGGTGGACCCGGACGTCCGGGAAGATGCCGAACATCCGCTGCATCGCCTCGGCGTGCGCCGCCCGCCCGTAGAGCGGCTGAGCGTTCCCGGTGATGTAGGCGATCAGGTTCGGGTCGTGCACCGCGTCCATGCCCGCGACATCGCGGGCGTTGAAGGCGACGTCGCCCTGGTGCATGAGCGCGAGCAGCTGCTCGGTCCGGTCGGTGTCCTTGGTCGTGGTCGGCATGAGTGACTCCCTGGGCTGGTTGTTGATCCTGTAGTGAACTACATTGTTAGTGTCTACTCTAACAATTGTCGGTCGCACTTATTCCAGCCCGGTGCCTCACGGGACAGGAAGGCTAGAGTCGCTGAGATGCCAAGCATTGGACTGCGCGAGCTTAAGAAGGCGCGTGCCCGCCGTCACATCGCCGACACCGCGGCGCGTCTGTTCGCCGAGCACGGCTACGAACATGTCTCCGTCACCGACGTGGCGCGCGCGGCCGAGGTCGCCGAGCAGACGGTCTACAACTACTTCGCCACCAAGGAGCAGCTGGTCACCGACCGCGACCAGCAGATTCAGGACCGGCTGGTCGACCTGATCCGCTCCCGCCCGCCCGGCCTGACCCCGGCCGCCGCGATCCGCGGCTTCGTCCTGAGCTCGATCGACGCCATCCGCGCGATCCCGCCCGAGAACTGGCGCGGCGAGCTCGGCTACCTGGCGGCCATCAGCCCGGCCGTCCACCGGCTGGCGCTGGAGCTGGCCGACCGGCAGGCCGCCGCCATGGCCGGCGCCATCAGGGACACCAGCCCGGTCCCGCCGGAGATCGCCACGCTCCAGGGGATTGCGCTGGCCGGCGTCTTCCAGATCATCATCGGCGAGGCCGGCCGGCGTACCCTCGAGGGCCAGAGCCAGGCGCGGATCGCTGACGAGCTGTACCCGATGCTCGAGCGGATCGTCGATGAGCTGGACCGCTGGCTCAACCGCGGCTAGCTTGTCCGGCCCGCCGATTAATTCCAGACGACCGCGACGTCTGTAGCGTGAACCCCCAGTTGGAGTGGTCGACTTCTCGATCTTCCCGCACCTCGATCACGAGCTCCTGCCGGACAACACCCTGGCCAACGCAGAAAAATGGGCCGCCAAACTAACGGTGCCGGGCTACGCGATTGACGATCAGACCGCCATCAAGGTGACCGACGGTGCCGTCGACGTCATCTCCGTGGGGCACTGGCAACTGTTTACGCGCTGACACGCCGGAAATCTCGCGAGATTCCCGGCATGTCGGCGATATCCTCTATCGAGGTAATCGCCGGCAGCCAGTTCGAATACGGAGACTCGTCAACGGTGGCGCATGAGGCAGAACTGACAAGGGCACCCGAACCGGTGGCGACTGAGGGCGTGCCCGCGGAAACCGGGCCGCTGCGCCCGGGGAAGGCGGCCAGAGCCGTCGTCGCCGACGGCCGCGCGGTCCACGATGCGATCGAGGCGGTCCTCGCCGCGCCGGGAGAGTCCCGCGAAGTCGCCCGCCGAGCGTACGAGGCGGTGCGCGAGCGGCTCATCGCCGAGGCACTGGACGTGATGCCGGTCGACCGGCTCCGGGACCTCGTCCACGGGAAGGTCACGTTCGCCCCGCTCATCGACGCAGGGCTAGAGACGGTTGGCCAGATCCTCGCGACCGGGGCGGAAGGGCTCAGGCGGCTGCCGGGGGTTCGCCGCCGGGCGGCCAGGCGAATCGCGGCCGCCGCGGCGCAGATGAGGGAGTCGGTCGCCGGCGGCACCCGCGTTCGCATCGACCCGGACGCGCGAACCCCCGAGCAGAGCGCGCTGGTGGCCGCGCTGCGCCGTTACGAGCGCTCCCGGTCCGCCCTCAAGGGCCCCGACCTGAGCCCGCTGGCGAGCGAGATCGAGCGCCGCCTGGACGGGGCCGCTCGCGGCGCGAGCCGGCCGAGGATGCTCTTCACGTTCTCCGGGCAGAAGAAGCAGGAAGCCCGCGACGCCCTGGCCGAGCTGGACGCCCTCCTCGGCTCCAAGCCCGTCGCCACCGCGCGCAAGCGGCTGGCGAGGGCCGACGCCGAACTGGAGAAGGCCGGCAAGGAGCAGCGGGCCGCCCGGCTGTGGAACGACTACCTCGCCCGCCCGGTCACCTACAACGGGCTGCTGATCGATGTCGCCGAGCTCGACCCCGCGCGGGAGGCGAGCCAGGGGTTCCTCCCGGCCGACATCGCCGAGCAGGTCCGCGTGCTGCCCCTCGACCGGTCCCTGCTCAAGACGTCACTGCGCGGCTATCAGACCTTCGGCGCGAAGTTCGCGCTGGTCCAGGAGCGGGTGATCATCGGCGACGAGATGGGCCTGGGCAAGACGGTGCAGTCACTCGCGGCCATGTGCCATCTGGCGGCCGAGGGCGCGACCCATTTCCTGGTCGTCTGCCCGGCCAGCGTGGTCATCAACTGGACCCGCGAGGTGGAGCGGCACACGCTGCTCGAGGCCCGCCGGCTCCACCTGCCGGGCGCCAAACGGCAGGCGGCCGAGCAGGAGTGGGCGGCCAAGGGCGGCGTCGCGATCACCACGTTCGAGGCGCTGCGCGCCATGCCGGAAGACCTGGACGTCCCGATCGCGATGATGGTCGTCGACGAGGCGCACTACGCGAAGAACCCGAACGCGCTGCGCACCCAGGCGGTCAGCGAGTGGGCGAGCCGGAGCAGGCGGGCCCTGTTCCTGACCGGGACGCCGATGGAGAACAAGGTGGAGGAGTTCCGGGTTCTGGTCGGGCACCTGCGCCCGGATGTGGCCGAGAATCTGGACCTCGCGGATGAGGCGCTTGACGGGACCAGGTTCCGGGAGCGGGTAGCGCCGGTCTACCTCCGCCGGAACCAGGAAGACGTGCTCAGCGAGCTGCCGGACCGGCTGGAGACGGAAGAGTGGGTGGCGCTTGAGGGAGCGGCCATGCGCACCTACCGGAAGGCGGTCCAGGAGGGGAACTTCATGGCGATGCGCCGGGCCGCATTCGGCCCGGGGACGGTGAAGGGATCGCAGAAGCTCCGGCGTCTGGTGGAGATCGCAGGCGAGGCGGCCGACGGCGGGCGCAAGGTCATCGTGTTCTCGTACTTCCGCGACGTGCTTGAGACGGTGGCCGAGGCGCTGGCCGGGCGGGACGGCGTCCCCGGCATGCCCGTCATCGGGCCGCTGACCGGGGACATCCCGCCGACTGAGCGGCAGGCGATGGTGGACGAGCTGACCAACGCCAGCGGCCCGGCGGTGCTGGTCTCCCAGATCCAGGCGGGCGGCGTCGGCCTGAACATCCAGGCCGCCTCCGTGGTCATCATCGCCGAGCCGCAGCTGACGCCGTCGATCGAGGAGCAGGCGATCGCCCGCGCGCACCGGATGGGCCAGGTCCGCCCGGTTGACGTGCACCGGCTGCTGTGCGAGGACAGCGTGGACCAGCGAGTCCTCGAACTGCTGGCCGCCAAGCGGGAGGCGTTCGACGAGTACGCGCGCCGCAGCGACATGGCGAACGCGACGCCGGACGCGGTCGGCGCCGGCTCCGAGACCGAGCTGCGGAACACGATCGTGGCCACCGAACGCGCCCGACTCAAGGTGGCGTGACCTGGTGCCAACCCCAGCCGAACCGGAGGGCCGAATCCGTGAGTTATCCCGAAGACCGACTGCTGATCCGCGATCTGATCGAGAACTGGGCGCTGTACCGGGACAGCGGTGACTGGGAACGGTTCGCCTCGGTCTGGCATGACGACGCCCGGATGAACGCCACCTGGTTCCAGGGGCCGTACGAAGACTTCATCGAGGCCAGCCGCCAGGGCGCCGCCAACGGGGTGCAGATCAGCCACTTCCTGGGCGGCACGACGATCGACGTCCACCAGGCGCGGGCGGTCGCCCAGACCAAGATGACGATCAGCCAGCGTGCCCTCGTGCACGATGTGCTCGTCGACGTCGTCTGCGCCGGCCGGTTCTACGACTTCCTCGAGCGACGCGACGGCCGGTGGGGCATCGTGCGCCGCCAGCCGATCTACGAGATCGACCGGCTGGACCCGGTTGACCCGGCTGCCTCGCTGCGCCTGGACGCGGCCGTCCTCGACGCCTACCCGGAGGGCTACCGCCATCTGGCCTACCTGCAGCGCGGGCTCGGCTTCGACGTCAAGGCGGGCCTGCCCGGCCGCACCGGCGCGGCGGTGGACCAGCTCTACGCCGAGGGCCGGGCCTGGCTCGGCGGGCGCCCCTCCTGATAAAAATCAAGAGCCGGTCGATTCGAACGGTCCCGGGCGACTCCGGACCGTCAGCCAAGCCCGCCCAGCAGCAGGCCGACCCATCACGGTCCGCCGGCTCAGGGGATCACGACGATCTTCTTGCCGGGCGAAGAGACCTGGGCCTGCCACGCCCGCGCGGCCTCGTCCAGCGAGTAGGCGCTCGTCGGCAGCGTCAGCGAGCCCGCCACCGCCAGCGTCGCGACGTGCCGGTAGCTGGCTAGGACGTCGGCCGGCGCCGCGCGGGTGGCGCTGAAGCCGATGAGCGTCAGCTGTGCGGCCCGGAGCCATTCGACGTGGAATGCCGTCCCGTCGCCGCCGGCCGCGCCGACGTTCAGGTAGCGGCCGCCCGGCTTCAGGCAGGCGAGCGCGGACTGTGCCCACGGACCCCATACCGAGTCCACGACCAGGTCCACCGGACCACCGAGGGAAGCCAGCTGGTCGGGGAGCGGTTCATCGCCAAGCAGCGCCACCGGCGCCTTGGCGCGCGCTGAAGCGGTTCCTCGGGATCCAGTGAATCCGGAGTAGCCCCGCTGCCTACAGCGCCGCCTCGGCCAGCTGCGACTCCGGCTCCGGGGTTCGCCGGAGGATCGGAAGGAGGAGCGGCAGGCTGGCCAGAGCGCCGACGCCGGCGATGACGAAGGCGACGCGGGCGCCGGCCAGGGCGACCAGCGGGGCCGCGATCACCGCGGAGCCGATCAAGGCGAGCTGGTCGCCGCCGTAGACGATGCCGTAGGCGCGGCCCAGCATCTCCTGCGGGACGTGCTGCTGGATCATCGTGTCGGTGCCGACCAGGTCGGCGGTGTTACCGATGCCGCCGATGACCTGACCGACGCAGCCGACCGCGATGTCCGGGGCCAGGCCGGACAGAACCGCGCCGGCGCCCCCGGTGATGACGCCGCCGATCAGCCAGAGCGCGCCGGGCCGTCGGGCCGCGAAGACCGAGAGCGCGACCGAGGCCCCGATCATGCCGACGCCGAAGGTCGCGGCCACCAGGCCGTACTCGGTCGATGTCCCGTGCAGCGGCCCCCTGACCAGGAAGACCAGGGCGACGTTGTCGATGCCGGCGAACGTCACGAAGGCGAGCGTCCCGAGGGTCAGGCGGCGCACGGTTGCGTCACGGCGCACATACTGCAGGCCCGCCACCGTGTCGCCGATGAGCGTCGCGGCGCGTGGATCGGCGACCGGCGACAGCGGGCCGATCCGGGTGAGGAGCAGCGCGGAGATCGCGAACGAGGCCGCGTTCACGCCGAACGCGACCGAGACGCCGGACAGCCCAGCCAGCACCCCGCCCAGGGCCGGGCCGAGGATGATCTGCAGGTTCATCGCCAGCGAGAGCAGCGCGTTGGCCTGCGGCCGGGACTCCTCGGGGACCAGCCGCCGGACGGCGCCCTTGCCGGCCGGCGTGCCGAACGTCTGCAGCAGCGCGGCCAGGACCACCAGCGGCAGCAGGGCCGGCAGCGGCGGGCGGGCGATCGCCAGGGCCGCGTAGATGACGCCCTGCCCGGCCTCGGCGGCGGCCAGCAGCCTGCGCTGGTCGACGCGATCGGCGACCGCGCCCGCGAGCGGGCCGAGCAGCATCGGCAGCGCGGTCCCGGCGAGGACGAGCGCGACCGCGGTCGCGCCGGACGGGGCCACCATGAGCACGAGGGCGATCCGCCCGACCCCGGAGCCGATCGAGGAGATGGACTTGCTGAGCCAGATGCTGCGGAACTTCGGCTGGTCGCGGAGGATGCGGAGGGGGCTGGGCGCGGTCACGACCCAAGAATGCGGGCAGGTTACGATGCAACCAACTCTTCCGGTCTCAGCCGGAATGAAGGGGAGGCGATGGCGACCATCCTCCGCTTCCAGCCCGCGGACCTGCTGCAGTGCCGGTTCGCGGTGTCGCCGCTTGGCGAGGTCACCGACGCGCTGCGGTTCCTGGCCAGGGCGTCGCGGCGAGCCACGCCGGGGGAGGACGGCTACCACCTGCCGTGGCAGCGGCAGGTCCGGCCGCTGCTGGCGGACCTAGGCATCGGCCCGCTGCTGGCGGTGATGGGGATCGGCGGGTACCAGCCGGACTTCCTCAACCCCGTCCCTGACTCCCCGTTCGCCGAGATCGGCCCGGAGATCGACCGGGTGCGCGCGGCCGCGCCGAGCCGGGTCGCGGCGGAGCTGGCCAGGGCGCTGGCCCTGCCCGGCGCGCCCGGGTCGCGGGCGCGCGACGCGTGCCCGCGACCCGGCGCCGCCCGCGCGCTGGCGGACTACCCGTGGCTGGCCGACGACCCGGCCAGGGCGCGCGACACGCTCGCCGACATGCTCGAGGCCGCCTGGACCGCGCTGATCGAGCCCTGGTGGCCCCGACTGCGGGACGTGCTGGACGCCGACATCACCTACCGGGCGCGACGGATGGCGAACGCCGGGATCGCGGCGACGATCGGTGAGCTCAGCGAGCGCATATCCCTGTCTGCCGACGGAGTGCTCCGCTTCGACCCGCGCGGGGAACCCCTGGAGGTCGACCTGTCCGGCCGGGAGATTGTGCTGATCCCCAGCGTGTTCGCCTGGCCCGGGGCCGGCATGGGCTGGGATCCCCCGTCGGTCATCTACCCGGCCCGCGGCATCTTCGGCCTCTGGGAGCCGGGTGCCCGCTCTCCCGGCGACCTCGCGCGGCTCATCGGCAAGACGCGGGCCGAACTGCTAACCGCGCTCGCCGACCCCGCGTCCACCACCGGCCTCGCCGCCCGTACCGGGGTCCCGGTCAGCAGCGTCAGCGACCACCTGGCGGTGCTGCGCGCCACCGGCCTGGTCGCCACCACCCGCACCGGCCGGTCCCTCACCCATCAGCGCACCACCCTCGGCGCGACCCTGGCCGGGGAAGGCAGCGCCTAGACCGCGTCGACCTTGTCCGCCAGCTGGCCCAGCCAGTCGGCGAAGGCCTCGGTCCCGGCGAAGGTCTCGTCGGCCAGCTCGAGCAGGCGCGGGTCGGTCTCCGGGCCGTGGTCGATCACCAGCGCGTACCCGCCGTCGTCGCGGGCCGCCCGCAGCGCCGGGATGTCCCCGAGGTCATCTCCGGCGTAGGCGAACGAGGACAGATCCGGGTGCGCGGCCAGCAGCGCCGAGATCGCCGATCCCTTGTCCACGTCGATCGGCGGACGCAGTTCCTCGACCAGCTTCCCCGGCTCCAGCCGCAGGCCCAGCTCGTCGGCGATGCGCCCGGTGACCCGCCGGACGTCTTCCGCCGCGGCCGTGTGGTCGGGTGCCTGCCGCCAGTGCACCGCAACCGAGACTGACTTCTCTTCTACCCGGATGCCCGCCGACCCCGCGAGCTGCTCCCGTAGCGTCCGGCCCGCCTTCTGCACCTGGCCGAGCCACTTCGCTGCCTCCGGGTCGATCTGCCGGACGCCGTCCCTGGACTGCTCCATCCCGTACGACCCGAGCAGCGGCACGCCAGGCAGGCCAACCCGCTCGGCCAGAAACGCCACCGGCCGCCCCGAGATAATCGCCACCAGCCCGAGCCGCTCGGCCAGCCGCTCCAGGCTGGCGGCGGCCCGATCCGGGAGCGCGCTCGTGGTCGGGTCGGCCACGATCGGCGCCAGCACCCCGTCAAAGTCGAGCACCAGCCCGGACCGCCCCGGATCCGCCGCCAGCGCCTCAACCGCCATAGCCCGATCGCTCATCGCACCCCTTCGGACGTCTCGTCGGGTTATCCCGATGCACGTCTCGTCAGCTACCCAGATTCTCCCATCCCCACCGCGCCCGCCCCGAAGCATGATCCGCTGATGTCGGCGGAAGGTTCCGGCGACTGTCAGTGGGCGGCGTTACGGTCGGTGCATGGCTGACTTCTCTGCTGCGGATCTACGCGGAGCGCGGTTCGACCGCGCCGACCTGACCGGTGCCCAGTTCTTCGCCAGCGACCTCTCCGATGCCCGGTTCCGTGGGGCGGACATGACCCGGGTGACGATGAGCGGCGTCGAGCTGGTCGACGTCGACATCTCCGGCGAGATCATGAACGTCACCGTCAACGGGGTCGACATCGGCCCGCTGATCGAGGCCGAGCTCGACCGGCGCGAGGCGGCC
>Ga0208357_1002073_pt1 | contig 13781 bp, 11 predicted proteins | sample NGESurdeep092012_6_FD_184487 | JGI IMG/M metagenome (GOLD analysis project Ga0208357, IMG submission 184487) | Arctic peat soil microbial communities from Barrow, Alaska - NGEE Surface sample F52-2 deep-092012 (SPAdes) | ecosystem: Environmental > Terrestrial > Soil > Wetlands > Peat ... | reverse complement strand
TGCACCGCCGCCAATGCGGCCCATTGCGCAAGGCTGTTGACGCCATTGATCGTGCAGCGAAGCAGCTTCGGGATACGATCGCGCAGTAGCTCCGACTGCGTAACTATGTAGCCCACCCGGAGACCGCTCATCGCGTGCGTCTTCGAGAAGGAGTAGATGCTGATGACCCGATCAGCATAGTCGCCGGCGATGGATCCGATCGACGTGTGAGTCCACGGCTCATAAAGAACGTCCTCATACGCTTCGTCCGAGATGATCCAGAGGCCGTTGGCTCGAGCAATCGCAAGTATTTCCTGTAACCTATCGCGCGAAAGTACCGCGCCGGTCGGATTGTGTGGCGTGTTCAGAAAGATGGCGCGAGTGCGCGGTGTGATCGCTGCCTCGATACGATCCGCCCGATATTCGAAGTCGTCTGTGGCGTCGAGCTCGACTCCAACCGGTACTCCACCGGCCATCCGGATATTCTCTACGACTTCGGTCCACATGGGATCCGGGACAATCACCTCGTCGCCCGGGACGAGTAGCGCGCCAAATGTGACGAACAGTGCGTGCATCGCGCCATTCGTGACGAAGATGTCGTCCGATGTGACTCCGCGGAGCCCGTTCTTCCGGGCCACCTTGCTTGCGAGTGCACTTCGAAGTTGGGGGACCCCGTTATTGGGGATGTAATGCGTCTTCCCCGCTCTGGCCGCCTTGTCCACCGCCTCGAGGACGACATCGGCTACGGCGAAGCTGGGATCACCAGACTCGAAACGGAAGACGCGCATACCACCCGCCTGCGCCTTGAGAAGCTGCTCCCGAATCTGGACAATTTTACCAAGCGAGATCGCGTCCAGGTAATGCACTGGAAGCGAAGAAGTCATTCCTCCTGCTACATCTGCAACAGTCATTTTGCGGGTTCCGGGTGGGTTGAAGGTTGGCATTGGCGGCCAAAAAAAATGCCCGCCTGACGAAAAGTCTGGCGAGCATTGAGGAAACGGATTCGAACAGCCTCACGCATGCGACAACCAGCTTCCCGGGTACGAGAATTGGCGGCGCTTATTAAAACCTGAGAAACGGTAGGCTGTCATCGATTGTGTTTGGGGACTTGCTTCGACCTACAGTATTGGCCGCGATCGCAGAAGTCAACTGGGTGCTACGAAATGCTCGCAATCGGACCACCCGCCTCCGCCCCGGCGCCAGCGGCCGAGTGTTTGCGTATGTCCGGGGTTGATCGTTGATTAGCCGATGGACAACCTCTTTCCTGCGCAATGACGCTCCCCCTGACACCGATCGTTCCGCGCGTTGACAACCCCGCCGTGGTTATCATCGGCGGGGCGAATAGCGATCAGAAGTGGCAGACCCGAGCACGTGCCGTGATCGGCTCCAGCAACCCTGCGACGGTCCAGATATCATCTGGAGGCGTCGGGCGGAACGTGGCCGAGAACCTGGCGAGAATGGGTGTTTCCTCGGCGCTTATCACTGCCGTCGGTGACGACGCCGAAGGTGATCGCATTCGAAGAGAGGCCGATGCGGCCGGCGTCGACACGCGGTACATAATCGTGACTCCTGAATCGACTGGCGTGTACACCGTCGTGCTCGACAGTTCCGGTGAAATGGTCATCGCCGTATCAGACATGGCAGCTATGAAAGTGATCTCGGCGGACGCGGTGAACGCTCGGCGATCGCTGATAGCGAACACTCGATGTCTGGTGCTTGACTGCAACGTTCCCGCGAGCGGTCTCATTCGCGCCGTGGAGCTCGCCGCAGACAATGATGTGCCCGTAATAATCGACCCGGTCAGCGTACCCAAGGCGGATTTGATATCGGCTATACTTGCGGCTGGCCTGCCACTCCACACGATCACGCCAAACCTGGACGAGATGTTTCGGCTCACGGGAACAACGGGTTCCAGTCGCGCTGACCTTTGCGCCGCGTGCGCACAAATGCACGCATCCAACGTGCGGAATGTCTGGATCAGTCTCGGGTCGAGCGGAAGCTTCCTCAGCGTACTGAAAGACGTCACTCAGCGAGTTGAAATGATTGCGGCGGCGCCTGCAACTCTGAACAACGCGACGGGCGCGGGCGATGCGATGCTCGCCGGATACGTTACCGGCCTGTTGCGCGGGCTGGACGAGTTCGCTGCGGCGCGACTCGGGCGGGCCGCTGCGGCGATCACGATCGAGTCGGCCGAAACTGTCAATCCGTCGATGAGTCTGGCAGCGCTCCTGGCCAGGGCTGACGCGACCGGAACGCCCAGCTTTGGTAGCTTTTCATCATGACCAGAGCACCCGTTGTTCCATACCTCGAGTACACGGAAGAAGTGCATGACGCTCTGGAGCGTGGGGCTCCGGTAGTAGCTCTCGAGAGCACGATCATCAGCCACGGGATGCCGTACCCACAGAACGTGACGACGGCGCGCGAAGTCGAATCGCTCATTCGTGAGTCAGGTGCGGTGCCGGCGACGATAGCCGTTCTGCATGGCATGCTCAAGGTCGGCCTGACGACTGACGAACTCGAGTTGCTTGGCACGAGCAGCGAGGTGAACAAGATCAGTATTCGCGATCTGCCGGTAACGGTCGCAATGAAGCGGCACGGCGCGACCACGGTCGCAACGACCATGCGAATTGCGTCGTTGGCTGGAATCCGCGTCTTTGCCACGGGCGGGACCGGCGGTGTACACCGCGGTGGAGCAGAGTCGTTCGACATCAGTGCGGATCTGACGGAGCTGGCGCACACCAGCGTCGCGGTTGTCAGTGCCGGCGTCAAGAGCATTCTGGACATCGGCCTGACACTTGAGAAGCTCGAGACGCTTGGCGTACCGGTTATCGCGTTTGGAACGTCGGAGTTCCCCGCGTTCTTTTCCCGGAATAGCGGCTTTCAGGCTCCGCTGCGAGCAGACAGTGCGGGCGATGTTGCGCGAATACTCAGGGCGAAATGGGATCTCGGGCTGCAGGGAGGCGCGTTGATCGCGAACCCTATCCCGGCAGAATCCGAGATCCCTGCGTCCGAGATAGACCCGATCATCCGCGAAGCTCTGAGTGAGATGTCAGCGCGTGGGATTTCTGGCAAGGACGCGACGCCTTTTCTTCTCGGAAGAATCGTCGAGTTGACCGGCGGAAGGAGCCTTCGCGCCAATATTGCGCTCGTCAAAAACAACGCGCGCGTTGCTTCGGCGATAGCGCGGCGACTGGAGGCACTGGACTGACTGGTGCCCGGGGACCGGCTTCCACAGCGTTCACAGGAGACTTTCCTCCGCGGCGTCGGCCTGACAAATTCCCCGCATGCAACGTCTTGTAAATGCCTGGGTCTGGACGGAGACAGTTCTGGTCGTCCTGATCGGACTGCTGTATGTGTCGATCGTCTGGCTGTGCACGGCGCCGTTCGATCCGGGCCGCTATGCTGCGGGCCGAGCGTTCCGGCATCTGGCAGTCGCGGCAACGTGGCTCAATCCATACTGGCATTTTCGCACGAGTGGGGTACCGATCAGGGATCCGCGGCGCCCGTATGTCGTCGTGGCGAATCATGAGAGCTATGCTGACATTTTCCTCGTTTCGCACCTCAAATGGGAAATGAAATGGCTCGCAAAGGATACAATCTTCCGGATCCCCATCATGGGCTGGATGATGCGTATGGCGGGTGACGTGCCAATCAACCGCCGGAGCCGGGGTAGCGCTCAGCAGGCGCTCGAAGCATGCCGGGATCGCCTGTCGAAGCGCGTCTCTGTAATGATTTTTCCAGAAGGGACCAGGTCACGTACGGATGACCTCCTCCCGTTCAAGGACGGCGCGTTTCAACTCGCGATAACGACGGGTACGCCGATTATTCCCATCGCAATTGCCGGAACGCGCGATGCGATGGCAAAGGGCTCCTTCAGCTTCCGGCGCGCGAACGCTATCTGTGCGGTGTTGGAACCCATCGCGACGACCGGCCTGACAACCGCTGATCTGCCTGAGCTCCGGGACCGCACTCGAGCCGTGATCGCAGAGGCCCGACGCGAACTTCAGCGGCAGTTGAAGATCGAGCGGACGGGGGGCGCGGTCTAGCCAGTCGGCACCCCACCCTGCGCCTCGGCAGGATCCAACCCGCGGGAGGACGTATATTGCGTGATTCGCGGGAGCCTCGAGCAATGCTCGTGGCACGTGGTCACACTCCTCAATCTCCCCGGGCGTGGCGGCGACTTTACTCCGTAGTCACCCGGATACCGCAGAGCCAGTTTCGCTGGCAACTTTCGCCACATCTCCTCGTATCACCTGTATCAGTAGGCCCTTGGTCAACACATCAGCCGTCGAACCTGGCTTGAGACTCAATTGCCTCGGAATAAGCCATCGAACGGCTAGTCCCGAGATACGCGAGCACGCAGGATTCTCGGCGGCTCAGCTTCGCACGTCGCTCTCGGCGGCCAGGCATGATCCGCATATCGAGCGCCTCGTCATCGTGTCTACGTGCCATCGGACGGAGCTGTATTCCGAGTTGCCGCTCCCGGAAACGGACTTTACCGCGACGCTTCTGAAGTGGTGGTGCACGCATTCCGGCGTCGACGCGCAAAAACTCGCGCCCCACTCGTACGGTTTGTCCGGCTTGGATGCGGTGCGGCATCTGTTCCGGGTCGCGGCCGGTCTTGATTCCGTGGTGCTCGGTGAGGCGCAGATAGTGTCGCAGGTCGCCAGCTCGCTGCGCCACTCTGTGGCCGTTCACGCCGCATCGCCATTGCTCAAGCTCGCCTTCAAGGGAGCGGTACGTGCGGGCGAGCGTGCGCGAGCTACTGTCTGGGGAAGGCTGCAGGCGGCGAGCCTCGGATCGGCTGCGGTCGATGCCGCGGCAGTCGCCGCTCACGGACTTGCCGGACGCAACGTGGTAATCATCGGCGCTGGCGAGATCGCTGAACTCGCACTACGAGCGCTATCAGCTTACGCACCAGCCCGCATCACGATCGCGAACCGATCGATCGAAACTGCGCTGGAGCTTGGCACGCACCACGGCGCCGACGCATGCCCACTCGATCAACTACCGTCGCTGTTGCGCGACGCAGATGTGGTAATTGCGGCGACGCGCGCGACACATACCTTGATTGGCCGCGACGCTGTCGCGGCGACGCTCAAGCAGCGGGCAGCACGACCGCTCACGTTCATCGACGTCTCACTGCCTCGCAATATCGACGTCGACGTACGGCACGTTGCAGGTGCGCAACTCATTGGCATCGATGATCTCGGTCCCTATGTGTGCGCAGCGCACACGGAACGACGTCGTGTGGCACCGACAGTCGAGCGCATCATCGATGAAGAAGTTCTTCTGTTGCAGGCTCGCCTCGCACGCAGAACTCCCGCGGCGGCGACCCGACACACCAACGCGACAACGGCGATGGCAGTATGAGCCGACGCCGATTCAGAATCGGGACACGACAGTCCACCCTGGCCCTCCGACAGACACAGCTGGTTTGCGATCTGCTAGGGTCTGCGCGTCCCGACCTCGAAGTGGCAATCGTCAAATACGAATCGTCAGGCGACAGAATGCTGGAGGTTCCAGCCCCGCAGCTATCACTCGATGCTTTCACGGATTCGATCGAGACGGCGCTCGCGGCGGGTGAAATCGACGCGGCGGTACACTCCTACAAGGATCTTCCGCCCGATGACACACCTGGATTGATCGTCGCTGCGGTACCATTGCGTGCTGACCCGCGAGAAGCACTGGTCTGCGCGCAGCCTCTCAAGTTGAGCGAACTCAAGGCGGGCTCAGTAGTCGGAACATCCAGCGAACGTCGCGCGGCGGCGGTGCTTGCATTACGGCCGGATCTTCATGTTCGACCGATTCGCGGAACCGTTGATGCTCGCGTCGCGATGGTGCTTGATGGCCAGTACGACGCTGCACTGCTTGCACTGGCCGGGCTTCGCCGTCTCGACCTGCTGGAGCACATCACCGAAATATTCGATCTCGCTCTAATGCCGCCTGCTGCCGGGCAGGGCGCACTTGCCGTGCAGTGCCGTGCGGATGATGCGTTCGCCCTGGCCGTGCTCGCCGACATCGACGACGTTGAACTGCACAATGCTGTTGACGCAGAAATTGCGACTTCGCGGCGCACGATTCCCGGATGATACGGACGCTCGCGGGGCGGCGGATCGTCGTAACCCGGTTTGAGCCGCATGACGGGCCTCTCGCGACCGCGCTCCGGCTGGCGGGCGCTGAACCGATCGTCGTACCCCTCATCGGAATAGACCCGCTCGCCAAAGACGCTTCTGATACGGACCAGTCTGTCCGCGACTTCGACTGGATCGCCTTTACGAGCGCGAACGGTGTCCGAATATTCTGGGCGCGCCTGAGCGACGAGGAACAGAGCGCGTTTCGTGTTCACCGTGGGATTGCGGCCGTTGGTCCCGCAACCGCGCGCGCCGTCGCCAATCTTGGTGCGACGTCGGCACTTGTCGCTCCCGAGTTTGTCGCCGAGTCGCTTGCGGACGCGCTCGGCGACGTGCAGGGCAAGTCGATTCTGTGGCCTCGCGCGGCGGGCGCACGATCTGTACTGGCTGCGAAACTACGCGCGCGTGGCGCGACGGTCATCGATCAGATCCTCTACGACACTGTGGCGCTAACGATTCCCGAACACACGAGAGAATGCATCCTCGAGGCCGACGCGATCACATTCACAAGCCCGTCCGCGGTTCGGGCATTCGTTGCGTCATTCGGGACCGCGACGCAACCGCGCATCGTATGCATCGGCCCAGTTACCGCAGAGGCGGCGCGTGCTGCCGGTCTGAAGGTTGTAGCTGTCGCCGGCATATTCACGCTTGATGGGCTCGTCAATGCATTGAGTGACGTGTTTGCACGGGAGTCGACCGCTGTGGTCACATCGCTCAACTTTACACGAGCATAAGTGAGCACACCTGGGCAGTATCCTACCGTGCGATTGCGCCGAATTCGAGCGACGGCCGCTTTGCGCGCGATGGTGCGCGAGACTTCTCTATCACCCGCACATCTCATAGCGCCACTGTTCATTACCGACGGGACCCAGGCTACGCAGCCCATTCAGTCCATGCCTGGAATCAGCCGCGTCTCCGCCGACAGGGCCGTGGAAGTGGCGCAGGATCTTGCCGAGCTCGGGATTCAGTCGGTAATCCTGTTTGGAGTTCCAGATCAGGATCGTAAGGATCCCTCCGGCAAGGAGAGCTATTCTCCCAACGGCGCGGTGCAACGCGCCATACGCGCAATCAAGACAAGTGGATCACAACTTGTTGTCATAACCGACGTGTGCATGTGTGAGTATACATCCCACGGTCACTGTGGCATTCTCGACGACAATCACTTCCTCCAGAATGACGAAACGCTCGAAGCGCTTCGGCGAATCGCTGTGTCACATGCCGAAGCTGGCGCGGATATCGTCGCACCGAGCGGGATGATCGATGGTGCCGTCGGCGCGATTCGCGATGCGCTTGACACCTCCGGCCATCAAAGTGTTGGCATCCTGGCTTACGCCGTCAAGTACGCTTCAGCGTTTTACGGCCCGTTTCGCGAAGCGGCTGGCGGTGCGCCGAGCTTTGGCGATCGGCGTACACATCAGCTTGACCCGGCGAACCGCGGTATCGCAATGCGTGAAGCGCAACTCGACGTGGATGAAGGCGCTGATTTCCTCATGGTCAAACCCGCTCTCGCATATCTCGATATCGTAAGCGCAGTCCACGAGGCGCATCCCGGTGTGCCACTTGTTGCATATAACGTGAGTGGTGAATACGCGATGGTGAAGGCGGCAGCGGCAGCTGGCTGGGTAGATGAGCAAGGGATCGTTATCGAGTCGCTCACATCAATGCGGCGTGCGGGTGCGGATCTGATAATCACCTATCACGCTGCCGACGCCGCTCGTTGGCTCAAGGATTGAGGGTGGAAACTCTTCAGGCCGCGTCCCATCATGCGCCCCCGGTGCGACCCGGGCAGCATGCAACCTCGCGGAGTGCCGCAGCCGATTCGCTCATGGTGCGCGCGTGCCGACGCGAGGTCGTGCCGCACACACCCATCTGGCTCATGCGTCAGGCCGGACGGTACATGCCGGAGTATCGCGCAATACGCGCTCGCCAGTCGATGCTGGAGGCTATCAGCGATCCAGCAGTGGCCGCGGAGATCACCTTGCAACCAGTTGACGCACTCGGTGTCGACGCTGCAATCATTTTCTCCGATATCCTCCCGCCGCTCATTGGTATGGGGCTGGAGCTCGATTTCGTTTCGGGCACGGGGCCACGCATTGCCAACCCGGTGCGTGTCCCGCGCGATGTTGACATGCTGGGCACTCCACCCGCTGAGCAGACGCTGCGCGGAACGCTCGATGCCATACGCCTCGTGCGCGCTGCTCTGCCGTCCAGCACGCCGTTGATAGGATTTGCAGGTGCACCGTTCACACTCGCCTGCTACGCAATTGAAGGCGGAGGATCGCAGCGATACGAAACGGCCAAAGCGTTCATGTATGCAGAACCTGCCGCATGGAGCAGGCTCATGCGACGCCTTGTCACCGTATTGAGCGACTATCTCCTCGCACAAGCCCGCGCCGGAGCAGACGTCCTACAGGTGTTCGACTCCTGGGCTGGCGCAGTCGGGCCGCACGACTACAACAGATTCGTGCGGCCATATAACGTAAAACTGTTCAATTCGCTCTCCGGTGTCGGCGTGCCCGTCATCAACTTCAGCACTGGGACGGGCGCATACATTGATGATGTCGCTGCTTGTGGAGGCGACGTAGTCGGTATCGACTGGCGGACTCCGCTGGACGCCGTGCGCTCGCGCCTCGGCGCGACTCGTGCAATCATGGGGAATCTCGATCCCATAGCACTACTCGCGCCCTGGCGCGAATTGAAGGCTCAGGTGGACGACGTGTTGAGACGCGCGGGTTCGAACCCCGGGCACATCTTCAACCTTGGTCACGGGATCCTCCCCGCTACACCCGTGGACAACGTTCGCCGACTTGTCGAATACGTCCATGAGCAGACCGCAATTGCATCCAAGGAATAAGGCGATGACGTCCCCACCTATCGGCGTCCTTCTGATGGCGTATGGTGGACCGTCTTCGCTTGCAGAAATACCGGGCTATCTCGCCGATATCCGCGATGGCCGACCGACGACACCCTCGGTGTTGCAGGAGATCACTCGCAATTACGAAGCAATAGGCGGCAGGTCGCCTATCGCGGAACTCACGCACTTGCAGTCGCAAGGTGTCGAACGTGCACTGAATCCAGCCGATGGAGAGCCGCGATTCCGGATATACGTCGGAATGCGGCACTGGGCGCCGTGGATCGAGGATGCTGTCGGCCTCATGGCCGCAGATGGAATTACGAGAGCCGTAAGCGCCGTGCTTGCTCCCCACTACAGCGGGATGAGCATCGCCAAGTATCAGGGCAGAATAGCAGATGGCCTCGACATGTACCGTGCGTCGATCGACTTCGCGCACATCGACAGCTATCACGCTGCTCCCGGTCTGATTGATGCACTCGCGGAACGCGTGAATATCGCCATCGCGAGATGGCCTGAGGAAGAGCGCGAGTCAGTTCACGTCATCTTTAGCGCACACAGTCTTCCGGAGCGGATAATTCGCGCCGGAGATCCCTACGACGCACAGGTACACGAGACCGCAAGCCTGGTCGCAGATCGCGCTGGACTCGCGTCGGACACGTGGTCGTGGAGCTACCAGTCTGCTGGTCGCAGCCCCGAGCCATGGCTCGGCCCGACGTATCCCGAACATCTCGCGGCGCTTGCCGAGCGCGGCATCCGCAACGTTGTAAGCGTGCCGGTTGGTTTTGTGAGCGATCACGTTGAGATCCTCTTCGACATCGACATCGACGCACAGCGTATCGCTCACAGCCTTGGAATGCGCCTTGAACGGCCGCCTTCGCTTAACGATGACCCACGCTTCATAAACCAGCTGGCATCGATCATATCGGACCGGGCGCGATCAGCGGGCTGGATGTGATGGACGCGACGCAGCAGGCGGACATCCGCGCGAGCGTCGTTGTCATTGGTGGAGGTATTGCTGGTCTCGCAGCCGCGTTGCGGCTTCACGCTCTGGCGCCAGCTGCGAATATTGCGGTCATCGAGGCCAAAGGAACCCTCGGCGGCAAGATTGTCGGCGACATCGTTGACGGCTGCGTCATCGACGGTGGCGCCGATGTCTGCATCGGCAACAAGCTGCGTGCGACACACCTTTTCAACTCGCTCGACCTTGCTTCGCGCACGATCCGTGCAAATCCAAACGGACTTCCGACATACGAATTGCGTGACGGATATCTGCAACGCCTCCCGACGGCCTTCGACGGAGAGCTTCTTAGTTTCCCCGGAGGTGTGCGTGAACTCGTGGATCTCGCTTGCCTCGCCCTTGATAACGTCGAAGTGTTACGGGACACGCGCGCCGAGGTGGTAGAGAGAGATGGTCAGCGATGGAATGTTCGGCTCGCGGATGGTCGATCGCTAATGGCTGATGCAGTTGTCGTCGCAACGCCTGCGAGCGCGGCAGCCGCACTGATTCCGGGGATCACTGCTGAACTGGCGTCGACCCTGCGTGCGGTTGAATGTCCGCTTACGACTACCATCACAATGGCGTGGCGACGAATCGATGTTCCGCACTCGCTGAACGCAACAGGTTATCTCGTCGCAGACGCTGACGCGGCCGTCAGTGCGTGTACTTTTACCTCCGCGAAGAACCCGTCGCATGCACCTGATGGTATTGCACTCTTGCGCTGCTACGTCCGGCGCGATGTCGACGACCCAGTCGCGTTGATGCGACAGGAGGTCCACTCCGTCCTCGGTATTTCGGCTCCGCCGCTATTCGCGCGCGTTTACCGATGGACTTCGGGTATCCCATTGTACACTCCCACGCACGCGGCGGCGGTTCGTGCGCTTGGCACGCAGCTTCACTCGACACCAGGATTGTTCGTGGCTGGCTCCGCGTTTCACGGCGTCGGAATTCCTGACTGCATCTTCTCTGGTGAGAGAGCAGCCGAGAGCGTAGTCTCATATCTCCTTTCCAGATCAACAGAGGCAGCGGCATGACCGCAAGTCGCACGGAAGCGCCAACCACCGAGTCTGCTCGGCTTTACGAAGCTGCGAGACACTACTTCCCCGGCGGCGTCAGCTCGCCAGTCCGGGCCTTCAACGGGGTCGGCGGAACGCCGCGATTCATCGTTCGCGGGGAGGGCGCGTTTGTTGTTGACGCTGATGGGAACCGTCTCGTCGACTACGTTCTGGCTTACGGGCCACACATCCTTGGCCACGCGCCGCCATGTGTCATAGCGGCGATCACTCGCACGGTCGCTAACGGCACCAGCTTTGGTGCGCCCAGTACCCAGGAGACGGAACTCGCCGGACTGGTGCAGGAATTCATTCCGTCGATGCAGGTAATGCGTTTCGTGACGTCAGGGACGGAAGCAGTGATGAGTGCGATCCGGCTCGCGCGCGCAGCAACCAGTCGCAATCTGATTGTCAAATTCGACGGCAACTATCACGGACACTCGGACGCCGTGCTCGCACGTGCCGGCTCTGGTGTCGCCACGCTCGGCTTGCCCGACTCGCCCGGCGTGCCTGCCGGTGCTGCGGGTGATACAATCGTGGTACCGTACAACGACATCGAAGCAGTGCGCGAAGTATTCGCAGAACACGGTGGCAGGATCGCTGCTGTGATTGTCGAGCCTGTGGCAGGCAACATGGGGGTCGTGCCTCCCGCACCGGGCTTTCTTGAGGCGCTGCGCTGGCAGACTACGGCTTACGATGCAATTCTGATCTTTGATGAAGTGATGACCGGCTTTCGCGTAGATCCTGGCGGAGCGCAGACTTTATTCGGTATCAGCCCCGACCTCACAACACTCGGAAAGGTCATTGGTGGCGGCTTGCCAATTGGAGCTTACGGTGGTCGCGCCGATCTCATGCGCCAGATAGCCCCAGACGGTCCGGTGTATCAGGCGGGTACGCTTGCGGGGAATCCAGTTGTCATGGCTGCCGGAATCGCGGTATTGCGCGAACTCGCCAAGCCCGGTGTCTGGCGCAGCGCCGCCGATGCGACCTCCGCGCTGGCCGAGGGATTGGTGGACGCCGCGCAGAGCAGTGGCGTGAGTATTCAGGTACCGCACGTCGGAACGATGTTGACTCCGTTCTTCTCCGAAGTACCAGTCACCGATTACGCAACAGCGCGCGCATGCGACACCAAGCGCTATGCAACATTCTTTCACTCGATGCTGCAACGTGGCGTGTCACCACCTCCCTCCGCGTTCGAGACGTGGTTCCTATCCACAGCCCATGGCGAGGACGAAGTCGCGCTCACTCTTGAGGCAGCAGCAGAAGCGTTCAGCGACATCGGCTGAGGACGCTTCAGCGATCCAGAGTGTTCGATCGGACTGGCTGTCCGGTCTGATCTTGACACTCCGCAACACTCTGGAACGAATTGCATACAGTCTTTCGAGGCTGCTTTGGGCCTGACGATGCTATAATCATGGAGCCAATCGCCACGACCCATGTTTGTAACCGACCGGCCAGGACTTAAGGGACTTCGGATGATCCTCGTGGGAGTTACTCTCGCGATGATCGTGGGCGGAGCCGCACTTGCTCTTCGTGACGCTTTCCGGTCAGCGCGAGAGCAACGAGTGGCTGCACAACGGACACTGGATGCTTACGCGCATTTCGCGAGCTACCTGTTCTCGACTCGCGTGTATCTCATGGCGCGCGAACGAACGGTTCTTCAGGCCTTCGTAAAGCTTGGCCCCGACGATCCGTGGTCCGGTCCGCTTCCGCCAGTTACGGTGATTCCGGCAATTCCGGACACGGGCGAGGCGTGCGCACATTCAAAGTCGTTCCCCATATATCGGTTCAGACTCGATCTGCCGTCTGGCCTACTCAGTGTGGTTGGAGGAACGCCTTCAGCCGAAGCCATGCACCTGATACGCGACTCCATCCCGAAACTGGCTGTGTCACCACCGGTCGCGTTGTGGCATTTCGGATATCTCTTCCTCCAGTCGAAAGCCCCGGAAGCGATTGCATACTCTCCGGTACGAGACTCGACCGGACGGGTACTGGCGGTGTACGGATATCGTTCATGTTACGGAACGTACGACGTATGGGACTTCATGGTAGTGCATCGTGTTGCGCGCATAGTTCCGCCATTCCTGACTGAAGGGATGCCGGTGGATTCGATCATGACTCTCAGTGTGACCGACGCCCACGGCAGACCGCTGTACGTCGCACCGGCTCGTCGAGGCGCTGTTGTCGCCACCGGTACCGACACGATCGCTCAACTCAGCGACATCATCGTCAGGATTGGGCTGCGTCCCCGCGTTGCGGAACGACTTGTGGTCGGCGGGATGCCAGCGTCACGAATACCCGATTCATTTTTCGTCCTGGTTGGCAGTATCATACTGGCGCTTGCGACACTCGCCATGCTGCGACGTGAATTCAAGCTCGTCGAATCACGTGAAATGTTCCTCGCAAATGTTTCGCACGAATTGCGCACACCGCTGCAACACATCCTCCTGTTTGTTCAGATTCTTCGGCTCAAGCGAACTCGCACCGACGAGGAACGGGAAAAGGCGATCGAGGTGATAGAGACGGAGACACATCGGCTCATACGGCTTGCAGACAACGTACTGGGCGTGGTGCGAACAAACCGACCGCGCATCCTCATCACCGCCGTCCTTAGTTTGAGCACCGTCATCGATGCAATCAACAAGGGCGAGATTTACCGTTTTGTAGTCAAGCCGTGGTTGCGCGAAGAATTATTAGTGACGGTCAAAAACGCCGTTCAACGCCATGATCTGATTCGCACCAACGCCCGTTTGCGCGCCGAGACC
>Ga0208357_1002072_pt1 | contig 13785 bp, 8 predicted proteins | sample NGESurdeep092012_6_FD_184487 | JGI IMG/M metagenome (GOLD analysis project Ga0208357, IMG submission 184487) | Arctic peat soil microbial communities from Barrow, Alaska - NGEE Surface sample F52-2 deep-092012 (SPAdes) | ecosystem: Environmental > Terrestrial > Soil > Wetlands > Peat ... | reverse complement strand
GGAGAGCTGTGCGCCGGATACGACGGTGAGCGAGGTCGCCCGCCGATACGCGCTCTCTCCGCAACAATTATTTGCCTGGCGCCGCGCCGCGCGCCGCTCGACAAAGAAGGTGGACGCGTTAGGGCCATCATTCGTGCCGGCCATTGTGGTGACGCCGGAGCAGCGGACGCGCCCGGCAAGACGGAGCAAACGGATATCGGGCCGGGATGCCGGCATCATTGAACTAGAGATCGATGGCGTGAGGGTTCGGGTCGGCCGCGGCGCGGAGGCGAGGACGGTTGCCGCGGTGATCTGCGCGCTGAAAGCCTGCGCGTGATCGGTCCGACCGGTGCGGTCCGGGTGATGGTAGCGACGAAGCCGGTGGACTTCCGCAAAGGCGCCGAGGGTCTGGCGGCGCTGGTGCGGGAAGAGATGCAGGCCGATCCGTTCTCCGGCGTGGTCTATGTCTTCCGGGCCAAGCGCGCCGACCGGGTCAAGCTGATCTTCTGGGATGGTACGGGCGTATGTCTGTTTGCCAAGCGGCTCGACGATGGCGAGTTCCGTTGGCCGAGGGTACAGGATGGCGTGATGCGGCTCTCGGCGGCGGAACTCTCGGCATTGTTGGAGGGCCTTGATTGGCGCCGGGTTCACACGGCGCGGGAGATCGCGGCGCCGGCGCAGCCGAGCTGATCCGCGACAGGAGTGAATCAGCTCCGTTCCAATACTCGCGACACCTCGCGACGCATGATCTAATCGCGTCATGCCCGTCATGGCGGACGCGCTTCCCGACGATCCCGGCACGCTCAAGGCGATACTGCTTGCCGAGCGTGCGCGCACCGAACGGCTGGAACAGATCATCAAGGAACTTCAGCGCCATCGCTTCGGCCGACGCGCCGAGACACCGCCCGAGGATCAAATGCTGCTCGGGCTTGAAGACGCCGAGCAGATCGCGGCGAACGACGATGCCCGAAGCGAAGAGACCGCGCCGACCGAGAGAGCGACCCGTGCCACCAGGCGCCGCATGAATCGGGGCTCGCTCCCGGCGCATCTTCCCCAGATCGAGACATTGGTCGATATCGACGATCGCACTTGTCCCTGCTGCCGCGGCATGCTGCATCGGATCGGCGAAGATGTCAGCGAGCGGCTCGACATCATCCCGGCGCAGTTACGTGTGCTCGTGGTGCACTGTCAGCGGCGGATTAATTCTCCCCAGTTGTGACATTTGAAAATTCCCCAGTTGTCGTGATGTCCGGCGTTCCAGGGCGCGCCCTGGAACGCCGGACATCGAACCGTTTCACCGATGCTGCTCTCCTTGGCGGGAGGGAGCGGCCGGTGATCAAACTTGGGGAACTGATGATGATTTTGGATCTACACCGGCAGGGCCTTTCGGTCTCCGCCATCGCCCGACAGCTCGGCATCGATCGCAAGACCGTTCGTGCTTATATCGCCAAGGGGCTCGTGCCACCGGCCTACAAGTCGCGGCCAATCCGGCCGGGGATTGTCGACCCGTTCAAGACCTATCTGCGGGAACGCGTGACGACTTATCCCGGCCTGACGGAGGTCCGTTTGTGGCGCGAACTCCGAGACCGTGGCTATGGCGGTGGCTACAGCGCCGTCAGGGATTGCGTTCGCGACCTGCGCCCACCGCGCGCTCCCGGCTTCGAGGTTCGCTTCGAGACCCCGCCCGGCGAACAGGCTCAGGTCGATTTTGCGCATTTTGAGGTCGAGTTCACCGACGAGCCCGATGTCAAACGGATCGTCTGGCTGTTCTCGCTGGTGCTCGGCTGCTCCCGGCTGATCTGGGCGCGGTTTGTGGTCCATCAGGATCTACAGACCGTCTTGCGCTGCCACATCGCCGCGCTGGAGGCGATCGGCGGGTCGCCGCGGGAGATTCTTTACGACCGGATGAAGACCGCGGTTATTGGCGAAGATGGCGAAGGGCTCGTGATCTACAATCGGGCTCTTGTCGATCTCGCCCGGCATTACGGCTTCCAGCCGCGCGCCTGCCGACCATACCGCCCCAAGACCAAGGGCAAGGTGGAGCGGCCGTTCCGCTACATCCGCGAGGACTTCTTCCTCGGCGGCTCGTTCCGCGACCTCGATGATCTCAACCTGCAGCTCCGGCATTGGCTCGATACGGTCGCCAATCCGCGGGTGCATGCGACCACCCATAGGGTCGTCAACGAAGCCTTCGCCGAGGAGAGGCCGACCCTGACGCCTCTGCCGCTGGCGCCCTACCGGACGGTTCTGAAGCTAGAACGCCGCGTCTCCCACGAAGGCATGGTCTCGGTCGGCGGCAATCTCTACAGCGTTCCCGACACAACGCGCCGGCGCATCCTCGACGTCCATGTCATGGCCGATGCCATCCGTATCTTCGAGGACGGCTTGCTCGTCGCCAGTCACGTTCCACTCGAAGGACGGGACCAGAAGCGTCTCGACCCTGACCATCGCAAACCAATCACACCACGGCGACGACGGCTGGCGGAAAGCGAGCCCATCGTCATCCGCGCCGCCGGCCATCAGGTCGCACGGCGCTCTCTCGACTTCTACGACGCCGTCGGTCGGCGCCTCGCCGCCGGCCAGGGAGGCGCGCGATGATGGCCCATAGCCCCACCGTGATCGACAACATCAAGCGGAACCTGGTCGGCCTGAAAATGCCCCGGGCCCTGGAAATCCTCGATGTGACGGTGCGGGGGATCGAGCGCGGGGAGATGACCGCTCTCGAAGCCATCGACATCCTGCTGACCGAGGAACTCACTTTGCGCGAGAACCGCCGCGTCAAAATGGCTCTTCTCATGGCACGGCTGTCGGCAATCAAGACCTTGGCCGGCTTCGACTTCTCCTTCCAGCCCTCGCTCGACAAGAACCGGATCATGGCGCTCGCCGAGCTGCAGTTCATCGGCCGCTCGGAAGTCGTTCATCTTATCGGGCCGCCAGGCACCGGCAAGAGCCATCTCAGCCTCGCGCTCGGCGTCGAGGCCGTCAAAGCCGGCCGCAGCGTTTACTTCGGCTCGCTCGCCGATATCATCGCCATGCTCGCCAAGGCCGAACGCGAAGGCAGCTTGCGCGACAGAATCCGCTTCCTCTGCCGCTTCGCCCTGCTCATCGTCGACGAGATCGGCTATCTGCCCGTGATCCCGGGCGGCGGCAATCTGTTCTTCCAGCTCGTCAATGCCCGATACGAAAAGGGCGCCATGATCCTCACCTCCAATCGCGGCTTCGCCGAATGGGGCGAGATCTTCGGCGATCCCGTCGTCGCCACGGCGCTGCTCGATCGCTTGCTCCACCACGCCGTCGTCATCCAGATCGAAGGCTCCAGCTACCGCCTGCGTCAGCATGCCGATCTCTTGCCCGAGCACATTCGCTCCAAGGCTTCCCTCCAACCCGTGCCCGTACCGCCAACCCTCAAACGTCGCGGACGGCCGCCTAAAAATGGAGACGCCGATCACCTCACCGGCTGATCGCCATACCCGCCAACCTGGGGAATTTTACTTCGCCATATCTGGGGAGATTCCGCGCGCCATTGACAGTGCACCGGCCAAAATATGGCTGCCGGACCTGTGGGGGTGTGATGGTGCAGGCTCCCCGCGCCGGCGCGGCTAATTGAGGGCGGCTTACCAACCGACGCAACTGTAGCGCAGGTCTTGGTCTCCAAATACGCCGATCACTTGCCGTTGTATCGGCAAGCCCAGATCTATGGCCGCCAGGGCATCGCCCTCGATCGCTCGACCTTGGCCGATTGGGTTGGCCGCGCCGCCTGGCTCCCGCGGCCGGTTCACGAGCGGTTGCTCGCGACACTCAAGACTTCGACCAAACTGTTCGCCGACGAGACCACGGCGCCGGTGCTCGATCCCGGCCGCGGTCGAACCAAGAGCAGCCAGCTTTGGGCCTATGCGCGCGACGATCGGCCTTGGGGCGGTCCCGAACCGCCCGGTGTCGCCTACGTCTATGCGCCTGACCGTAAGGCCGAGCGGCCAATCGCTCATCTCGCCGGCTTCAAGGGCGTGCTGCAGGTGGATGGCTATGCCGGTTACCGCGTGCTCGCCGAGCGCGGTGACGTGACGCTCGCTTTCTGCTGGGCGCATGTGCGTCGCCGCTTCTACGAACTCGCCGCCGCCGGTCCGGCGCCCATCGCCACCGAGGCGCTGACGCTTATTGCAAAGCTCTGCGCCGTCGAGAACGGCATCCGCGGCAAGAGCGCTGATGAGCGCCGTGCGGTCCGCCAGGAGAATAGCAAACCGGTTCTCGACGATCTCGAACCTTGGCTTCGGACCAAACTCGGCCTCATCAGCCAGAAGACAAAACTCGCCGAAGCCATCCGCTACACGCTCACGCGCTGGGAGGGCCTCACCCACTTTATCGATGACGGTCGCATCGAGATCGACTCCAACACCGTCGAGCGAGCAATCCGACCAATCGCGCTGAACCGGAAGAACGCGCTCTTCGCCGGCTCCGATGGCGGCGGCGAACACTGGGCCATCATCGCCTCGCTGATCGAATTCCAAACAGCCTCTTAACCAGTAGCTAAAAAATTCTGCCTTCTATAAACTTGGTAAAATTGGTTCGACATTGATCCAGGGAGTATCAATAACATGTGCCCGACAGATGGAGTATTGTCGGAAATAGCGCTCGACTCGGACAACTACAAATTATGTATTGATACTGGGTTGTTTCAGCTTGACTGGTACGTTCGAAGATACTCAGAAGTACTAGAGGAGAAAGACCCTCTTGCGCATTACCTCACGCGTGGAGGGTTCGAGGGCCTTGATCCTCACCCGTTGTTCGATAGCGATTGGTATTTGGCACGATACCCCGATGTTGTCGAAGCCGGCGATAATCCGCTGTTGCATTTTTTGATTTTTGGAGCGCGAGAAGGGCGAAATCCCCATCCCCTATTCGACAGTGGTTGGTATTTGGCGCAACTTCCCAATGCTTTTGCGGCTAAGGACAATCCGCTTGCGCATTATCTGAAACAAGGCGGACAAGCGGGCCGGGATCCGCATCCCCTGTTCAACAGCAATTGGTATCTCGCACAAAACCCCGACGTTGCACTCGCGGGGAATGACCCGCTGATCCATTATCTTGAATATGGCGCGAAAGAAGGGCGCGATCCGCATCCGCTATTCGACAGCGATTGGTACCTTACCCAAAACCGTGACGTCGCGGAAGCAGGGGATAATCCGCTGCTCCACTATCTCGCCCATGGGGCTCGAGAGGGGCGTTTCCCACATCCAGATTTCGACACGGGATTCTACCTATGGAACTACCCGGATGTCGTGGAATCAGGGCTTAATCCGCTGCTCCATTTTGTCATCGAAGGGAAGAGGAAAGGCTACACCGCTGCTCCGATAATGACTGCCCGACCGGTCGGCGAAATGGCGCGGCTGCTCCATGAACCGCAGCGTGCGCCCAGTGGTCCAGAATGGATTGTAAGCTTCCTTCATCGTCTCAGGGAGCGGCTGAAGGCCATCGAGACGATGAATATCACGGCGCCGTTAGCTCCTGGTCGGCCTACCTTTTCGCTGACGACAACCGTCTACGATACCAACCCAATTTTCGTGAATGAGCTTGCGCGAACGGTTCTCACCCAGGCCTTCGAGGACTTTGAATGGCTGATACTCGATAACGGATCTACGTCACCCGCGACGATTAGTACTTTGCGTGACGTTGCGGAGTCCGATCAACGGTTTAAGCTCTTCCGGGTCGAGGACAATCTACATATCATCGGCGGCAACCGCTATTTGCTAGGCTTAGCAAACGGGCACTACATTGTTCCGATCGACTCCGACGATCTCCTTTATCCGGATTCCCTCGCTTTATTCGCCAACGTTTTGCGGCACTCGTCCAAAGACGCGCTGCCATGTCTAATTTACAGTGACGAACAGAAGGTTACGAGTGACGGGGAACCTTTCGAGCTGATCTGGCGATGGGATTTTAATATTGCGCATGCGATGTCGACAGCGCCCGCAGCGCATTTGATGGCTTTTTCGACAGACATTGCGAGGGAGTCAGGCGTCTATACAGGCGAATATGCCCGCGGGTCACACGATTGGGACACCGCCCTCAGAATTGCGGAAAAGGGTGGCCGCACAGCTCACGTAGCGGACGTGCTTTATGGCTGGCGCATGCACGAGCTTTCTACCGCCAATGCCTCAGCCGCCAAGGACTATATCGGCAATTCACAAATCGATGTCTTGAATGCTTCTCTCAAACGTAGGTCTTTAGATCATCTTTTTCGATTCGAATTGCTGTTCGATAGCCCGGGCTGGTACCGACCCGTTCGTAAACATGTTAATTCGCCGCGTGTCGAGATCGATTTCGTTCTCGGTCCACCCGTTCAAGAGATTTCCAATCTTCGAAATAATTTAGGCGTGGTGGGAGAAATGCCCGCTTTACGCCGGATCTTCTACCCATTCTTTCGGCAACGACAAGTTGACGAATTGAGGTCGCAACACACGCGTTTAAATGCTGAATGGATCCCATATCACTCGGAAGCGGGCCTGATTTCCAACATCAACGAGATCGACGGCGATCTCTTCGCCAAATTCATCGTAGCCTCGAACCTACGGATTAAAAGTCCGTCGGCGATCTGGGATGCTATCGGCGTACTCGAGCTCGACTGTCGAGCGGGGGTAGTAAGCGGTCCCGTCGTCGGTTCCAACGGGATCATGCTCAATGCTGGGATGCTGGAAGGTGTTGGCGGATTCGTCGGATCCCCCTTCTTCGGTTGGGCCAAGAGCGAGATTCCCGGTACGTTTTGGCAAATTAATCACGGGGTTTCAGTAGCGCCGACTTTCTTTTTGGCTATTCGCGGGTCGGTCTTCGGTGAAATTGGTGGCATCACCGGAATTGATGTTGACGACGCCATCCACGGTTTGGACTTTTGCCGGCGCTGTGCGCAGGCGGACTACGCGATCGTTTACACCTCGGGAATGGAATGCGAAAGAGACATTATATTGGTGCGATCTGTGGGGGAAGGATCGACGTTTCGGGCTCAAAGTCGCGTGAGTGGATTACTTGAAGCGGCGAACGTAGTCGGCTTGTCGCGGCATTTGTCGCTGCACCCGGATCGCTTTGGGCTGCTTAAGAGAGCGCAAGATGAGGCGGTGCTGGCGAACATGGATTGTACGCCGCTGAATCCTGCGTTGCCGCTCAACATCAATGTCAATCCCAGTCTCGAATGCGCACCGACACTAAACTTGCTGTTACCGGGCGTTCGAATGTCCTCAATGTCTGGTGGCCCCAACACCGCCCTCAACTTGGTCTATCGGCTGGCGATGACTGGCTTTCCGATTCGGATCATATCGACCGACGTCCAGGTGGATCCAGATTCCAAGCCGATTATGCAACATATAATGGCATTGGCAGGTACAGACGAATTCCTGCCTCATGTCGAAATCGTAGACGCGTCCGACCGATCGAGGCCTTTTTCCGTAGGAGCCAAAGACGTATTCGTCGCCACTGCGTGGTGGACCGCCCAGATGGCGAAGCATGCGGCCAAACTCCTCGGCAATCGACCCTTTGTTTATTTGATTCAAGATTTCGAACCACTTCTGCATCCTGCCTCAACCCAATATGCATTGGCGCTGGAGACTTACACGCTAGACCATATCCCGGTAATCAATACAAGTCTGCTTTGGGATTATTTGTGCAGTTTCAGGATTGGCAGGCATGGCGACCCAGACTTCGCCGCCAAGGCCATCGTCTTCGATCCCGCTTTTTCGACGGACAGTTTCTACTTCGACGAGAGAAGGAAGCAGTCCAAACGACGTCGGCTTCTCTTCTACGCACGTCCAACAACTGGTTTGCGTAATCTATTTGATATTGGCGTCCTGGCTCTTCGGTCGGCAATCGCAAATGGAGTTCTCAGCCCATTGAATTGGACGTTCCTAGGTATAGGCGAACAATTCGAAAATGTAGATCTTGGTCACGGAGCCGTTCTCGAATGCGCGCCTTGGCTTTCCTTCGACGATTATGCTGAACTGATGAGGACGTCGGATGTTCTGCTCTCCTTGATGTTGTCGCCTCATCCGAGCTATCCGCCGCTGGAAATGGCGGCATGTGGCGGCCTCGTCGTCACGAATTCATTTGCCAATAAGACCCCCGAACGTATGGCTGCCATCTCTCGTAATATTATTGCCGTCGAGCCGACGATTGAGGCAATCGGCGAAGCTCTTGAGCATGCGGTTGCTCGCCTCGATGATGTTGACACGCGGAGGGCCAATTCGCAGTCGAAATTGCCCACGACTTGGGATGAGAGCTTCGCAGATGCGCTGCCCCGTCTAACCGAAATACTTATTGATCTCGGCTTACGTCAGGAGTCTCCCCAGCAGCGTTGGGCGCGGATCAAGATGCCAGTTGACGATCTACCATCTGATGCGTATGGCCGATATCTCAGAGATGCACAGAAGGCTCAGAATGTATTGTATGCGGCGCGTCAAGAACCAGGACTCATAAGTTTTGTCACGACGGTCTGGAACACGGCGCCGGAATTTTTGGAAGTCCTTGCTCGAAGCGTCCGCGAACAGACCGGTGGGACGAATTTCGAGTGGTTCGTTCTCGACAATGGATCGAGGCGCGCCGGAACTCTGACATTCCTCAAGAGGCTCGAAGGGGAAAGCTTCGTTCGGCTCGAGCGTGTCGAGGAGAATCTCGGGATCGTCGGCGGCATGCGTTACTGCCTTGAGCGCGCGATAGGCCGTTATATTATCCCGCTCGATTCCGACGATTATATCTTTCGCGATACCGTGCGTATTGCTACTTGGCATATCCGGAAGAGTGGATACCCACCATTACTTTACTCCGATGAAACGTTGCTTTCGGGAGTGATGCTGCGCTTACCATATATGAAACCGGATTGGGATCCCGTACTCTTCGTCAACTCGTGCTATATTGCACATTTGGGGATCATCGATCGAGAGTTGGCGCTGAAATACGATGCCTATACTGACCGAGGTGCCGACGGGAGCCATGATTGGGATACATTTACGCGTTTCTTCATCAGGGGACATACCCCAATCCATATACCGGAGGTACTTTATGCATGGCGTATTCATGACGAGTCCACGACCGGTAATATTAATTCCAAGCCGTATGTCTATAGTTCGCAGAAAACGGTCCTCTCGCGTTTCTTGGAGGCGCAACCGGCGGCTGATCATTTCGAGCTGCAGAAGAGTCCCCTCTTCGGTCTGACGCCCGACTGGTGGCTACGGCGAATTCGGATTGAGCCAAGGCCGCTCCTGACCGTGCTGGTGAGATCTCGATCCGACGGAGGGAGCACGCCTAACCTCTGTCTTTCCCGCGATGTCGATCACCGCCTCATCGAAGTCGATCTTCGGGCCGACTTGGCCGCGCTGGAAGTTCATGTACGAAGCTGCATTACGGAGGACCGACTTATCCATATCCTCGCCAGCGAGACTCAGCCCGATGACGACGAATGGTACTGGGAAGCGATGGGGCTATTCGAGCTTTTTCCGGATAGCGTAATGGTGGGGGGGCGAATCCATTCACATCGCACGATCTTGAGTGCAGGCTTCTTCTTTGGATTCGGTTCGGGCTGTGATTGCCCGGACTATGGGCGATCCTTGTCCGATCCCGGTTATTTCGCACAGCTTTGGAAACCGCATTCGGTAAGCGCTGTTTCCATGCAGCACGCTGTCATGAAACCAGAATTTTTGCTGGACGTAATTCAATCTATTGAGTTGTGGAACGCCTCGATTACCTATCTCGATGCTTGGTGCGGCGCGGTGGCACGACGGCGCGGACGGCGGGTCGTCTATTCTCCCTTCGTCTCCGCCGAGACATTCATCGACTGGCGCGAACTGGTATCGAAGGAAGAAATGGGGCGTTTCGTGTCGGCTTGCGCCGACGTTATGCCAGAACAACGTCTCCTTTCACCAAATGTTGGCCTGACAAAGGCGACCGCCTATACCCCATTATGTCGGGAAGATTTCAATCCTGGTAAACTGGGCGTCCTTATGCCGCAATACACTGCTTGGTTCGAGCACTGTGTGAGGCTTCGTGCTTCCACATATCCGCTTATTGCTAGCGGCCCGCATATCGCAATTTTGACGACGCTCTATAGCCGAACCGACGCCGAGTTATTTAAGCGTACCGCTCAATCCGTCCTTGGGCAGACCTATTCGAATTTCCAGTGGTGTCTCCTGGCTCACGGTCCTATCGTCCCGGAATTGGATACCGTTTTGCGAGAGCTGTCACGCAATTCAAAGGTCAGGTTGCTGCGCCTACCGAAGAATCTAGGGATTGTAGGAGGCATGCGTTATGTGCTCGATGAATCCCAAGGTGATTACGTCCTGCCGCTCGATGGCGACGACCTCCTCACTGCCGATTGTCTTCAGATACTCGCTGCTACCATTGCTGGCTTAGAAAATCGGCCCGTCTATATTTACAGTGACGAAGATATCATCGTTGATGAACAGCTTAAGGCTCCTGTTTTCCGGCCTTGTTGGGACCCCGTCCTCGATCTCGAAAATTCATGGATTTGGCACTCAACGGTGTTTCGACGCGATATCGCTCTTGAGATTGGTGTCTACACCGATTCAGGCTGCGAATATTGCCACGATTGGGACACGCTTTATCGTTTCACAAATGCAGGTTACGAACCATTTCATGTGCCAGAAATCACCTATCATTGGCGGCATCATGCGGGTAGCACGTCCAATTCTGGCAAGCAGAATACGGGTTCGTCCGATTCGGTGCAGCACCTACTTGCAAGAAAAGTTGCGGACCGTGGTATGTCCGCGATCTGCGATGTTGTGCCCTTCCCGATCTTTCGTGGGGCTGAGGAGTGGTGTATCCGCCGAAAGCCGATGGACTTGCGTGCGATCCGACGTGTGGTTATCTGCTCAGAGGACGAATATCCTCACAAGACGGCGCGCTTAGGTTACGGGGATACTTGTGTGGTGATCTCGCGTTCGGACAGTGATGGCCTCGCGGCCCTTACGACTGCCGTTGCCGACCTTGACGATTCTGAGATCCTGATGTTTATTTCCCAGCATGTAGACCTCTCTGGATCAGATTGGTTGCCGGAAGTGAACAAGCTCTTCGAGTTCCACGATGAAGTCGCGATCGTATCTGGTCGCGTGCTGGCTGGAGAACAAATCGTTAGGGCCGGTCTTATGCTCGATGGCGAAGGAAACCTCGTGGCCTGTTACGATGGAAGAACTGTGTACGATCCGAACCAAATGGCGTTGGCGTGGAAGCCACAATGCATCGCGGTCCCCGTGCTCGATCTTTGCTTTGTTCGCGCCAGTATTATCAAAGAGGTTTTGCATCGGCGCCCCACAAGTTGTACATTCGAGGAGCTATCAATTTGGATGGGCGTGTTCGCGCAATTGCATGGTCATCGAATAGCCTATTCACCCCTCGTCACGGGCGAAATCAATGGGCCACTAATTCGGCCCGTCAATCGGCGGGTTGACACCATCTGCTGGGATGAATTTCGCCGAGAAGCCGCCAAGCAAGAATTATCTTCATTACAGAAGAGGATCAGTCACGGCGCGGCGCGTTACGCGAACGTTCGCTTTGCCTGACATATTCGCTTTGCCTGACATATAAGCTCGCGCGCAATGGTAATTGGGCGCGAATTGACATCTGATGGGACGTTTTGGAGGGTGAGTTGAGGCAATTATTTCTGCACGTTGGTACTGGCAAGACGGGCACTTCCGCTATTCAAGATTGCCTTGAAAAGAATCAAGCTGCTTTATATTCTAGAGGTGTTAAGTACCCATCACATTCGGATCTCGCGGCTCCGGGAGCAGATATCGTTAGTAGTGGCAACGGGGGACCCCTTCGGCATTTCCTCGTGCCCGAATGGCGCAACGGAAAGCTCGATGAGGAGAGGTTTCTTCAAAAACTAGCCAACAATTTTAGCGGCAAAACTCATTCGGTCGTGATCTCCAACGAAACGCTCGAGTACGGAAGCGCTGAAAAATTTATTCAACTTACTAAATTCTGCGAACAAGCCGAGATCGAGCTTAAAGTCATCTACTTTGCGCGTGACATTGCGGCGCACGCCTTATCTGCATGGAGTCAGATTACTTGTCATCATGGATCTATTCTATCTTGGGAAGATTTTTTAGTTGAATATTCGGTCAGGATCAACATGTTCGAGAAATCATTAAATAAATTTTCTTCATTCCTCCCGCCGGAAGCGATTGTTGTCCAAAACTACTCATCAATTTCTTCAAAGGTCCTCGAAATATTTTTCTCAATAATTGGAGAAGATTACAATCAATATGAACCTGGGCATCAAATAAACCCTTCTTCGCGCCCAGAGATCGTTACGATGATGTTGAAGTATAATAGGTCAATTGCGGCCATGTTGGGTGGGCCCTCGGACCGGCCCGGACTGAACGGCGTTTTCTTTTCCGCCGCTCATCGGCAATTTGTTTCTGAGCCGCTCTCCAAATTTACGATGAGTCTCGATTCGGTCGAGTATGCATTTCTACAGAACAAGCTGCAGCCGTCTTTGGATCGTATTAATTCGACGTATTTGTCGGACGATCCCATAAAGATAGCGGCGGCTGAGGAGATCGGGGCTTCTCTGCGGGTACCAAAGCTCGATCAATCGAGTCAACAGACCATTTGGAGTGCCGCTGAATTTATTGTCAGCGAGAGCCACATTTCTGGGCCGAAGCCGCATCTCGCGAGCCAGCTAGATGAGATGTTGCAATGTATTCGCTTTCTCACCGACTGAGGGGCTGTTGGAAATGGCTTAAGTGGTGGGATGGCGTGTTCAGGCTTAGGACGATGTGGACCCGAGCGACGCGGGGGCAGCGTGGCGGTCATTGCCGCATCCGTGCCCGCTGGCCGGCGGTCGAGATTCTGGTGCGCGGCGACAGCCATTACGGCCGGCCCGAGGCGATGGCATGGTGCGAGCGCAAGCGCATCGGCTACATCTTCGGCCTCGCCGGCAACAGCGTGCTGCTGCGCCAGGTCGGCGATCTCGCCGAGGATGCCGCCATCGGCCGCCTCGACGGCGGGACGGAAAAGGTCCGTCGCTACGGTGAATTCCACTACGCCGCCAAGGGTTGGATAGTCGAGCGCCGCGTCATCGCCCGCGTCGAGGCCGGACCCCAGGGTGTCGACCGCCGCTTCATCGTCACCAATCTCCAAGGCCTGCCGAAATCGCTCTACGAGAAAATCTACTGCGCGCGCGGAGGCCGAAAACCTGATCAAGGCGCACAAGCTTCATCTGGCATCCGATCGCACCTCGTGCACCAAGGCCACCGCCAACCAGTTCCGCTTGCTGATCCACACCGCCGCCTACTGGCTGATGCTGACCCTGCGCGACCAGGCGCCCCGGAAATCCTTCTGGCGCGATGCCCAGTTCGACACGATCCGCCTGTGCCTGATCAAGGTTGCCGGGCGCGTTACCGAGATGGTCACCCGCATCAAGATCGCTCTGCCATCCGGCTGCACGGTGGGCCTGATCGGACCCGACGGCGTCGGCAAGTCGACGGTGCTGAGCCTGATTGCCGGGGCGCGGCAGATCCAGTCTGGCACCGTGCATGTGCTCGGCCGCGATATGGCGAACGCCCGCGCGCGCGCCGCTCTGTACCCGCGCATCGCATACATGCCGCAGGGATTGGGCCGGAACTGTCAGCGTCCTTTCCTTTCGGCGGGAAGTACGCACTACCAGCACTACCTTGTGGAGCAGAAGCTTTGGAGCCCCGCTGTTTCCTGCGACTAAGGCTCTGTCGATAAATTTCTGAATCGCCATTTGCTTCTTTGGATTCCCATTTTTGGCGATGTTTTGTAGACAGGTGTGGTGATCGATGTCGC
>Ga0208357_1002071_pt1 | contig 13787 bp, 11 predicted proteins | sample NGESurdeep092012_6_FD_184487 | JGI IMG/M metagenome (GOLD analysis project Ga0208357, IMG submission 184487) | Arctic peat soil microbial communities from Barrow, Alaska - NGEE Surface sample F52-2 deep-092012 (SPAdes) | ecosystem: Environmental > Terrestrial > Soil > Wetlands > Peat ... | reverse complement strand
GACGTTGGCCACGGAAATCTGGATGAATCCCCAGTGCAGATAGTGGCCCGGCCCGTTCAGATTGACCAGGGCTCTGATCACCAGGACGATCATCATCGACGCAGCTTCATTTCAACTCGCCTCCGCTCAGAGTTTGGCAGATTTCCCCCGCGGTGACTACGGACCAAAGTCCTTTGCTCTGGGGAGGCGCCGGCCTCCGGATCGTCTGGGAGCGACCCGTCCATGTCCATCTCCGACTCGTGACCAGGACATGCCCACGCGACAGTTACATCGCCGCCCGTGGCTCAGACAGACGACCGTCCGCCGTCTTTCACGCACCGCCGGGTATACCCGGCGTGCCGTAAGCGATCAAGGACCCCGATCGGGATAGGTCGCGCCAACCATTTCCACCGGACTGCGGAGGGAGATATTCGATCTCTGCGCCGCCCAACAAACTTCAGATCGGAGGTAACCCCATCGGATTGGGAAAGGGGTAGAGGCCCGACTCCTGGAGCTCCCGAGCACACCGGACGAGAGCGCCGTACAGCGCGCTGATGTCATCATCGGCGAGCGAGACGTAGGCATCCTCAGCCAGGACATCGGTGGTCACTTCGATCGACTCACGCAAAGCCAGACCGTCGTCGGACGCCGCCCCGTCCGGACGGAGCAGGCCCCGACGCGACAGGTCGGCTGCCGCGTCCTCCCACTGTGCCCTGCTCCATCCCCGGTTGTCCCGCAGGACCTCGATCGGGATCCCATCGGCGGCGGCGGCCAGCACATGCGCCTCGCAGCCACCCAGGCCGTGCGCCACCAGCGCAGCCACATGCCCGTCACCACGGTGCTCACGCAGCGTGGTGCAGGCCTGCCAGACCTCCGCCAGCCCCAGGTGATGCTCGTCCAGCCCTCGGCGCAGGAGCTCGGGCTCGATCGAAGCCCACAGGGCCCGGTTCACGCCCGTCAGTGTCCGGCCCTCACCCGAACAGCATGAAGAGGCCATCCGCAGTCGGGGCAAGGCCCCTACCGCCTCGCCCAGAGCGTCGGGCGAACACAGCTCGCCCAGCGCGCCGGATCCGGCGACGGCCCGCACCACCGTCAACGCCGCCGGGTCGACTACCTTCCAGCAACCGGGCACCGCGTCGGCCACCATGCCCGGCTCGAAGTTGAAGAAGGCCGCGGACACCGGGCCGGCACTCACCCGGCCCAGCGGCGCGGCCCGAGCGGCGAAGTAGCCGGTCCAGAACCCAACGAGGCCGCGGTCACGCAGGGCGTGAAGGCAGGGCGGGGCAAAGTAGGTGACAGCGTGCAGCGATTCGAGGGCCACCCACAGGTCGCGGGCGGTGCGGCGCTGGGTCAGCGAGTGACCTGACGCACGCCGGTGGGTGACGGAGCGCCGTTCGAAGCGGCGACGGCGCCGCCGACCAGCGGTTCCACGTCAATCCGCTCGGGCACCGGCTCGGGGTCCATCTCGGTGCGCTCGTCGTCGGGGCGGGGGTCGGACTCCACGGTGGAGTATTCGCCGTCAGCCGATCGACGCACGACCACGGCCCGCTTGCGCTTGCCGATCCCGTGGACCCCCTGCATCTCCAAGCAGATCTGGTAGGCCAGGGCCGCCACGATGACGGGGACGACGATGGTGGCGATCCGGAAGAACCACAGCACCTCGTTGAGCGAGATGTGGAAGAAGTTGGCCAGCACGTCCGTCGAGCTGGCGGCGAACAAGGTGAAGAGAAGGGCCAGCATCGCCGCACCGGCGGCCGTGCGCTTGGGGCGATCACGCGGCCGGTCCAGCAGGTTGTGCAGCATGACATCACCCGTCATTCGGCGTTCCATCGCCGGCCAGATGCCGGCGATGGTGAAGATCAGACCGGGGAACACCACGGCCGGCAGTAAGACCTCGAACGGGATTGTGTAGCCCCAGCCCGTCCACTCCCACGACGGCATGATGCGGAGCGCGCCGTCGAGCCAACCCATGTACCAGTCGGGCTGCACGGCATAGGAGATCTTGGACGCGTCATAGGACCCGAATTGCCAGATCGGGTTGATCTGGGCGAACGCCCCGAGCAGGGCGCAGGCCGCCGTCACCATGAAGAGGAAGCCGGTGGTCTTGGCCATGAAGGTCGGGAACATGGGTGAGCCCACCACGTTGGTCTCGGTGCGACCCTCGCCGGCGAACTGCGTGTGCTTCTGCGCCACTAGGAGGGTCAGGTGGGCGCCGATCAGGCCCAACAGGACGAGCGGGATGATGAGGACGTGGATGAGGTAGAAGCGCGGGATGATGATGCCGGTCCCCGGGAACTGCCCACCCCACAGGAACGTCACCAGGTAGGTCCCGACCAGGGGGATCGACTCGGCGATGGAGTAGCCGATGCGGAGGCCCGTCCCCGAGATCAGGTCGTCGGGCAACGAGTAGCCGATGAAGCCCTCGAAGATGGCGAGGGTCAGCATGGTGACGCCGATGATCCAGTTGAGCTCCCGGGGCTTGCGGAAGGCGCCGGTGAAGAAGATGCGGGCCATGTGCACGATGATCGAGCCGGTGAAGATGTCGGCGGACCAGTGGTGCATCTGGCGGACCAGCAAGCCACCCCGCACCCCGAAGGAGATGTTGACGGTGGAGCTGAACGCCTCCGACACCCGCTGGCCGTTGAGCGGGTGGTAACAGTTGGTGGCGGTGGCGGCGCAGTGGTAGAGGACCTGACTGGCCGACGGGACGAAGTACAGGGACAGGAACACCCCGGTGGCCAGCAGGACCACGAAGGAGTACAGCGAGATCTCACCCAGCATGAACGACCAGTGGTCGGGGAAGATCTTGTCCAAGAAGACCCGGCCGCCCTTGGCGATGCCGAGCCGGTCATCGAGGTCGTTGACGATGCTGCCGGCCCGGCCGTAGGGACCGAGGGCGGCCTTGGCCTGGCGCTTGGTCCGCGGGGTGGTGGTGGGCGCGCTCACGTCGTGTTCGACCTCGTCCAGTAACCCGGGCCCACCGGTTGGTCATAGCCCGCCTGAGCCGCCAGGTAGCCGTTGGCATCGAACGTCAGCGGCAGCTGGGGCAGGGGGCGGGGGGCGGGGCCGAACTGGGGGACGGCCCCGTTGCGCACGTTGAACATGGATTGGTGGCACGGGCACACCAGGAGCTCCAACTGCTGCTCGTAGAGTCCGACGGGGCAACCCAGGTGGGTGCACGCCTTCGAGTACGCCACGTACCCGGCCGGGGCCCAGGACTCCCGCCCCGGCATGGTGGTGAAATCGGTGCGCTGGACCCGGATGAGCACGGTCTGGTCGGTGGCCTGACCCTCGTCGGTGTGGACCCTCCCTCTCGGATAGACGGTCATGATGCCACCCACCACCAGGGTCTCCAGGTGCACCGGCCGGCCGTTGGAGTCGACCAACGTCGTCCCCTTGCGCCAGTTGGTCACCGCCAGCGTGTCACCCGGCACCGGGCCCAGGGAACGAATGAGCGGGAACATGGCGACGATGCCGAAGATGCCGGCGCCCAGGGCGAAGAGGCCGCCCAGCAACTTGCGGCGCTTGACCACCACCGCGGTCCGCTCGACCAGCGCCGCCGACATCAAGTCGCGTTCCTCGGTGCTGGAGGCCAGCACATGGCGTTCCTCGACGAAGGGGCCCTGGGGCATGAGGTACTTGCCCCAGGCCGTCAGCCCGAAGCCGAGAAGGAAGAGGCCGGCCCCGATGGTGCCGCCGAGGATCCAGGGGTCCCAGTTCTGCCAGTAGGCGGCGCCGAAGCCGGCGATGAAGATGATGGCCAGCACGAAGATGCCGCCCACGATCGCTTCCACCCGCTCGGGATTCCTGGCCGCATCCCCCAGGTGCGGATCATCGAAGGCCGCGATCGGCATCGGCACCTTGGTGCGCGTTGGTTCGTGCTGGTCGTCGCTCACGAACGCTCCCCGATCCAGAAGCAGATGAGCGCCAGCCCGCCGACGCCGAGGAGCAGGGCCACGAAGCCCTCGGCCACCGGGCCCACGCCCCCGAGGCCGGCACCGCCCGGATTCACCGGATGCTGGATGTTCTGCGTCACGTAGGCCACCACGTCGCGGACCTGGGCGTCCGAGAGATTGCCCGAGAACCGGGGCATGTTGGCCGGCCCGATGCGGATGGCTTCGGCGATCTGCTGTGGCGTCACCCTCTTATTGTTCAGCGTCGGCGCGTTGGTGCCAAATGCCAGGGCATCCCCGGCGCCCGTAATGGTGTGGCAGGCGGCGCAGTTCAGGGAGAACAGGTCGGCCCCGTCCGAGACGTCGGCGGCGTTGAGGTGCGGAGTGGGTACGGCCGGGACGGCGGGGTCCAGCGAGTTGATGTAGGCAGCCACCTGGAGGGCCTGCGCGTTGGTGAGCACGGGCGGCTTGCGCTCGGCTTCGATTGCCTTGACATTGACCGCCGGCATGCGCCCGGTGGTGATCCAGAAGTCGACGGTGGCCGTACCCACACCCTGCAGGTTCGGTCCGATGGAGGCCTGGCCGTTCGGGCCCACCCCGTTGGCCTGGGACCCGTGGCAGCTCGAACACGTCTGGTCGAAGAGCAACTTGCCCGCCTGGGCCTGCGAGGTGGGGGGGTTGGTGTAGGTGATGGCGCCGCTGCCGTAGCTCACGATGTGACCGCCGCTGCAGTGCTTGAAGGTGGTGTTGTTGGGATTGCCCGTGTTGTAGACGTTGCTCACGCCCTTGAGGTTGACCGTGCCGCAGGTCGCGCCCTTGGCCGTCGGCTTCAGCGACGAGGCCTGCGTGTTGGTCGGTGCGGTCGTCGGTGTCGTGGCCGGCGCCGGTGTGGCCGCCGGCGTCGTGGTGGTGGTGGACGTGGTCGCCCCCTCGGCGCCGGAGCCCGGGAAGAAGAGGGCCAGCCCGCCGAGGGTGGCCACGGACAGCAGGGCCCCCGGAAGGAAAACCCGGTGGCGCCTGGTCGGTCGGGAGGGGTGGTGGGGGCCGGGCATGTCTATTTGAGGAAGAACAGGCAGCTGAAGAGGCCGATCCAGACGATGTCGACGAAGTGCCAGTAGTAGCTGACTCCCTGGACCGCCGCCAACTCCCCGGGGTCGCCGCCGACGTCACCCTTCATCCGACCGAGCAGGAAGCCCATGGCCAAGAGGCCGATGAACACGTGCAGGCCGTGCAGGCCGGTCATGATGAAGAACAGCGACCCGTAGGAGTTGGTGTACCAACGGGTGGTGAGGAAGAGCCACTCGGTCGCCTGGTTCGCCAGGAACGCCGCTCCAAGAATCAGAGTGAAGATGATCCATCGGCGAGCCGACTTGCGGCGGCGCCATTCGGCCTGATTGACGGCGTACTGCATGGTGAAGCTGCTCGAGATCAGCACCAGGGTGAAGATGCCGCCACGAATGGTGTCGAGTTGGGTGCCGGGCGGCGGCCAGATGCCACCGGGAGCATTGGCACGGATGGTGAAGAAGGCCGCAAAGAGGCCGCTGAAGAACATCAGCTCCGAGCCCAGCCAGATCATGACGCCGATGGCGAGCATGGGGGGTCGATCGTGGACGATCTTGCCCTGTGGCGCGGGGTGCTCGACCGAAACAGCCTGGGTCACAGGGCAATTTCTAGTCGACAAGACCAGGAGAGCGCCAAAAGGCAGGTGACGGCGCTGCCCCACCTGCCCCATGCCCGGGGCTTCATCGCGCCGTCGGGATCACCAGGGGGATAGGGAGCGGCTCGGCATGGACGACGGCCAGCCGTCTGGTCGGTCTGGTCAGCGCCACGTAGAGGGTTCGCAATCCCCGTGTCGTCGCCACCGGGGGACCCTCGCCCGCCCGATGCTCGCCGACCGAGGCCACCAGAGCGGGTTCGACGACCACCACGGCGTCGAACTCGAGGCCATTGGTCTCGTCGGCGGGGAGCAGCACCAGGCCGGCGACCAGGCCGGCGCCGCGCGGATCACGGGGGTCGGTCGGGTGGAGCCCGGCGTCGGCGAGGGCACGGGCCAGCTCGGGCAACAGGACGGCCGGGCCGAGCACGGCCACCCGCCCCGGCGACACGGCCGCCACTTCCTCGCGGGTGACCCGGGCGACCGTCTCGGCCAGTCCGGCGCGGCTCGCGCCCACGAGGCGCGGCGTCTCGCCCGATTGCCGGACCGGGCGCGGCGGCGCAATGCCTGGAGCGGCCACCGCCAGGACCTGGGCCGCCACTTCCACCACTTCGGCCGGGGTGCGGTAGCTCACCGTCAATTCGACCAGGTGGTTCTCGCGTCCGGGGTTCAAGTGGCTGGTGATGTCGTCCCAATCCTGTGGGGCCCACGGGCCGGTGGCCTGGGCGATGTCGCCCACCACCGTCATCGATCCCGAGAGCGACCGGCGGGCCAGCATGCGCAGCTGCAACGGAGAGAGGTCCTGTACCTCGTCGACCACGATGTGCCCGAAGGAGCGGATCTCGTCGTCCCCCGTGATGGAGGCGCCCGGCGTCGGCATGGGGTTGGCGGCCAACCCCTGGGGCCAGAAACCGACCTCCTGGGCGCTCCCCTCCTCGGCCCGAACCTGACGGGAACGGGGCGGACGTGCCGTACCCCGGCGGGGCCCGAGCAACGTGCGCGCCTCGTCGATCAGCGCGGCGTCACCCACCGTCCACGGGACCTCATCCAGGCCAACACTCCGTGGGCGGTAGAGCCGACGCACGTCATCAGCACCGAGGATCCCCTTGCCGGCCTCGGCCAACAGGGGCCGAGCCCCCAAGAGGTCGTGCAGGAGTTCATGGGGTGACAGGCGAGGCCACATCCGGTCCAGGGCTTCGGCCACCTCCGGGGCCTTGCGCAAGCGCCGGGCCAGATCGGCCTGCTCTTCGGCGCTCGGACCGCCCTCCTCCAGGGTCTGCGATCCCCGGGTCAGGCGTTGGCGGTAGTCCTCGGCCAGGGCGCGGACCACTTGCGACTCGATGAACCGGCGACGCGCGTTGTGAGTGCCCGGACGTCGACGCGCCAGGGCCACAATCTCTTGCGTCTGGCCGACCCGCAGGCGCAACACGCCGGCGCCGAACGGCACCTCGACGTCGCGTCGCAGCGGTCGCTGCCGGGTGCGCACGGCGCGGGTGAGCACATCGACCATGCGCACGTCGCCCTTGAGCTTCGCCGTGGCGGCATCGTCAACCCCGCTCACCCGGATTTCGGGCACCAGCCCGGCCACGGTGGACAGGCTGACACCGGTCTCGCCCAGCGACGGGAGCACCTGCTCGATGTAGCGCAGGAAGAGCGGGTTGGGCCCGACCACCAGGACTCCCTGTCGCTCCAACGGGAAGCGGTGGGTGTAGAGCAGGTAGGCCGCCCGGTGCAGGGCCACGGCGGTCTTCCCGGTACCCGGCCCACCTTGGACCACCAGGATCCCCGAGAGCGGGGAGCGGATGATCTCATCCTGTTCCCGCTGAATCGTGCCGATGATGTCGCCCATGTGCCCGGTGCGGGCCTGGCCGAGGGCCGAGAGCAGGGCACCGGGGCCACCCAGGACCATGCCCTCGGAGAGCAGGCGCTCGCCGGCCGAGCCGTTGGAGGATCCGGCCTCGGGCACGGGCAGGATGGGTGCCCCGGGCGCCCTCGATGGGTCGACGAAATACTCGTCCTCCAACCCGAGCACGGCCCGACCCCGCACGGCCAGGTGTCGGCGGCGGGCCAAGCCTTGCGGGTCGAGCCCGGTGGCTCGGTAGAACGGCTCGGCCACCGGCGCGCGCCAGTCCACCACCAGTGGCTCGTGGTCCGGGCCCGACACCGCCAAACGCCCGATGTGGAATGACTCACCGAGCAGCGACCCGTCTTCGTTGTCCCCTTCGGGAAAGCGGTCGATGCGACCGAAGTAGAGCGCCTGGTCGCCGATGTCCAATTGCTCCAGGCGAGCCAGGCTGGTGCGCACCACGATGTCGCGCTCGGTGCGAGATTGGAATGTGCCGCCCTTGCCCAGATCGAGGACGCCTTGGAGCATCTGGCGCGCCTCACCGCGCATGCCCTCCAAGCCGTCGTAGGCGCGATTGAGAAACTCCTGCTCAGCCTCTAGATCGGGATGGTTCGGCACGGCTCCCCTTTCTCCCCTCGCCCGTCAGGGAAACGGTTCAGCTTAGGCGACGGCCGACGACCCGGAGGCACGGCGCCCGACGCCTACGATGAGCCGGGCGGACGAGGCGAAAGGACCCACATGCTCATTTCGACGATGAACGACGTACCCGGGTACAAGGTGACGTCGGTCCTCGGCGAGGTCTTCGGCCTGACCGTGCGCTCGCGCAACGTCGGATCGAACATGGGTGCCGCCTTCAAGTCCCTCAAGGGGGGAGAGCTGAAGGGCCTGACCAAGAACCTCCAGCTGAGCCGGGAAGAAGTGACCGGTCGCATGGTGGCCGAGGCCGAGGCCCGGGGCGGCAATTGCGTGCTCGCCATGCGGTTCGACACCTCCGAGATGGGCGGGAACTGGACCGAGATCTGCGCCTACGGCACGGCGGTCGTCATCGAGCCGCTCGGGTGAACCCCGCGCCGGGCCAGGCGGAGCTCGGCCTCGTTCAGGCGTGCCTGCGTCAACCGGTGTCCCGCACGCCGGTGTGGTTCATGCGCCAGGCCGGGCGGTCGTTGCCCGAGTACCGCGCCGCCCGCGGCGAAGGCTCCATCCTCTCGGCCATCGCCGATCCTGCGCTCTCGGCCGAGCTCACCCTCCAACCGGTCCGGCGCTACGGCGTCGATGCCGCCATCTTGTTCTCCGACATCGTGGTGCCCGTCCATGCCATAGGTTTCGGGATCGACGTCGAGCCGGGCCGGGGCCCGGTGGTGGCCGAGCCGTTCCGCTCGGCCGATGATCTGCGCCGGCTACGCCCGCTGGAGCCCGAGACCGACGTGCCCTATGTCACCGACGCGGCCCGCCTGGTGGCCCGCGAGCTGGCGGGCACCGGTACCGCCCTCATCGGCTTCGCCGGTGCACCGTTCACCGTGGCCAGCTACCTCATCGAGGGCGGGCCGTCTCGCACCTTCACCAAGGTGAAGTCGCTGATGCACGGTGACCCGGCCCTGTGGGGGCGGTTGACGGCTCGTCTGGCCGCCCAGTCGGTGACCTTCCTCCGGGCCCAGGTGGAGGCCGGGGCCCAGGCGGTCCAGCTCTTCGACAGCTGGGCCGGGGCGCTCTCCCCCGACGAGTACGAGCAGTTCGTCCTCCCGACCACACGGGCCGTCTTCGACGGCATCGCCGACCTCGGGGTGCCCTCCATCCTCTTCGGCGTGGGAACCGGTGAGCTCCTCGGCCTCATGGCCACGGCGGGCTCCGACGTGGTCGGGGTCGACTGGCGGGTGCCGCTCGACGCGGCCCGCCAACGCGTCGGACCGGACCTGGCCGTGCAGGGCAATTTGGATCCGGCCCTCTGCGTGGCGCCCTGGCCGGTCGTCGAAGCGGCCACCCGGCAGGTGATGGCCCGCGGCGGCTCCGACGGGACCGGGACCGGGCACGTGTTCAACCTCGGGCATGGCGTGCTCCCCGAGGCCGATGTCGGGATCCTGGCCGCGGTCGTCGACCTCGTGCACGCCGAGAGCACCCGGGGATGAGCGATCCGAGCGCACCGGTCGGGGTTCTCGTCATGGCGCACGGAACCCCGGAGAGTCCCGCCGACATCGCGCCCTTCTACACGCGGATCCGCCGGGGCCGCCCGCCCTCGCCCGAACAACTGTCCGAACTGGAACGGCGGTACGCCGCCATCGGCGGCACCTCGCCCCTGAACCAGGTGACGGCCGCACAGGTGGCCGGCCTCACCGCGGCGCTCACGCAGCGAGCCGGCGATCGCTTCACCGTCGCCTTCGGAGCCAAGCACACCGCCCCGTTCATTGAAGACGCCGCCCTCGGATTGCGCGCCGGCCGACGCGACGTCATCGGCCTGGTGTTGACGCCGCACGGATCGACCATGGGCTCGCAGGAGTACTTCGAGCGGGCCGAGGCCGCGCTCGGGCCGCAGTGTCGTTTCCATGCCGTGCCGCCCTGGTACGCCGAGCCCGGTTTCGTGGCATTGATGGCCGCTCGAGTCAACGAGGCCCTGGCGGCACTCGCTCCGCCCTCCGAAAGCGCGCGGTACCCGGTCATCTTCACCGCCCATTCACTGCCCGAGCGGGTGCGGTCGATGGGCGACACCTACCCCGAGCAGCTGGAGACATCGGCTCGCCTGGTGGCCCAGGCCGCCGGCCTCTCCCGCTGGCTGGTGGCCTGGCAGAGCGCGGGCCGCACACCCGAACCATGGCTCGGCCCCGACGTGCGCGAGGTGGTGGGTCAATTGGGTCGTACGGGTCACACCGATGGCGTGGTGGTCTGCCCCATCGGATTCGTGGCCGACCACCTGGAAATCCTCTACGACATCGATATCGAGCTGGCCGACGTGGCGCGGCGCGCGGGCCTGCGCTTCGCCCGCACCGCATCACTCAACGACGACAGCGCCTTCATGGGTGTCCTGGCCGACGCGGTCTGCACCACCGCGGCGCGGTGTGAATGAGGGGATGCCCGTGACACGCGTCGCCGTCATCGGCGGAGGGATCAGCGGGTTGGTGGCGGCCTGGGAGTTGACGGGCGGCGACGGCGGCCCGAGGCCCGAGGCGCCCCAGATCACCCTGGTCGAATCATCAGCCCGATTGGGCGGGCCCTTGCACAGTGAGACGTTTGGGGGCGGCGTGGTCGATCTCGGCCCAGATGGATTTCTCGGTCGCCGACCCGAAGCGCTCGATCTCTGCCACGCGGTCGGACTCGGCGAATCGCTCGTGCCCATCGGCGGCCGGGGGGCCGGGGTCTGGGCGCGTGGGCGGGTACGCCCGCTTCCCGAAGGGCTGGCGCTGGGCGTCCCATCCCGGTTCTGGCCGTCGGCGCGTTCTGGCATTCTCGGACTGCGCGGCGTGGCCGGACTGGCCCGGGACGCTCTCCTGCCCCGGCCCGACCTGCGTGGGCCCATCGGCGACCGGTCGGTGGGACCACTGGTGGCCCACAAGCTGGGGCGGCGGGTGGTCGACCGGCTGGTGGATCCCCTCATCGGGGGCATTCACGCCGGCTCGGTCGACGACATGTCAACCACAGCTACCTTCCCGCCGCTGCTGGCGGCGGCCCAACGACGGGGCAGTCTCATGCGGGCTCTCCGAGCTGAGGTTCCCGCCCCAGGTGCCGATGCACCCCCACTGTTCTGGGCGCTGGACGGTGGCATGTCGTCGTTGGTGACCCGGCTCGGCGCCGCCCTCGTCGCCCGGGGGGTCGCCGTCCATCTGGCGCACCCGATCGACGCCCTGGAACGGCGGGGCACCTCCTGGGCCGTAAGACATGGAGATCAGGTCCTCGAAGCCGACGGTGTCGTGATCGCCACCCCTGCCCCCATCGCCGCCCGCCTGCTGCAGCCACACGACGACGAACTCGGTGGGCTCCTGGGCGGCATCGACTATGCCTCGGTTGCCCTGGTGACGTTACGGGTGGCGGATGACTCGGTGACCACGCCGCTGACCGGTACCGGCTTTCTGGTACCGCGACGGAGCGCCGGGCGGCGCGACGACCAGTGGGCCGTCACGGCGTGCACCTACCTCTCGCAGAAATGGCCGCATCTGGCCCGACCCGGGGAACACCTCGTACGGGCCTCGCTGGGTCGCTTCGGCGATGACCGGGCCGGCGCCTGGACCGACGCCGAGGTGATCGAGCGGGTCTGGGACGAGCTCGGTGCGCTGGTCGGATTGTCCGGTGCCCCGATGGAAGCACGGGTCACCCGCTGGCCGTTGGCCTTCCCGCAGTACCGCGTGCACCACTTGCTACGGACCACCGGTATCGAAGCGGCCGTGGCCCGACTCGGCGGCGTGGGCGTGGCCGGGTCGGCCTATCGCGGCGTGGGCATCCCCGCCTGCATTGCCAGCGGAAGGGCCGCCTCGCACGCGGTCATGCTCGCACCCCCGACGTGAGCGGCGCGACACGCCGTGGCCGGATCCTGCTGCCGTCTTTGGCCTCCGGACTCCTCCTGGCCCTTTCCCTCCCCCCGTGGGGGTGGTGGCCCCTGGGTCTCGCCGGCGCCGGGCTGCTCTACTGGCGTCTGGCCGCTCTTCCCTGGCCGGCGCGACTGTGGTCAGGGTGGTGGGCCGGTATCGGCTGCTTCGCCCTGGGGCTCATGTGGGCCCGGGCGTTCAATTGGTACGGCGCACTCGTGCTCATCCTGGTCGAAGCCCTCTTCATGGCCGCGGCGGCGGGACTCACCCCCCCACGGCGCGGTCGCGCCCCCGCCTTTGTGGCCGCCTTCACCCTGACCGAGGCCGTCCGCATGACGTGGCCCTTCGGCGGGCTGCCCCTGGGCGGCGTGTTTCTGGGTCAGGCCGACGGGCCCTTGTTGCCACTGGCCCGGTTGGGCGGGCCCTTGCTCCTCACGGCCGCGGTATGGGCGGGCGGTGTCGGCGTCGCCACGTTCGTCTGCGGCATGGATCGGGTGCGCGTCCGGGGTGCGATCATCCTGGTCGGCCTGGCCGTGCTGGTTCTGGTCGGTGCCGTGGCGCCCGATGGTGGCCCGCCCGTGCGATCCATCTCGGTCGCGCTGGTCCAGGGGGGTGGGCGTCGCGGTCTCAACCAGGAAGAAGTGCCGCCGGCGATAGTGTTCACGGCCCAACTGGCCGCCAACTTCCAAGTCGGACGTCACCGTCCTTCGCCCTCCCTGGTGCTGTGGCCCGAGGATGTCATCGCCCTGTCTGGATCCCTGGCCGGTTCGCGTCAAGCGGTGACCATGAGCCGGATCGCCCGGCATCTGCGGACCACGCTGGTGGCCGGAGTGACCGAGCCGGTGTCTCCGACGGCGTTTCGCAATGAGATCGTGGCCTGGGGGCCCACCGGCCACATCGTGGCGACGTTCGAGAAGGTGCACCGGGTCCCCTTCGGCGAGTACGTCCCCTTCCGCTCGCTCATCTCCCACCTGGCCGACCTGTCCCAAGTACCGCTGGACGCCGTGCCGGGTCACGGCACCGGGCTCATGCGCACGCCGGCCGGACCGCTGGGGACCCTCGTCTCGTTCGAGGTGTTCTACGCCAGTCGCAGCCGCACCTCGGTGCGAGCCGGCGCGGAGCTGCTCGTCGTCCCGACCAACACCTCGTCCTACGCCACGGCCCAGATCCCGACCCAGGAGGTGGCCGCCGATGCGGTGCAAGCAGTCGAGACGGGTCGCGATCTGGTTCAGGCCGCTCCGACGGGGTACAGCACCATGGTCAACCAGGTGGGAACGGTGGTGCAGCGTTCGGTGTTAGGCCAGCCGGCTGTGGTGAGCGCCACCGCGGCCCTGCGCCGGGGATTCACCGTCTACGACCATCTCGGTGACCTCCCGGTGCTGCTGTTGGCCCTGGTGGCCCTCGCCGCCGGCTGGCGTCGCCAGCGCCGTGCCGCCCGTCATTCGTAGTACCCCGAATGGATGTAGACGCAGGGAATGTTCGCCGCCACGAACATGGCGTGGTTCGACGGGTCATCTTCGAGGGCCAGGCGCAGATTGAAGCCGCGTTGCCGCAGATCCACCACCACCTGTTGCTTGAACGATGTCACCTGCGCGTAGTCACCCCGGTCACGCATCACCAGGAGATCCCATCGCAGCCCGTAACGCTGCAACCAAGCCAGCGTCTGCGGTTGCACGCGCAGCGGGCGTCCGGTCAACAGGATCACCGCCAGGGACGAGTCCAAGAGCTCCAGGAGCCGGGCCACTTCCTCAATGACGGGATCGTCGCCACAGGCCTCGAAAAAGGCCGACCAGTCGCGGTTCCCCTGCTCAATGAAGTGTTGTCGACCGGCGGCGTCGGACAGGACCCCGTCGATGTCGAAGATGACCGCGTCGCCCCATTGACGGGCCGGGCCATCGACTTCCTTC
>Ga0208357_1002070_pt1 | contig 13812 bp, 13 predicted proteins | sample NGESurdeep092012_6_FD_184487 | JGI IMG/M metagenome (GOLD analysis project Ga0208357, IMG submission 184487) | Arctic peat soil microbial communities from Barrow, Alaska - NGEE Surface sample F52-2 deep-092012 (SPAdes) | ecosystem: Environmental > Terrestrial > Soil > Wetlands > Peat ... | reverse complement strand
TAATAAAAACAGTAAAATTAATTGGCAGTTTACAAATAAGAAAGCAAGAGTGAAACTGAAAAAATTGTATCCGTCAATTCATGATTAACATAACACTAGATCAGAAAATAGTTTTCCTGTTTCCTCAGGACTATTTAAAAGAATCTTAATAAAAGTGTTGTAGTCTAAAAAACTATGTGAGCATTCCAGCTTATCCAAAAATGCCTGTGGGTCAGAAAGGCTACTGCTGGATATAAGTCTTTCGCCGTTTTGGTTTATTGAAAAATTTATCTCGTTGTCGACTTCCTTATCATCAATGAAAATTATTTTAATTTTGCCATCGCCAATGTAAAATAAATTTCGCTTTGATTTATCATCCCTTATTTCTCGGTGAAGACTGTCCAATTTAGGAAAGCAATTATTTAAGCAGTAATAAAGAGCCTCGAAAATTGAGCTTTTACCTTTCCCGTTCTCAGCAAAAACCGATGTAACTCCTTTTACATTAAATGGAATAACTAAAGGATTTGATTGGTTATTGATTCCTCTAAACCCCTGAATAGAAATTGACTTAATGTAAACTTTGTTCATAGTCATTTATCTTTTTCTAAATAAGAAAGTACTTCAGCTTTAATTTTTTGCCTGAAATCATCTTCGCTTATATCTAGCATAAGCGTATTTTTTAAGATAGTTGACCAAGGTTTGTTTTTGGTTTTTATGTATTTCAAGAAAATATCTATGTTCTGCTTTGAATTTTTATTCTTTTCAAACTCCAAATTATTTTGATTAGACATTTTTTATTGAATTTAATTGAAGGTTACCGATAAACCTGAATTTGGTTTGGCCAGACCAAAAGCCTTTTCAATAAAATAGTTGTTTCGCAAATCTTCTAATAGCTTAATTGGAGAGATGATTTTGCCTAGCAGCACTTCAGATTCCGATCGAGGAGATGAAGATTCCTTTGCACGATATACTATTAAGTCCTTTGAATCATTAATTGCTTTTCTAGCTATAGCTCTCATATAGAACCTATTAAACTCATTATGAGCATATAATTCAGCTGCATTTTTAGGTACAGTCCTTCCTTCTCTATTTTTTTCATCAAAGCAACTGTTATCTGTAAGTGAATTTGCGAAACTATCTTCATCGCCATTAAGAATTTCATTTTTTGCGATTTCAAGACACTTTTTATCACCGAGTGAATTAAAATTTTTGCTCAAATAATGATTTCCATCAGCAAGGTCTTTTTCTAATTCTTCAACCATTAGGTTTCGAATTTCATTAGTTAAATAGTGAAAATTATAAGTCATATTTATTTTTTGTAAATTTAAGCATTATAGTAGAGGAATGGAATACTTTTATGTCAAGTCCAATCCCCCGCTTTGTTTCGTGGCACACGAAACAAATTTCTCACCGCTGACCTGATGTTCATAACACAGCACATTTTATTTTATTTTATTTTATCATTTGCCTGAATCACCGGTTCTTATCTCATGAAACATTTTTTAAAATATTTTTGATTTATTCCGCGGAAACCATCTGAATAAGAAAATACAAATCAGCATTATAAGTTGTCTGCCAGACTGGGGATAGACAGGATTTACCAGGTTTGTGGGCCTCAGCAGTTTTCATGAGACAACCCTTCGCTACCTCAAAAAAAATATCACAGACAAAAATCATTCAGACTCATCGCCAACGGCCGACAAAAGCGATTTTCATTTTGACTAAAACAAAAGGCGTTTTGGCTAAACTTGTTTTTCAATTGTTGATGACCTTGCATCATTACAATAATAACAATTAAAATAATTTAGTATGAAAATGAAAACAATACGAATTCATGAATTTGGCGGACCAGAAGTTATGAAACCCGAAGAAGTGGAACGCCCGGTTCCTAAAGCAGGTGAGATACTGGTGAAAGTGTATGCCAGCGGTGTTAACCCGGCAGATTATATCGTTAGACAAGGAGGCAATGAACTTCTAAAGCCATTCCTGAAATTGCCATTGGGTTTGGGTTTGGACGCTGCGGGTGAAGTAGAAGAAGTTGGCAGTGATGTTACCGGGTTTAAAAAAGGAGATAAAATATACGGAATTCCTAATTTTTTAGATGGCACCTATGCAGAGTTCATTGCTGCAAAAGCAAATCAATTTGCATTAATGCCTCGTAACATCAGCTTTAATGAAGCAGGCGCTATTCCTTCCTGTGCTTTGATGGCCTGGAGTGGTATTGATTTGGGTAAAGTACACGCAGGGCAACGGGTGTTGGTTCATGCAGCCGCTGGTGGAATTGGTAACCTGGCTTTGCAATTTGCCAAATCAAAAGGAGCGTACGTTATCGGCACAGCCTCGGAACACAATTTTGATTTTTTAAAACAATTAGGGGCTGATGAAGTGATTGATTACAAGCATAAAGATTTCGCAGATTTATTACACAATATAGATGTTGTGTTTGACGCTTCACCGGTACGTGATGAAGATAAGAGGATGAAAATGGCAGCGGCATTGAAAGAAGGTGGTATTTTTGTAACCGTTCAGATTGCAAATCCTTTTAGTGACGAATTTCTTGAAGTACTTGCAAAAAAACATGCTCAAGGAAAAATGATAAGAAGAGATCTTGATGTTGCGCAATCACTTACCGATATTGCAAAATTGATTGAAGAAGGCACGGTAAAAGTTGTTGTTAGCAAGGTTTATCCCCTCGAAAAAGTAGCTGAAGCACATTTGGATGTTGAAACAAAACATGTGCGTGGCAAAATTGTGTTAGAAATAAGAAAAGAGAATTAACATCAGATGAAGCGTTTTAAAACCATACGCGAATTTCACCAGTTCAGGCAACTGCCTGCACCTGAACATCCCTTGATTAGTGTGCGTGAAGTTGAACTTGCTAAGCAATTGCCGGCCAAAGAATCCATGAGTTGGTGTTATGATTTTTTTTGTATCGGCTTGAAAAGAGTTTGTCTATCGCCCAATATAAAATTCAGGTATGGACAACAACCGTATGATTTTGACGAAGGCATTATTTCTTTTGTAGCGCCTAACCAGTTGTTGAGCCTTTCTATTGACACAGAAGAAGAAATAGAAGAAATAAAACATTCAGGATGGATACTGCTGATTCATCCTGATTTTTTATGGAATACACCATTGGCTAAGACAATCAAAAAGTATGATTTCTGGAACTATTCAGTACATGAGTCGTTATTTCTTTCAGCAAAAGAAGAAACAACCATCATTAATATCTTTCAAAATATACAGCAGGAATATCATGCAAATATTGACCAGTTCAGCAAGCAAATCATCATTTCACAAATAGAGAGTTTGCTAAACTATTCAGACCGTTTTTATCATCGCCAATTTATTACAAGAGAAAAAGTCAATCATTATATATTGGAAAAACTGGAAACATTACTTACCGACTATTTTAATAGTGAAGATTTGATAAACAAAGGGTTGCCGACTGTCCAATTCGTTTCTGAAAAACTAAACGTATCTCCTAACTATCTGCGTGGCTTACTCAAAGTGCTGACAGGACAAAACACGCAACAGCACATTCACGACAAGCTAATAGAAAATGCGAAAGAAAAATTATCTACGACAGAGCTTTCAATAAGCGAAATTGCTTATGAATTAGGCTTTGAGCATTTGCAATCGTTTAGTAAATTATTCAAAGCAAAAACCAATACTTCGCCACTGGAGTTTAGGGACTCGTTTAATTGACAAAAGTGAACGTTTTCTTCCCTTGTTGGTCTTCTGAAAAAAAAGGACCTTTTGTGGTATTCCCGCAAAAAAGCGGGAAAGGTGAACAAGGATAAGCGCGGCAGTTTTAGCAACAAAACGAATAGAGCGAAGCCCTATCTTTGAGCATTAAGAGATTTGTACATTTACTTATGAATCGAAAATATAAATTCATAGTTATCGTGAGAAGGAATTCATTAATTTTTTGGTAGCAATTAAATGGCGTAAGTAGATGCATCAATAAAAAGGATAGTTATAACAATGAACTTTAATTATAAATTTGGCAACGATTCCGGGAAGAAAGGAATACTGATTTTCCACGAGAGCAAAGGCCGTAAAACATGCTATCTCACTCTAATGAATCTACCACGTTAAGCAAGAATATTAATTAATGAAATCTTTATTTGCCTCAAATATTATTTTTTTATTAGCGGGAGTATTATCATGTAAAACCATGAATGCGCAACAAAAAAATACTGGAACAAGTTATTCTTCCAGGCGATTTAGTTATCATTCCATTACATTATTTACCGGAGCTGACTTATTGATACCTCATAAGGATAATGGTCTATTACAAGTTAGTTTTCCCTACACTATAAAGGCAAATAATGGAACAATGACTTCCAACAACTTTGTTTCTCCCTCAAAAAAAGTTTACAACCCAACGAAGTTACTGTTACTCCCATTCGGTTTTGAAGTAGGCGGTCTGCATCATTTTTTTAAAGCTGGCATTGCTGTCCAACTTTTCTATGAGGGTTATTCGACCAGTACTAATTCGTCAGCAGGCTATGGACATATCTGGTATTTAGATGGGATTCATCATCATGACAAAGAAATGGAGAAAAAATCTTTTGTTATAAAATCCTCAATAAACATTTCTTACAACGTTGATGGTGGGGGAAACAAAAAATCTTTACTTGGAATTATTGATAATGAAAATAATGTTATAAATCTCTTTAACTATATTGCCAACCCCACATACACAGTTAAAGCAACTCGCCCTTCCAGTGTCGGGAAATTTTCGGCAAAGAATTTAGATATCTTATACACTCAAAGAGAATTCTCATTAGTACCAATGATAACAATATCCCCGAATCCTTTCAAAGGTGGGCGCCCAATCTATAAAAGTAACTACCCAACTACAAACTATAAAAAATTTACAGCAAAACTATTATGGGAGTTATCATTAGGTTATAATATCGCTTTATATGACCAGGGAGGTATTTTGTTGAACCAGGATGACGGAAATTTGAATGATAAAACAAATAAGGTGGGAGGCCCTATACATCTTGATAATAAAGCACTTTCTACCTATTTTAATAACCAAAAAACGACTTCGACACCTTATCATTTTTCAGGATTTTATGTGTCTATTATGTTTTATATAGTACGGAGTAAAATCAAGTAATTGTGACAGCGTTCAGAAGTAAAGTGAACGTACAGTTTCCCGGTAGCTTCCTGAAATACCAATGCCTACCGACTTGCACACGAAACAAATTTTCTCACTATGGTCCTGAAGTTTCTAACCCATCACATTTTATTCTATCCTTTATCTGAATCACATTTTCTTATCGAATGAAACATTTTTAAAAATATTTTTAATTCATTCCGCACAAAACATCAAATAAGAAAATACAAATCGGGATTATTAGTTTCCTGCCCGAATGCCTGTCAGGCACGGTTTGCTTAACCCTCGCGGGTGTTCCTTTTTTGAAGTCATCTATTTAGGAGTGGCAGCCGCCATTTGGTCTCCTGAGTAAACGGCGGTGTCCATTAGTTACCTGGAAATGCGAGGAGAAGTGAACACCGGCATTGGCAAAATATCTTTTTTATATAATGATTATGCATACATGTTTTTGTCTAAAGATTTTATAGTATGCAGTAAAAATTATTTCTGCCTCAAAAAAAAGGTATAAACCAACATTCATAAACTTTTAATTTTTATTCTTAAACAGCGCTTTGTAATCTTTCAGTCATTTTTTATTTTGATAATATTTTTTAATGGAACTATTTTAATTTTGGCAGCAGACTAGGGGCCACACACACAACAATTTAGTTTCTTCTTATAATCCAATCTTACTGCAAAGATCTTTCTAAGCTATATTTTAATAAAGAAGATGTCCCGGATTTATTAACAGGGAATTGTTGGATTTGAATTAGGCACAACCCCTCTGAAAAAATACCAATTTTAAATAATTCATTTAGAACTTTTAAAATTTTATTGCGGGAATATTTTCTGCTGTATAATTTCCCTGAAATATTTTAATCATAAAAATTTTAATCTTTTAAACTATATTTTAAATGGCAAAACCCTATTCAGATAAAATTAGCCCTTCAAGAAAACAAGCTTTTGAAAATTTAAATATCGATCCTAAAAAACGTGTTATTTTATGTCTCGATGGAGGTGGAATGCGTGGGATACTCACCATCCAGTTGTTAAAAAAGTTTGAAGAAATCGCGGGTATTCCGTGCTATGAATTTTTTGATATGATTTCCGGCACCTCTACCGGCGGCATTATCTCAGGATTAATAACAACGGGTCATTCAGCAGTCGAAATAGAAACGATGTATATTAATTTGGTCACACAGGTATTTGATAAAAAGCTTCTCGGCAACAGGTTTGTAAACCCACCCGCTTTTACTAAAGAAAAATACAGGACTTTATTAAAAGGAATTATAAAGGATATTACTTTAGAAGACGCATGTGCTTTAAACGACCTGGATTTAATGATAACCGCACAGGATATTTCGGCTTCTGAAGAAACTTTTTTTTCATGTTTTAAGCAAGATGACGGAACATTTTATGGCACATATAAACAAGTACTATTGCGATCTGTAATGGAGGCTACCATGAGTGCACCAACTTATTTTTATCCGTTAGAACGCTTTTTAGATGGAGGAACAACAACTTACAATAATCCGGCTTTAGCCGCATTCATGGAAGCGGTATCTTATAGCCGTGCAGATAAAATATCTAGTTTATCTGCTTACCAGATTTCCGAAATCACGTTATTTAGTTTTGGTACCGGAATTTCCAGGCAATTTATAAAACCCACACAGACTATTAACCCGCACGGGATTGATGTAGTATTTTGGTTGAATTGGTTAATGACCCACATGGGACAGGATGCGAGCGCAATGCAGGTAAATACTTTCCGCTCACCTATGGTAGGCCAAACAATTGATTTTAGAAGGTTTCAAATTTCTCTTGATCCAACTGCAATCAATAAAATCCCTAATATAGATAGCTTGGATGAACATAAATATCAAAGTAGGTGGTTGCACGATTTAACTGAAGAAACATTGGCAAATATTGACATGGCAGATGTGACCAAATTTGATTTAATGAAGATTATTGGCCAACAGGTTGCTGAATATATAGTTCGGAGCGGTAACAATTTTAAGAAAGATTTGGTGGATAATAAATATAACGATTTACTGGTAACTACCTCCGGGGACATCACCCGCATCCAAAAACAAATGAGTACTCCCGGATGGCTGGATAGTTTTAAAGCATAGGAAAAAAGACAATTTTAATTTATCAATTATGGATTCAATCACAACAATTGACGGGGTAATTGCACAGTTGGATAAGATAATTGAATGGAGCGTGGCTAATAAAAATCGCATAGGCTATTTTGCTACCTTATACCGACGCATGACCGTCGCAGTAAAACAAGCCATAATTGCAAACGAATTCGAGGATGGGAAAAGAATGGAACAGCTTGATATCATCTTTGCCTCCCGTTATTTTGTAGCCTGGGATGCCTATATAAATAAGCAAATTTGTTCTAACGCCTGGCAATCGGCTTTTGACGCCTGTCAAAATTCAGGGTTAATTGTTTTACAACATCTTTTAATGGGGATTAATACCCATATAAATCTTGACTTGTGTATTGCCGCGGCTCAATGTTCTCCAGGCAAAAGTATTTACGCTCTTCAATCAGATTTTGAAAAAATTAATGAGATAATAGAATCACAAGCACAGCTTGTACAAAATATATTATGCAAAATCTGGCCTCCCTTAAAATTATTGACCAGTATCAGTAATAACCAGGAAAAAGCCCTTCTTAATTTCAGCATTGATACCGCCAGGAAATGCTCATGGGCTAATGCAATTGTATTGGCAAACATAGACGATTCTCAAAAGGACGATCATATTTCACAGATAGATAGTATGGTTGTAGAACTGGGTAAACAGATTATTAATCCGGGTATATGGCTGGAATTTCTTTTGAAGCTGGTAAGAATGATGGAAGATGCTGATGTTGATAAATTGATTGGTTTGCTAAAAAATTAGTTGAAGTAACCCGCTCTGGCGCAGGTCTCCTGACGGGTGCATGAGTGTTACTTAGCTTTCATTTAATAAAATCGTCAATAGAAAAACAAGTTATTTATTGCTTTACTGTATTTTTATAATCGCCGCCAGGCGTGGGCTTTAACTAAAGCCGAAGCCAATTAATTATCCCAAAACGATTCCTTTAAAACCTAAATGTTTATGCCCTGAATGTATAAATATGCGTCAATAACTTACAGATGCCTGCCGGGAACTTCCGGATATTTGGCAATTAGCTTTGGCTATGAGCAAAGTACGATTGGCGGCCTGCATCGTTTCTTTAGATAAAAGCAAAGTAGCGCCGGATATCTGTCAATATCATGCAGATATGTTGTAATAAAATGCAGATAACTGCCAATAAGGGCTGAATATGAGTATAAAAGACCCGGATAAATACACAGGATTAAAGCAAAAAGTTCCATTCTTTAAAGATGTTTTTCTGTTTGGTTTATTTATTCGCCCCGGTGTTATGGATATATGGCTTGTTCACTCAAAGTGCCTGGTAATATTAGCATAGATAAAACCTACTGAAATAAAAGCCGTGCATAGTGCGTTTTGTATAAACAACTGATTGATTGTAAAAACTATTGCCATGAAAGAAAAGAATAAAAGATACAATGTTCCGCAGGAGATACTGTATTCCGTTTGCCTGTCTGCATGGAATGTGTGTAGCGAAAACATTGAAAAATTTGCCGGGTTTAAGGGCTATTATACCAAAACATTTATTGCTGAGGCGGTAGAATCGGTAGAGAAAGCAAGGGAGCTTCCGGGAATATGCCAAAACAAGGCCGGCTGCAAAGAAGCGCGCATTCACTTAAAAGGGGCTGCGAGGCAGGTAATGGACAATTGGCAATTGCTTAAGCTTTATATCACTAAAGCGTTTGATAAAGACATGGTAAACACTATGCTGGAAGAGGCGGGCGCATCATTTTATAACAAAGCCGCTTTGTATAACTGGAGTGCGGTTCGCAGCCTGGCAGACACTGCTGATACTTTTATAAGAGATAACATGGAGGCGCTTACTGCCAACAACAATATGCCAGAAGGTTTCCAAACCAAATATGCGGCAGATGGTGACAAATGCATAGAGCTATCAAGAGAATTCGGGCGCATCAATATGGATAAAGAAATGGCCACACAACTAAAAATAGAGGCCAACAATGCCATATATGCGGGTGCCATAGAAATGCTGAAAGATGGCCAGCAAATATTTAGATATGATACCGCCATTAAAAAGCAGTTTATTTTTAATTACCTCGTTTCTGTCCACCGTGGTGAAGGCTCAGCCAGCCTCAGGGGCTATATTACTGATGAGCTTAACCTGCCCGTCGAAGGGGTAACTATCATCTCCCAAAATCAAAAATATACAGCCACTACAGATAGTAAAGGTTATTACCGCATTTCCCGTATTGCACAAGGAACTTATACATTCCATATCACAAGGCCGGGCTACCAATCTATTGAGCAGGCAATCATTTTTAGCGCAGGCACAGCGGCCAAAGGAGATTTTATAATGGAAAAGCAAATGCAAATGGTTGCATAAAAAATAGTGGCCGGCATTAAAGGCAAGGCCGCAGTATTAAGAGATAATTTTGAATTAAGAATTAAGAATTGGAAATTATGTCTCAGCTAAATCTCCGCTCATCCCTTCAGACGCAGGTACAGAATCTATTTCATAGAGATAATTAGAGAATTGTTTCGTGTGCCACGAACCAATGCGAAGGGATAGATTAGTATAATAAATTAAAACTTTCCAATTCATTCTTCACTGTTTTTCCGTCAGGAACAAGACCGTAATGTGAGTGACAGCTGGGATCGTAAAAGGTTAGAGGATAATCACATTGAATATAGCCTTATTTGTATAGCTTAACTTTTTGGCAAAGATGGCGATAAAAACCTGATGACTGTTCTAGGTTTGAGGAACGGGTTACCAAAACAGTTTTTTTAGAAAATGTAAAGGCAAGTATGGTGACATGTATAGCTTTGAAACAGAATAATGTAATGACCCCAAACAACCGCCGAACCTGCCTGCTGCAAAAAATTAACAGTGAAATTCATTTCTATCATTTATTTTTCACAAACACAATTTTAGCAAGTGTGAATTTATTGTGTTCTGCCGTTGTTTTAAACCTAAAAGAAATGGTTTGATTCAGTTGATTTATATCTACGATACCTGCTTCCTGTGTTTGAAATTTTTGGGTTGAGGAAGCATAAGTGTTTATCCAACCGGATATTTGTGTTTGTGTTTGCCACACTGAAAACTCCGCTGCATCATTTCCTTTATCATAATTTATATAAATAGTATAGTTTCCGTCCGGTATATCTTTAAAATAAAATTTTAATAACGAAGCATCGCTTATGGTATAGAACATTTTCTTTGCAGGCCCATCCCACTTTGCTTCCACACACATGCTACCATCCATAGCCGAAGGTGTTATCTGCGGATAAAACTCTAATGTATCGGGCTTATAAATTGTTGTGTTGTTGTTATCAGGAGAAATGGTTTGCGCATTGTTCCTGTCGCAATAGTAGTAGCTTACTGAAGTGTAATCAGAAGGGAATAAATTATGTTCCGGCCCATGTTCTATTGTTTGCAACAAAGATTTATTGAAAGAGATTTTATCAGTTATAAAATAACGGTAACCTCCTGTTCTTGATAAAGCCGTTGAATAATACAAACAACCGGAGAGCGGTAAACTCATCGCATCATTCCAGCGGTCGAGCAAAGCGTACCAGCCACCATTAAAAAAATCTTCTGAACCGGTGCCATGAAAACGGGTTTCGCCATCAACAACCGTTGAATCATCTCCTTCAAAAAATAAAGTCATTCCGGGTTTTAAACCTTGTGCCTGTAATACAACACCTGCTAATTGTCCTTTGCCTTTTACATCAAGCATGGTATAAGGCTTGCCAGTTGCAACCGGGTTTTCGGTGTTCCATGCAGCGTAAAATTTGCCTTCCGTCACCTGATCTCTTTTTTTATTTTGAAGATATACTTTTACTAAAAGCGTAACACCGCTTAACAAATTATCATTATTTGTTTTTCTATATATCAATTCAATTTTAGCTGATTTGTCGAATGGCATTGGAAACCATGAATAATGTTTTTTCCCATCGCTACCTGCCATTAAACCCATCATTGATGCTTTGCCAAAAGCATAACCAAAATAATCGGCAAGCGGGCAATAGATGGCAGGTTGCTTCTCATCATCCCATGTTATTTTCAAATCAATATTCTTTGCAAGGGTGTCTAATGTTGCCTGGGATATAATTTCAAAACCTGCAATGCGGCCAGGTTTGTCAGATTGAAAAGCAACCCCTGTTTCACCGGGTTTTAGTGTGATTATTTTTTGTGATTCGGTAGCACCTTTTATATTTTCTTTGATACCTTCCGGATTTTTCCAAACACTTTTTATCTTTTCAAATGCAGCTTTTTCATTTTCATTAAGCGATAAAGAAAAACTTTTTACGGTTACGTCGCTTTTATATAAACGATATCCTATTTGGTGAAACTGTGTCTTCTTTCCTCTGAAAACAATCTTACAAAATTTATTGAATGGTATCGGCAAATAAGAATAGTAGCCGCCTAACTGGTTGTTGCATAAAGGCGCAACAAAGGGATATACTTTTCCTGAAAACAAATCCATGTAACAAATAGAAAAGGCTTTGTGCAAAGTGTCATCAATATAAAAATCCAGTGTGTCTGCGGATGGTGTTGGTGTCCAGAAGCGATTGATAACACCCGGGCCTTTTTGCTCAAAGATTACCAACGAACAATCTGCATTTTTTCTTACAAAAGAATAAGTGCCACTGAAGCCATCATCGTTTCCTCCTGTGCGATCGTAAGTTGAAACTTCAGCACAATAGGTATTCTCTTCATATTTTGGTAAAGAAGAAAAATCATAAAACTGTTTAAGGAAATGAGTAAGATCAAGAGTACTCTTTTGTGAAAAACATATTGTTGGCAGCAATAGCAAAAGATATGGCAAACTCTTTCTAATGATCATCCTATTTTATAAATTGTTTTGTTGGCCAGGTCCGGTCCGGTTTTTATAAAATCATTTTTTACAAAGTGGAAGATATTAATTTTTCTTCGATGGTTCGTATAATTCGCGAACCCTTCCTAATCGGGCAAGCAACTTATAGTTGCATTTTTCACTTTGCATTTAAAGGGAAATATATATTCTTCTTTACTCCCTCATGTAAGATGGAAGATTTCTTTAGAGAATTGGGCAAACTGGACGTGAAAGGCCAACCTTCACCGAAAATGATGGCCCGGTTTTCTTCCCTTGTTTGTCTTCCAAAAAAGCATAGCACCCTTCTTGGTATTGAACAAGCATAAGTGCGGCTGGTTCCATTAAGGTCAGCCGTTGATGAAGCTATCGATTCGAGGTTAGGCGCAACACCAACTGCGATATTAATAAAGAATTGTTTCTTGCGCCACGATCCAAGTCGAAGAATGAAATAAAACCTAATGACCATTTGCTTTGGGCTTTAAATAAAACCTTTTACTCATTTTGGATTTGCTATCGTCACCGGCTGTATTAATATCATCTTTACTTTCTTTCCATCGTGCTGGCCTGGTATCCATTTAGTCCCGCTATCAATGGCATTAAATGCAATCTTAGCAAGGTCAGAATTTTTCATGGTTAGAGGCATTAGATCCGTAATATTCCCAGAAGTATCAACCACAAACCTCAGTAAAACCGTACCATAATCGGCGTCATTTAGATCATTAATATGGCTCATTATTGCTCTTGTAATATAGTGCTGCCATGCAACAGCGCCTCCCGTAAAGGTGCATGTTGTATCATCATTGATATAAATGCCGGAATAATCCTGTGGTATCTTTTCTTCCGACATCAATTCGCCGTGCAAATCGTATATGATTATATGTAGGGAATTGTTAGCCACATCATCCACTGTTACCAACCTTTGATGATTATTTTCCAGGTCATAAAAACCGGTGCGTTGCACCGCCATGCCTTCCTTGTATTCAACAGAATCATTTATTTGTCCCTTTTTACCATAGTCTATCCACAAACCTTCTTTTTTCCCGTTATGATAACTGCCTTCGGTTCCCATAATACCATCTTCATAATAAAACCGGTATCTTCCCTCTCTTAACCTCTGGGTAGAATCACTAAAATATACTACGCAGGCAAGTGGATTTTTTTTCTTTTTATAATAGCAGGTAAGTTTATACAAGCCGCTATCCATCTCCTCTTTTCCATATATCACTGCCTTCGCTTTAGAAACAGGGTGCATGTCTTCATCAAAATAAAATTTTGCCGATGACTGACTTAGGCCATTTAAAGAAAGTATTAGCAGCAAAGAGCCAATAAGTATTTTCATTTGTTTGGTTTTGGTAATATGCAAATATAAAAATGCTTTTTTGATTGGAATAAATTTCTTCCATTGTTTGTCTTTCAAACAAGGAAAGTGCCTTTGTTGGTGTTCCCGCAAAAAAGCGGGACACGTGGACAAGGATAAGCGCGGCAGTTTCATAGTTATCGTGAGAAGGAATTCATTGAGTTTTAGTTGGTAATTACAACAGCACGAGAGGATGATTGCGTCAATAAAGGGTCTACTAATTGTGGCGCCACTACCAAAAGAAAAAAAACGGGAAAATATTTTTAAGTAAATCAGGTTAAGGTGATGGTTAAAATACTCTCTGCCTTGGTTCGTGGCACACGAAACAATATTTTTAATTTTAAGTTAGCATTGTAAATTGCAGTATGCATATTGAAAGGAAATCCATTTTTGAAATT
>Ga0208357_1002069_pt1 | contig 13816 bp, 9 predicted proteins | sample NGESurdeep092012_6_FD_184487 | JGI IMG/M metagenome (GOLD analysis project Ga0208357, IMG submission 184487) | Arctic peat soil microbial communities from Barrow, Alaska - NGEE Surface sample F52-2 deep-092012 (SPAdes) | ecosystem: Environmental > Terrestrial > Soil > Wetlands > Peat ... | reverse complement strand
AAACTCATTTGTTGCTCGAATCTTTGGCGCATAATTGATGGTTTTAGCTGCCAATAATGAGCAAAAATTATACTGAAATGCAGTAGAATCAACACTTACCCACAAATGTTCATAACTAATTCTAGACCAAAACTATTGCCAGTATTGTGATTGAGAGTTTTCTTGCAGAGACTAATTAGACACAAAGGTGGTTATGCTCATGGCCGGAAGGATAGTGCCAAAAGTACTTCCCGAGATTGAAACACTAGCTGATACCAAATTTGATGAACTTGTAGTGGTGTAACTTGTAAAGCCCGAAACAGATGCTCCATTTAAATTGAATGGAAGATAAACTTCAGATGAATTTTGATTAATAGCGACAACAACTATTTTCGAACTGCTTTTATAGGCAGTAACATAAATACCGGTTGAAGGATTTTCTGTACATGATATTTTCGTATACCCGGGACGGATATATCTTGCATATTGTGCCATTACATAACCCAATTTCTGGATATTACCACTTGCACTTATTGGGCCATAGCTTCGCATGATATACCACCATACATAAGCGCCCCAACCTGCACTCATACAGTCATTGATTTCTTTAGCTGCATTCATGGCATTTGACCAGTCGTCTCCGCTGAGATTCGAATTGATATAATGTTCAGTCATCCATACCGGTTTATCTACTGACAATGTATAAGGTGTTGCGCCGTAAATATGTCCTGCAATGAAAGTAGTTTTTGAATTTGCAGAATCATTGCTTAGATAAGTATTAATAAACGTTTGATCCATATTAAAAGGTTCCGGAGCCATAATGGGCGCTCCACAACTATCTCCCTCTGCTGCCACAAAATCTGCGACTTGAGAAGCTGTCATTTGCATAGATTCGTATGTCGCCGCAAAATTAGGTTCATTTGTCGGGCTAATAGCGGCTAATCCACCAGAGGCTTTGTTAAACGCTCTCAGGTAGGCTGCATAATCGGCATAAGAAGTTGTTTTAATCGTTCCGCCAATGGTGCTATCATTGGTTTTCATATAAGCCGGTGCACTCCAAACTGATGCAATGGCAAAACCACCGTACGATTTACATGCGTCAATCGTAGCCTTTGCCTGACTGAATTCTGTGCTATCAACAGGAACGCGGACACGAACAATGCTTAAGCCAATACCTTGAGTGGGAGAAAAAGCGGTATCTCTTTGAGATGGTGTTAAATCTCCTGTCCAATCAATTATATCGGCTCCGCCGAATCCATAAATAGTTTGTTGAGTCGTATTTGCATCAATCACAGCAGCAGAAGTTGATGTATCAATTTCAGGTGTAGTGTTAGGTTGGGAGGTTACATTTGTCGCTTCTTTCTTACATCAAAAAAACAAAACCGCAACAATCAAGATTACTAAAATCCTATTCATAATAACATAAGTATTTGTTCCAATCTGTATTGATCGATTGGAAAATTAAAAATCTAATTCAAATTTTTTTTCTAATTGAGACTTTCCCAACAATATTTTGAATTAAAGAACAAAGAAGGGTTGGTTGAATCTCACAAGGATTACAATTATTTTCAGGTTATTCAAACATAAATTATTTTAAATGAAAAATTCTTTAAAAGAAGAAAGGGAGGATGAAAAAATTCATCCTCCGATCTTACTTGATTATGAGAAAAAATCCTTTAGAATCCCGCTTTTTGAGAAATAACCCAATTTTTATTGGCCTATTTACCCGATAAAACAAGTTTATTGATATGTAGGATTTTGATATGCTGCCAGATCCGCTGCACTCATTTGCATATCATTGATCTGGCCTAATGGAATAGGACGCAAATAAAGATAAGGCTGAATGTTACGGGTTGTCGTTGTTGCCGTATGATCTCCATAGGTTGAACTTGCAATCTGGTATGAGGAGGCAAGATTTGCCCATTCCTGTGTACGCACCAAATCGAGCCAGCGTCTTCCATCTCCGAAATATTCACGGGAGCGTTCCGAAAGAAGATAATCAATGGTTATAGTTGCAGGGGTGGCTGCAGTCATTGCAGCGCTATTGTCTTCTATTAAAGTGGAATCTCCATTGTTGTCATAGTCCCACATGCCGGCACGGGCACGAATAACATTAATCAAATCATAGGCGGCCTGACCGGATTGGGTAGTCGCACCCATTACAGCCGCTTCGGCCCCAATAAAATAGAACTGTGAGAAATAAGCAATAATGAAAGGACGGGTACTGGCGGCATTCGGTTGTCCCACAGTACCATTATTGTCGGTACGGTATTCACCAAGTTTCCATAATCCAGGATATACGACTCTGCTGATGCCGTCAGGACCTATCACAAAATCAGATCTTCCCGGTAATGTGCCGGCACCTATATTACTATTACCTGTACCACTAGGATAGGTAATAGCCGGATTCGGTTGGTCCAGGAACGTTAGTATCGCATCGTTAGGCTGAACGGGCATATTGTTCGCATTATACAATGTAGGAACAGTAGTAAGGCCAGTGCCACTTAAATTCCAGTTGCCCCGATAAGTGGTTGTAAAAGTACCGTCGTAACGGGAATCATTAGTTTTATCAGCAAAAGTGTTTTCAATAGCGCCAATTGTAGGTGCCATACGTGTCCATGGGCGTCCCAGGGGTTGAGTTGCTGCACGCTGAACGGAACTTACAGGGGTCCATGTTGTATTAGAAGTGCTACTCCTAATCACCGTATAATTCCAGGTCTGCATCCATCCGGCAAAGTTATCCTCAGATCCGCTGGTGCCATAAGTAAGGCTGGCACCGTTAGATAACTCGTTTAACTGAGTGTGGTCTGCATATAACATTTCTTCTTCATTACGATCGTTTGCACCATTATGTAAGTCATAGAATGTTGTCATCAAGCCGTAAGGTCCGGGATTGTTGATGGCGGTTGTTGCCAGGTTATAAGCCTGTTGAAAATAATACTGTGAAGTTTGTCCGTCGGGGTCAGTTCTGGCAGCTGCCGGATAAGTTGGAATATTATTTGGATTTAACAGCCACCATGCATAAGTTAGATAAGCTTTTGCCAAATAAAGACGTGCAACGTTTTGGGTTACACCACCGATCACACGCGGGTCTACAGGCAAATCGTTTACCGCAGTGTCAAGGTCCGGGAATATGGCTTTGGTATATACGTCAGGTACCGTGTTACGTGTAGAGATCGTTACCGGATTCGTGTTGAATTTTAGTATCCCTGATCCTAAATCCAAAGGAACCCCACCGAACGTTTGCACAAGTTGAAAATAGTAGAACGCGCGGAAGAACCTGGCTTCGGCAACTAGAGCAGACGAAACTCCAGCCGCAGAACCATTTTGAATTACTCCGCTGGCGGTGTTGATGGCGCCAAATGAATTACCCCACAATACATCAGAACGGCTGGTCTGGGATGAAATGTCACCTTGTCCTGAAAGGTCCATGACTTTAAAATTTTGGTCCGCACTCTGGGCGTAGGTTACCTCATCAGTACCGGTTTCGCCGGTGTTGTAGTAGTAGGCATTTCCATAAATGTTGCGGAGGTTTGCATATAACGAAGTTATACCACCGGTAACACCTGCCGATGTACTGAAAAAACCAGGTGTATAAATACTTCGTGGCGTTTCTTGTAGAATTTTGGAGCACGATGTAAATATCAGCATTAGCATAACTATTGCCGCTGAACTTATTGTAATTTTTTTATTTATACTTTTCATGATGATATGATTTTAAAATGTCAAGTTGATACCAAGGAGGTAGTTACGTGTTTCCGGCGTGTTGGTTCCTATAGTTAAAATGCGATGCAGGCTTTGTGCGTATGTTACTGCTGCATTTTGATCACCATAAGAGTTGGTTTGAGGATCCATACCTGTTTGACTATAGTATGGTGAGAACATCACAAATGGATTCTCTACCATCACGTAAAGCCGCAACTTACTAATACCTGAATTTCTCATCCAACTCATGTTGGTAAAGTTATACCCAAGCGCCAGGGTTTGTATTTTCAGATAGGATGCATTAAAGTAACCAAGGGTACTGCCGTATTCCGGATTGTCACCACTCATCTGACCTCCGGGTTTTGGATACTTAGCATTGGTATTCGTAGGTGTCCAATAATCCACCTTTACGTTATTCCTGCGTCCGTCCAGTAAATTAAGGTAACCTCCTGCTGAATATAACGTGCTGACAAGCATACCACCACTTTGAAAGAGGCCGACTGCAGTAAGGTCAAATCCTTTGTAACTTACAGTAGTATTGAAGCCACCCTGGAATTTAGGATCCAAATTCTGTATTTGCTGATCGGCAGGACCGATTGCCCTTACAGGCGTACCATCTGCATTATAACCACCGGTATATTCCACCTTTATCATACCCACATTTCCCCCGGGTTGCAATAATTGGAGATTTGGATCTTTCGCTTGCCAAAGCCCTATTTTCTTATAGTCGTAAATAACATTGAGTGAGTGGCCTACAAACCAGTTGTTGCCTACATTCTGGGTCTGGCCGGAAGCAAGTGCTACCAGCTTATTCTGGTTGCTATATAAATTGAATCCGGCTGTCCATGACCATCCATTATGGTTATTAAGTATTACACCGGTGAGCGAAAGTTCAACACCTTTGTTCTGGGTATTTCCAATATTTGCAGTATAGCTGCTTACGCCGGATGTGGAGGGAAGACCAACAGACTGCAGAAGGTCATCTGTTTTCGTGATATAGTATTCTACGGTACCGGAAAGGCGATTGTTCAGAAGGGAGAAATCCAGTCCATAGTTCCAGGTCTTAGAATACTCCCATCCTAAATTAGGGTTTGGAAGTTGCGATACATAATACCCTACCACATCATTAGACGGGCCAAAGTTGTAAGGACTGGTGGACAATTGTCCAAGTGTGGAATAAGGCGTCACAGCCTGGTTGGAAGTTTGTCCATAACCCACACGCAACTTCAATTCGTTTATCGGAGTAATATTCTTCATAAATGATTCATTGGCGATATTCCATCCGACAGATACGGCAGGATAGGTATGCCACTGATGGCCGGGTGCCAGAATTGAAGAACCATCAGAGCGCACGACAGCGGTTATCATATAGCGATCGGCGTATTCATAGATAGCACGACCCATCCATGACTCCAAACCGCTAACCGTATAACTTTGGTAGGCTGGATTAATAGTAGTTTGACCAAGAGCCTGCCCCAGGTTATAGAATTGGAACTGATCATTTGGAATTCCCTGTACCGAAACATCTGAACCGTTATAGCTGTCCTGCTCGGCAGAATACAAACCTGTTATGTTAATATGATTCTTTTCCCCAAAGGTTCGGTCGTAAGTCAATAAGTTTTCAATGGTCTTATTGAGAGTTACTGTATGGATGACAGTAGCAACGGAAGGGGTAGAAGCATTAGTGCTGGTGATCCCAGTTCCTGTATAACTGTCATTATCAGTCGTGCTGTAGTTCAACCCAATATTGACACGGTATGATAAGCCCTTCACCCCTGGAATCTTCAATATTCCGAATAGATTATTATAGGTACCGAGTGTTTTGATCGGGTTTAGCCATTGATTTTTCAAGCTATCTACAATATACCTTGTTTCATTCCAGTCATTATCCAGGGGCATCTGTATGCTTTGCCTCAATGAGCCATCAGCGTTATACGGGCTGGCGAGAGGGGACATGCTCAAAATGTTGTATATACCCACCTGGGAACCATCCGAAACGTTATAGTCCGTATTGGTAGTGAACCCTACGCGGATATATTTACCTACACCCTGATCAATAGAACTATTAATCGAAAACCTTTTGAAATCTTGTGTAGGAATAAGTGATTGGTCGTCGTAATAGCCCAAACCAAAGTGATAGCTACCCTTTGCAGTACCTCCTGAAACGTCTAAATTTTGGTTTGTTACCGGGGCAGAGGGCCTGTAAAACAACTTTTGCCAATTGGTATTTACAGTACTATCTTCATCCGCTCCGTTGGTAAACATATTAGCCGTCTTACGGAGTGCAAGAAATTCCGGACCGTTCATCATAGGGAAAGGGGCCCAAAGTTTGTGAACACCAACGTAGCTATTATAACTTATTTGGGGTTTTTGCCCAATTGCTCCTTGGTTAGTAGTTATCAATATAACACCATTGGCACCACGTGAACCGTAAATGGCGGTTGCTGAGGCATCCTTCAGAACACTAATACTCTTGACGTTTTGAGGATCGATGTCGCTAAAAGAGCCGGAAAATGGGATACCATCGAGCACTATCAGCGGGGCATTGCTGGCCGATATTGAACGCTGCCCGCGTATGAGGATTTGCATGGTGGATCCCGGTTGCGTTGATGTTTGCGATATCTGCACTCCTGGCAGACGTCCTTGTAACGCGTCCGAAATATTAGATGCTGGTACCTCATTCAGCTTTGCACCACTTATTGAGGAAACTGAACCTGTTATGGATTCCTTTCTTTGGGAACCATAACCGATTACTACTACTTCATTAAGCCCGGTTACAGATTGCTGCATCGTAATGTTTAAAAATGATTCACTGTTTACAAGAACTTCCTTAGATAGATAACCTAAAGAAGTAATATCTAATGTACTACTCGGCGGGGCACTAATCTCAAAATCCCCTTTGTAATTTGTACTTGCTCCTGTCGTCAAACCTTTGACAGTAATTGATGCACCAATTATGGGCTGCCCTTGCTCATTAACTATTCTTCCTTTTATCGATATGGAATTTTGAGAATACGCGTTAAAAGCAAATAAAGTGAATGGTAAAATAATTAAAGAAAGCGCCTTCTTGTACTTCCTGAATTCAGGAAAAAAGGTAGGTAGTCTGAATAAACCTTTCATGATTGCAGTTTTAAATTTTAAAGTATAGAAATTGATAAATCGTTGATTAGTAAATTTATTTTTTTAATAAAGTATATCTTTTGAAAAACCGATATTTTTTTAATCCCAAAATTTTTAAAAATAATTTTTTGATTTCGTCGCCTTTTTAATCCAAAAACTTAATTTTTTTATTTTTTTTCAACTTCTGGCCAGCCAAAAATTGTAAACCCATAATCCAAAACGAGGGAAATCTTTTTGTTGAAACTACTGTTAACAGTGAGTTTCCATCATCATCCAAGCAATTCTTTCTCATATTTATTAATTGTACTTTTTACAATTATGCTGCTAAAGTATGATTTTTTTATTAAAATGTAACCGTTTACATTTTTTTTCTAAAAAAAAATTTTAAAATGTTATTTTTAATTAGTTTTACACTATTCTTTCATATGTAAACGATTGTAAATGTCAAAAGAGAAGGAAGCTACCATTTATGATATTGCTTCTGCACTAAATATTTCTATAGCTACTGTAAGCCGGGCTTTAAAAAATGATCCCGTTGTCAGTAAACAAACAAAAAAAAGGGTTTTTGATTTAGCAGAAAAGATGGGATATAGAACCAACCATTTTGCGAGCAATCTTCGCCAGAACCAAACCAATACCATTGGATTTATTGTACATGAACTTAACAGTAATTTCATTACTTCTGTTCTATCAGGTGTCGAAAAGGTAACAGCTGAAGCTGGCTATGACCTTATTATTGCACACTCTTCTGAAAGTTTTGAAAAAGAAAAAGCCAATGCAAGAAACCTTTTTCACAAAAGAGTGGATGGGTTAATTGCTTCTCTTTCCTTCGACACAAAAAACCTGGATCACTATAAACCATTTAAAGAAAAAAATATTCCTGTAATATTTTTTGACCGAGTGGAACAGGACGGTAATAATACGGTAGTGGTGATAGATAATGACAAATGCGGCTACGAGGCTACACAACATTTAATACAACAAGGGTGCAAAAGAATTGTTCATATAACGTCTAGCCTTAAACGAAATGTTTATTCCAAACGATTTCAAGGATATAAAGACGCCCTGGCTGACAATGGGATTCCTTACGATGAAAATTTACTTATCATTCATGATCTTTCTGAAAGTGCTGCAATTGAATCGGCAATGCAAATCTTAAAGATGGATCCATTGCCAGATGGTGCATTTATTACGAATGATTTCGTAGCAGCTGTTGTTATGCGTACCTTAAAAGAAAATAACATCCGGATTCCACAGGATATTGCGATAGTAGGATTTAATAATGATGCCATATGCACTTTAGTAGAACCTGCATTATCGACCATCAATTACCCGGGTATAGATGTTGGAGAAGTGGCTGCCAGAAATCTCATCAATCACTTAAAAGGCATTGGCAATTTGCAAAATACAAATACAATTATTATCCGTTCGAATCTTATCATCAGGAAATCTTCATTAAAATCTGAATCAATTCAGAAAAAGAATAAAAAGTAGCAGTTAACTAAATTTTAATTCAGGTTTTAAAAAAATATGATCAAAGAAAAGGAGATAACGATTTATGACATTGCCAGCAAATTGAATATTTCGATTGCTACGGTGAGCCGTGCATTAAAAGGCGACCCTGTTGTCAGTAGGAAAACGAGGAAAAAGGTTTTGCAGGTTGCGGAAGAAATGAGTTATCGTTCTAACTATTTTGCCAAAAATCTTCGGAGCCAAAAAACAAATACTATTGGAGTCATAGTAGGAAATTTAACCAGCAATTTTCAGGCCTCAGTAATTTCCGGTATAGAAAATGTCGCTAACAAATACGGTTATAATTTAATCATATGTCAATCTTCTGAACAATACGCGAAGGAAGTGGAAGGCGCTAAAACTATGTTTAACGGCCGGGTGGACGGACTGCTGGTTTCTCTCGCATTTGATACAAAAAATCTCGATCATTTCGAACCTTTTTTCAAAAAAGAAATACCACTTTTCTTCTTTGACCGTACTATGCCCCACACTAAAACCATCAGCATTTTGATTGATAACGTTAAAGCAGCCTATATTGGTACAAATCACCTTATAGAACAAGGCTGTAAACGAATTATACATATTACCGCGCCTTCAAAGCAAAATGTATATACAGACCGCTTAAGGGGATATAGGCAAGCGTTGAAAGAACATAAGATCGCTTTCAATAAAAACAATGTGATAATCGGGCACCTGGGTTTTTCAGACGGTGCCGAGGCAGCTGAAAAAATACTTAAAATGAAACCATTACCGGATGGTGTTTTTGTAGCAAATGATAATTGCGCTGTTGGCTGTATGTTGGCCTTAAAAAAGGCCTCTATTAAAATCCCTGAAGATATTGCGTTTGTAGGTTTTAATAATGATCCTGTTTCTGAAGTCATAGAACCTAATCTTACCACAATTAATTATCCGGGATATGAAATGGGCGAAGTGACAGCAAACAATCTTATTAATCATTTGAACGGAACTTCTACCATTGAAAGCACCAACACAATTATTTTGAGATCCGAATTTATTATTAGGGAATCTTCGCAAAAAAAGAAAATGAAGTCAACCTCTTCCATCCATAAAGAAATTGGAAATAAAAAAGAAAAAAGTAATGGAAAAAAATGATGCCAAAAAAATTGCCATTGTCACCGGTGGTGCGTCGGGAATTGGATTTGCAATTGCCGAAAAATTTGTAAAAAACAATATCACAACAATCATTATCGGGCGCAACGAGGAAAAACTGAATGCAGCAAAAGGAAAGCTGGGGGCGCTTTGCGAGACCGTTTCATTCAACCTGAATCATCTTTCAGAAATTCCTGCATTAGTAAAAAAATTAGAAAAAAAATATGTAAGGATTGATATACTTGTAAATAACGCAGGCATTAATTTAAAAAAAGATTTTACTGAAGTAACGGATGAAGATTTTCAAAAAATAATGCTTACAAATGTGGAATCCATTTTTACTATCTCACGGGAAGTGGTAAAATCAATGATTAAAAATAAAAAAGGGAGCATCGTAAACATCAGTTCTATGGCATCGCAATATGGAATTCCAAAGGTGATTGCATATAGCGCTTCCAAAGGTGCCATAGAAGCGATGACAAGAGCAATGGCTGTAGAACTTTCTCCGAAAGGAATTCGTGTAAACTGCATCGCACCTGGTTTTATCGCAACAGACATGTCGGCCAAAGCATTGAATAATGATAAAGAAAGAAAAAACAAAGTGTTGTCAAGAACACCGATGGGAGAATTGGGTTTACCTTCAGATATCGGAGACGCAGCATTGTTTTTGGCAAGTTCAAAATCGGCTTACATCACAGGAGTGGTACTGCCGGTAGATGGTGGCAATTCGATAGGATTTTAGAACAGTAAACGCCTGCCCGACCTTTTGGCGGGAACTTTTAATTAAGATTTCTGTCTTATTGTTTCCGTTTTTGTTTACGAGATTAATAAAATTACCAGTTATGAAAAAGGCCATTTTTTTATTCACTATAATTTTTCTTACTAAAAACTTATTTGCCCAAAATTTAATTTCTGATAAAAATGAAAAGGGAGATTTTCCAATTGTTTCCAAAACGGCAAGCACAATGTATACCGATAGGAATGATGACTGGCTGATTCAAAAAGCAGCTTCTCTTTTTCAAAATGATGTAGAAATGGTTACCGGGGAAAAGCCCGAAAACAGCAACGAACTTCCTGGTAAAGCAAACAGTATAATTATTATTGGTTCCATAAATGGCTCCAAACTGATTCAGCAATTAATTCAATCAAAAAAAATAAATGTTGATTCCATAAAAAATAAATGGGAATCTTATCAAATACAAATAATCAACAATCCTTTCAAAGGAATAGCGCGTGCATTGGTAATTGCAGGAAGTGACAAAAGAGGAACAGCATATGGCGTTCTTGAAATTTCAAGAGAGATGGGTGTATCTCCCTGGTATTATTGGGCAGATGTTCCGGTAAAGAAAAAGAAAGAAGTGTTTATAAAAAATGGAACGTACCGGTTTGGCCCACCTTCAGTAAAATACCGCGGCATTTTTTTGAATGATGAAGCGCCGGCATTGTCGGGTTGGGTACACGAAAACTTTGGAAACTTCAATCATCTTTTTTATGAAAAGGTATTTGAATTATTACTTCGCCTGAAGGGGAATTACCTGTGGCCGGCCATGTGGGGAAATGCGTTTAATAATGACGACACATTGAATCCTGTAATGGCAAATAACTATGGAATTGTAATGGGCACTTCTCACCAGGAGCCGATGAACCAGGCAACAGAAGAATGGAGGCATGAGCATAAAGGTGCATGGAATTATCAAACAAATGACAGTGTGCTTCGCGCTTTCTGGAAACAGGGAATTGAAAATATGGACCATCGCGAAACGATTGTCACCATTGGTATGCGCGGCAATGGCGATATGCCGATGACGGAAGGAAGCAATATCGCTTTGCTGGAAAAAATTGTTGCTGACCAGAGAAAAATAATTGCAGAAGTTACCGGCAAACCTGCGTCCCAAACGCCACAGGATTGGGCTTTGTATAAAGAAGTACAGGATTATTATGATAAAGGAATGCGAGTACCCGATGACGTTACTTTACTATTTAGCGATGATAATTGGGGGAATCTAAGACGGCTTCCGAAACTTTCCGACAAACCCAGAACCGGCGGTTATGGAATTTATTATCACTTTGATTATGTAGGCGGACCAAGGAATTATAAGTGGATTAACACGAATAATGTCGCGAGAGTATGGGAACAAATGCACCTTGCTTATTCGTATGGTGTAGAAAAAATCTGGGTAGTCAATGTGGGCGATTTAAAACCGATGGAATTGCCGATTTCATTTTTCCTTGATTATGCATGGAATGCAAAAAAAATAACTGTTAATAACATTGGAAATTATTATATCGAATGGGCGTCTCAACAATTTGGACAGACCTATGCAAAACAGATTGGAGACATTCTTCAAAAATATTCGCAATATATTTCGCGGAGGAAACCGGAGCTTTTATCGCCTGAAACATACAGCCTGCTTAATTATGATGAAGCGGACAGGGTTATCAATCAATATCAGCAACTTGTTGCGGAAGCAGAAAAAATAAATGCTGAATTGCCCACAGAATATAAAGATGCTTATTTTGAATTGGTGCTTTTTCCTGTAAAAGCTTTTGTGAATTTGAACGAATTGTATGTAGCGGTTGCAAAGAATAGAAAGCTTGCTTCTGAAAATAATATGGCCGCTAACAAATATGCCGACGAGGCAAAAAAATATTACAAAAGGGATTCATTGCTTTCTTATCAATATAACCACGAGTTAGCCAATGGCAAATGGAATCATATGATGGACCAAACGCACATTGGTTATACCTATTGGCAACAACCACCTGTAAATAAAATGCCGGAAGTGAAATACGTTTCGGATAATTCGCAAAAAGATGAAAGTGCAAAAATTGATGTAAAAGAAAAAACATCTGAAAACCTTATTCCGAAAAATGTAAAAGGCAATATTTTTTATGAAAAGAATGGTTACGTTTCTATCGAAGCAGCCAATTATTCCAAAGCAGTAAACAAACAAATAAGATGGAAAGCGATTCCGGGCATCGGAAAAGATGGAGATGGCATAACTACATTTCCGGTTACTGCCAATAAAAAAATATTTACTAACGATAACCCTTACCTGCAATATGATATTTATGTTTATGATACAGGAACTGCAAAACTGGATGCTTATTTTTCACCGACATTAAATTTTGAAAACGACAGCCTTAGTTTACAGTATGCCATCTCTATTGATAATGAAAAGCCACAAATCGTTTCTATCAATAAAGAGGATAAAAATGAAAGAATTTGGGGGCAATGGGTTGCCAATAATATAATCATTAAAACAACGCAGCATACCATTTTAAAACCAGGTAATCATATTATTAGATATTGGATGATAAGTCCTGCGGTTGTTTTACAAAAATTGGTTCTTGATTTTGGCGGATTAAAACCCAGTTATCTTGGTCCTCCTGAAACAAAAATTCAATCTAAAAATAAATAAATCATGATAAAAAAACTTTCAACAATTCTTTTCGTTGCGGGCCTGTTTAGTGCAGGTAGTTCAGTTGCACAAACTCCTTCTTTAAAAGATGCTTTCAAAAAAGATTTCCTTATTGGCACTGCTATGAATGCCTGGCAGATAGAAGGAAAAGATACTGCCGGAGATAGAATAATCAAACAACAATTCAATGCGGTCACGCCGGAAAATTGTATGAAAGCCGAAGAAATTCATCCCGGTTGGGACACTTATAATTTTGACCTTGCTGATAAGCTGGTGGCATTTGCAAAAACGAATCATATCAAAATTAATGCGCACAATCTTATCTGGCATAGCCAATTGCCCGCGTTTATGCATCATATGCAAAGTGCAGATTCTGTAAAGCAATATATGGAAAATCACATAGCAAAAGTGGCTGGCCGCTATGATGGAAAAGTATATTCCTGGGATGTAGTAAACGAAGCATTAAATGAAGATGGCACTTTACGCAAAGATATTTTTCTGGATAAACTCGGAGATGATTATATAGTGGAAGCATTTCGTTTGGCACAAAAAGCATCGCCTCACTCACAATTATATTACAACGATTACAATATTGAACAGCCAAAGAAAAGAGCCGGCGCAATTGCCCTGATAAAAAAGATACAAGCTGCAGGCGTGCGCATTGATGGCGTAGGAATACAAGGCCACTGGAAATCCGGTGATGTTCCAATGAAGGACATTGAAGAAAGCATCAAAGAATATGCTGCTTTAGGAATTAAAGTCATGTTCACTGAACTTGATTTAAGTGTGTTGCCTAATCCCTGGGATAAGACAACTGCGGATGTAAGTGCTACCACCCAGGGAACTGCGAAAATGAATCCTTATACAAATGGTTTACCGGATTCTGCTCAGCAATTATTGGCAAAATCATACGCCGATTTGTTTACACTTTTTATGAAATATAAAAAAGATATCAGCCGCGTTACTTT
>Ga0208357_1002068_pt1 | contig 13827 bp, 16 predicted proteins | sample NGESurdeep092012_6_FD_184487 | JGI IMG/M metagenome (GOLD analysis project Ga0208357, IMG submission 184487) | Arctic peat soil microbial communities from Barrow, Alaska - NGEE Surface sample F52-2 deep-092012 (SPAdes) | ecosystem: Environmental > Terrestrial > Soil > Wetlands > Peat ... | reverse complement strand
GTGTAATCGCCGCGCCCGCCGCCATTTTTTGTAAGTTCAAAATTCTTCAAGTCCAAAAATAAAAACTCCCGCGAATATTTTTGATCGCGGAAGTTTTTAATTTTCAAAAGCAGCTTAATCAAACGCATGGCCCGCGCAGCAAAGCACATCGCGGACTTTGTGGCGGACGAGTTCTTTCACCTTCGCGCGCGCGGGGCCGAGATATTTGCGCGGATCAAATTCCTTCGGGCTTTCAAAGAATACTTTTCGGATGGCCGCCGTCATCGCCATGCGCAGGTCGGTGTCAATGTTGACCTTCGTGCAACCGACGCGGCGTGCGATTTCGATGTCCGCCTCCGGCACGCCAGCCGTGTCCGTGCCCATCTTGCCGCCATATTTATTAATTTCGTCGGCCAAATCCTTCGGCACGCTGGACGCGCCGTGCAGCACGAGCGGATAATCTCCCATGCCCGCGTCGAGCAACGCTTTTTTGATCGCCTTCAACCGTTCCAAATCCAGATGCTGCTCGCCCTTAAATTTGTATGCGCCGTGCGAATTGCCGATGGCGACCGCCAGCGAATCCACGCCGGAAGCCTTCACGAACGCGACCGCCTCGTCGGGATGCGTGTAAGCGCCGCCTTTGGAATAACCGCCGCCTTCCTCGCCGTCGTCGTGCTGCGCGCCGACCAACATTCCGAGTTCGCCCTCGACCACGCAATTATGTTTGTGCGCGTAGTCCACGACTTTTTTGCAAATCTCGACGTTCTTCTCGAACGGCTCGTGGCTCGCGTCAATCATCACGCTCGTGAACCCTTCGTCAATGCATTCCTTGCACAGCTCGAACGTGTCGCCATGGTCCAAATGCACCGCGATGGGGATCGTGGAGAGGCTGACCGCCGCCTCGATCAATTTTTTCAGATAAGTCGGATGCGCATACTGCCGCGCGCCCTTGGAAATCTGGAGCATCAGCGGCGCCTTTTCCTCCTCGCACGCCTCGACGATGCCCTGGATGAGTTCCATGTTGTTCACGTTGAACGCGCCAAGCGCGTATTTCCCCTTCAACGCCTTCGCAAAAAGTTCTTTTGTATGTGTCAATGGCATAAGTTTTCGTGTTTTATTGTTTCAACCAGTCCGCTTGAATTTTTTAACAGCGGGAAATGATAGCCTGATTCCGGCGAAAGGAAATAAAAATAAAGCCGCCGGTTTTCAAAAAGCGCGGTTTTATTAGATTGCTTTTCGATGCGAGGCCAACTTTGATTTGCAAATGCGCCCAGATTTTTTTGACGCCTGCCGGAGAAATGGAATTGCTCCATCGCAGTTCGTCCTCGCGGTCAACATCGCCGAACAAGCTGTTTCACTTTTCGGGCAAAATAAATTCATAAAACGATTTCCCTGCTCCACTTCGCGTTTCGGCGTCGGACAGGTGGAAGGCTCGAATTGCACGCCGCCCGGGCTGCATCGCATTGCGAGAAAAATCGGCGCGGGCGAGCCGGCGGGAACGGTCTTCAAATCGCGCCAAATCATCGGCCACACGTCGCAGCCGGAATTTGCGGACGCCAAAATCACCACGCGCATCCTGTGGCTGGAAGGTCTCGAGCCCGGCTTGAACAAAGGTTTCAACAGCGGCGTCAACGTGGATTCGCACGCGCGCTACATTTACATCCACGGCACGGCGGGTCAAAAATCCATCGGCAAACCGGCTTCATGCGGCTGCATTCACCTTGCGGACGCGGATTTGATTCCTCTCTTCGATTTGTTGCCGGGCGGGACGCTGGTTTGGATTTCGGAAACGTAATTCGGTGGGGCGAGCGTCCTCGCGAGCCGTTTTGGATGTTGACGGTTTCGGCTCGCGGGGACGCTCGCCCCACCAAGATAATTCTGCGCTTGCCGTTTTGGATTGAAGATTTAATTTGTCCGCGTGTTCAAGCGGCTTGGCAAAATTTTTATCGTCCTCGCGCTCGTGGCGATGCTCGGCGCGCATTGGGCGCTCCTGCAAACCGTCGCGTGGACGACGATGCTCGCGGGCAATCTGCACGCTCACTCGCTTTCCGAATCCATGGTCCGCACTTTTGACGGCAAGCATCCTTGTCCGATCTGCACGGCCATTGCCTCCGGGAAAAAGTCCGAGAACAAATCCGAGGCCGTCTCGCTGACACTGAAACTGGAATTTCCGCCGATGACCGGGCATTTTGTTCTGATTGCGCCGTCGCGATTTGAACTGTTGCCGCTGGAAAATTCCTTTGCAAAATCGCTCGCCCAAAAACCGCTGCTTCAGCCTCCGCGCGGATTCTTCGTCTGATTCGATCGCGGTTTGTTTGCCCGCGCCCCGTTGGCGCGGGTAAAAATAATTTCCATTTAACCTTGAGGGCGCGTTTGCGTGTTCTCGCAATTTTGAAATTTGAAAATGAAAAATAGAAAAATCAGTTCAGCAGTAAAAATCAGCAGCGGTTTATTGGTTGGAATGCTCGCACCAGGTGTCGTTCACGCGTGTGCGTGCGGGTGCGGTGTGTTTGACGTGGCGACAAGTTCCATGTTTCCGACGCCCGGGAATAACGGAATGGCGTTTTTGCAATATGATTATCAGGATCAAAACCGCAATTGGAGCGGAAGTGCCACCGCGCCGGCGGGCAACAATGACGACAAGGAAATCACGACGCATTTCACGACGCTCGGTGTTCAATATATGTTCAACTCCAGTTGGGGAACGCAGATTGAAGTGCCCTATGATTTTCGTTCGTTCAAAACGGACATCGGCGGCGATGACATCGTCACGCGAAACTGGAGCCAGCTCGGCGACATCCGGCTTGAAGGCATTTACACCGGATTTTTTGCGGACCGGTCCGCCGGCGTGACATTCGGCGTCAAACTGCCGACGGGCGATTTTAAGCATGATCCCGACATCGTTGACCGCGACACGCAAATCGGAACCGGCAGCACGGACATTTTGCTCGGCGGATTTTATCGCGGCAACATCACGCAGGATGAAAAATGGGACTGGTTTGCGCAGGGATTGCTGGACGTGCCGACGTTGATACAAGGCCAATACCGGCCGGGCATCGAACTCGACACGGCGGCTGGAATTGATTACAAAGGATTTTCGCTCGGCGGCGTGCGGATTTCCCCGGTGGCGCAGGTGGTTTTTTCCGAACGCACGAGCGACGGCGGCGCGAACGCCGATCCTGAAAACTCCGGCTATGAGCGTCTGATGCTTTCGCCGGGAATTGAATTTCATATTCATCCGGTGAAAATTTATGCCGACGCGGAAATTCCAGTTTATCAAAACATGACCGGCAACCAGCTCGTCGCGCCGGTTCTGTTCAAGGTCAGCATGAGCTATATGTTTTGATATTTATTATGTCCAAACCAGCCACTTCCAAAGAACGCAACGACGAGCGGTTGTTTTTCTATGTCGCAACCGCCATGTCGCTGTTCTTTGGAACCTGTTTTTGCGCGCTGCTTTACGCGCTGAATCACCGGAACCAGGCGCAGGAATCAATTTATGAAAACCTGCCGGACGCGCAACCGGTCGTCATCCAGCCGGATCACCCGCGCCAACTCATCAGCTTTTCACTCACCAACCAGACCGGACGCGCCGTCACGCGGTCGGAATTGGACGGCAAAATCCTAGTGGTGGATTTTTTATACACCAGTTGCTCGCTGACCTGTCCCGTCGTCAACCGCTGCATGGAGCAAATTCAGCGGCTCACGACGAACCAGCCGGACGTGAAGCTCGTGTCGCTGACGGTTGATCCGCGCGATGACACGGTCGAGGCGCTGGCAAAATATGGCGAACGCTTCGGCGCGGACACGAACCGCTGGCTTTTGCTGACCGGCGACACGGCCACGCTGTATGATTTGATTGGCAACAGCTTTCTCGCGCAGGGGCCGGACGATCCGTTCAATTATATGCCGGGCAATTTCACGCACACCGAGCGCATCGCGCTGGTGGATTCGCACGGCCGGTTGCGCGGCTACTTCGACGGATTGAACCCGGGCGCGGCAGCAGCGGTGGTTGAGGAAATTAACAAATTGCGAAATTGAATTTATGAAACACCTGATTTTTTCCTTTATTTATTTGTCGGTCGTCATTGCCGCTTGCAATCTTGAAGCCGCGCCGGATGCCGGCCAGACAAGCGCCAGGTCTTATGAGGCGCGCGGCGTTGTCCGGCAGATCGCGGACGACCGGCGCAAAGTCACCATCCAGCACGAAGCGATTGCCGGCTATATGCCCGCGATGACGATGGAATTTCCCGTCAAGGACACCAACGAACTCAACGGCATTTCGCCGTCGGACGAAATCACCTTCAAACTGGTCGTGCGCGAAAATGATGACTGGATCGAAGACGTTCATTTTGTGGCGCATCGCATCGAGGACGTGACCAGCAACACGTTCGTTTTTCATTATCAATCCGCCGAACTCAAGCCGGGCGATTTGCTGCCGGATTGCGGATTCACGGACGAAAATGGAGATGCCGTCCGCCTTTCGGATTTTCGCGGAAAGGCTTTGGCGTTCACCTTTTTTTATTCGCGCTGCCCGCTGCCGGATTATTGCGTCCGCATGAGCAGGAACTTTTCCGAGACTCGCCGGCTGCTTCTGGCGATGACCAACACGCCGGCCAACTGGCAGCTTCTCTCAATTTCCTTCGACCCGGAATTCGACACGCCGAAAATGTTGTCGAGCTACGCGGACTTTTATCGTGACACGGACACAAACCGCTGGCTCTTCGCCGTCGCGTCCACAAACACGCTCTCCGGCCTCGCGCCGCGGCTCGATCTGATGGTCATGCGCGACGGCGGCAGCATCATGTCGCACAATTTGCGGACCGTCGTGCTCGATCCGCAGGGACGCATCTTCCGCCAGTTGGACGGCAACCAATGGACGCCGCAACAACTCGCCGATGCAATCTTGCAGGCCGCGCGCGGGCAGACAAACTCCGCGCCTTGAGGCCGGAGCGATTCTCGCGCGCTGCGGATGTTCGGCTGGCACTGGCCGGGCGAGCCGTTTAGGAAATGATTCAATTTCGTCCATCCAACGGCCTCGTTTCTGATTTTCTGATTGGTGGCCGTCCGCAAGGACTTCGTGCGGGCAAAAATCCCTTCCCGCAGACTCAAAATCAATCTGTGCGGGACAACTCCAATTCCGTGCGGTAATAAATCGTTTCGTGCGGCCATTTTCCAGTTCGTGCGGGCAAAATTCAATCCGTGCGGGCAATTGGCCGTTCCGTGCGGACCAGCTTTCCGTCCGTGCGGGCATAAATCCATCTGTGCGGCCATTTTTCGATCTGTGCGGATAAAATGCAGGTTTTTGATGGTTTTTGACGGATTTAGATGGTCAAAAATCGACAATTTGATTGTAGAAGACGACGTAAGGAGTCTCTGATTTGAAATGAGCCTCTTTACCTCGACTCCTACTTTATCAAAAAAGTGTTGCACGCGCTCCAAACAGGCGGATAATCGCCAGAACAATTCCAAAAATCGAAAGGGTATAAAAATATGAACCACCAAGTCACCAGCCTCACCGCCGCCTTCAAAAATACGGACGCCTTTGGCATTGCCAACGCCGCCGACTTTCTGCCCGCCAGCATGGGCGGACAGCAATTCGCCCTCATCCACGCCGCCGTTCCGCAGACCGCCACGCTCGGCGCGGCGCAGGTCTCCGGCGCGGACGCCGCGCACAGCAGCGTCATGGACAAAGTCGCCGGACGATTTCACCTTCACGACGATTTGCTTGGCATCGCCAACGCCGCGCACTCCCTCGCGCTGCTTGGCACGCCGGGACTCGATGGAAAATTTCTCATGCCCCGCAGCGGCGGCGACCAGGCCCTGCTCAATTCCGCCCGCGCCTTTCAGACCGACGCGGCGACGTGGGTCGCGCAACTCATCAGCCTCGGACTGCCCGCCACCTTTCTCACGCAACTCGGCACGGACACCACTGCCTTTGAAGCGTTCATAACTGCCAAGGGTGCGGGCATGGGCGCGCAATCTGGAGCGACAGGCGGATTGGAAGATACCGCGCACAAAGCCGCGCGATTGCCCTGCACGTCCTCAAAACCATCGTGCCCAACATCTACAAAAACAATCCGGCCAAACTCGCCGAATGGGCGACCGCCAGCCACGTTGAAAAACACACGCCCGTCCCGCGCGCAAAACCTGCGGCGGCTCCGGTGTGATAAAAGCGGGAAATCCATCAATACTTTCATCGCTTGAATGAATATTGAAATCGGTTAGCATGATTTTATGAAATTAAAACTCACGGCTATTTTTCGGCGATTTCCCGAAGGTTATGCGGCGTTCGTCGAAGAATTGCCCGGCGCGAACACGCAGGGCGCGACTTTGGAAGAAGCGCGCGCCAACCTCGCCGAAGCCGTCGCCCTGGTGCTGGAGGCCAACCGCGAACTGGCGGAGGAGGAATTACGCGGGCAGGAAGTCATCCGTGAACCGCTGGCGCTGGCATGAAACGGCTGGATTTAATCCAGCATCTGGAAAGTCACGGCTGCGAATTTTTGCGCGAGGGCGGCAACCACACCATCTATGTCAATCGCGCGGTGAAAAAAGTTTCCTCCGTCCCGCGCCACCGGGAAATCATTGAATTTACTGCGCGGAAGATTTGCAAGGATTTGGAAATATCACGTCCATGAATTAAAATCAAAATTATGAAACGAAAACACTATGCGACCACGCTGCGCGAAAAACTGGAGGACTTGAACGATTATCTCGACCTGGCCGAAGCCCGCGTGCGTGACGAAGGCAAACCGCGCCTCACCCACGACGAAGTCAAAAAACGCTACGCCGTGAAAAATTTCGCGTTGTGAAAAACACTGGCAAAAACAATCCGGCAAAACTCGCCGAATGGGCGACCGCCAGCCACGTCGAGAAACACACGCCCGTCCCGCGCGCAAAACCGGCGGCGACTCCGGCGAAATAAAAAATTGGCGCAAACTCAAAGCGGCCTTCGGCAACGGAGGCCGCTTTTTTCTACAAATTTAGAAATTTTCTGGCACTGTGACGGCATGGCGAATCGAAAGAAAATTTCCAGTGCAAAAAAGCACAAGCAAATTGATATGCTGCGGGAAGATTCTCCGGCTTATCATGTCAATGGCAATGGCCATCATCGCAAATTAAAATTTATTGATTTGTTCTGCGGCATCGGTGGTTTCCGTTTTGCATTTGAACGCGCTGGTTGCGAATGTGTTTTTTCTTCGGACTGGAACGAGAAGGCGCAGGAAACCTACGCAGCTAATTTCGGCGAAAAACCTCACGGAGATATTCACACCATTGCAGTCGCAGATATTCCGCAGCATGACATTCTGTGCGCTGGATTTCCCTGCCAGCCGTTCAGCATTGCGGGCGTTTCCAAAAAATTGAGTCTTGGTAGAAAGCATGGCTTTGACGACAAGGAACAGGGCAATCTTTTCTTCACGCTCGCCGACATCATAGATTTTCATCAACCCGACGCGTTTGTGTTGGAGAATGTAAAAAACCTTAAAAGCCATGACCAAGGCCGCACGTTTCAAATCATCTACGACACGCTGACAAACGCGCTTGGCTACACAGTTTATCACAAGATTATTGACGCGCAGAGCGTCGTGCCACAGCACCGCGAGCGGATTTTTCTGGTTGGCTTCAAGGAAAAGCGCGCGTTTGAATTTCCGCAGTTTCCGGCGGAAGGCCCGAAGCTCAATTCCATTTTGGACAAAGACGTGCCGGAGAAATATACGCTCACAGACCATCTTTGGAAATACCTGCAAGACTACGCCGCCAAACATCGCGCGGCAGGAAACGGTTTTGGGTTCGGTTTGAAGGATGGAAATCAAATCGCACGAACCTTAAGCGCCCGATACTACAAAGACGGCTCGGAGATTCTCATTTCACAAGGAGCAGAAAAAAATCCGCGCCATCTGACACCGCGCGAATTACTTAATTCGGAATGGCTGAATAATTAGCCGCAGATAGCTGGCAAGTATTACGAAGCGAACCGGCCAAAACAAAAAACTTTGGCTGCTTTTCAAAATTGAACAAACGGTAGAGTTGGTATTTGTCGGCGTGCGTTAGCGAAACTTCAACTTCATTTGAAGATGCAAAGAAACGGGTCATCGCCGAATACTTTGTAGTTTTAACCTCAATAAATTTTTCGCGGCTATTCGTTTCGAAAGATAAAATGTCAAAACCCACGAAGTCGCCTTTTGTTTTTGAGATATGTTCGATTTGATCCGCGAGCTTGCGTTTTCCTGCCCGCCAAAGACGCTCATGTTCAACACGAAGAATGAATTCTTCACCAGCGAGGCCAATCGAACGGTTTTTAGCTTCGGCTTCAATATAGTTTCTTTGGACAAAAGCGGTCTTTTGTCGCGAAGCATCTTGAACCAGCGATTTGACTTCCTTGCGACTGGGAGGTGGAACTTGAATCGCGTTAAGGTTGCGAACCAGAGGGACAGCTTTGATCTGGGCTTGAACCGATTTGGCAACCGTCTGGTTTAATTCAGTCGCGCCTATCAATCGTTCCTCAACGACTTGACGCAATAAACCCTGATACCTTGGGAGCGGTTTATACCCGTCAATGTATGGGTAATCCAATTGCCATAAAACGGCGCTGATGTTCCGATGTTTGTATTCAACCGAGACTCTGTCTCTGTTGTTTAGAAGCTTTTGCAAATTGCGATTGTGCTCGGCTTTATTGTAACGCTTGCCCTGAAGCTCGTCGGCCAGCATCGCAAAATAATCTGCGACGATGGCTTCGACTTCTTGTTGTGACCAATCTTCTGGCATGGCGAACTTTTCCAGATTAAGCCCTATTCACGAATCGTGAGCAAGTTTGGTCTTGCCAACGAGCACAGACCTGGCCAGGTGTATATGCCGAATTATGAGTAAAAACTACGTTCTGCGAATGAGTGACGATGATCTCGGCCAAATTCTGGACGGACTGCGCGTGCGCGAAGAATCGTGGCGCAGGACGGGGGATTATTTTCGGTCGGGCAATCTGGATGATGCGTTTGCAATCGAGGAGTGTAGCGGCGAACACGAGGCAAATCGGATTGCCCTATTTTATGCCCGCATCATCCGCAATCTCGAACGCCAACGCGACGAACAAAGAACTTTAGAATATGAAATGTATTTGCAGGGTAAGGCCGACGGTCAGACCAATTTAATTCAGCGTGTGCTGGCAAATTGGAAATTCTTAAAGCGCATGGAATCACGGGATTTACACCGGCGTTTGATTTGGTTGGAGGACGAGACTTGCGATGAATAGCTGCCTCGCATTACATTCCGAACCGTTTGCAAAGTGCTGGTCGCGAATTGCGGCTGGCTTTGAATCAATCACTCGCAGAACTTCCCATCGAAAACTTTGTGCGGGCTTGGTGCTGCGTTGCGTATCTTTTTCCCAACCTGCATCCAGACGGATTTGAAGATGCGGACAGCGGCTGGCCACGCGTCTTGAAACGTTTTGCCACAGAAGCATGGCGGCGAGTCGGTGCTGGTGAAATCACCGAAGATGAATTGTATCAGAGCGATTCTCAATGGTGCGGGCTTTACGACCGGATGCACACGCACGAATCGGATGAAATGGAACGACGGTTCGCGCTGGCCGCTGATTTTGGGGAACCTTCGTAATGGTATCGGTGCCAAGCATTGAAAAATTCTTCCGCGCCGAGTTGTTGCCTTAATTTTCATCCGCGTTTTTTATCCGTGTCCATCCGTGTTAATCCGTAGTTAAATTTTTTGAATGAGTGCCGTGAAAACAATTGACTGGTCTGCGCTGCGAAAAGATTTTCCGATCCTTGATCAGAAAGTCCACGGCAAGCCGCCGGTTTATTTCGACAACGCCGCCACGTCGTAATGATTCGCTTGCGGTAGCGCCATTTGGATTTACAATTAAATCATGTCTGCGACAGAACTCATTGCCGAACGGTCGCGCTGCCTGACGGAAACCGCCTTGTTTTTCCGATGCTGTGGCTGCTTAATGTTCACCGGCACCTACACTGCAATAGGCGCATGAAATTCCGCCTGCTCCCAATCCTTGCGCTGGCTTCTGCGCTGCAAAATCATTTTCTTTTTGCCGCCGAAACCAATTCCTTTCCGGTCACAATTCAGGTTCACGCGAACCGGCCGACCGGCGCGTTGACGCCGATCTGGCGTTTTTTCGGCGCGGACGAGGCGAACTACGCCTACATGACGAACGGCAAAAAATTGCTGTCCGAACTCGGACGGCTCGGCGGATCGCAGGTTTATTTTCGCACGCATCATCTGCTCACCAGCGGCGACGGCGCGTATTCGCTGAAGTTCGGCTCCACCAGCGCCTACAAGGAGGACGCGGACGGCAAACCCATTTACGACTGGACGATCAACGACAAGATTTTTGACGCCTACCTCGAACGCGGCGTGAAGCCTTATGTCGAAATCGGATTCATGCCGGAGGCGCTCTCCACGCATCCGCAAAATTATCCGCACAATCCGCCGGTGGATAAAATGGCGCCGGTCGTCGGCGGACAATCGTATCCGCCGAAGGATTACGCGAAGTGGGGCGACTTGGTTTATGAATGGGCAAAACATTGCGTCGCCAGATATGGCGCGGCGGAAGTGCAGAAATGGTATTGGGAGGTCTGGAACGAGCCGAACATCAGCTACTGGCACGGTTCGCCCGGGGATTATTTCAAGCTGTATGACTACGCAGTGGAAGGTGTGCGTCGCGCGCTGCCGGACGCGCGTGTCGGCGGGCCGGAAACGGCGGGCGGGCCGGGCGGGAAATTCCTGGGTGAATTTCTGGAACACTGCTTGCGCGGCACGAATTATATGACCGGGAAAGCCGGGTCGCCGCTGGATTTCATTTCGTTCCACGCGAAAGGCTCGCCCAAGGTTGTGGACGGCCATGTGGAAATGGGCATGGCGAACCAGTTCAGAAACATGAACGACGCCTTCGCCGTCATCGCCAAATTCCCTGAATTCAAAAAACTGCCCGTGATCATCGGCGAATCAGATCCCGAAGGCTGCGGGGCTTGCAAAGGGCCGCAGGACGGTTATCGCAATGGCACGATGTATTCCAGCTACACCGCCGCCAGTTTTCCGCGTGAATTTGAACTCGCGGAAAAATATGGCGTGAATTTGCAGGGCGCGCTGACATGGGCGTTTGAATTTGAGGGCCAGCCGCCGTTCGCCGGTTTCCGCCAGGTTGCCAGCGACGGGATTGATTTGCCGGTGCTGAATGTGTTTCGGATGTTCGCCAAAATGAGCGGCGAGCGCGTGGGCGTGGACGGCGGCACCGGCTACGACGCGGAAAAAATTTTGGAGGCCGGCGTGCGCGGCCGGCCGGACGTTTCCGCGCTGGTGGCGCTGGACAAAAATAAACTGACCGTGCTGGTCTGGCATTATCAAGACGACGATGTGCCCGGCCCGGACGCGGCTGTGAACCTGTCGCTGGAAAATCTGCCGGTCGCAAACGTCGGCGCGACGCTGACGCAATACCTCGTTGACGCCGACCACGGCAATTCCTACGCGGCATGGTTGAAAATGGGTTCGCCGATGCAGCCGACGCCGGAACAATACGCGCAGCTCGAAAAAGCGGGGCAGCTTGCGGAACTGGAACCGCAAAAGAATGTTCAGGTGAAGGATGGCAAGCTGGACTTGAATTTCGCGCTGCCCCTGCAGGCCGTGTCGCTGCTGGTGCTGGAATGGAAGTGACCCCAGATTGGATTTTTCGGGCGGACCGGGTTATCATCCTCGCAACCGAAGCCATGAACATTCCGCGCCGGCAAATGATTCTGCTGCTGCTGGCCGTCGCCGTTTTTTCCGGCGTGGCGGCGCGGGCGCAAAACCTTGGACAGACCGGCGTGACGCTGCTGCGGGCGATGACGACAAACCTGGACGGCTCCGGCATCCGCGTCGCGCAGCCGGAGGCGGGGTTGGACACAAACAATCCGGCGATGACCTGGGAAGTGAATCCTGCGGCAACGGGCCGGTCGCCGAATCTTTTCACTTACATTTCCAGCAACGGCTCGAGTTCCAATTATCCCAATTCTCTTGGCTCCGAATCAGGGCACGCGGATTCAGTGGCGGGAATTTTTTACGGAATCCCCGGCGGCGTGGCCACGAATGTCGCCCATATGGACAATTACGACGCGAATTATTTTTACAATTCAATCATCAAGGCCACGCTTCCGGCCAGCATCAACGACCGCGTTGTGAACCAGAGCTTCATTTTCAATGGAAGCACGGTCAGTGATCAGCAAACCATTGATTCGGATTATGACAATTACGCCGCGCAATTCGGGATTCTTTTTGTTTCGGGCGTTGGAAACGGCGGCGCGGTCAATCCACCGGCATCCTGTTACAACGGCATCGGCGTTGGCGTTTCTGACGGAAGCTTAAGTGTCGGGCCGACCTTGGACAATGGCCGCGCCAAGCCCGACATCATCGCGCCCGGCGGCGAGACAAGTTTTTCCACGCCGCTTGTTTCCGGCGCGGCGGCGGTTTTGATGCAGGCCGCGTTGCGCGGCGATGGTGGAAGCGACACGAATTCCGCCGCCGACATCCGGACCATCAAATCGCTTTTATTGAATGGCGCCATCAAGCCCGCCGGTTGGACAAATAATTTTCCGTCGCCGCTCGACACACGTTACGGCGCGGGCGTGTTAAATGTTTTCAATTCCTACGAGCAGTTCGCCGGCGGCAAGCATGGCTACATTGTTTCCGCCAGTGTTTCGAGCGGCGCCGCGCATCCCCCGGCGGGGAATTCTGGCACGATTGGCGCGGCGAGTGGCTGGGATTTCAATTCCATTTCCAGCATGGGCGCCGGAATTTTCAGTTCCGCCACCGACGGCGTGAACCATTATTATTTCAACGTCACAAACAATTTGAGCGGCCAGAACTTCACAGCCACGGCCACGCTCGTCTGGAACCGCCAGCAAAACCAGACCGCCATCAACAATCTCGATTTGTTTTTATACAATTGCGCCAGCAGCAACCTCGTCGCATGCAGCACAAGCCTTGTGGACAACGTCGAGCATCTCTGGCTGCCGCGACTGCCGCAAGGCCGATACGACCTGCAAGTGCTGAAAAACTCCGGCAATTCCGTCAGCGACAGCGAGAGCTACGCGCTCGCGTGGGAATTTTTCTCGCAGTCGCTCAACATTGCAAATGCAGAAACAAACATGGCGCTGTCATGGCCGGTTTATCCCGCCGGTTTTTTGGTCGAATCAACGGCCAATCTCGCATCGCCGCAACATTGGACTACGAACAACCTTCCACCGCCGATTGTGACAAACAATCAAAATTATATCTTGGTGAATGCCACAAACGCCGCGCAATTTTTCCGGTTGCGACGGCCTTAAAAATTCCCCAGCGCAAAATGGTTTCCGATTTTGAAACTTCTGGAAATCGCCGACGTGACGAATTTTTTCCCGATTTGGACTGATTGTGGCAGATCGTGTCCAAGCGCGAGCGCGGCGCAGATCGCGGCGGAATAAGTGCAGCCTGTTCCGTGCGTGCGGACGCCTTTGACGAACGGCACAGACAGAAGGAATTCAACTTTGCCGTCAAAAAAAATGTCGGCCGCTTCCCGCGCATTTTTCAAATGGCCGCCTTTGATCAAAACCGCGCAACCGAAGCGTGAATGGATTTTCCGCGCGGCTTCCCGCATTTCCTCGACGGATGAAATTTTTTGTCCGCTCAAAATTTCCGCCTCGGACAAATTCGGCGTGACGAGCGCGGCCAGCGGCAGCAATTTGTCTTTCAAAATTTCCAGCGAGTTTGATTCGAGCAATTTCGCGCCGCTCGTTGAAATTAAAACCGGATCAACAATTAAAGAAATTTTCCGGCGGGGCGAGCGTCCCCGCGAGCCGCTTACACCTTTTGGCG
>Ga0208357_1002067_pt1 | contig 13832 bp, 11 predicted proteins | sample NGESurdeep092012_6_FD_184487 | JGI IMG/M metagenome (GOLD analysis project Ga0208357, IMG submission 184487) | Arctic peat soil microbial communities from Barrow, Alaska - NGEE Surface sample F52-2 deep-092012 (SPAdes) | ecosystem: Environmental > Terrestrial > Soil > Wetlands > Peat ... | reverse complement strand
CTGATCAACTCGCCGCGCGCCACGTTGCCGGTCCCGGCCACAAAAGGCGCCGCGTTCTTGATTCCCGCGATCTGAGGCTGTTGCGCCGCCGCAAATCCAGCTGCCGCCAATAACACAATCGCAGGAGCCACAATCCGTTTGAGCATCGATGTTCCCTTCATGTCCGGCTCCGATAGCTGGAATTTACCGCGCCGGCAGGAAGCCAGGCGCATATTTCGCACCGGGAGCGGCGCCCGGCAGGAAACTGTCAACATGTATATTAAGTGAATTGCAGGCGGGCACGCAACGGTGCACTGAAGTCGTTTCCAGGCACTGTCGGCGCTGCCCTGGAAAATCCTGAAGCTTCAACATTATGTTACTGAAATGCGCCTTCCGGAGTCAATCTGAATTCTTATATGGACGGGTTGAAGAACAAGCACGCTCGCGGGCAACGAACTCCGCGCGGCATCGGCTCGCGAGCGATGTGCGCGCCCGGACGATTGTGACGGCCGGTGAAGCGGCATCGGACGAACGAACCGAACCGGCGTACTTCATCGGGGCCCGGCCCGTGCTGCTGCTCGCAGTCCCGGTCCTCGCCACCCTGGCTCTCGGAATCTTCGGACTCGGGCGCAGCCTCTGGCTGGATGAGGCATGGGTCGCCAATTCCGTCATGGCGCACTCCCTGTCCGGGATGTTCTACTACCCGGACTGGTTGCAAACCACCCCTCCCTTGTTTCTGCTGCTCACCAGGGCGGCGGCGCACGTCTTCGGTCCGTCGAACGTATCGTTTCGCCTGATGGCGCTCGTGCTCGCCATGGCCGGCGTGGCCTGCATGATGGCCGTATCGAGCCGGTTGCTCTCTCCTCCTTTAGCTCTGCTGGCCACCGCTCTGCTGGCGTTTCACCCCACTGTCATCGAGTATTCGCGCACGTGCAAGCAATACAGCGGCGAGATGGCCGCCGCAGCCGCAATTCTGCTGTGCACCGCGCTCTATCTGGAAAATCCGGTTCGGAGGCGGTTTTACTGGCTGGCCGGCGCGTTCGCGGTGACGCTGCCGCTGGCCTGGTCCACGGCGTTCCTGATACCGGGGGCTGCCATCGCGGTGTGTGCCCGCGGCGGAGTTCGCCGGGCGGCCTGTCTTGTCCTGATTGCCTGTGGCGTGCTCGGCATCCTCTACCTGGCTTTTGTCCGTCCGAACCTCTCGCCCCAGTTGCGGGAATTCTGGATGGCGAACGCGCAGAGCCTGTCTCCGGGGCTGCTTGCGGCATTGGTATTTTGCATCGCCGCCGCCGTGCGCGCCGTCCTGATCCGGGCCTGGATGCAGCTTGCGGCACTGCTGCCATGCGTGCTGCTGGCCGCGAGTGACGCGCTCCACTGGTATCCGGCCAGTCCGCGCACGCGCCTGTTCGCGCTGCCGTGTTTTCTGCTCGCCGCCGCAATGGTGGCGAACGACATGTGGCCCTGGCGGCGTTTGACCGCCGTTGCCTGGCTCGTTGTCATAGCCATTGGCTCAACAGCCGCGTGGAATCAGGTTCGGCAGCACCGGAACCGGCCCGAAGAAGACTTCGCCGGCGCCGTTCAGTACCTGCGGCAGCACGTGGCGCCGTCCGACCTGCTCCTGGTTCACGCCTCCGTCATCGAAGGTTTTAAGCTCTACTGGCCCCATAACCATGCCATCTATGGCAGTACCGGATGGCCCTGTTGCGAGCGGAACCGGCAGGCGCGCGTTTCCGGGGTGGACGCGGTGTTCGCGGACCTTGACCGCAAAATCCCGAAAGGGTTTTCCGGCCGGGTCTGGCTGTTCTACTCGACCCGAAACACCCACTGGACCTGGGTCGGCCTCGACGAAGGCACGATATGGCGATCTCACGTCTGGCAAAAAGGTTGCCCTCCAGGGCCGTATCTCGCCTTCGCCAATCTCGCTGTCAGCCCGATGGACTGCGTCAGGACGCGGCAGCCCGGCGGCAAGCGCCGCTTTCTTCCAGCAGGTCCTTCACAATAAACCCGATTTTCAGAAATTCGTTCAGATCGGTGGGCTTTGCAATGTATCGCCCAACGCGGAACGCGTCGATCTTCGCCCGTTCCCGCGGCGAGGAGGAAGAACTCAGGATAGCCACGGTCAGATCCGTGAAAGCCTGACTTGCACGAATCGCCTGCAGGATTTCCAGCCCGTCGTTCCGCGGCAGATTCAGGTCGAGGATGGCCAGATCGGGCGCAACCGCGTCAGCGTACTCCCCCCGTTGCTGGACGAACGCCAGCGCGTCGCCCCCGTCGTCAATGACGGTCAGTTCAAAGTCGAGCTCAGCGGTCTCGAGCGCCCACCGGAGCAGCATCACATCCGCCGGGTTGTCCTCTACTACCAGAATGCGTATTTTCACTCAGCTTTCCTTTCGGACTGCACGCCGGACCGCACACCTGACCAGGAAACGTCCGGCAACGTGAAGCGGAATGTCGCTCCGCGCCCCACGTCGGACTCCACCCAGATTCGGCCGCCATACCGTTCCACCACGCGCTGGCAAATGGCCAGGCCTATGCCGGTTCCCGGGATCTTTTTGCCATGGAGCCTTTTAAAAGCGGCAAAAATTTTCTCATGGTATTCCGGCTCGATTCCGATGCCATTGTCGCTTATCGCGAATCGCGGATGGCCGCCGGTCTCTTCCACCGAGACGCGAATCACCGGCGGCAACTCGCTCCGGTACTTGATGGCATTCCCGATCAGGTTTTGAAACAAAGAGATAAAATGCCCGCTGTATGCTTTCACGACCGGCAAATCGGCGGTCGAAATGACCGCGCCGCTGTCGTCGATGGCTACCTTGAGATTTTGCCGGACAATCTCCATCACCGCATTCAGGTCAACGGCTTCCACCGGCTGTTCCACGCGCGCTCCGATTTCCGCATAGGCGAGCAGGTCGGCAAGAAGTTCGCGCATGCGCTTCGTTCCCCCGACGATGTTGGACACGAACATCGCCGCCTGGCTATCGGTCTCGGGGTAGCTTTTGACCAGAAGCTGGGAATAGACGGCGATCATCCGCAGAGGCTCCTGCAGGTCGTGGCTCGCCACGAAAGCAAAGCGCTCCAGGTCTTCGTTCGAACGCGCCAGATTCTCATTCGATCTCTGAAGATCGGCATTCAGTTCCGCCAGCCGGGCCGCCGCGCGTACCTGCCCGGTGATGTCCCGGGCAATTTTGGAAGCGCCGACGATCCTTCCCACTGCGTCATAGACAGGGGAAATGGTCAGCGACACGTTGATCCGCGTGCCGTCCTTTGTCCTCCGGACCGTTTCGTAACCGTCGATCCTTTCCCCTCTCCTGATGCGAGCCAGGATTTCCGGCATCTCATCCAGGCGGTCCGGCGCGGCGAGCAGGGAAACCGGGTGGCCGATCATTTCCATGGCCGAATAACCGAAAATGAGCTCGGCGCCCTTGTTCCAGCTGGTGACGATCCCGTTGAGATTTTTGCCGACGATCGCGTCGCCCGAAGATTCGACGATGGATACGAGCAGGCGGCTGGTTTCCTCGGCGTCTCGGCGCGCCGTGACGTCCCGGAAAACCAGCACGGTGCCCTGAATGGGGCCGCCCTCTCTGCGAATCGGCGCGCCGCTGTCGTCGATCGGCGTTTCCGTGCCATCCTTCGCCAGCAAAACCGTATGGTTGGCCATGCCCACGATCGAGCCTTCGCGCAGGACCTTGGTTACAGGGCTCTCCACCGTTTCGCGGCTGAATTCGTTTACGATTCGGAAAACCTCGTCGAGCGGTCTGCCCGCGACTTCCGCCTCCGTCCATTTCAGCAGAGACAGGGCCACGCGATTGGCAAAGACAATGCGCCCTTCGACGTCGGTGGATATGACCGCGTCTCCGATGCTTGCGAGGGTTGTTTCCAGCGAATCCCTGGAACTACGGGCCTCTCTGAGTGCGTCCTCGCGCGCCAGCAGAGCGCTTCTCAATTCATGGTCCCGCGATTGAATGCCGGCCAGCATTTCGTTAAATCCGTCGGCGAGGACACCGAGTTCATCGCCTGAGAATTTTTGCGCGCGAATGCTGTAATCCCGGGTTGCCGAAACCGACGCGGTGGCGCGGGCGAGTTGTGAGATTGGCGTGGCGATGACCGAGCGCATCTTCGAAGACAGCAGAAACGCGAGCAAGCTGGATGCCAACAGGAAGCCCAGCACGGTCTCGCCATAAAGAATTCTGCGTTCGCGGATCTCACCCAGATCGTAAAGCAGGGCCAGGGTCCCGATCCGGCGATTAGCAAGAACGACGGAACGCGAAACGGTTGCGTCCGCGCCGGTAAATCGAATTCCATCTCCGGAGCCCGGCGACGGGCACATGGCGGACGCTCCCGGCCGTGCATACTCCGCGAACATCGTTCCATCGAGCCGGTAGATACAAGCGGCAACAATGTGCGGCCTCGCCCGCAGCGCGGAGAGCGTCTCCGTCGCGGACTGCCGATCGTCGAACGCCAGCGCGGCAGTGCTGTTATCGGCGATGATTCGGGTCAATGCCGAGAGATCGCGTGCCAGATACCCCCGGAAGAGACTGGAATCCGCAACCACGATGCCGATTCCCAACGACAACAGGGCCGCGGCCGTGGTCACCATGGTGATCGCCATCAGCTTCCTCTTGATCGGCATGTTGCTGAAGAAAGACATCGAAGGCAACCGCCCGGCTCTCACCGCGTGACCGATCTGGCAACGCTCAGGAGCCTCGAACTCATTTTGAGTCCGGCCTTTGCCGCCACTCCCGGAGCGATGTCGAACCGAACCCTGCCGTTCTCGACAACGAATGCGATCATGCCCCCGTCACGGAGAAAACCGGGATCCTCTCCCACCGTCAGCATGCCGGGGCCGAGAGCCGCCAGAACCGGCGCGACATCTTTTTCCGATTTGGCGACAAACAGAATCCGGCACGAGCCGGGCGGCGGACGGCGCACCCTCTGCACGACGATCTTCCGCGAGTTCAGCGTCTCGCCCTCCACAAGCTGATCCAGCACGCCATCGAAAGGGTCTTCTCCCATTATGCAGATCGCGCTCGCCGAATCCGCTCCCGCGGATTCCACCGCGGGCCATTCGATGAACTTCGTGAAGTTCAGGAGAAAGGCGGCCTTTACCCGGTACTCGAGCGCCGGTTCCGCGGCCGCCTGGCACGCGTAGTGCGAGGTAAAACCAAGGCCGGCAAGCAAACAGATCACGCCGGCGGCGCGATGCACGGCGTAATGTGGCCCGGCCTGTTTCATTTGCTCCACGTTAGTTTCGCGTAGGCGCTTCTCCTGATGCCGACGAGCGGTCCCGCGTCGCCGCCGTACTCGAAATGGGAAGGCTGCAGCAGGTTCTCGCCCACCAGCGACAATTCGAGCTGCTCGCGAACACGCCATCCCAGCCTGACATTCCCCGTCGAATACCCTGGCACCATCTGCGCGGCCAATGCACTCACGTAACGGTAGCCGAGATCCAGCTGGACCCTGCCCGACAGGTCGAAGGAGGACTGGATCGAAACCTGGTGTTGCGGACTTGACCCCACATCGGAAGCGGCGATCTTGCCCGGGTCGAGCGCACCGGGCTCCTTTCCGATATTCATATGCAGGAATGACCAGGACCCGCGAAGCCGCCAGAAGTTCGCGATACTCCACTCAGGTGCCACCTCCACCCCCTTTGTATAACCGTAGAGTCCGTTTTGGAACTGCACCGGAAGCAGCAGATGCGGTGGCGCCGGCGTGTCCTCAAGGTACGTCGCTCCAGTGATTTCCTCGTCCGCAAGATTGTGATAGCGGTTATAAAAACTCGCAACGTCGACGTAGAGTTTCTTTCCGAGAAGGCGGCGATAACCGAGCTCGTAGCTGTTGAGCTGTTCCGGCGCGAAGGCTGAGTCAGGGTTCAATCGGGCAAAGAATGGCAAGCCGGCCACCATCCCCGCATAACCGGCGGAATAGAAGTCTTCCTCAACGTCGGACGGGGTGCGCACTGCGTGCGTAAATGCAGTCCACACCGATTGCCGGGCCGTCGGCGTCCAGAGGAGCCGGGCGCTCGGCTGCGGTTCCACGCCGGTATAGTTGGTGCGGAGGAGTTTCGTGCCGACGGTGAGCGTCAGACGGTTTGCCACCAGCCCGATCTCATCCTGAAAGTAAGCCGTATAGAGCATGTCGTTCCTGACAGCCGGACTGAACGTCACGCCGGAGACGACTTCGATCTCGCTGCCCATGCTGGAACGTACTCCGAGGCTCCAGGTCACCTCCTGCCGCGCCGGCAAGCGGCGGCGCTGGACGTAATCGGCATCGAAAGTGTTGCGCCGCTCTCCGAAATCAGGCTCATGACGGTTGGTGCGGTCGTAATAAACCTGCACCTGAATATCGTCGCCGTCTCCCGTGGTTCGTTTCCAGCGGGCCAGGACGTTACCGCCGGAGAGGAGAGCGTTCCCGTCCAGAATTTGCAGATAGGGGGACGTGTAGGTCTCACCGGGAACACGTTCCCCGGCTACTTCGTCGTATGCGTCTCCCTGCACCGTGAAGGAGTCGCGGTCGTGCTTCTTCCAATCCATTCGGAAACCTGCCTGAACATCCCTCCAGTCGTCGAAATTGCCGCGGTCGGAGTGAAGTTCCGGGCTCCGGGTGAAAGCCATGCCATATACGCGGTAGTTGAAATCCTTGCCATTTCCGCCGCCATAGCGCAAATTGCCGAAGCCCTGTTCTTCGTTTCCGCCGCCCGCGGAGGCGAGGATTCCATGCGTGTCTTTGGTCTCTTTCGTGATGACGTTGATGACGCCGTCCACGGCGTTCGGCCCCCAGATCGTGCCGCCGGCGCCGCGGATTACCTCGATACGGTCGATATCGTCCATATCCGTGTTCTGTACTTCCCAGTACGTTCCGTCATACAGGGTGGTGTAAACGGTGCGCCCGTCGATGAGGACAAGAACGGATCGCGCGAGCCGGCTGCCGAAGCCGCGAATCCCGATGGACCACTTGTTGCTGTCGATGCGCGCCACCTCCACGCCCGGAGCCATGCGCAAAGCCTCCGGGATGCTGGTTGCGCCCGAACGCCGGATATTGTCTCCGGTGAGGACATAGATGGCGGTCGGGGTCTGAAAAACCGTCTGTGGCGTCTTGGACGGTGTTGTCACGTCGATATCCGACAGCTGCTCAAGGCTCATTTTCTTGAGCGCCGAGGGGCCCGGATCGCCCGAGGCGGGCGTGTCACCCCTGACGGCCGCGGGAAGCACCGCCAACGTGAGCGCGAGAAGCGGCGACATCCGAAAACGCATCGATTTTGATCTCCCGAAAAGAAGGCGTAACCGCTTATGTTCCTATGCTTGCCAGGCGATTGCACTTCGCGCGTTAGCCTCATTAGTATAGAACGTCACAGTGGCCAGGAAATCCACCCGAAACGCATGGAATGGCGGGTCCGGGAAGAAGACGTGTGGACGCGCTGCCCTGCTCCGATACCTGAAGAAACCGGAACACCGCGACACGCTGATTGTGTGGGTGGATGAGGCAAACACTGCACCGCTTCCCGGACGAGAATCCGTTCGACTATAAGCGCCAAATCTCAGACCCCGGCTACATCACTGGCTCGAACCCCACCTGGAACGGATACTCGACTGCTGAGTGGGACGGCGACACGCTGGTGGTGCACACAATCGGGTTCCGCGATGATTTGTGGCTCGATTCGAACGGGAACCCTTTGACAGAATCGGGTAAGGTAACGGAGCGAATCTCGCGGCCGAACTTCGGAACTCTACAGGTGGAGATGACCATCGAGGATCCGAGAGGATACACGGCTCCGTGGACGGTGCGCCTCAAGCAGCCCCTGGTCCTCGATAGCGACATGCTCGATTACTACTGCCTGGAGAACGAGAAGGACGCGTTCCACATGGGCTCGTCGTGGACGCAAACGAAGGCCGGCGAGGCGAAGGAAAAAGCGAAGTAGCGCATCGGCGCCTGTTGCTTACTGAGTGTGTCGAGAATCAGTTCGTGTTATTTCGGGGACACTACCCTACGAGGGAAAGCTCCGACAGGCGCTCACCGACCCTGAATTCCCCGCGCAGCAGTAACTCCCGTATAATCAATACGGTACGACCTGCCGGTGAAACAAACTCCAGCCGTATTGCCGGGTCCGGCGAGTCGAACATTGTGTTGGTCTTAACACGGGAAGTACGGTCGCTCACGGAGGTTCGGATTGCTCCACGGGGCATACGGCTGCTAGAATCCCAACGAAACATGAGACACGCGTTACTCACCCTGCCCTGTGGATCGGCTTCGCTGGTGCTGGCCCTCGACGGTGACCTCGTTGAAGAAGGGGTGCCTGTCGGCGGACGCAATCCGGGCCGCGGTGGACACGGAGGTGGATTGTTTGCCGGCACCGGAAGCGTTATTCCACCGCAGAGTGTCGCCGGGGTTTCCGCGGATGGCAACCGGAAGCAGGCGAAGTAAATTCGCGCGACTCATGCCGGCGACAAACGCGGCGACATCGAGGCGACTCTGGGCCACGCCCTATTTCGTGACCCTGTTTGCGATGCTGTCGCTACAGGTTTCGAACCTGGGCTTCTCTCCGCTGGTGCCCGCCATCCAGCGGGAGTTCGCACTCAGTTTCTCGCAAGTCGGCTTGTTCGCGGGGATGTACGGATTGATCAGTGTCTTTACCAGCATTCCCGCGGGGCTCGCCATCCGCCAGGCGGGTGAGAAGACGGCGTTGACCGGCGGCCTGGTGGTGGCGGCGCTGGGGTTGGCGTGGCTGGGCCTGGCAGAGTCCACGCCCGCGGCTTTCGGGGCGCGGGCGCTGTGGCTGTCCGGTTACCGTTTCGCGTTCATCGCGGTGATGACGGCGATCGCGCTAAGTTGCCCGCCGTCGATTCGCGGCCGCTCCATGGGGGTGCTGGGTGCGATCTCAGCTTTCGCGTCGGTGGTGGGAGCACCGATGGGGTCGGTTGTGGCGCGAGACTTCGGATGGCGCCAAAGCATGTTTGCCTACGCCGCCGTGGCCGTGGCCGGCGCGGTGGTATTCGCATCCTGCTATCGGGTTCGCGGCCCCGCTGCCGGCGTGGATTCAACGGCCGAAACGATATCCGCGGGATCGCCCTTCCGGAGTTTCATTGTGTGGGGAGTCGCCCTTTTGTCCGGGTTTTCCGGGGTCACGAGTCTGACGACGAACACATTCCTTCCTTCTGCTCTGAACAGCGTATTTCGACTGAATGCGGTCGATGCCGCCTCCATGATCTCGACCGCATTCGCCTGTGCGATTGTCCTGAATTTGAGCTTTGGCTTTCTGATGGATCGATGCAATCGTTCGATGGTGATGGGTGGGGTCGCGCTCCTGCTGATGACGGGAAGCCTGCTGATGCTCTCCCGTGAACTCGCGACATTTCGGGTGGGGGCCATACTGGTGCTCGCTTTGGGGCACGCGGCCATTCAGCAAAGTTACGCGCTGGCGGCGGATGTCCTGCGCGGCAGGGAAACCGGAAACGTCATGGGAATAGTCGGTGGCGTCGCGGGGGTGGTGAACTATCTCACGCCACAAGCGCTCGGTATTCTTCGCGACCGAACGGGCAACTTCGACGCCGGATGGTGCCTGCTTGCCGCAATCTCGGGGCTCACGTTTCTGCTGGTGATCGTGTTGCACCTGCGGTTCGGGCTCATGTCCCGGTTTGGCGGAGCTCTGACTCTTACGGGATCACGCGAATCGTGACGAGGCGATTCCGTGGATCGGAGACGCCATCGGGTTTCGCGACTTCCGCCACAATGCGCACCTTGATCGAAGCGGGACCGGTGCCCAGACCCCGCAACAGATCAACAACCTTTTCCGCGCGCTGCGTGGCTATTGCTTCGTTCTCGGCGAGGACCCGCTGGTTCGACAGCAGGGACGCCGCGCGGTGCGCGGTGACCTCCACGGACCTGGCCCTGGCGGCGATGGCGTACATCGCTGCCTGATTGACGAGGCGAGTATCCCGGGAGAACAGGAAGGAGCTGTCAAAGTCGTAGAGAACCGTGAATTCGCGCTCCGCAAATGGCGCGGTGAAACGTTCCCGGAGAGGGCCCCCGGCGGGCGCGGCGCCTCCAGCTGCGACGGGCGCCTTGCGAGTGGACGGTCCCGCGGGACGCCGCGTGGGCGGGGCCTCGATCCCCGGTTCCGCCGGCAGGATGGTGTTGCAGGACAGATTGAGTTCCGGCAGCACGGAAAGCTTGACGGGCTTCAGCGGGATCCCGCCACAGATCCGGGGTCCTGGAGCCACCGTTCCTTCCACCAGTACTTCGTGTAACAGTTGCGGCGGGTACAATTCGGCCTGAATGTCCTGTTGAATCGTGAGGTAGTAGGTTTCTCCCTCATATTCGGCGAGGAAGCACGGCACCGTCTTCGTATCGCGAACAATCGGGCAGGCGACGAAGCTGCGCTGCTGGGCAAAGGTTGCGGGCGCCAGCACCAGTGCCAGAAGAAGTTTGCCGTTCACAGGACCTCCAGGAAGTTGATCAGATCCTGCTTCTCAGTCTCTCTGAGCTGCATGTCGAATCGCCGGTCATAGTAGTCGACTAACTCGCGCAGGTTTTTGGCCGAGCCATTCGAGAAATACGGCGCTCTGGCCGAGAGACCCCGGAACTGCTGCATCACGATCGATCCGACATCGACGCAGCGGCCGGAGATGAGGGCGCGGCCCGGATCGGTGGTGTAGATCACGCGGCCGAGATAGGGATGGGGCTGCGCCGTCGTCTTGCATTCGATCTTGAACACGGGCAACTCCTGCGCGTCACTGTAAAGGGGCGGTTCCGTCCAGCGCGGATAGTTGGTAGTGCCCAGGTCTACCCAGCCTGCGCCCAGATCCTGGCCCGTCATTTGCGCGTTGTGGCAGGTCGCGCAGGTCCGTTTGAGCGGATTGCCCAGGCCGATGGAGTTGATGTGCGTGGCGTCACGCAGCCAGAACTGCCGAAACATGAAGATGTCGGCGCCGCGCGCGACAGAGGCGCGGAACTGCTCCTGCGCCGTGCCTCCGGACTTCTTCCACATGTCGAAGAGGAGAAATACAGAGTCGTAGTCGTTGTCGCCGAGCACGCCGGGCCGGTGACTGGCCATGGCCTGTGGTCCCAGGGCGGCAGGACCGCCTGGCTCCACCAGATTGCCTCCGGTCCGGTCGAAGACTTGTGCCACATAGACCTGGCTCTCGAACTCGACGATCCTGCGGAGTTGTTCTTCTGAAATGGACCGGGCCTGAATGTGGCCCATTGCCGCGCTGTATGCCTGCGTGGTCAGCGTCGCTTCGCGGGCATCCGCCATGAGGTTCATGCTGACCGGGCGGCCCGTCGCCGGATCTTTGTCCGCCAGTGCGCCCAGCTTCAGGACGATCGGCGGACCGGGATTGGTCACGTACTTGAGATTGGCGGCCATCCGCGGCCGGCGATAGACCGAGACCATGGGCGTAGCACTCTTCAGGCCGTAGGCCGGGCTGGTGTTGCATCCGGGCGGGTCGCTCACCACTTCGATGCTGAACTCAGCATTCTTCGGAACCGGAAGGAAGATACGGATGAGGCCGCGATTCAACAGCAGCGAGTGCGATTTCTCCAGCGCCTGCGGCTGGTCCGGGCAATTGGATCCGTCGATCGCCGCGAACAGAGGATCCCTGCCGTTGGTGCGCCGCCACAATTCGCGAGCCGCCTCCGCCGACAAACTCATGCCGTAAGCCGGCTGGTGACAGGTGACGCAGGCGCGGCCGTTGCTCCCGAGCGGCGTGAAAAACGGATGGTCCTTCGTGTCCACCGGGCCGGAGCTGAGCAGGACCCCGACTCTCCCGGTCGAAGTGGGGAATTCGAGGTGAGCGCCGAGCGTTCCGCCAGAGCCCGCCTGTATCCAGTTGTTCGCAGGCGCCTGCTGCGCCGAACTCAGAGCTGCCGATATCACGGCAATCGCGGCCGCGCTCATCCAAAGAGGTTTCATGGTCGACCGTGCGAAGTCTAGCACCGCGTGCGGGTGGCCGGGAAAGATGCAGGGACGTAAAGATTCAGACGCGAGACGTCTTAGTTTGGGGTGCGAAGCACTCGCGCACCAATCGTAAGAACCCCGGCAGCAGGGGAGACCGCGTGCGGTTGGAATGGGCGAGCATCAGAGGCACCACCGGCTCCGGTTTCAGATCCAGGTGCCGTAGTGTCACCCCGCGCGGCAGGATCGATGCCACGTAGTCGGGAAGCAAGCTGAAACCCAAGCCATTTCGGATCAAATTCAGATTGCCGAGGACGTTTGCGGCTCGCTGGGCAACAGGTGGCCGGAGACCGGACTGTTCACAGAAGGCAAGCACCGCATCGTGCAGCTCAGGCGAGCCTTTGCGCGAGATCATAATGAATGGATATTGGTTCAGGTCGGCAATACGGAGTCTCTTCTTCACTGCCAGTGGATGTTTCGAAGGCAAGCCGATCAGTAATTTCTCGTCGAGCAGGAACTCTACGGCCGCATCGGGGAGGGAAACGGGTCCGCGCAGAAATCCGACATCCAGGGAGTGACTGGCGAAAGCAATCTTCTGCTCCGAAGTGGGCAGCGTGTGCAGCATCAGGCGAAGCCCGGGCATCCTGCGTTGCAACAGGGGAAGAAGTTTGGGAAGCACCTTGACCTCGGCGGCCGGCGCGACGGCAACAGACAATTCCATCGCTTGATTTCCCGCGGTCTCGCCGATTCGCTGGACCGCGCGTTCGGTTCGCGCCAGAATGTCCCGGGCGTCGGAGAGAAACGCGTGGCCCGCTTCCGTGAGTTCGACACGCCGCTTGTTGCGTATCAGGAGTGCCGCGCCGAGAAATTTCTCCAGGTGTTTGACCTGCTGGCTGAGCGACGGTTGCGCGGTTTCAAGGCGTTCCGCGGCACGCGTGAAGTTCAGTTCTTCCGCGACGGCCACGAAATACCGCAAATGCCGCAGTTCCATCCACCTTCCATTCTAGTGTGTGAGACGCCGAAAGTCTTAGTTTGCGATGCTGCCGGCATTGGCCTTCGTGGCGGTGGTCCTCCATACTCGCCGGGATGCCGGACGCGCGCCTGACAGACGACTTCGATCCGCTGGCCAGGGAGACATTCACGAGCGCACACGAGGAATACTCGCGCCTGCGACGCGAATGTCCGGTGGCGCACAGTACAGCCTTCAATGGATTCTGGAGTTTGTTTCGTTACCAGGATGTCGTGGATTCTCTCCGGCGCGCCGATCTCTTTATTACATCCGTTCAGAACGTCGTGCCAAAGGTCGCGTTCACCGGACGCCGGCCTCCGCTCCACTTCGATCCGCCGGAACACACTCCTTACCGCCGTGCACTCAATCCGTTTTTCACGGAATCCAAAATGCGCAAGCTCGAGCCGGCGGTTCGCCGGATCGTGATCGAGTTGTTGCAACCCCTGATCGAATCGGGTGGGGGAGAAGTGTGTTCGGAGTTCACGCGCAAGCTTCCCGGCTACGTGTTTGCTGAGTTCTTCCATCTGCCCACAGAGTTGGCGATGGCCATCAAAGAGGCAACCGCCGTCTACAACCAGGCCTTGCAAAAGGCCGACGACGAACTGGTGAAAGAGACCAGCCTGCGGCTCTACGACATCGCGCGGCGCATTATTGAGATGCGTAAGGAAGATCCCCGGGACCCTGCGGAAGACCCAACCAGCGCGATGCTGGTGGCCCGCGGGAATGACGGTGAGTTGCTGCCCGAGCCTCTCGTGCTCGGTACCATCCGGCAGATGATTGTGGTCGGTATGATCGCACCCAGCGTGCTGGTGCCGTGCATGACGATTCATCTCGCGGAGCATCCCGGGTTGCAGGACCAGCTACGGGGTAATCCCGATCTGATTGCCGCGGCGATCGAAGAGTACCTGCGTCTCTATACACCGTATCGCGGCTTCGCGCGCACGGCGAGGCAGGATG
>Ga0208357_1002066_pt1 | contig 13836 bp, 17 predicted proteins | sample NGESurdeep092012_6_FD_184487 | JGI IMG/M metagenome (GOLD analysis project Ga0208357, IMG submission 184487) | Arctic peat soil microbial communities from Barrow, Alaska - NGEE Surface sample F52-2 deep-092012 (SPAdes) | ecosystem: Environmental > Terrestrial > Soil > Wetlands > Peat ... | reverse complement strand
CCGGAGATTCGCCAGCCGGTTGTCCCACCGCCGGCCGTTGCCGTGGCACGCCTCCTGGCCCGGCCCCGGCTCGCCGCGAAACACCAGCAGCACCAGGCGGGCGACGTGGACGCGCCAGCGGCGCGGCCCGTCCGAGAGAGTGACGTGCCGGTAGCCGTCCTTATCCGGCGTGGGCTTCAGGACCTGGCCGGCCACCCGGCGGACGCGGCCGCGACTGGAGACCTCATAGGGCCAGCCCGGGACGGCCCGCCACTCTTCAGGCCGCATTGGCGGCCTCTTCCGCGCCAACGTCGGCCAGCTGGCGGGCCCACCGCTGGACGTCGGTCCGCTCGACGCCGAGCACGGCCGCCACGGCTCGCTGCGACCCCGACGCCAGCAGCAGCCGCAGCGCCGCCTCGGTGGTCACCTCGCCAGCCTCGCCAGCCCGGCCACGTGCGCCGATGCGCCCCTTGACCCATCGCTCGAACAGGAACGACGACACCGCGAACGACTGCGCGGCCACCATCGCCCAGGCGGCGTCAAGGCGGCCGTGGGCTATGCCCGACTCCCAGTTGGCGAACAGCGACTCGGCCAGCCCCGGCACCACGCCCAGCAGGCCCCACCACCGGCGCTTGTCATCGAAGCTCGCCAGCACTGCGCCACCGATGATGATCTGGCCGTCGACCGACAGCGGCATCAGGTGCGCGGTCTTCCACGACTGGTGCAGCTCGAGCGTGAGCGCGCATATGTGGGTGTAGGAAATGAATCCGGTGACCGTGGCGACGGCGGCCAGGGCTCCGCCGACGACGACGGCCGGCGCCCATGTGCGGACCCAGTTGGCGATGTCGCTCATGCGCGGCACCACGGCCCGCGGCCGGTCTCGACCACCGTGATGGTGATCGCGAAACCGAGCGAGCCGAGCGCCAGCGCGATCGCCGCCGCCGCGGCGGCTAGGACGACGGCCGGGTGCGTGCCGACCAGGACGGCCAGCAGCACGCCGAGGACGGCGAGGACGTGGTTCCGGCTCACGCTTCCCCCTGGCCGCGCTCGGCGTCGTCCTCGGCCTGGCGCTCGGCCTGGCGGCGGCGCCAGCCCGCCCGCAGGTCGATGCTCTGCTGCCCGGCCCACTCAAGGCGGCGGGCGTAGAAGTCGCTCTTCGGGATGTACGCCTCGTCCCACGTGGCGACCGAGGCGCGGATCTCGCGGCGCAGGCGAGCCCAGAGCAGCCAGCGGCGCGGCCAGCGGGCGGCGACGCACTCCTCGATGCGGATCAGGCGCAGCTGGTCGACGTGGTCGTCATTGTCGGCCGACTCGATCGCGAACATGGTCTGCCGGGCGAACTCGCGGGCGTCGAAGTTGGCCCAGTCGCCGTCGTCGACGGGCCCGCTGTTGGATGATTCGGACACGGTCGTCCTCCTGGTTTCGTCAGGGTGGGTTGATCGAGGCCCGGCCGCGCGCTCCAACGCGCGACCGGGCCGCCATGCTTCAGGTCTTGTCGGTCACGCCGATCGCGTGGGCCAGGGCGCGGATCAGCAGCGACTGGCTGCCGCGCGTCCGCTCGTCGATCTCGCTGATCTCCTCGGCCTGGTCGGCGAGGACGCCCTCGAGCTCGGCGAGCCGGGCCGCCAGCGCGTCGGCGACGGTCGGCGGCACGTAGTCGGCGCCGTCGGTCTCGCTGATGATCCCCGCGCCGAAGGCGGCCGCCTCGAGGGCGCCGAGCGGGGTGTCCCCGACGCCGGTGTGCGTGGCCACCGTGTCGTCCTCGCCCACGACGTCGACGTGGGCGATGACCCCGTCCGGGTCGAGCACGAAGCTGACCGAGGTCCCGGCCTCGACCAGGGCGGCGATCAGGCCGCCGAGGTCGCCCGCGGCCGCCACGTGGGCGTGCTCCGGCCGGCCGCAGCGCATGCACTGGTCGGGCGCCGGGAGGTCGGCCGACACCTGGCCGGGCCGGGCGAAGAGCCCGCAGGCCGCGGGGGCCTGGTCGCCGAAGAAGATGGCGCGCATCTCGTGCACGTCCGGTGAGCTGTCGTTCGCGATCATTTCCGTCTCCCCTGCTAGTAGTGCGGTTGCTGGTGTATAGACACCACATTACTCGGGTGCATATACACCGTCAAGTATTTCCGGACTAGATCTGTATATGCACCGCTGCTATCATCGAAGGCATGCCGAACAAGCCAGCCACACCCAACCGCGCGGTGCGCATCGATGATGAGACCTGGGAGCAGCTCGGCGACGCCGCCACGGCTGCGGACACCGATCGGTCGGCGATCCTGCGACAGCTCGCTCAGTGGTGGCTGCGCCGCCCGGGCGCGAAGATGCCGCAGCGGCCCGACAAGACCGGCTGACCCGGCCGCCGGGAGCCAAACCCGGGAGCCAAACGCAGCGCGCCAGCGCGGATGAGCCCGGATCGCTGCGGAGTTCGCCAGCCCGGCCACCAGACAGGAGCGGAGTCCTGTGGCACCGCCCGGAGTGCCTTCCCATGGGGTTGGCGCATGTCGCGGCACTCCGCCTAGCTGCGCGTACCGCCGTTTCATGGTGGCAGGGAGCCGAATCTGGGAGCCTATGGCGTCCATCAGGCCCTCCCTGTGCCGAAGACCTGGTCCATGGCGACGGCCGCGCGGGCCACCTTGTCGGCGATCTGGTGCCGGTAGACCTCGCGGGTGATGGTCGAGTTGATGTGGCCGGCCGCGTCGGCGATCAGCTCGATGTCGACCCCGGCGTCCGACAGCACGCTGACGAAGGTGTGGCGCTGCTCGTGCGGGTGCCAGTCCGATCCGAGCCCCGCCTTCGCGCACACCCGCTTGAAGCCGCGGGCGATGTCCTGCCGCCGGCGCGGCTGCCCGGCGGCGCTGCCGAACACCAGGTTCATGTCTCCGTAGTGCTGCCCGAGCCGCAGCCGGTCGGCGGCCTGGGCGGCTCGCAGCGCGCGGAGCGCGTCGGCGACCCTGACGGGCAGCTGCAGCGTCCGGCGCGACCGGTCCGTTTTCAGCGCCTCGAGGCGAAGTGTGGTTTTCGACTGGCCGGGCGCCGGATCCTTCACCGGGATCTCCTTGAGGCTGTGGCGCACCCGCAGCACGCCCGCGGCGAAGTCGACGTCGTCCCATGTGAGCCCGGCCAGCTCGCCGGGGCGCAGTCCGCAGAGGATGCCGGTCATCAGGTAGCCGCGCCACCAGAGGGTCAGGCCCGACGCGAACAGCGCGCGGATCTGCTCGAGGGTCATGGCGCTGGATTCCTTGCGGGTGCCCTGTGGCGTCTCCGCCAGCTGCGCGACGTTCCGGCCGATCTTCTCGTCGCGCTCCGCCTTCCGGATGGCGCGGACGAGCAGTCCCTTCGCCCCGCCGATCGACCTGGCCGACATACCCTCGCGGGCCATGCCGTACAGGAACCGCTCGACGTCGCCGGGCGCCAGCTTCGCGAGCCTGGTCTTGCCGAGCCCTGCGATGATCCGCTCGCACAGATCGGTGTTCACCTGGAACGTGGACGGCGACTTCCACTCGGCCGGGGGATTCGCCAGCAAGTCCCTGACGACGTGCTCGACGGTGATGTCGCGGCGGCCGACTGTGCCGGTCTTGCGCTTCTCGGCGCGAAGCTCGTCGAGCTTGTCCTTGCACTCGGTCTTGGTCGGCGCCGACACCTTAGGCCGCCTGCGCCGTCCCGTCTCCGGGTCGCGGCCGAGGTCGATAGTGCCCACCCAGCAGCCGCGGGCAGCGTCGAAGAACACGCTCCCGTCGCCGCGCGGCCGCCGGGCCATAACGAGGGCTCCTCGCGCCCATCTCGTACTGGCACGCGGACCAGGGTGTCGCCATCCCAGCGGATGCCGCGGTGAAAGGCCACATGACGGTCCCTCCGCTCGCGGGCCTCGTCGCTGGGATCGCCCCCGCGCACGACCGTCACCACAGAGTGCCAGGGCAGGACATCCCCGGACGGCAGGGCGATCTGACCGTCTTCCGGCAGCGCCCCCATAAGACGTTCGACCGTCGTGTTGAGCGCGATCGCGAGGCCGAAGACCTCCTCGGCCAGGACGCGCCGGTCTTCGCGCTCAGACTTCGAGACGGTCTGCGGGACCCACTGGGTGAAGCCGAGAGCCTGCATTCGCGTGGCCAGGGCCGCCTGGTTGATGCCCAGGCGGGTACGCGCCGCCGCGATGTTCCGGCCCAGGACCTTGCCGTAGGTATGGGGTGCCATAGCCCGAGTATGCACTCTCATAGTTAGTGCCGCAAGCTCCATGACAGTTCGTGTTACGCCACGACGATGCGGGTTGCGCCATCAAAGTTTTTATGCAACTCTAAGAGCGTTCAGGTAACTCTCATAGTTCGGAGGACGCTTTCATGGCTAGCGCGACTCAGCCGCTGTTGACCGTCCGTGACATCTGCGATCGGATCCAGATGGGGAAGTCCAAGGTCTTCGAGTTCATCGCAACCGGCGAGCTGGAGTCCCTGAAGCTCGACGGAGCGCGCCGAATCACGGAAGAGCAGCTCGCGGACTTCATCACGCGCCGGGCGGCCGCCAGCAAGGTGCCGGCGTAGACCGATGACCCAGACAGCAGAACGCCGCCCGCGGCGAACGGGCGGCGCTCAGGAAATCGCGCTTGGCGGCGGCGACAAGAACAACATAACAGCAGCAGCAGCCTACGCCCCGCCTGCTCGCCGACCACCGGGTACCTGCTGGCGCTGCGGAGTCCCGTTCGCCTGGACCACGGACGAGGTTCTGCGTCGTTGCACCGAAATCGCGGCGGAGGCGTCGTGAGCCGCGACGCAGCTGTCGCGGCGGCTAGTCGCGGGTGGGCCGTGTTCCCCCTGGAGCCCGGCAGGAAGGAAGCCACGCTGAAGGACTGGCCCAACCGCGCTTGCGCCGACCCGAAGCGGGTTGCCCGGTACTGGCCATCGGACCGTCACAACGTCGGGATCGCATGCGGGCCGTCCAACCTGGTGGTGCTCGACCTCGACGCCCACGGCGAGCTGCCTGCGGAGTGGCGCGAGCTGGGCGGCGTGAACGACGGCAGGGACGTGCTCGCCCAGATCTGCGAGTGGGCCGGGATGGACTGGCCGCAGACCTACACCGTGGCCACCCCGTCCGCCGGGTGGCATCTGTACTTCACCGCGCAGGCAAACTCGGCGATCCGCAACAGCGCGTCGCTGATCGGCCCCCAGGTCGACGTCCGCGCGGCCGGCGGGTACGTCGTCGGCGCCGGGTCGGCGGTGGGCGGCAAGGCGTACGAGGTGCTCTACGACGATCCCCCGGCGCCGCTTCCCGCATGGATCGCGCGGCTGCTCGCGCCGGAGCCTCGACCGGAAAGTTCCGATGGCATCGGAAGGTTCGCGCCTTCCGGCGAGCCGGGCAAGCGCCTCGAGGGACTGCTGCGCACCGTAAGCGGCGCGAAGCCCGGTACCCGGAACGACACGCTGTTCTGGGCCGCCAGCCGGGCCGCCGAGATGACGGCCGCCGGCCATGCCGATGTCCGCGATACGGCGCGCCAGCTGCTCGGCGCCGCGGTCTCGGTCGGGCTGTCCGAGCAAGAGTCGCTGCGGACCATCACGTCCGCGATGAAGGGAACCCGGTGACTAGGACGCCCACGCCGGACGAGGCCAGGCGCGCGGCCCAGGTCGCCAGCATGCCCAAGATCGAGGCGGCGACAGCGCCCGACACGATCCGCAACCTGCGCTCTGCGGTCGGCGCCGGTGGCATCCCGGGCACGTACGTCAGCGGCGGCAACGTGGTCGCGGTGGAGACGATCTCCGGCACTGCGGCCGCGCTGGCGGGCGACGAGGACTCGCCGCTGCCGGTGACCGCCAGCGCCCTGCGGCCGGCCGGGCTGGCCGCGCTGCTCGCCGAGCACACGTACACCTACGTGACCAAGGCCAGGCGGACACCGCAGGGCGGTACGGAGAGCTACGAGCAGGAGGTGACGCCGCCGACCCCGGTGCTCGCCGCAGTGCTCGAGCCGAAGGAGTGGCCGGACCTGCGGCCGCTGTTCGGCATCGTCGGCGCACCGGTGCTCCGGCCGGACGGAACGCTCTTGCAGGAGCCTGGATACGACCGCGCTACCGGCCTGTACCTGGCAAGCAAGGTCCCGCTCGACCTGGTGCCCGAAAAGCCCTCCGGCCGCCAGGTCGACGCCGCCCGCACCTTCCTGCTGACGCAGTTCCTCGGCGACTTCCCGTGGATCTCCAAGGCGGACAAGGCCAATTACGTCGGGGTGCTGGCCACGCCGGTCCTGCGCAGCTACCTGCGGACGCTTATCCCGTTCACCCTGATAACGGCCACCACGCCGGCGTCCGGCAAGACGATCCTCGCGGCCGGCCTCGGGATGCTGTACGGCCAGCGGGTCCTGACGTGGACGCAGTCCGACGAGGAGCTCCGCAAGGCGATCACGTCGGTGCTCGCCGACCCGGTGGGCACGGTCATCTTCGACAACCTCGCCGAGGGCACGGTGATCGACTCTCCGGTGCTCGCCCGTCTCATCACCGACCGGACGTGGGCCGACCGGCTGCTCGGGAAGAACTCGACCGCCTCGTTCGCCAACGACCGGGTGTGGGCTGCCACCGGCAACAACCTGAGGCTCGGCGGAGACATGCGCAGCCGGTCGGTGCTGATCGGGCTCAACCCGGACATGCCGCGGCCGGAGGAACGCACCGGGTTCACGATTCCCGCCCTCGATCAGTGGATTCTGGCGCCGGCCAACCAGCGCCAGGTGCTCTATCACCTCCTGATCCTCATCGCCGACTGGGTGAGCAACGGCGGCGCCCGCAAGAAGGGGGTGACGATGCGGCAGTTCACGCCATGGGCCGAGGCGATCGGCGGTCTCCTCGAGCACCACGGCATAGACGGCTTCCTGGCCAACGCCGGCACTGTTCGCGACATCGACGATGAAGAGTCGGCGTGGATGGCGTTCTACGCGAAGTGGCGCAAGATCCACGGTGACCGGTGGCTGACCAGCAACGAGCTGTGGATCTCGTCACAGAGCCCGATCGGGATCGAGCACGACCCATGGGACGGCACGTTCACCAGGGACAAGCGCGGCCGGTTCCCCACCGTGCTCACGCTCGGCCAGGTGCTCGGCGGCCAGGTCGACCGCTGGCGCGGCACGTACGTGCTCCGGACGAAACCGGACACCCACACCAAGGTCAAGCTGTGGCAAGTCACGGAGTACTCGGGATGATGCCCGTAGAACACCCGCAGACATCCGCACACCCGCAAATCCCAGGTCAGAGCATGTTTTCGGCTCATAGACAACACCCGCAAGACACCCGCAGACCACCGCAGAATTTCAAGGCTGCGGGGGTTCAACACCCGCACTGCGGTGGTCTGATTTCATCGCCAGGACCAACGTTTTCGCAGGTCAGTGGACCGTTTGCGGGTGTGCGGATGTCTGCGGGTATCTCTGGCGGTCCTTACGTACGCGAGGCGACGCCGTGATCGTCGCCGTCGACCTCGACCGGGTTGCCGAACGCGCGTTCGACGAAGCGCAGCGCCACCCGGCGCGGTCAGCGAAGCGGCGCGCCGCCGGCCATCTCTGGATCGCGCTCACGATTCCGCCGGCCAAGTCGGTCGACGCCGCCAAGACCGCGATCGCCAGCTTCGGCACACCCAGAAACCAGGCCGACGCCCTGGCGCTCATGCACCAGCTGGCGGCGGCCGCAACCGAACAGGAGACGCCAGCATGACCACGACCGCCCTCGCGCCCATCCAGCCGCTAGGCGAGCTGCTCGCCACCGACGCCAGCACGGCGGCAGGCTCGACCGCCAAGTGCGACATCTGCCGCCGCACCGTGCTCCACGGCGAGCGGTACGCGCTGGTCATCCCGAACGGCCGGCCAGCGCACCTGTTCTGCATCGGCCGCGCGTTCGCTGGCCGACGCCGCGGAGTGCCGGCGATCCGGTGAGCGACGCCAGCGTGACCACGCCAGCGCCGGGCGTCCGCATCGCGCGACCTCGCCGTCGTCCGCGTTAGGCGCTGACAGTATTGACAGAATTGACAGAATCCGGCGTTGTGTCATTTCTGTCATTTCTGTCATCACCTCAGCCCGCCACCGGGGAACCTGCGTCGCGCCCGGATGCCTGGTCGGCATCTGGCCGGGCGCGCCCATCGTCCAGCCAGCGCCGGGCAGGGCATGGCAGCACGCCGACTGCTCGCAGCCCGGCAAGCGCACCAGGGAAGACCGCGAGGAAGAGCGCGCGGCGCTGGCGAGAGGACGACGGATCCGGTGACCGGCGATGACGTGGAAACAAAAAAGTCCAGTGGGGCTCGCCTACAGGGCCCCGCTCCCCCCTGAATCCCCCTCCCCGCCCCTAGAACATCGCGTCGCGCTATACGGAGAGTTACATTGATAAGGATCATTGAATAACTATGCATCTACGCCACGTGTTCGCGTGATCACACCCGGAGCGCGTCAGTGAAAGACCTCTTGGCTCGCGCCATGCGCGTGTGTGACGGTTGCGCTGCGCTTTACCTGCCAAAACGCTCTAACGCCCGATTCTGCTCGCCAGCATGCCGGCAGCGTGGCCACCGGGGGCGGCAGGCGGCCCTGCGCGTAGAGCCGAAGGTGCACGCCTGCCCGATCCGCTACGGTGCGTGCGTTGTCTGCGGAAAACCCTTCGTCGTCCGGCCGAATACGAAGGGGCTGCGCAAGACCTGCAGTCCCGCCTGCGCGGTGGTGCACCGGAAGAGGCTGTGCGCCGGCCGCAAGCGCCGCCGCGAGCAGGCCAGACGCGCGGCGCGTAGCACGCCGGCCTGACATTCCGGCGCGGCCGTCTTGCGCGCAGATCATCAGTTGCACTGACTATCTGCCGGGCTGATAAGCGGCTACGCTGATCATCAGCGAGCGCTCTGCCCGGTTCCGCCGGGAACGTCAGTGTGGCAACCGCAGGGCCTCGTGAAGACGACCGAGCGACCCTGCGGAGGCAGCGTGGTACGAGCATCGATGAACGAGTCGCGGATCCGGCAGGCGCAGGCGTCCGGCGCGCACCATAGCGACCATGAGCCGTTTACCGGCGAGCACCGGCACGCGCACCCGCTGTTCGGCGACCAGCTGTCGCACGATCACAGCCACTACGGCGATGGCGGTCACGCGCGGATCGCGGCGGCGATGGCGGGCCTCGTCCCGGCGCGGCACGTCCGGTTCGAGAACGGCGAGAACCGGGTTATGGCGTCGCTGGACCCGCGGATCATGGCCCGGGCCCGCTTCGGCGTCCCGTCGTCGACGGCTGCCGTCGACGACGAGGCGCCGCCCGGCCTGGCGCTCGACAAGCACGAGTGGGCGAGGAACTGGGCCTCGTTCCTGAACGCGATCCGCACCGACCGCGACGCCCTGGGCGCGCGGGCCGCGATCCGCAACGCGTGGTCGGAAAGGATCCCCTCGGAAGGCGGGTTCTTGGTCCCCGAGAACCTCCGGCAGAAGGTTCTGCTCTATCTCGCCGACTCGATCATCCGGCCGCATGCCATGGTGATCCCGGCGGAGACGCTCCGCACAGGCCTGCCCAGCCTCGACAACCCCGACCAGAGCAGCGGGCAGCAGGGTCTCGGCGGCATCGAGTTCGCCCTGGTGCACCCCGGCGAGGCAATCCCGGCGACGGCGGGGAAGTTCGGCCGGGTGGTGCTCGAGGCGCAGAAGATCGCGGCGCTGATCGAGGGCATCCCGAACGAGCTCCTCGGCGACGCCAGCGAGGCGATGGGCGACCTGCTCGGCCGGGTCATCGGGCTGGGCTACGGGTGGTTCATCGACGACCTGGCGATCAACGGCACCGGCGTCGGCGAGCCGGAGGGCCTGATGTTCTGCCCGGCCGCCTTCGAGGTGACCCGGACGACGTCCAATGAGGTGCTGCACGCCGACGTCGTGGCGATGCTCAAGGGGCTGCACCCGGCGTCCAAGGCCACCGCGACGTGGCTGGCGTCCGAGGACGTGTTCGACTACCTCCTCGAGCTGTACGAGATCGTCCCCACTGCGCCGTCCGGCCAGGACCTCGCGCCGCCCCAGACCCTGAAGTTCAACTCCGCGACGGGCAAGTGGGAGCTGCTCGGCCTCACGCTCGAGGTCAGCGACCACCAGCCCCAGATCGGAACTCCCGGCGACCTCATTTTGGCCGACCTCAGCTTGTACGTCATCGCCGAGCGCCAGGCGATGGAGGTCGAGCTGAGCTCGCAGGGCTCCGGGTTCGCGTCGGGGACCACGAACGTGCGCATCAAGGGGCGCCTGGATGCCCGGTACTGGCCGCGCAGCGTCTACACCCTGCGCAACGGCCGCCAGAGCAGCCCGCTTGTGGTGCTCAAGTGATGGGCGCGCTGATGACCCGCGACGAGATCGCCGCGGTGTTCGCGGGCGCGGTGGAGCGCAGGAACCGCGAGCGCCGGTTCGTGCGCGAGTGGACCGAGGCCGAGCGGCGGCAGGCGTGGGTGGACGACGTCGAGCTGCCGGAGAGGCGGCTGTACGACCCGGATTACAAGAAGGCGGAGTCGCCCCGCGATTTCTGGGATGACCGGATCCTCGAGCGCAACAGCTCGCGGCACGGGCACCCGGAGACGCCGGTGCTGACCGCCCTGGCGGTCGCGGCCCGGGACGCTGGCGACGTGGCCGCCGCGGTGAAGCTGGCGCGGCAGCTGGAGCCCGCAGTGCAGTGGGCCGTGTTCGGGCAGCTGGGCCTTTGGCGCAAGCACGAGGACGCGCTCAGGTTCGGCGCCGAGCGGGTCGTCGACCAGGCGCTCGCCGAGTGGGAGCGGCTGAAGCTGCCGACCGAGGGCCCGGCGGCGAAGACGAGGCCCGAGCGCCGCAAGCGCCGGTGGGAGATCGAGACGGAGGCAACGGCGTGAGCGACACCACGACCCCGCGCGAGCGGTTCAAGGAGGCCGCGCAGGCGGCCGTCCGGCTCCACAGCAGGAATGTCGGCGACCGGGGCATCAAGGGCCCGGACTCGGCCCTGCACGTCGGTCCTGCGGGCGGTGACGACCCCGGGCTGCTCGACCTCCTGGCCGACGCCGCCGAACAGGCGTACGCCGCCGCGCCGGCGCCCGCCGCCAGGCGGCAGAGAGCCGTCTAGCGTCCCGCCTCCCAGCGGGGCTGCAGGGCCGCCGCCTGTCCGCATCCAGGCGGCGGCCCGGCTGTAACGGGGAACGCCCCCGCCGGTCAAAGACTGGCGGGGGCGTTGCGCGTTGGGGCGGCGCCCGGGATCGGGCCTTCGCACCAGGCGCAGACGCGTCGCTCAGGACCTCTGCGGACGCGTCGTCGAAGGCCTCGGCTGACGCGTCGCGGGTGGCCAGCCTCGACGCGTCGCGCCGACCAGGTGAAGACGCGTCGCGTCCCGCCGCGGTGGAACGCGACGGCTGCGGCTAGCTCTCCGGCACGGCGACGAAGGTGCCCATGCCCGGCGTCATCGTGGCCGTGCCGTCGTCGACCAGCACGCGGAGCGCCTTGCGCGCGGTGAGCTGGGCGATGCCGAACTCTTGCACCAGGTCGCGGACCGACGGCAGCCGCCTGCCCGGCTGGTAGGCGCCCGCCTCGATCCGCTCGCGGAGGATCGCGGCGACCTGCCGGTAGACGGGGGTCGCGGACTCGTGGTCGACGTCGGTCATGCTGCCATGGTGTATGACCAGGCCAGACGCGGTTTAACCGTATCGGGCCATAGCGCGCTATGGCCCACCTCGGTTACGCTCGGGCGATGAGCGCCTACGACGGCCAGTCCGACGACGAGCTGATGACGCTGGCCAGGCGCGCCCTGGCCGCCGCGGCGGCGGAGAAGCCCGGCACCATCGAGCGCGCGATGAAGTTCGCCGCCCACGATTCGGTCATGAACGAGCTCAAGCGGCGCCTGGTGCGCAAGCTCAACGCCGAGCTCGGGCTGCCGGACATCGACCTGTAGCCGGCCGCATCCGCGTTTGCTACCTGCGCCGTCCCTCTGCGTACGCGACCAGGGCCGCCAGCTCGTACAGCTCGGCGGCGCCGTCGAGTCCGACGCGCGAGGGAAACTCAGGGTCGCGCTGGCGCGCAGTGCGCACCCCGGCAAGCGAGAGGGAGCCGAAGATGCCGACCTCGACCGCCTCGCGCAGCGTGGCCGTGCCTGACACAGGCGGCAGCGGATTCGGCTGGTGCCCTATGTCGCCATACAGGTCAGGGCCGGTTCTGACCGCAACCGCGGTGCCTGTGTCAGCTGTGGCGCGGGACGCCAGAGGCATCGTCGACGGCAGCGCGGACACGATGCCGGACGTGGCCAGCTCGCGCGCCTCCTCGGCCGACATCTTGATGCCCTGCGCCTCCCTCACGGTGTCGCTGACGACCTGGAGGCGGCCGGGGTGGAGGTTCACCGGCGGCATCGGGAAGTCCTTGGCGAGCATCTTCCAGTTGCTGGCCGAGTAGCGGGCGAAGGCGATCACGCCGATGTTCTCCCGGGCGTCGCCGGAGCCGACCGCCTTGGCTGAGAGGCGCTGGCCGATGTAGACCAGGTTCACCAGCACCTGGCGGCCCATGAAGCTCGCGCCGTCGAGCGCGTCGAGCGCGGGGGAGCGGGCTGGGTCGTCCTTGGTCCGGATCTCCTTCCAGTAGGCGCGGAGCGCGTTGGCCGCGGCGTTCATCTCCTCGCCGATCACGATCAGCCGCGGTCCCACGGTGGCGTGAACCTGGCCCTCGATGTCCGCCCCGGCATACGCGACCTCATTGCGGCGGGCGACCTCGGCGCCGAGCCACAGCAGCGCCGCGTGGATCTCGGCGGGCCTCCGCGCCACGGCGACGTTCGGCAGGCCGTCCGCCCACATGTGGCTCAGCCACTTGATGTCGAGCACCAGGCCGATGGCGCCGCGGTAGAGCATCTGCGCGAGCAGCGAGCGGGCCGTGACGCTCTTCCCGGCCCCGCTGCCCATGCTGAGCCCGATGTGCGGGCTGTCGCCGCTGAGGCTGCTCTTCACCACCGCGCGCTTCTTGCCGAGTCCCCAGACCAGCTCGTCCGGCTTGGCCGCGTCGATCGCCGCCCGGACCTCGGCCAGCGTCACCAGAGCGGGCGACGAGGCGGACTGCGCCAGCTCGAGGCGCGGCTTCGGCCCGGCCAGCTGCCAGCGGACCTCGGGCGCCTCGATCGCAAGCCGGGACGACAGAACCTCGACCAGCCGGGCCTTCGTCGCGGCGTCGGCCTGCCATGCGGGCGGCAGCTGCGCGACGACGCGGGAGCGGTCGGGGGCGACCTCGAGCCAGGCGGCCGGGCTGGTGGCGATCGGCAGCCCGACGATCGGCGCGGCGACCAGGTGCGCCGGCTGGATCCATGTCCGGCGGTGCTTCATCCTGCGGACCCACAGCACGGCAGCCCAGCCGCCGGCCGCCAGGCCGACGACGGCCGCCGCGGACAGGACGGCCAGCGTCAACACGGTGGCGGCGACCAGGCCCCAGAACGCGAGCACGGCGGCGAACGTCGACCCCGAGCGGACCGCAGCGCGGTGCCAGCGCGGCCGGTACCACCAGCGGCGCGCGTGCCCGGTCTGCGTGAAGGCCTTCGTCCCCGGCCGTGCCCACCCGGCGTCGGTCAGCGGCCTGCCGTGATGCGGCTCGCCGGTCAGCCAGCGCCACAGCAGCACGATCGGGCCGTGCTCCCTGACGCGCTTGCGGGCGATCCCGGCCGCCCCAACGACCCCTATGGCAACCACTAGAGCGAGAAACAGGAGAATGACGCTCACCTGCGGTTTCCTCTCTGTTGCATCAGGCCCTTCAATGGACAGGGAGCTGACACACCTGTGTCACCCTCCCGGCCCTCCGAATCCGCCAGTCCCTGGCGGATCTCGGCGGCCCGCGCCGCGGCCGACAGGTTCCCGCCATGCTGCTTGAGGAGCGCGCCGATGTACTCGCGCTCGAAGGCGTCGATGACCTGCGCCTTGGCGTCCTTG
>Ga0208357_1002065_pt1 | contig 13839 bp, 6 predicted proteins | sample NGESurdeep092012_6_FD_184487 | JGI IMG/M metagenome (GOLD analysis project Ga0208357, IMG submission 184487) | Arctic peat soil microbial communities from Barrow, Alaska - NGEE Surface sample F52-2 deep-092012 (SPAdes) | ecosystem: Environmental > Terrestrial > Soil > Wetlands > Peat ... | reverse complement strand
GGCGGCGATCGATCCGGTCCTGCTGGCGGCAGCGATCCCGGCTCAATCGGGCGAGGCAGTCCTCGATCTCGGCTGCGGCACCGGCGCCGCGTCATTGTGTCTCGCCGCGCGGGTGGCCGGCTGCCGCATTTCGGGCATCGAATCCGAGCGCGCCCTGGTTCGGCTGGCCGGCGACAATGTCGCCCTTAACGGCATGGGCGGACAAATCCTCGTCCTCCTGGGCGACCTCACGCGGCGCCCTCAGCGCCTCGAGCCCGACAGTTTCGCCCACGTCATGGCCAACCCGCCCTATCTCGCGGCGGGCACGGCAACCCCCTCCCCCAACGCCGCCAAGGTCCAGGCCAACGTCGAGGGCGAGGCAGACCTCGCCGCCTGGGTGCGCTTCGCGCTGACGATGGCGCGCCCGAAGGGCACCTTGACCTTCATCCATCGCGCCGATCGGCTGGACGGCCTGCTGGTTCAGCTCGCCGGCCGGGCCGGCGACATCATCGTCTTTCCGCTATGGGCGGGCGCCGGCAAGGACGCCAAGCGCGTCATCGTCCGCGCCCGCAAGGGGATCGCATCGCCGACCCGGCTTGCTTCCGGCCTCGTTCTCCACGAGGCGGATGGCCGCTATACCGAGGCGGCCGACCAGATATTGCGCCATGGCGCGCCCCTGCCCATCGGTATTCCCCCCGCCTGATCATTCTGCGGCGGCGCCGCGCGCCGCCATTTCCAGCGCTTCCTCCATCGCGTCCCGCCGCAGCCGCGCCCATCCCCAATAAATCAGGCACAATCCCGCGCCGATGGCGACGGTGACTTGCAAGCCGATGAACGATGAAATCCAACCCATGATGACGGCGTTCAGCGACGGACCGGCCCGGAAGACCACGCCATAAAGCCCCATCACGCGGCCCCGCTTTTCGGGATCGACGACGGTCTGGACCAGGGTTTGCGCCGCGATTCCGGTAGTGATCATCGCGAAGCCGGTAAAGAACAGCGCCACCAGCGCCACCCAATAATTATGGCTGGCGGTGAAGGCCAGGACGCCCAGGCTGACCATCAGCGTGTGGGTCACGATGAGATTGGTCATCCCGCGAATGCCGTCGCGCCGCACCATCCAAATACCGCCGGCCATCGCGCCGATGCCGGTCACCGCCGTCAGCCAGGCCAGGCCCTGCGGCCCGCGCTGAAACACGGCATCGGCAAATCCCGGAAACAGATCGACAAAGCCCCGTACGCTGAACGCGGTCAGCGCGAACAGCATCATGATCTGCCCGATCCCGGGATGGCGGACGGCATAGGAATAGCCTTCGAGCGTGTAGCCGATGAGGTGTCGGCGAGGCCGGCGAGGCAGCGCCGGAATGTCGCGCAGTCGCACCAGGGCGACGACAAAAGCCACATAGCTCAATGCGTTAAGCGCGAACGCCAGCGCCACGCTGCCATTCGCGATCACCAGGCCGGCCACCGCCGGCCCGATGAAACGGGCGGTATTGAAGACCAGCGAATTCAGCGCGACGGCGGCCCCGAGCAGCGCCGGGGGCACCAGATTCGACACCAGCGCCAGCCGCGCCGGCTGATTGACCGCGTTGGCGGCGCCCATGGTCAGCGACAGCAGGAACAGGCTGATGATCGTGGTCTCGCCGGCATAGGTCATCACCGCCAGCACGATGGCGACCGCCATGGCGATAATCTGGGACCACAGGATCATGCGCACCCGATCGCCCCGGTCGGCGAGGCTGCCGGCCAGCGGGCTCAGCAAAAAGCCGGGGGCAGTCGTGGCCAGCGCCACCACCCCCAGCCACGTCGTCGAATGCGTCAGCTCCCAGGCCAGCCACCCGACCGCGACCCGCTGCAGCCAGTTGCCGACCAGGGAAATGGCGTTGCCGATCGTATAGAGCCGATAATTACGCGCGCCCATCGCGCGCAGCGCGTTTTCAAACCCACCCATCCGCGCGTCACTCCCATCGCGCCCGACCGGTAGCATGGCCGCCCGGTGCTTGTTTATTAGAGGATGTTAGCAAAGTAAGGGGCGAGTAATTTACAAATTCATGCGGTGCGGTTATCCATCGCCGGTGATAACCGACTTGCGACGCACGGCTATGCGTGCCACGCGGGGATGTTGTCGCCCCCAATGGCCTACTCATCGCAGGGCCGACGTTTCTATAGTGGGTGGCCTATATTGGGGTGGAGTGAGGCTGGTGCGGGCCGGCCGCTTGCCGCCATTCGGGCGAAAGGTTGACGTTGACGATGAAGCGGGTGTGGATTGCGGGCGCCGCCCTGGTGGTCCTGGCGGCGGCCGGTGTCGCTTATCAGACCTTGATGGCAAGCGAGGCACGCTCGCAGACGCGGCCCGCGACGGCCGGCGGACCGCCGCCGGTGCCGGTGGTCGTCGCGCTGGTGAAAAAACAGCCCGTGCCGGTGCAATTCGAGGCGGTCGGCACGGTGCAGACGATCGCCGCGGTCGCGATCAAATCGCGGGTCGACGGTCAGATCGCCCAGGTCCTGGTGAAGGACGGCCAAGCCGTGAAGGCGGGCGACCCGATCATGCTGATCGACCCAAGGCTGGCCCAGGCCCAGGTCGACCTGGCACAGGCCCAGCTCGCCCGCGACCGCGCCCAGCAAACCAATGCCTATCGCGATGTCGGCCGCTATAAGCCGCTGGCCGCCAAGGAATTCGTCTCGCGCCAGCAGCTCGATACCTCGACGACGACGGCGACGGCCGCCTCCGCCTCGGTTCGGGCGGATCAGGCCCAGGTCGAAAGCGCCCAGGTGCAGCTGAGCTATTACACTATCAAGGCGCCGCTGGCCGGGCGGATCGGCTATGTCAGCCAGAAGGTCGGCAATAACATCAAAGCAAACGACGTTCCGCTCGCCACCATCAACCAGATCACGCCGATCTATGTCAGTTTCCCCTTGCCGCAAGGCAATCTGCCGGCGGTGCGCAAGGCCATGGCGGAGGGTGTGGTTGGGGTCAAGGCGACCCCGGTCGGCGCCACCACCGGCCGGCCGGAAGAGGGCCGCCTGAGCTTTTTCGAGAACAGCATCGATGCGGCGACCGGCACCATTCTGATGCGGGCGACCTTCGCCAACCCGCGCGAGGAACTATGGCCCGGCCAGTTTTGCAACGTGATGGTGGAATTGTCGGTCCAGGCCGATGCGGTGACCATCCCATCGGTGGCCGTGCAGATCGGCCAAACCGGTGACTATGTCTATGTCATCACCCCGGACGATAAGGCCAAGTATCGTCCGGTAACCGTGAGCCGGGCGCTCGGCGGGATATCGATCATCGCCAAGGGCCTTAGCCCCGGCGAGCGCGTCGTCACCGATGGTCTCCTGCGTATCACCGACGGCAGCCGTGTCGTAGTGCACGGCGCGGCGGATGCACCGAAGCCGGATCACGCCTCATGAATCTGCCCGAACTCTGCATCCGTCGTCCGGTGATGACGACGCTGTTGATGCTGGCGTTTGTCGTCTTCGGGCTGTTCGCCTATCGATTGCTGCCGGTGGCCGCGCTGCCCCGCGTCGATTTCCCAACCATTTTCGTCATCGCGCAGCTGCCGGGGGCCAGTCCCGATACCATGGCCTCGGCGGTCGCGACGCCGCTGGAAAAGCAGTTTTCGAATATCGCCGGTATCGATTCGATGGTCTCGTCGAGCGGCCAAGGCTCGACCGCCATTACCATCCAGTTCGATCTCTCGCGCAATATCGATGGCGCGGCGCTGGACGTCGAATCCGAAATCTCGGCGGCGACCCGCTATTTGCCGCCGCAATTGCCGGCCCCGCCCAGCTTCATCAAGCTCAATCCCGCCGACCAGCCGGTGATGAATCTGGCGCTGGTCTCGTCCACCATGCCGCTTTACGAGATGGACGAATATGCCGAGACGCTGATGGCCCAGCGCATCTCGATGCTGCCCGGCATTTCCCGGGTTCAGGTCTATGGCGCGCAGAAGCGCGCCGTGCGCATCCAGGCCAACCCGGAGGCGCTGGCCTCGAAGGGGCTGTCGTTCGACGATGTCCAGACCGCGGTCGCGGCGGCGAACACCATCACGCCGGTCGGACAGCTCAACGGCAGCAAGGTCGGCTATACCATCGAAGGCAACGACCAGCTCGCCTGGGCCAAGGATTTCAAGCAGGTCGTGGTGGCCTACCGCAATGGCGCGCCGGTGCGGGTCCAGGACGTGGCGCGGGTCGTCGACAGCGCCGAGAATAATCTGGTGGCCGGCTGGTATGACGGCCAGCGCTCGATCATCCTCGCCATCTTCCGCCAGCCCGACGCCAACACGGTCGAGGTGGTCGACAATGTGAAGGCGCTGTTGCCCGAGTTCCGGGTGCAGATTCCGCCGTCGGTCCAGGTCAAGACGCTGGTCGATCGTTCGGTCTCGATCCGCAATTCCGTCAGCGACGTTCAGTTTACCCTGATGCTGACGGTATGCCTGGTTGTCCTGGTGATTTTCGCCTTCCTGCGCAATGTCACCGCGACGATCATTCCCGCGCTGGCGGTGCCGGTCTCGGTGATCGGCACCTTCGCGGGCATGTATGTGTTCGGCTATTCGATCGACAATCTGTCGTTGCTGGCATTGACCTTGTCGGTGGGTTTCGTCGTCGATGATGCCATCGTGATGCTGGAAAACATCGTCCGTCATATCGAGAATGGCGAGACGCCGATGGAAGCGGCATTTCGCGGCTCGCGGGAGATCGGCTTTACCATTCTGTCGATCACGTTTTCACTGGTCGCGGTCTTCATCCCAGTTCTGTTCATGGCCGGTATCGTGGGCCGCGTTTTCCGCGAATTCGCCGTCACCATCAGCATGACCATCCTGATTTCGGGGTTCGTATCGCTGACCCTGACGCCGATGCTGGCGTCGCGCATGCTGCGCTCGGAGCATAGCCGGCGCCATGGCCGGCTCTATCGCATCTCGGAGGCCGGGTTCGATCACCTGATCGGCGGGTACGATTGGATGCTGACGCGGGTGCTGCGCTTCAAGCTGATCACGCTGTGCGTCACGCTGCTGTCGGTCGTCGCCTCGCTCTACGCCTTCAGCGTCATCCCAAAAGGCTTTTTCCCCAACGAAGACACGGGCCTGATCTTCGGCACCAACGAGGCGGTGCAGGATATTTCCTTCGCCAGCATGTCGGAGCACCAGGAGAAGGTGGCCGCCATCGTTCAGGCCGATCCGGCGGTGGCGGATATCGGCTCGTTCATCGGCGCCTCGCCCTTCAATCCGGCCTTCAACAATGGCCGCATGTTCATCACCTTGAAGCCCCGCGACGAGCGCCACGCCACCATCGAGCAGGTGATTCAGCGCCTGCGTCGCAAGGTCGCGCAGGTGCCGGGCATCCAAACCTATTTCCAGGCGATTCAGAACATCAATGTCGGCGGCCGCCTGTCGCGCAGCCAGTATCAATATACGGTGCAGGACAGCGATACCAAGGAACTCTATCAGGTCGCGCCCAAATTGATGGCCGGCATTGAAAAACTGCCGGGCATCCAGGACGTGAATTCCGATCTCGAATTGAAAAATCGCCAATTGGTCGTCGACGTCAACCGCGACCTCGCGTCCTCCATGGGAATCACCGTTGACCAGGTCCGAAACACGCTCTACAGCGCGTTCGGCGTGCGCCAGATTTCGACTATTTATCAGCCGGCGAACGATTATCAGGTGATCCTCGAAATCGATCCGGACTTTCAGCGCACACCGTCGGATCTGACCAAGCTTTATCTGCGCACCTCGACCAACCAACCGATTCCGCTATCGGCGATCGCCACGCTGCGCACCACCTTGGGGCCGGTGCTGATCAACCATCAGGGCCTGCTGCCGGCGGTGACGATCTCGTTCAACCTCGCCCCGGGCGTGGCGCTGGGCCAGGCGGTCGAGGAAATCCATCAGCTTGAGCGGTCGATGAATCTCCCGGTCACCGTCGCCACCGGCTTCCAGGGCACGGCCCAAGTCTTTCAGCAATCGCTCAAGGGCCAGGGCATGCTGCTGATCGCGGCGGTGCTGGTGATCTACATGGTGCTGGGGATTCTCTACGAGAGCTTCATTCACCCCATTACCATTCTGTCGGGCCTGCCGGCGGCCGGACTGGGCGCCCTGCTGACCCTAATGGCTTTCGGCATGGACCTCAGCATCATCGCCATCATCGGGATCGTGATGCTGATCGGCATCGTCAAGAAAAACGCGATCATGATGATCGACTTCGCGATCGCGCGCCAACGCGAGAGCATCACCACGCCGGAGCACGCGATTCACGAGGCCTGCCTCCTGCGCTTCCGCCCGATCATGATGACCACCATGGCGGCGATCATGGGCGGCTTGCCGATCGCCATCGGCGTCGGCGAAGGCTCGGAATTGCGCCGCCCGCTGGGTCTCGCGGTGGTGGGCGGCCTCTTAGTGTCGCAAGCGCTGACGCTGTTCATCACCCCGGTGATCTATGTCTACCTCGAGCGCGTCCGGCGGTTCTTCGGCCGCGCCGAACAGCCGGCGATGCAGCCGGAACCGGCGATGGCCGATCGGCATGTCGCGCAGCCGGGCGAATAGGCTCCCGCACCCCTATTGGATCGGCGCCGCCATGATCGCAGCGCTGTGGGGCTTGGCGCCCGCGGCCGCCGCCCCGTCGCGCATCACCGGCGATCCCACCGCGGAACACGATCAATGCGTTGCCGAGGCGGAGCGCGACGCGCCGGCGGCTTTGGCACGGGCCAAGCAATGGTCGAATAGCGGCGGCGGCTTCGACGCCGATCATTGCGCGGCGATGGCCCTATTCTACATGAAGGAATATGTCGAAGCGGCGCGGCAATTTGAAAAATTAGCGCACGGCATGGACACGCTCGCCCCCGCCGACCAGGCCCGCATGTACGACCAGGCGGGACAGGCCTGGCTGGTCGCGGAACAGCCGCGCTCCGCCAAGTTCGACTTCGATGCCGCGCTGCGGCTGACGCCTAACGATTCCGACATGCTGGTCGATCGGGCGGAGGCGCTGGCGTCGCTTAAGCGATATTGGGATGCGATCGACGATCTCAATCGCGCCAGCGATCTCACGCCCAAGAAGGCGGAAATCTATATCTATCGCGCCGCCGCCTATCGCGTGCTCGACGCGCTGCCGCTGGCGCGGCAGGATATTGACCGGAATCTCGCCCTCGCCCCCAACAATCCCGTCGGCCTCTTGGAGCGCGGCAACATCCGCCGCCTGCAGGGCGATGTCGCCGGCGCGCGCCGCGACTGGCTCAGCGTCGCCAAGGCGGCGCCGGGGTCGAGCGCCGCCGAGGCGGCCGCCCGCAATCTGGCGCGGCTCGGCGCCATTCGCGACGAGAAGGCATTTCCCCGCAAGGCCACGGACGGCCCCTCTTAACGCCGCGCATCGCGGATCGCCGGCCACACCCGCTCGGGCGTGGCCGGCATCTCGACATGCCGCACCCCGAATTCGGCCAGCGCATCGCAGATCGCATTGATGATGGTGGCGAGCGCCGGCGTCGTGCCGCCCTCGCCGCCGGGGCGGATGCCGAGCGGATGGCTGGTCGCCGGCACCTCGCTCAGCGCCGTGTCGAACATCGGCAGATCGTCGGCGCGCGGCAGCGCATAATCCATCAGCGACCCCGCCAGCATTTGGCCGCTCTCCCGGTCGTAATAGGCGTGCTCCAACAGTGCCTGGCCAACCCCCATCGCGATCCCGCCATGAGTCTGGCCATGCAGGATCAGCGGGTTGATCGCCTTGCCGACATCATCGACGGCGGCATAGCGCTTCAGCGCGACCGCGCCAGTCTCGGGATCGACCTCGACCTCGGCGACATGGCAGCCGAAGGGAAAGGCACCGCCCCGGATGACCTGATCCGACACCGCATCCAGCGGGCCACGCAAATTCTCCGGCAGATCGTCCCGCTCGATCGCGGTGCGGGCGACATCGAACAGACCGACCCGGCGATCGGTGCCCGTCACCGTGAAGAAACCACCCGCGAAATCGAGATCGACCGGCGCCGCTTCGAGGAGATGGGCCGCGATTTCCTTGCCCTTCGCGATGATGTCCAGGGTCGCCTGCTGAATCACGATCGAGGCGATGCGCATTGAGCGGCCGGAATGCGAGCCGCCGCCCGCCTTCACAAAAGCGGTATCGTGCGCCAGATAGCGGACGCGTTCGATCGGCAGTCCCAGCCAGGCGGCCACGAGTTGCGGAAACGCCGTCTCATGGCCCTGGCCGCTCGCCATCGTGCCGAGCACCAGATCGACGCGGCCCTCGGGCAGCACCGTGATCTCGGCACGCTCGCGCGGGATGCCGCTGGTGGTCTCGACATAGCAGCCGATGCCGATGCCAAGGCGCTGGCCCCGCAGCAGCGCCGCGGCGCGCCGCGCCGGAAAGCCGGCCCAATCGCCCAATTCCAGCGCGGTCGCCGTGACCTGCGGATAGTCGCCACTGTCATAGGTCATGCCGAGGCCGTTCGGATGGGGGAACGCGTCGGGCGGCACCAGGTTGCGCCGGCGCAACGCGACCGGATCGAAGCCATGCTCCCGCGCCGCGATGTCAACGAGCCGCTCCACCGCGTAGATCGCCTCGGGCCGCCCGGCGCTGCGAAACGGAATCGTCGGCGGCGTGTTGCTCATCACCGCGCGCGCCCGCACATAGGCGGTCGGCACGCGATAGACGCTGGTCATGAGTTGGGCGCCCTTGTTGAGCGGGACGAACGACGCGGTGTGGGCGCCGACATTGCTGAGATTGGACGACCGGATGGCAAGAAAATTACCGTCCCGGTCGAGGGCGAGTTCGGCCTCGACCCAGAGATCGCGCGCCTGATAGTCGGTGATGAAGGCTTCCTGCCGCTCGGCCAGATGCTCGACCGGCCGATTGAGAAGGCGCGCCGCCCAGGCGATCAGCGGGAATTCGGGATTAAGCGCGTTGCGCGTCCCGAAGCTGCCGCCGACATCGTGCGCCACGACGCGCACCGTCTCGCGCGGAATGGCGAGAACGCCGGCGAGATCGTCCTTCATGCGCACCACGCCAAGACCGCCCGCGGCATAGAGCGTCGTCTCGCCCGTCGCGGCATCGTAATCGCCGATCGCCGCGCGCGGCTCCATATGCACGCCGGTGAGACGCTGTACCCAGCCGGCGAAACGGCTGATCAGGGGGGCGGCGGCAAAGACGGCATCGGTCGCCGCCCGATCGCCGACATCGGCGTCGATGCAGAGATTGGAGGGATATTCGTCCCACACACGCGGTGCATCCGCGCGAATGGCATCGAGCGCATGGGTGACGGCGGGCAATGCCTCATAGGCGACCTCGACCAGGTCGGCGCCATCCTTCGCCGCGTCGATGGTCTCGCCCACCACCATGGCCACGATTTCGCCGACGGCGCGGGCCTTGTCCGTGACCATCGGAAAATGCGGCGTCTTCACACGCGTGAAACCGGGACGATCGACCAGCGGGATGTCGGCGCCGCCGCCCTCGGCGCCAGGCGTGTGCGGAATCGATTTCAGCCCGGCATCCAGCGCATCCTGACCGGTCAGCGCCAGCAATATTCCGGGTGCCTGTCTCGCGGCCGCGACATCGACCCGGATAAGCCGCGCATGGGCATGCGGCGAGCGCACGAACACGGCATGCACGAGCCCCGCGAGCTTCACATCATCGGCATAGCGCCCCTTGCCGGTGAGCAGCCGAAAATCCTCCTGGCGTCTCACCGGTTGGCCGATACGCACCGTCACGGTCGGCTCGCCTCCGTGCGCGATCCCTTCATCATGGCGTGTTATCGCATGCGCCTCCCGCCCAATCTGTCGCTACGCCGCGGCACGGCGGCGGATGTCACCGAGAATATCGACGACAATGGCGGCACGGTCTTTGCCAAACATGCCTTGAACGCCAAGTGAATTTAAGTCCGTGAAGGGACTCTCATAGAGGAGCGCGGGCTCCATCGTACCGCGGTCAGTCAGGTGATCGACGATCATGTTGACGAATTCGATCTGATCGGCCGCCAGCGTCTTGTCCAGGAGAAAAGCGGCAAACGCCTGCTTGGCTGCCTCGCGGTCGAGGCCGACGAGCGAGCGGATGAACAGGCCCAGGCCGCCTTGGGTCCGTACCGTATTTATTGCATCGGCGTCTGCTATCCCGGCCTCCAGAAATATCCGCTCCAGTTCGGTGAGGTCGATCGGCGTTAGGGGCTGGTTGCGATAAAGCTTTCGGATCGCGATATGGTCCATGTGCTCGCGCAGAAAATGCCGGGCCTTCATACGGAATTTGGCCATATCGGTGCCAACGTTAACGCCCCGCAAGGCGATCTCGCGGGCGTCGCCGATTTTGTCCTGAAAATCGGAATAGATGATTGGCCGCTTCTTCCACTCGATGAGCTTGACGAGGTCGCGCAGGCGCAGGCGCGCAATCTCGAGCATGGGCGCGGTCACGTCGTGCCAATATTCGTCGGATTGAAGCTCCTGAATCAAGACAAACTGTTTAGCCACGGCCGGTACATTCGTCAGTTCCTCGAGAATCCCGCAGATCTCGACCACTTGCTGACGCAGCCCCGCAAAGTGCTTGTCGGACCGCAGGACGGCAAGCTGCGTTCTCAGAATGAGCAGATCGAATTCCTTGGCCGCCACGTCATCGTCGGTGAGGCCTGAAGGCAGTCCCGCGACCTCGCCGGTCAGTTCCATGCGGGCGTCGAGATTCAGGATGTTCCAGGCTGTGGGCTCGGCGTACTTTTCGGTCAGCTTCCGCTTTGGACGCACGAGGAAATTGTCGATGCTCATGCCGGCGACTTCCTCGCGCAGCCGGTCCGCGATCGCGGTTCTGAGCTGCCGGTAGGATGCGACCGCTTCGTCCTCATCGTCATAGGTGAATTCTCGCGGCGGCTCGGCCAGGCCGGCGCCGGCGCCCGCCGTCCGCGCGGCTTCCGCCATCCGGTCGAGTTCGACGATCAGCTCCACGCGCTCAATGAACAGGCGCTTGCCGAGCGACTCGCCTGGCACGGCATCCACCGTCTCCGGGTTTTGATTGAAGAATTCGAAGTTCTGGCAGAAGTCGAAGATGTAGAAGAATTCCTTGTGCCGTCCGGGGCCGAACAGGTCGGGGCACAGACGCGTGCCGCGCCCAATCATCTGCCAGAACTTGGTCTTGGAGCGCACAATCTTGAAGAAGACCAGGTTCACGACGTCCGGTATGTCGATGCCGGTGTCCAGCATATCGACCGAGACGGCGATGTGCGGCGCCTTGTCCTTCTGGCTGAAATCGTCGATCAGCGTTTGTGCATAGCTCACGCTGATATCGATCTGCCGGCAGAAACTGTCTTTGAGGTGCGGATAATTCTTGTCGAAGCGTTTCACGATGAATGCCGCATGAGCGCTGTTCTTGGCGAAGATGATCGTCTTACCGATCCGGTCGCCGTCCGCCACCTTCAGGCCATGCGTCATCAGGTGTTCGAGCACCTTGTCGACGGTATCCTCATTGAACAGCCATTTATTGACGGCGGCGGGTTCGACCCGGGCCGGAACAGTGCCGTCCTCATCCCATTCGATGGCGTCCCACGCGTCCTTCTCTTCGTCGGAGAGTTCATCGTATTTGATGCCTTCACGCTGGAACTTCAGCGGCACCGACACGGCGCGGAACGGCACGAGATACCCGTCCTCCACCGCTTCATCCAGCGAATAGGCATCGGTCGGCACGCCGCGCTGAAGATCGAACAGCCGATACGTGTCGTGCGAAACCTCGTCTTTCGGCGTCGCCGTCAGGCCCACCAGCAGGCTGTCGAAATAGTCGAAGATCGCGCCGTACTTGCGATAAACCGAGCGGTGCGCCTCGTCGATCACGACGAGATCGAAATGGCCCGGCCCGAAGCGCCGGTCGCCGCCGTCCTTTTCGTCGATCAGCCGCATCATGGTGGGGTAGGTGGAGACATAGACGCGTCCCTGCGCCGTCCGCTCGCTCACCAGATTGACGGGCGAGGCCGACGGCAAATGGTTCTTGAAGGCACTAACGGCCTGCCTCACCAGCGCCACGCGGTCCACCAGGAACAGGACCCGCCGCGCCCAGTTCGCTCGCATCAGCAGGTCGCTTAGCGCGATCACCGTCCGCGTCTTGCCGGCGCCCGTCGCCATGACCAGCAGCGTCTTGCGCAGGCGATCCTTCTCGAACGCCTCGGTCACGCGGCGGATCGCGCGGGATTGATAGGGCCGCTCCACGATCTTGCGGTCGATCTCCATGGCGCCGAGCGGCTTCATCGCCTCGCGGCACCGGATCGCCAGCTCCAACTCGTCCTTGGTGAGAAAGCCCTGGATCGGCCGCGGCGGATAGCGCGTCTCGTCCCAGATCCAGTGATCGTAGCCGTTGGTATAGAAAATCACCGGCCGCTGGCCGAATTGCTTTTCCAGGCAATCGGCATAGAGCTTCGCCTGCTGCTGGCCGGCGCGCGGGTCCTTGCGGCTGCGCTTGGCCTCGACCAGGCCCAGCGGCTTGCCGTCATCGCCCCACAGCACGTAATCGACGAAGCCCTCACCCGTGCTGTTCGGCATGCCCGTGACGGGAAATTCGGTGTCATGGCCGGGCTTGGCGAACTGCCACCCCGCCTCGCCCAGCAACAGGTCGATGAAGGCGTCACGGGTTTGCGCCTCGTTATAATCGTGCGTGTCGGGGGCACGCGCGTTGGCGGCCTTGGCCTCGGCCACTTCCCGGCGCAGCGCCGCGATCTCGGCTTCGAGCCTGGTGCGCTCGGCCTCGCTGGCGAGGCGCTTTTTCTCTGCTTCCTCGCGCGCCTTGACGCTGTCGCCGAAGCGGGCGGCGGCGTCCCGAAGCTGGGTTAGGGTCGCGACCGGGACCGACGCGTTCCGGGGCAGCGCGTCGGTGGAAAAGGCCAGCATCGGCGCGGGCTTGGCGCCGCGCGCATAGTTGCGCGCCAGCCAATAGGAAATGTGGAACAGTTCCCGCAGCGACGTGACGGCGCTGCCCAGCGGTACGATGCGCGGCTCATGCGCCGCCTGGTTGCCCAGGTCTTTGATGATGCGCGCCTTGGCGACGAGCGTGTCGCCGGCCAACTCGCGAAAAGTCGGCTCGTGGATGCGGGCGGCGAGGGTCGTCTCGTAAGGGTTCTTCAATGCGCCATCATGGCGATAGAGCCAGTTGACGATCGTCTCCAGCGACAGCCGCGCATAGACGCACGCCCCGCGCGGATCGCTCGCCGCAATCGCCTCCGCCTGCGCCGCGAGGCGGTGCACCTCGGCAAACTCGGCTTTGAGGAAGGCGAATTGGGACATCGACTATTCAGCCGCAGCTTGCGAAAGTTCTAGGGGCCTTGCCTGCGTACCGCGCATTCGCCCGTTTCCGACAAAGGCCGTATGTTGGATGCTCTCAAAGAGACGATCCAGCTTCCGAGCCTGTAGAATTGCCTTTTCCGTCAACTCACGAATTGAACGGTATCCGTCCGCGAATTCGCATTGGCGCGGGAAGGGCGGCAGCCCTACCCGTATACTCAATACTTTATCTTGTGAAATGTTCTTCATGCTTCCACTTGTGCCGGTAGCTCGTCTGCTCAATTCACGACGAAAGGAGGGCTGCTGGAACAAGAACCACACAAAGAGTGGATTTACTTGGGCATTCGGATTCCAAATCAATTTCCAGATTTTATCCGGAAGGGCGATGCCCGATGATACACTTTCCACATACGCCGTAGCCCCTATCAACTCCGCTGTATTTGCCCGGCTGAAGAGGAGATCACCGGCCCGCACGAGATGTTTCTGCGGTGGCACATACCCCTTAGGCAGCACTTTCGATTGTCGCTCGTCAAAGATCAGAGACGTGACGGCGCTTACTTTGGGTCGTGTCCCTGGTGGTGGTGTAGGAGGCCGCTGACCGGCCCGCCGGAGCGACCGCCACGAGTCTGGCGCAGGC
>Ga0208357_1002064_pt1 | contig 13846 bp, 11 predicted proteins | sample NGESurdeep092012_6_FD_184487 | JGI IMG/M metagenome (GOLD analysis project Ga0208357, IMG submission 184487) | Arctic peat soil microbial communities from Barrow, Alaska - NGEE Surface sample F52-2 deep-092012 (SPAdes) | ecosystem: Environmental > Terrestrial > Soil > Wetlands > Peat ... | reverse complement strand
GCAACGGGGGCTTCCATACACATGCCGATCACGCGGAACGTTCTATTCCTCATTGTCGGCGCGCTGATCGTCGCGGTCGCGGCGCTCGGCTACAAAGTTTACGACGACCACAAGGAGCCGAAGGGCGTGCAGCTCAACATCGGCCCCGGCGGCATCTCGGTTCAGAAGAAGTAAGCCGGCAGCCGCCGCACTCAGATCACGGGCCGCACCGCATCAGGTGCCGTCCGGTAACCTACTACGGAGAGTCATGACCGATACGCAGACCCACGACGCCGCCAAGGCGAAAGCCGAAGCCACCTTCAGGCGCAAGCAGGAGCAGGCGCGGGACGGCGCGATCGCGATGTCCGAATACATCTCGGATCAGGCGTCCTTGCGCGCCAAGACCGAGCGGCTGCGCGCCATGCGCCTCGCCAAGGAGGCGCGAGACGCCGCAGCGCCAAAGGACGCCCCGAAGGCCGAGACGAAGAAGAAGAAGACCGCGCGGCGCGCTTAAGCGCCTCACGATGAATGCGCGGGGTGACGGGCGGCCTGATGGCGAGCCCTCCCCCAGCATGCCGCGCCAGCGCCGCCGCCGATTTCCCCTCCACACGCACAATCGCGGGTCCGCCGAGCCTCCAAGCTCGCGACCCGAAGCGGCGCTTTTTTCCCCTTGCTATCCTTTAAAACCTATGCCTATAATCCTCCACCTCGCTCTTCGAGGGGCGTCCCCGGAGACGTTCCAGAGGCGGAGCGATGGAAGGCGGCGGGCCGGAGATGCGGCCCAGGATAGCCGCCTTCTGGCCGGCCCGGGGCAACCCGGATCGGCTGGTGCGGCGCCCGCGGGCGAGGCTCGTAACCTCGCGCTCGGGAGGCTCCGGGACCCCGCCCGGGCGGCATTACGACCGCTCTGCGAGGAGCTCGCTGGATCGGGACCGGCATCCGGTCCCCGAAAGCGCGGCCCCGTCGATGCCAAAAGTCGCCGCAGCGGTGCGCCGGGAGGCGAGACGCTCTCCGTATGGGAGCGCCGGCGCCGAAAGGCGTGAGTTGAAAATGGCGCCTCCCGGCGCCCCGCCCCCTCGATTTCTTTTAACGCGGTGGCGGCGATGTCCTCAAAGCTCGGGCGCAAATGCGCGTCGCGAGAACGATGGAGCTTGCCCCCATGTCAGATAAAACCGACAACGACAAACGCGCACAGAGCCGCCTCGACGAGGTCCGCTGCGACATCGTCTCGCGTGCGATCCTATGGCGCATCTGCTCCGATCCCTGCGCCAAGCAGTGCAGCCGCGCGCGGCGTTGCATCGGCAACCGCGAGCGCTGCATCGAGCGGCTCTTTCCAACCTATGACGAGGGCCATCTTCGCTGGCACCTGCGCGACGCGGCGACCCTCGACGACGACGACAGCGGCTGGTCGGTAAGATCGTCGGCAGAATTGGCCGCCGAATACTTGCAGAAGGACGGCATGACCATCCCCGAGGGGCAGACTCGCAAAGTGGAAAAAATCATCGCTGCCTATCGCAAGGCCTGCGACGACTATCGCGGCTAAAGGGAGCGTTCGCGCGGGACTCTCAGCCTTTGCCGGTGCGGCAGCGTGCGGATAAGGTCGCGCTCCCATCGCCGGCGCCGGACAACGACCTCATGCCCACCATCTTGCTCACCCATACGCCCGACATGCTCGCCAATTATTACGGAGAGCGCGCGCTTGCCGCGCTGCGCAAGCTCGCGCCGGTCAAGCTCAACGAGACCGGCCGCGTGCTCGACGCGCAAGCCTTGGCGCAAGCCGCGCGCGGCTGCGAGATCGTCGTCTCCGATCGGCAGACGCCGGGGCCGGCCGAATTTTTCCCAGCCGCGCCAGATCTCGTCGCCTTCCTCCGCGTCGCCGTCGACATCCGCAACATCGACGTTGCGGCGGCCAGCGCGCACGGCGTGCTGGTCACGCACGCGACGCCGGGCTTCGTCGCCTCCGTCGCCGAAATGGCGATCGGCTATATGGTCGATTGCGCGCGGCACGTCACGGCCTCGGTCCTCGACTATCGCTCCGGCCAGGACGCCGAGCCGCGCATGGGGCGCCAGCTCAAGGGCGCGACGCTCGGCATCATGGGCTACGGCGCGATCGGCGAATATCTGGCGCCGCTCGGCGTCGCGCTCGGCATGGATGTGCTGGTCGCCGATCCGTTCAAGACGGTCACGGCGTCCGGCGTGCGGCAGGTCGCGCTGCCGGACCTGCTCGCGCAATCCGACTACGTCGTCTGCCTCGTCGTCGCCAACGAGGAGACGGAGAATTTGATGAATGCCGCTGCCTTCGCGCAAATGAAGACCACCGCGTTCTTCATCAACCTCTCGCGTGGCAATCTGGTCGACGAGCAGGCGCTCGCAGTTGCGCTCGACAAGAAGCAGATCGCCGGCGCCGCCCTCGATGTCGGCCGCGCGGCGGACCAGAAGCCGTCACTGTCTCTCGCCAAGCGCGCCGACGTCATCGCCACGCCGCATACCGCCGGCCTGACGCCGGAGGCGGCCGAGCACCAGGCCTTCGATACCGTCCACCAGGTTACGGACTTGCTGGCCGGCCGCATTCCCGCCGGCGCCGCCAATGCGCAAGCCGCGCATCGCCTCGCGCGGCTCAAGCGCGCCTAGACGATGCTTTTTCGGTCACATCGGCGAGACCGCCTAGGCGCGTTGCCGGTCGTTGTCGATCGGGATCACCTGGCCGGAGATCGACTTCGCCGCCGGCGAGGCGAGGAACACCGCAAGCTGCGCGATGTCTTTCGGATCGATCATGGTCTTGATCGACTGTTCGGCCATCGCGGCCTGCTTCACCTCATCGAGCGACTTGCCGCTGATCTGCGAGCGTCCCTGGAAGACGCGCACGATGCGATCGCCCTCGACTGCCCCGGGCGCGATGGCGTTGGCGCGGATGCCCCATTGGCCGAGCTCGATGGCCAAGGTCTTGGTCAGGCCGATGACCCCCCATTTCGTCGCCGCATAGGGACTGCGGTTGACGAAGCCGAAGCGGCCGGCGACCGACGAAAGATTGACGATGGCGCCGGCCTTCGACTGCTTCAGCGCAGGGATAGCAAGGCGGCAGACGTCGAACATCGCCGTGAGGTTCACGGCGACGACCTTGTCCCAGTCGTCGGCGGGATACTGGTCGACCGGCAGCGTCAATCCGGCGATGCCGGCATTGTTCACCAGCACGTCGAGCCCGCCGAGCTTGTCGATTGCGGCGGGCACCATGCGCTCGATCTCGGCGCGCTTGCTCATGTCGCAGCGCTGCGCGACCAGCCCAGGGATCTCCTTGGCCAAAGCGTCGAGGCCTTTGTCGTCGATGTCGCAGGTGAATACCTTGGCGCCAGTCGCGGCAAAGGCCCGTGCGATCTCACGGCCGATGCCGGCGCCGCCGGCGGTGATCAGAACGCGCTGGGACATGAGGTCTCCTTGAGCACTGCTATTATCGAGGCGCGTAGAATGCCCCGGCGCGGCCGCCCATGTCGATGCAGGGTCGCAGCCTCGCTCTCGGGCTGGGGATACTTATTCTTCCGGCTCGGTCGTGAAATAGAGCGGGTAGCCTTGGGCCTTGCCGAGCTCGGTCGCCTCCTTCGCCTTGGTCTCGGCGACGTCGCGGGTATAGACGGCGATCACGCAGGCGCCCCTCTGATGCGCGGTCAGCATCACCCGGTGGGCGGTGGTCTCGTTCATGCGAAACACCGCCTTGAGCACGAGCACGACGAATTCGCGCGGCGTGAAGTCATCGTTGAGCAGGATGACCTTGAACAGCTTCGGCCGCTCGGTCTTCGTTTTGGTCTTCGTGCGCGGCTTGACGACGATCTGGCTCATCGCGCCTCCGGAACCATCGTGCGCTCGGCAATGATTGAACGCGGCTGCGGCATCTCGCAAGTCCGTTATGTCAGCCCTTCTGCTTCAATCCGGCGCGAGGGCGCGTAGGCTCATCGGCGAAGAGGGGTCGGGGGCCGGAGCCGCGCGAGGGACGCGCGGCATGGAGAGATGAGGAGACGGCTCCGATGGAACTGCTTCGCGAGAGGCCTTCGGCTCGAGCGAAAAGGGCGAGACCGTATATCGCCTGTGCCCAGTGCGGCGAGCACCTGTATATACCGGATTGGTCGGAACGGCTCGACGGCGCGCGCGTGCGGCATCTGTGGACGTGCAGTACCTGCGACTATGCATTCGAGACCACGGTTCAGTACGCGATCGAGATCGATACGGCGGCCTAGAGATTCAGGGTCCGGCCAGGCGCGCGCGCCCTCGCTCATCGAGGACATGAAGCGGCGCCCAGGCTGCGCTGGCCGGACCCTGAAGCCGGCGCCGACGATGGCATCCGGCACCGGATGCGGCTGGCTGCTTCGCCACCGCGCCACATCAGCCTGTGGCCGGCGGGCAGAACTTCAAAATCAAATTGACGAATCGGAACGTCCGTGGCGCCCTGTCAAGGATAGCATTCGGTCACGCGGGCCGGCCGGGTTGCCGACCCGTTGCGAGGTTCCTCCCGCGTGGCGTTAAGACTTGGGCGGCCGTGAGGCCGCCCATTTTCATTCCAGACCGCCCGACAGATCCGACTAAGTTTGACTTCAGGCCGCCTCTTGGCCGGACTTGCCGGCCCCCGCACTGACGGGATCGATCGCCTCCACCAGATCCAGGAAGGCACTGCCCGGCAGCGGCGGCGCGAAAACGTAGCCTTGCGCCGAACGGATGCCGAGTTCCCGCAAGTGCATGACCTGTTCGAAATTTTCCACGCCCTCGGCGATGACATCCATGCGCATATTGTGCGCGAGATCGACCAGCGTCTCGACGATGGTGTTCGAGTTACGGTCGGTACCGATGGCATCGACGAACATCTTGTCGATCTTGATGATGTCGACGCCCAGCTTGAGCATATAGGAAAGCCCGCTGTGGCCGGTGCCGACGTCGTCGATGGCGATGCGCACACCGAGCCCCTGAAGCGCGGCAATCGTCTGCCGCGCCTGGGTGAAATTTTCGATCGGATCGCGCTCTGTCACCTCGAGCACGACTTGGGTCAGCTTGATCGGCGAGTTGGAGAATATCTTGCGCACGTCCTTGACGATTGCTTCGTCGCCGAACAGCTTGCCGGCGAAATTGAACGAGATCTTCAGCGCGGGACGACGCCCGATCGACCGCCCCGCCTCGGCGCACACACGCCGCATCAGGTCGCGCGTCATCTCGTGGATGAGGCCGCTCGATTCCGCGAGCGGAATGAACGAGCCCGGCAGCACCAGGCTGCCGTCCGGCTTGCGCCAGCGCACCAAGACTTCGGCGCCGCGCAATTGGCCTGAACGGATGTCTACTACGGGCTGGTAATACGGCACGAATTCGCCGGCCTTGAGCGCGTCCGAGAGTTGGGTCACTGGATCGTTGCCGTCGCGCTTCTGAAAAAGCAGCGTGAACACCGCGACAGCGATGACGACGGCCGTTGAGAGGAGGATACCGAGCCAGCGCAGTCCCGCATGCTCGGCCAGCATCATGTCGCGCACCGCGACGATCTCTATGTCGAAGCCGAATACCGGCGATGTGCTCTTGGCCTGGACAACCGGTCCGTCATTGGCGTCCGGCCGCGTTCCCGAACCGCCGAGGGATGAACCGGACTTGGTCAAAATGCCGGCGAAGGCCCGCAGCGGACCGCCGTCCGTGGCTGCCTGCGGCAGCAACAGCGTCAGCGGCACCAGTGCTGCGAGCTGGGTCGGCCCCGAACCGGCGGTGCGGCGCAGGCGCACCATGGTCTCGACCTCGCCAACCCGCACAAAATCGAGGAAAACGCCCGGCCGCGACGGCACCGCCACGGTGCTGAGCAGCGTCTGCGAGCCAGGTGGTCGCGCGACGTCGCTGCACAAAGCCCGGCCCTCCGGCGACAAGACCACGATCTGCTTGACCGGCGCGGCCAGGAAGGCAGCGACCCGCATCGTCTCGATCGCGTCTCCGGCGCAGGAGGTTACGCCCTGCTCGGACAGGTCATCGAGCGCCGAGAGCGCCTGCGACAGCCGCGCATTCGCGACCGAGACCGCGCGAAACGCGGCATTCTCGACCTCGCGCTGGCCTTGCCGATCGACGAGGTTGCCAAGCCAGAGGTTGAACGCGAGCAGAGGCACGCCGGCGAGGAAGACCCCGACGGCAATCGCGATCAGATTGTGGCGCGTCAAAGCGCGCACAGAAGGTCCCATCCTGCTCCCGGGGCCACTTCGCAGCGTTCCGGCGCGTATAAAGCCACGGTCGCGTAAAGGCGGCGTTAAGCTTAAGGTTGCGCTCATCCATCAGAGACCGGCGGCCCGATGCCTGTCCGGCCGCGCGGCTCAGGGACGCGGCACTGGCTTGCGGCCGAGAGCAGCCGCCGCCAAAGTCCCTCAAGGCCGCCAGACACTGGAGTACGCGATGAGCTTTTTTCCCGGCAAAGATCCCGGAGCCGGCGATTCCTATGCCTGCGACGCGTTGGCCAATGTGATCGTGCCGCGGACCGCCGACCTCGGCGATGGCTTCACGGTCCGCCGCGCCCTACCCTCCGCACGCACGCGGATGGTCGGGCCTTTCATTTTCTTCGACCACTTCGGCCCGACCGAATTTCGCGGCGGCAACGGCCTTGACGTGCGGCCGCATCCGCATATCGGCCTTGCCACCGTCAGCTACCTGTTCGACGGCGAGATCATGCACCGCGATTCACTCGGCACGGCGGTGGCGATCCGCCCGGGTGAGGTGAACTGGATGACTGCCGGCCGCGGCATCGTGCATTCCGAGCGCACGCCCGGCTCGCACCGCATCGACCACGAGCCGATCCATGGATTGCAGATGTGGGTGGCCCTTCCGGCCGCGCGGGAAGAGATGGATGCGGGCTTCGCGCATCACGAGGTCGCCGAGTTTCCGGTCGTATCGGATACCGGCAAGACCGTACGTGTCGTCGTCGGTTCGCTTTATGGCACATCGTCCCCGGTCCCGGTCGTGCACGAAACCTTCTTTGGCGATGTGCATGTCAACGCCGGATCGACGCTGCCCTTCGATCCCGATCACGAGGAGCGCGCGCTCTATGTCGTCGATGGCATCATCGACATCGCCGGCGACCGCTTCGAAGGCGGCCGGCTTCTGGTCTTCAAGCCGGGCGACCGCATAACGGTCATGGCCGCGACCGACACACATTTCGTCATCCTCGGCGGCGCGCCGATGGACGGGCCGCGTCACATCTGGTGGAATTTCGTGTCGTCACGGCAAGACCGCATCGAGCAGGCCAAGGCCGACTGGAAGGCCGGCCACTTCGGCAAGGTGCCAGGTGACGAATTGGAGTTCATCCCGCTTCCGGATAAATGAGGGCGAGGCCGATCTACCAGATGGCCCCAGAGGCAGAAATCAACAAATTGATACCAACAATAACAATTGCGAAAATGACTCCCGTCCACACCATGACCCGTCGATTTCTCACCAACGGGACCGGCGCAGTGCGATAGGCCGTGTTAGCCAGAATGACGCTCGTCGCGAAGATCGCAGATACGGAAGCGACACACCCATTTGCCGCCTCTGTACTAAGATTGAATTTATCGGCTGCCCAAAAGACTATGTCTATCCATCTGATAATCTTGTCGAGCACAATAAAGGCGCACCCGAGCGTAATCGTCACGCTAACCACCGCGACAAGCTTGCGCCATGCAGCAATCCTGTATGCCTGTCCCATCAAATAAATTTTGTGGTCAAAAACGGTCAATATCCCACTGACCAGCAGGACAATGAAAAAGGCGGAAACCAATATTGTTCCGACCGTTTGAGCCTCTACCGATTGCGACATCTGGGCTCGCGCCAACGTAATCAAAACTATCGCAAATCCGCCGTTTAAAATATTCGCTCCGGAGGGTAGGCGCGGCAAGTCCCAGAAATTAAACGACGTTCTAAAGATCAAATCAAAATACGTGCCGGCATAAGCCTGCAGTCGATCGAGTTTAGCTTTAATATTTTTTGTTAACGTCATCTTGTCAGCTTCAGGCGCCAACTGTGCTGCGTGATTTCGTCGTTGACGTCCGTGCCCATATAATTGACGCGCATGCGAACGAATTGCGCATCCTCTGGATAGTTCGGACGTACAGCTACGCATCGGTCGGCCGCTTTCCCGAAGGAAAAATTTTGGATCAACGACCGGACCAGAGAATACGGCGCAGCAGAAAATTCGCTTTCAACAGCGGCCGCTTGTGCAGCGCGTGGGCCCAAAAATCCCACCAACAAACCGGCCAGCCCTGGAGGGCTCTCGCCGATCATGTCGCCAAAGGCGAAGCTTTCGCGCCTCTGAACGGTCGCTAACGTTTCGAATTCGGGCGCCCGCTGGTGGAAATGCGATCGAAGACAATAGTCGCGCGTATTGTTCAAATGGAAGCGATCGTAGCCGTCAACGTTCACGTGCGCACAATCGTTTGCGATCTTCTGACGCCGACGCTGGCTCAGCTTATCCCAGAGCGAATTGCGGACATCGACCCTGTCTTTTCGGGTGAGATTTCGGCCGGATTTGAATGCAAACTTAACATTTATCACGCTCCGATTACCGATCTCCGAAGGGCGCGCTTTGAGATAGTAGAAGATCGTGTCGTTCCTGGATTTTGATAATGAATCGAATTCATTCAATAGGACCGGCTGTCCGTCGGAACCTTTGTAAAAGATGGATTGCGAATAATAATCCTGGGCAAGGCCCGCCGCTTGCAGATCGGAGCAGAACTCGCTCTCGTCGGAAGCACGGGCCGGTAACAGCGGCAACACTGCACTTAGCGCGACATAGAGCCAGATCCGCGAAAGCATGGCCGCCTCCCCCCAGAGATCAATTTACACAATATCTCGCCGAGATTGCATGCACAAGCGGTTGCAACGTATATCTCGACCAGCGGTTGCTCGGTAAGTACCTGATTTTTTTTGGTTAGGCACCCGGCACCCAAGCCCGGCAGAATAGACTGGTCGCGGTTGCAATTGCCGGGGCGACCAGATCGAGTTCATCCCGCTGCCGGAGAAGTGACACGCGCAAGCGTATCATCACCGGGCCGCGCGCAGGGCGGGACCCGATGATCTCGATATGATGGGCACGCCCTGCCCGCCTAAGCGGGATGGCCGGGACAAAGCCCGGCCAAGACAGATTTCGGCGCTTTTCTCGAGGCTACTCCGCCGCCATCCGATCGACGCGCGTGCGGCGGTCGGTCTTGGCGATGCCGACGTCGTGGATGTCGAACGGCGTCGTCTGGTAGATCTCGTTGATCCAGTTGCCGAACAAGAGATGCGCGTGACTGCGCCACCGATTGAGCGGCGGCTGGCGCGGGTCGTCCTCGGGGAAATAGTTCCTCGGCACCGAGACCGGCACGTTGGCGGCGCGATCGCGGAAGTACTCGTCGGCGAGCGAGCTTGAATCGTACTCGATATGGTTGAACATGTGCAGCGCGCGGTGCCGCGGATCGTCGAGCAGGCAGAGCCCCGCCTCATCCGAATCCATCAGCACGGTCAAGCCGCCGCCCGGCGGAATGTCCGCACGGCGCACCTCGGTCCAGCGCGACACCGGAATCGAGAAGTCGTCCGAGAAGCCGCGCAGATATGGCGAGGCTGGCGCCAGGATACGGTGGCGGTAGACGCCGAACATCTTCTGCGCCAGCGCATATTTGCTCACGCCGTGGAAATGATGCACGGCCGCCTGTGCGCCCCAGCAGATGTTCATCGTGCCGTGCACGTTGGTCTGCGTCCAATCGAAGATGCGGCGCAGTTCGTCCCAGTAGGTCACCTCTTCGAACGGCAGCGTCTCGACCGGCGCGCCGGTGACGATGAAGCCGTCGAACTTCTCGTCCCGCACGTCTTCCCAGTCGCGGTAGAACGAGCCGATATGGTCGGTCGGCGTGTTGCGCGGCACGTGATTGGTGATCTTGACCAGGGTCAATTCGACCTGAAGCGGCGAGGCGCCGAGCAGGCGTGCGAACTGCGTCTCGGTCTTGACCTTGTTCGGCATCAGGTTGAGCAGGCCGATGCGCATCGGCCGAATGTCCTGCCGGGCGGCGTCCTTCTCGAGCATCACCATTACGCCTTCCGCTTCGAGCACGGGGCGCGCGGGCAGATTGTTCGGTATCTTGATCGGCATAGACGTATCGGCCCTCACATTCGCGAGCATGACCGACAGTGACTGACCCGTTTCGTTGCCGGTTCGGCCACATCCTCCCTTCTGGGAGCGCCACCTTGCTCGGGAAGCAGGTTGGCGTCGGGCAATGCCCAACTCTTGATGTCGGTAATAGTCCTATGCTCTCCGGAGCCGTTTGACAAGATGCCGGACGCCAGCCTGCCCGTATCGGCTGCCGGCATGCGGTCGCGGCCGGCTCAAATGCCGCCGCTCAGCTTGGCGGCGTTACGCCGCCACGGTCGCGAGGAAGCCCTCGACCTCGTTGCGCAGATTGGATGCCGCCTCGGTGACCGCCTCTGAAGCGGACAGCACCATCGCCGACCATTCGCGGGTCTTGGATGCAGCTGTGGCGGCTTCGGTCAGAACGGAGACGACAAGCTCCGCGCCTTCGGCCGCGCCGGAAGCATTGGCGGAGATCTCCGACGCCGCCACGCTCTGCTGCTGAACAGAGTCGGCGATCGCCAGAGTATTGGCGTCGATATGGCCCATGCGGTCCTTGATCCGGCCGATCGACCGCACCGCGGTGCCGGTGAACGATTGCACGCCGGCGACCTGCGCGGCGATATCTTCCGTCGCCTTGGACGTCTGCACCGCAAGCGACTTCACCTCCGCGGCGACGACGGCAAAGCCGCGCCCCGCCTCGCCCGCACGCGCTGCCTCGATGGTCGCGTTCAAGGCGAGAAGATTCGTCTGGCTGGCGATGGCGCGGATGAGCTTGACGATATCGCCGATCTGCTGCGCCGCCTTCGCCAGAAGCTCGATGTCCTTGTGCGCCGATTGCGCCTCGGTCACCGTGAAGCGCACGACTTCGGCGCTCTCGGAGACGCGCGTCGTAATCGCCGCGATGGCATCGTTGAGGTCGCCGGCCGCCATCGAGGCACTGGCGACGTTGCGAGCGGCCTCATTCGAAGTATGCACTGCGCTCTCGGTGCGTTGCGAGGTATGACCGGATGCGTCGGAGAGACTGGCGGCGGTTGCATTCATCTGCTCGGCGCTGACGATGACGGTTTGGAGAAACCGCTCGGAGCGAGCGCGGAAATCGACGATCGCGGTCTCGAGACGCGCCCGCCGCTGCTCCTTGTCCTGCAAAGCGAGACGTTCCTGCTCGACCTCGCGCCGCTGTGTGATGTCCTCGTGCATGCCGATCCAGCCACCGTCGCCCATCGGATGGTTGGTCACAAGCAGGATGCGGCCGCCGCTCGATTTGACTTCATGCGTGATGGTGCGGCCCTCGTGCACCGAGGCGAGGAACTGCCGGCGATACTCCTGCGGATCGCGGGCGAAGGTTCCCTTGGCCACTCTTTTTTCCAGCACCTGTGACAATGTCGCGCCCGTCCTGACGTCGTCGGAAGCGAGGTTGTACATCTCGTAATATTTGGAATTGCATACGACCAGCCGTTCGCCCGCATCGAACATGCACAGTCCCTGCGGCATGCTGTCGACCGCGGTCCGGTATTGCCCGAGCGCGCGCGCCTGGTGGATCGCCATGACGACCCCAAGGATGACGGTCGCCGTGAGCGACGCGACCAGGGCCGTCGCGATGTCCAGGACGAGCCCTCCGCCGGCCGACAGGAACGATTCCATCGCCTGATGGCCAAAGCCATCGATCACGACAAAAGCGCCCACAAAGGTCAAAACGGCCGTGGCGATGGCCAGAATGGATGTGCGCCTAAGGCTTAGCGAATAAAACATCTCAGCGGGCCCGGTTGGACGGACCGAAGATTAGGCGCGACCGGTTCCTATAGAGTTAACGGCCATTAACGCAGGGTTTTAGCGCGAAATCGCAGTAATGCGGCCGGGGCAGAGAGTCGGCGGGCACCGCAATTTCCGAGGCCGGTCACTTCTTCGGCAGGTCGAGCCGGATGTTGAGTTCGCGCAGCTGCTTCAGCGTCACCTCGGACGGCGCGCCCATCAGGAGATCCTCGGCGCGCTGGTTCATCGGGAACAGCACGACCTCGCGCAGGTTCTCTTCGCCAGCGAGCAGCATGACGATGCGGTCGATGCCGGGCGCGATGCCGCCGTGCGGCGGCGCGCCGTAGGTTAGCGCGCGCAGCATGCCGCCGAATTTGCTCTCCAGCACATCCTCGGCGTAGCCGGCGATCGCGAAGGCCTTCTTCATCACCTCGGGGCGATGATTTCGGATGGCGCCCGACGACAATTCCGTGCCGTTGCAGACGATGTCGTACTGGATCGCCTTGATCGACAGGAGCTTCTCGTGATCGTCCGGATCGAGCGCGAGGAACTCTTCGACGCCTAAATTCGGCATGGAGAACGGGTTGTGGGAGAAGTCGATCTTCTTCTCCTCCTCGTTCCACTCATACATCGGGAAGTCGACGATCCAGCAGAGCTCGAATTTGTCCTTGGCGATGAGCCCGAGCTCCTCGCCGACCTTGGTGCGCGCAAGCCCTGCAAACTTGACGAAATTCTTCGGCAGGCCGGCGGCGAAGAACACGGCGTCGCCGATGCCGAGGCCGAGCTGGTCGGCGATCTGCTTGGTGCGCTCCGGCCCGATATTCTTGGCCAAGGGACCAGCGCCGCCGTCTTCGCCCTCGCGCCAGAAGATGTAGCCGAGGCCGGGCTGGCCCTCACCTTGCGCCCATGAATTCATCCGGTCGCAAAAGGCGCGGTTGCCGCCCTTCGGCGCCGGGATTGCCCACACTTGCGCCTTGGAGTCGTTGGCGAGAATATTAGCGAAAATCTTGAAGCCCGACCCGCGGAAGGCCTCGCTGACGTCGGCCATGACAATGGGATTGCGCAGGTCCGGCTTGTCGGTGCCGTATTTCGCCATTGCCTCGGCATAAGGAACGAGCGGAAATTTCGGCGTTACGCTCTTTCCGTTCGCGAACTCCTCGAACACGCCGCGGATCACCGGCTCGACCGCGTCGAATACGTCCTGCTGTGTAACGAAGCTCATTTCCAGATCGAGTTGATAGAACTCGCCGGGCGAGCGGTCGGCGCGCGCATCCTCGTCGCGGAAGCACGGCGCGATCTGGAAGTAGCGGTCGAAGCCCGCGATCATGATGAGCTGCTTGAACTGCTGCGGCGCCTGCGGGAGCGCGTAGAACTTGCCCGGATGCAGCCGCGACGGCACCAGGAAGTCGCGCGCGCCTTCCGGCGACGAGGCGGTCAGGATCGGTGTCTGAAATTCGAAGAAGCCGCCATCCTTCATGCGGCGGCGGATCGAGTCGATCACCTGTCCGCGCAGCATGATGTTCTGGTGCAGCTTGTCGCGGCGCAGGTCGAGGAACCGGTACTTGAGCCTGATCTCCTCCGGATATTCCTGGTCACCGAACACCGGCATCGGCAGTTCGGCGGCGGGGCCCAGCACCTCGATCTCATCGATATAGACTTCGACCTGGCCGGTCGGCAGGTCGGGGTTCTCGGTGCCGGCGGGACGCTTGCGCGCCTTGCCGTCGACGCGCACGACCCACTCCGCGCGCAGGGCCTCGGCAGACTTGAACGCCTTCGAGTCCGGATCGGCGACGACCTGCGTGACGCCGTAATGATCGCGCAGGTCGATGAATAAGACGCCGCCATGATCGCGGACGCGATGCACCCAGCCGGACAGCCGCACTTGTTGGCCGATATCGCCCTCGCGAAGCGCGCCGCAGGTGTGTGAGCGATAGCGATGCATATGCGTCTCTTTGCCGTGTTCCGGTGCCGATTCCGAGGGTGCGTGGAGGCGCGCGAAAAGCGCATGGGGGGTCTGCTTTGTCAAGGCAAGCGCCTCGACAG
>Ga0208357_1002063_pt1 | contig 13850 bp, 12 predicted proteins | sample NGESurdeep092012_6_FD_184487 | JGI IMG/M metagenome (GOLD analysis project Ga0208357, IMG submission 184487) | Arctic peat soil microbial communities from Barrow, Alaska - NGEE Surface sample F52-2 deep-092012 (SPAdes) | ecosystem: Environmental > Terrestrial > Soil > Wetlands > Peat ... | reverse complement strand
ATCGGCGATCTCGATCGCCGCGGTGACGATCTGGGCGCGATCGATCGTGGTGCGGCGCGTGGGGACAGGCTCGTTCAGTCCCCACAGGAGGTCGTAGCCACTCCAGTAGCTTCCTGGCGACGAGGTGGCTGGTGTAGTTGACACGCGTACACTGTACATTTAGCGTACGACGTACTCAATGACGCGCCCGGATCGGCTCCCCGCGGACTCTCCTGCGCTCGCCTACCCGGTTCTCGCACCGAAGAGGAGCTCCTGTGCTGGCCAGATTGCTTCGCGAGTATCTCCGCCCTTATCGAGGGTCAATCTCGATCGTCGTCGTCTTGCAGCTGCTCTCGACGCTCGCCACCTTGTACCTCCCGACCTTGAACGCGCAAATCATCGACAACGGCGTCGTCAAGGGCAACACCAGCTACATCCTTCACGACGGCGGGCTGATGCTCGCCGTCTCCTTCGCGCAGATTCTCTGCGCCGCTGGTGCTGTCTACTTCGGCGCCCGCGCGGCGATGGCGCTCGGCCGGGACGTCCGCAGCGATCTCTTCAGCCGCGTGCAGGAGTTCTCGCAGCGCGAGCTCGGCCAGTTCGGGACGCCGTCGCTCATCACCCGCACGACCAACGACGTGCAACAGGTGCAGATGCTCGCCCTCATGATCTTCACGATCATGGTCTCTGCACCGATCATCGCGGTCGGGAGCATCATCTTGGCCCTCAATCAGAACGTTCCGTTGTCGAGCCTGTTCGTGATCATCGTGCCGCTGCTCGCCATCGTCATCTTGTTCCTCGTCTCGAGGATGCGTCCGTTGTTCCGCCAGATGCAGGTGCGGATCGACCGGATCAACCAGGTGTTGCGCGAGCAGATCACCGGTGTCCGCGTGATCCGCGCATTTGTCCGGGATTCTTTTGAGAGCGACCGCTTCGCTGGCGCAAACGAGGACCTCTTCACCGTTGGTCTCGGCGTAGGCCGGCTGATGGCATTCATGTTCCCCTCCGTCATGATCATCGTCCAGCTCGCGAGCCTCGCGACGATCTGGTTCGGTGGCCATCTCATCAACGACGGTTCGATGCAGATCGGCGCACTGACGGCGTTCCTCAGCTACCTCGTCCAGGTGCTGATGGCGGTGATGATGGCGACGTTCTTGTTCGTGATGGTGCCCCGCGCGGAGGTCTGCGCAGAGCGGATCGAAGAGGTGCTCGACACCGCCTCAAGCGTCGTTCCGCCGAAGTCCCCGATCTCGATCACCAGCGTGCAGGGCCGCCTCACGATGAGTGGCGTCGGGTTCGGGTACCCGGGCGCCGAGCAGCCGGTGCTTCGCAACATCGAACTGGTCGCCAACCCAGGCGAGGTCACGGCGGTGATTGGCAGCACCGGGGCGGGGAAGACGACACTGCTCAATCTCGTCCCGCGCCTGTTCGATGTCACGGCCGGTTCGGTGCAGATCGACGGGATCGATGTACGCGAGATCGACGAGGACCTTCTTCCCGACCTCATCGGCCTCGTGCCGCAGCGCCCGTACCTGTTCAGCGGGACCGTCGCCTCGAACCTGCGATACGGCAAGCCCGAGGCGACCGACTCCGAGCTGTGGCGGGTACTCGAGATCGCGCAAGCTCGCTCCTTCGTCGAGGCGATGGCCGACGGGCTCGAGGCCGCGATCACCCAGGGCGGGGCCAACCTCTCGGGCGGGCAGCGCCAGCGCCTCGCCATCGCCCGCGCGATCGTGCACCGGCCTCGCATTTATCTCTTCGACGACTCGTTCTCCGCGCTCGACTACGCCACCGACGCAGCGTTGCGAGCGGCCCTCGCTGAAGAGGTCCTCGACGCGACGGTGCTCATAGTCGCCCAGCGGGTGAGCACCATTCGTCAGGCGACGCGCATCGTCGTCCTCGACAACGGCGAGATCGTCGGTGTCGGGAGCCATGACGAGCTGATGGCCGGCAATGCCACCTACCGCGAGATCGTCCTCTCCCAGATCACCGAAGAGGAGGCGGCGTGAGTACGCCGCCGGCAGGCGCCGTGGAACGGGCAACGCCAGAGCGGCGCGGGCCGCAGGGGGGACCCGGTTTCGGACGAGGAATGATGGGCTCTGGCCCGGTCGAGCGACCGTTGAACTTCAAGAGCTCGGCGGTGCGATTGCTCCGCGAGCTAGGTCCAGAACACGTCCGACTCGCCGGGATCCTCGGTCTCGGCGCTGGCAGTGTGGGCCTCTCGGTGCTTGGACCGCGCCTGTTGGGCGACGCGACGACCCTCATCTTCTCCGGCGTGCTCGGCCGTTCGATCCCAGCTGGAGTGACCAAAGCCCAGGCAGTCGCCAAGCTGCGCCAAAGCGGGAAGTCGACGCTGGCCGATCTCCTCAATGCGACGCATCTCTCGCGTGGTGGCGTCGATTTCGGCCATGTCGGCCAGATTCTGCTCGTCGTCTTGTTGTTGTACCTCGGCTCGTCGGTGGCTGGTTACTTCCAGGCGCGACTGACTGCGATGGTCGGGCAGCGTTCGGTGCAACGACTACGCGCGAAGGTCCAGGCCAAGCTCGAGCGCCTGCCGCTTAGCTACTTCGACCGCGTTCCGCACGGCGAGATCTTGAGCCGGGTGACGAACGACATCGACAACATCTCCCAGACGCTCCAGCAAACGCTCAGTCAGATCGTGACGTCACTACTCACCATCGTCGGCGTGCTCGTGATGATGCTGCTCATCTCACCGATTCTTGCCGTGATCGCGCTCGTCACCATCCCCTTGTCGATCTTCGTAGCGACCCGCATCGGCAGGGCTGCCCAGCCGCATTTCATGAAGCAGTGGTCGGCAACGGGAAGGCTGAACGGCCATATCGAAGAGATGTACACCGGCCACGCGCTGATCAAGGCGTTCGGCCAAGGCCATGCCGCGGAGGCCACGTTCGCCGAACATAACGACGCGCTCTTCTCCTCGAGCTTCAAGGCCCAGTTCCTCTCCGGCCTCATCCAACCGGCGATGACGTTCATCGGCAACATCAACTACGTCTTCATCGCGGTCGTCGGAGGGCTGCGGGTCGCATCCGGCCAGCTCTCACTCGGCGACGTGCAGGCTTTCATCCAGTACTCCCGGCAGTTCTCACAGCCGATCTCCCAGGTGGCGAGTATGGCGAACCTGCTCCAGTCCGGGGTCGCTTCGTCTGAGCGGGTCTTTGCTTTGCTCGACGCCGGCGAACAGGAGCCCGACTCGGTGGATGCCGTCGTCCTTCCCGCTGTACGCGGCGGGGTCGCTTTCGAACACGTCTCCTTCTCCTACGTCCCCGACCAGCCACTCATCTCGGACCTGTCGCTACGTGTCGAACCCGGACAGACGGTTGCGATCGTCGGTCCGACGGGGGCAGGGAAGACGACCCTCGTCAACCTCTTGATGCGTTTCTACGAAGTCGACTCGGGTCGCATCACCCTCGATGGCGTCGACATCGCCTCGATGACGCGCGAAGAGCTGCGTTCCAACGCCGGAATGGTTCTCCAAGACGCCTGGCTCTTCAAAGGAACCATCGCCGAGAACATCGCCTACGGCCGACCGTCGGCGGACGAGGAGGCCGTCGTCGCGGCCGCGAAGTCCACCCACGTCGATCACTTCGTACGCACCCTCCCGGAGGGCTACCAGACGGTTCTCGACGAGGAGGCGTCAAGCGTCTCGGCAGGGGAGCGCCAGCTCATCACCATTGCCCGTGCATTTATCGCCGAGCCGGCGATCCTCATCCTCGACGAGGCGACGAGCTCGGTCGACACCCGCACCGAGGTCCTCATCCAACGTGCGATGAACGCGCTGCGAATGGGGCGAACGAGCTTTGTGATAGCGCACCGCCTCTCGACAATCCGCGATGCCGACCTCATCTTGGTGATGGAGGCGGGACAGATCGTCGAACAGGGGACCCACGACGGTCTGCTCGCGTCTGGCGGTGCGTACGCCCGGCTGTACGCGGCGCAGTTCGCGAGCGCGATCTCCGGGGGAGTCGAGTAACGATATCGCGCCGCGCGCGATGTGGTTCGGAGTGATCCAGCGGTGGTTCGGAGTGATCCAGCGCTTCGTAGCGACTCTCTCGCCTGTTGTTAGCGAATTGCTCCGTGCACGGCGATAGCGCGAATCGATCCACCTTTCGAAAGGCGGGGGGTGTGACAACGGTGCTTGGCCCTGAGGCGCAGACCGGTCGAATCGGCTCGGTCTGATACTGGCACGAGTGTGCAGAATTCCGGCCGTCGCGGTTTGTTGTCACGCCATTTTAATTGGTTCGATTGCTCGTCCGATGGCGAGTGCGGCGGTCTGTTCAATGTTGGCCCGGTTCAATGAGGCCGCTCTCGTAGGCGAAAATGACCGCTTGCATCCGGTCGCGCAGTCCCAACTTGGTGAGTACGTTCGAGACGTGTGTCTTAATCGTGCCCTCTCCTACAAAGAGATGGACCGCGAGTTCCGCATTGCTCTTTCCGGTGGCCAATAGCTGCAGGATTTCGGTCTCCCGCTCGGTGAGACGCGCAAGTTCTGCCTCGTTGCTCTGACGTGCCGGCCGCGCGATGAACCCTTCTATGACCTTCCGGGTGACCGACGGCGCGAGCAGTGCATCCCCTGCTGCAACGACCCTTACGGCATGCACGAGCTCCTCTGGGGGAGAGTTCTTCAGCAGAAACCCGCTGGCTCCGGCGCGCAAGGCCTCGAAGACGTAATCGTCGCGCTCGAAGGTGGTCAGGATGACTATTCGGCTCCGAATGCTCGCTTCCTGCACGATGCGGCCAGTGGCCTGGAGGCCGTCCATCGTCGGCATCTGAACGTCCATGAGCACGACGTCCGGTTGTAGCTGTCGTGTCGTTACAACACCTTGTTCGCCGTCGCTTGCTTCGCCGACGATCTCGATGTCGTCTTCCGACTCGAGGATCATCTTGAGCCCGGTTCGGATCAAGGCTTGATCGTCGACCAGAACCACGCTGATGTTCACGCCGCGTCACCGTTCAACGGGAAGGTCGCGTGCACCGCGAATCCGCCGTCTGGTCGAGGACCCGCGCGAAGGTGCCCGCCATGGAGGGCCGCACGTTCGCGCATCCCGATCAATCCGTGGCCGGCCGAAGTGCCGGTTGGTTCTGGCGCTCGCGCGGGTCCGGCGTCGAGCACCTCGACCTCTAGCGCCACCGTGCCGTACTCAACCCGAACGATTGCTTTCGTCGCTCTCGAATGCTTCCGAGTATTCGTTAGGGCTTCCTGGATCACCCGATAGGCGGAGACCTCCAGGGTCGGAGAGAGGAGCTTCGCTTCTCCCTCAACCGTCAGATCGACGGTCAGTTCTGCTCGGCCCACTTCGGCGATGAGATCTGCAAGCTGCGCGAGGCCGGGCTGGGGAGTGAGTTCATCGACGTCACCAGCGCGCCGTAAGAACCCGAGGAGGCGGTGCAGCTCTACGACTGCCTGCCGACTGGAGGCCTCGATCGAACTCAGTGCCTCGGCTGCTTGGGCCGGCTGACGCTCCATCACGCGTCGGGCACCCGCCGCTTGCACGCCGATCACACTCACATGGTGAGCTACGACATCATGAAGCTCGCGGGCGATTCGCACCCGTTCCGCGAACACCGCTTGTCGGGCGTTTTCTTCGCGCTCGGTCTGGAGTTCGACGGTCTGAGCCGCAAGCTTGTGTTGACGATCTCGCAACGACCAGATAGCGGCGCCCAGCAGCCATGGGAGAGCGATTACGAACATGTTGTAGAGGAGGCTGACGACACTTGCGAGCAAAGGCCCACCCGCGTAGCTCGCAAAGAAGACTTCGCGCACGAGCTCGGCCACGATCGCGATGTAACACAGCGCAAGGACTGGTGTTCGAAGCCGCCGCTTCCCGTGAACGGCGACGCTGTAGATCATCAGCCACGCCGTGAGCAGCGAAACGTTGGCCTCGGGAACATGAACCACGATCCGAGCGATGAGGAAAGTGACAACTACCACGACAGCGACCGAAAACGGGAACCGTCTTCGCCATGCCAACGGAAGAGTAAGGGCCAGCATCGAGGCAACGACGGCGAGCGTGAAGCCATGACTGAACGACTGATCTGTCGCTGGAAGCTCGTCGTAAGTAGCAGCGAGTGAGACGAGGACGGCCACTGCGAGAGCAATGGCAAGGGCCGTGTCGGCTGCGAGCGGGAACCGCCGGACCAACGCCTGAGTTTGTTTGGCGAGGTCGAGCGCGGTTGTCATGGGTCGACCGTAATCGAGGGGGTTCTTCGCTTCCTCCCCCATGAGACAGAGATCGTCTTCGAGGAATACCCGTCTTTGGGCAGAGTCGCGAACCTGCCTCACTGGTGATGTCGAAACGACACCGGCAGCGCAGAGTGGCGTCATGACTTCCATCCAGATAAACGGCCTGACCAAACGCTTCGGAAATGTCGTCGCTGTCGACAATCTCAACTTCGAGGTTGCACAAGGCAGCGTCACCGGCTTCCTCGGACCAAACGGCGCAGGCAAGACAACCACCTTGCGGATGCTGCTCGGCCTCGTCGAGCCGACGGCAGGCAGCTCGACGATTGCGGGAAAGCCGTATCGAGAGCTAGTCGACCCGTTCCGGCACGTCGGAGCGGTGCTCGAGTCCACGAGCTTCCATCCCGGCCGCCGGGCTCGCGACCACCTCCGCGTCCTGTGCGTCGCCGCAGGCCTGACGGTAAGCCGCGTCGACCAAGTGCTCGACGAGGTTGGTCTTGCCGATGTCGGCGACCGGCGTGTCAAGGGGTTCTCGCTCGGTATGCGCCAGCGTCTCGGACTGGCTGCGGCGCTCTTGGGTGAGCCCGAAGTGCTCATCCTTGACGAGCCGGCCAATGGTCTCGACCCCGAAGGCGTGCATTGGCTCCGCAAGTTCCTGCGTACCTACGCGGATCAAGGGCGCAGCGTCCTCGTGTCGAGCCATCTGCTCGCCGAGATCGCACAAACCGTCGATGACGTCGTCATCATTGCTAAGGGACGCCTCGTCACTCAGTCCTCGCTCGCTGATCTGGCGGATCGCACAAAGCCGGGCGTGTGGGTGCGAACGCCGCAGGCGCAAGTGCTTCGCGACGCGCTAGCGGCGAAAGGCATCGCCGCGGAGGTGCAGTCCGCAGAATCGGTAGTAGCCCTCGAGACAACGACCGAGGCGGTCGGCATCGCCGCCGCAGGCGCCGGCGTCGTGATCTTCGAGATGACCGCAAAACACTTCGATCTCGAGGAGTTCTTCCTCGAGCTCACGACCCCGACCACCAACCCAATCACCGAAGGAGCATCACGATGAAGAACCTCATTTACGCTGAGCTGTTGAAGTTGCGCACCACTCGGATGATCTACGGCCTCGCGCTAGCCGCGCTGGCCCTCGTCGGGATCAGCGCGATCAGCGCGATCTCAGTCGCCGGGAACTCCCGCGGCGGTCCCGCGTTGAATACCGCAGCAGGGATCCGCAATGTAATCGCCGCAGGATCGGCGGGAAGCACCTTGGTACTCGTAATCGGCATCTTGATCATGGCCGGCGAGTTTCGCCACAACACCGCGACTTCGACATTTCTCATATCGCCACATCGTGGGCGAGTGGTGGCTGCCAAGCTCGCGGCATCGGCTCTCGTCGGGGGCGCGCTGGCGTTGCTCTCTTCAGCGCTCACGCTGGCCGTGGCATTGCCGTGGCTTGCGGCCAAGCACATTCACGTTGATATCTTCAGCCACAACGTCGGGCTGGTTCTGCTCGGCGGCATCGCAGCGACGACGATCTACGCGACGGTCGGTGTTGGAGTGGGCTCGCTGATCAGAAATCAGATGGCTGCGGTGATCATTGCTCTCGCGTGGGTGTCGATCGTCGACAGTCTGCTCGTCACCTTCGCCCACGAGATTGGCAAATGGACACCCGGCGGTGCAGCGGGCGCTCTTGCAAATCGGGTTGCCGGCGATGGCTTGCTACCGATGTGGGGAGGGGCGCTGCTCTTCGTCGCTTACGGAGTGGCGTTCGCCGCTGCCGGCACCAGATTCACGATCAGACGGGATGTCTCTTGAGCAGCTGACGGTACTCGGCCACGTCGCCTTCCAAAAGGGCGACGTGGCCGAGGCGGCAATCGAAACAGTTGAGTCCAGAAGTGCTCGTCAATGGGAGCTTCGACGGGCTCCTCACCATCAGCCACGAGATCCCGACACTCCCGGTGTGAGCCCGGTGGCTGTCGACCGGCATACTGGGTTTACGCGACGATCCCGCGCTTTCGTAAATCCGACAGACGCTCCTGGTCGATCCCGAGCTCACCCGCGAGGATGGCGTCGGTGTCGGCACCGAGCCCGCGTCCGCCATAGGCGACCGAGCCCGGGGTCTCCGACAGGCGAGCGATGACGTTCTGCATCGTGATATCACCGAAGTCCTCATCGGGAATGCGGACGAACACCTCGCGAGCGATGACGTGTTCGTCTTCGACGAGATCGCTGATGTCATAGATCGGTGCGACGGCCGCCTCGACTGCAGTGAAGGCTTGCACGACTTCGTCGCGGCTTCGCACTGCGATCCATGACCCGACATAGTCGTCGAGCAGTTCGACGTGCTCGGCCCTACCGAGTCCGGTCTTGAACCACGGTTCGTCGATGACCTCAGGATGTCCGACGAGGCGCATGACGCGTTCGGCGATGCTCTGCGCGCTCGTCGAGATCGCGATCCAGCCACCGTCTTTGGCCCGGTAGGTGTTGCGCGGCGCGACATTGGTCGAGCGATTGCCCGTTCGCGGCGGAACTTCGCCGAACATGTCGTAGACGGTCGACTGGGCGCCGAGGATCATCATCAGCGGTTCGAGCTGCGAGATGTCGATCTCCTGCCCCGTGCCGCCACGCGCGTCGCGATTGAACAACGCACTTGCTGTCGCGTACGCGACCATCATCCCGGCAACACCGTCGGCGAGGCCGAACGGCGGCAACACCGGCGGACGGTCCGGCTCGCCGGTCATCGCGGCGAATCCGCTCATCGCCTCGGCAAGCGTGCCGAAACCCGCTCGTTTGGCATAGGGGCCGTGCTGACCGAAGCCACTGACCCGGACGAGGATGATCTTCGGGTTGACCTCACGCAGGCGCTCGAAGCCAAGGTTCCAACGTTCGAACGTTCCTGGTCGAAAGCTTTCGACGACGACATCTGACGTCTTGACCAGTTCGAGGAATACGTCCGCCCCATCGGGGTCGCCGAGATACAGGCCGACGCAACGCTTGTTGCGGGCGACTTGCTTCCACAACAGGCCGATCCCGTCTTTTACCGCGCCATGTCCACGCAGGGCGTCGCCGATGCTCGGGTGCTCGACCTTGATCACATCCGCGCCGAAGTCGGCGAGCAGCTGACAGCCGGTCGGGCCGGCGAGCATCGTCGCGCAGTCGATGACTCGCACGCCCGAGAGCGGGCCGCTCACTTCGCTGCTCACGACAGGGTTGCTTGTTGGCGCGTTGACAAGTTCAGGCAGCTCGGCGTTGTGGCGATCACGAAAAGGAGATTAACTTGTCGACCGTTCGGATCACTCCCCAATCACAGCGCCGAACCGCCGGAGCGTCCAATGCAGCTTTCGCGCAGCTACCTCTATGTGCCAGCGGACAAAGAATCGGTGGTCCAGAAGTCGGGGAGTCGCGGCGCCGATGCTCTGATCCTCGATCTCGAAGATGCCGTCGCGCCCGAGTCCAAGCCCGTGGCGCGAGAGATCGTGACCAAGGTGCTCGCAACCGGGATCGAGGGCGCGGGCGACCTTTGGGTGCGTATCAACCCACCGTCGCTCGAGCGCGGCGCGATGACCACCACCGACATCGCCGCTGCGGTTTCGGAACGTACGGTCGGGCTCATCGTCGCCAAGACCGAAAGCGCGGCAGATGTCGAATTCGTCCGTCGCACCGTCGAAGACGTCTGTCGAGCGCGTGACCTCGAGCTCGGTCGGATCGGTCTCGCACCGATCGTCGAGTCCCCGTCGGGCATCGAGAATCTGCGCGAGATCGCCCGGGCGAATGGCGTCGTGCGTCTCAACTTCGGCGAGGTCGACGCGATCGCCAGTCTCGGTCTCGAGCCGAGCGAGGACGAGCTCGAGCTGCTCGCGTTTCGCAGTGCCGTGGTTGTCGCCTCAGCTGCCGCTGGTCTTGGACCGCCCGCGGGTTCGGTATTCCGCGACTGGTCAGACGATGAAGGCTTGCGTCGGACCTCGCTTCGTCTCCGACGTCTCGGCTTCTTTGGAAGATCGGTTATCCACCCGGCCCAGATCGCAACGGTGCACGAGGTCTTTACGCCTTCAGAGGATGAGCTCGTGCGCGCACGGCGCATCGCCGATCGCTATGAGAGCGAGCTCGCCAAGGGAAACGGGGTCTACAGCGACGAGGTCGACGGCACGATGGTCGATATTGCCGTCGTCCGCGCCGCCTGGCGAACTCTCGAGATGGGCGGACATGGGAATTAAGTCGCCAGGGTCGTATTGCAAATGGCTCCCTTCGCGGTAGGGATGGTCTTGCTCTCGGTTCACATCTGGCGACTCCTACTCAGAGGTAGCCACGGAGCAACTTGATGCTCTAGAGGTCGGCGAAGATCCTGAGTTGTACAACGCGGTGCTCGAAACTTGCGAATTGGTCTTTAATCAGCCGGGGAGGGCCCAATCCCTTTCTGCCGCGATCACCACGAAGGAAGGGATTCGACTCCGCCTAGCGATGGATGGTCACTACCCGCACAAGGTTTTTTGGTCTTCCGATGGTTCCCGAATCGAGGCAGTCTTTCCCTACCCCTCGTGAGGCGAGAGTGCCGGCATCGATCTGGCGTGGCGCTCAGTTTTCGAGAACTGGTAGTAAGTCTCACTTCAGATTCGTCAGCGTCCTCGCAAGATGTCCGTGGCCGTGAGAAAGGTCCCCATTGGTGGCCAGTTCGAGATCCCCATTGGTGGCTACGGACATATGGTGCCGCCACTGAGTAGTTCGACTTTCGCGAATCTTCCAGAGGTTGGAGACGTTCTCCTGCTCCCGCTGTCCGCGCTGGCGGTTGGCCGCATTGTGTAACGAAATTGTCGTCGAGTTTGGGCGACGATCAATGACCAGAATTGAGGGAGTTCTTGAGCTGCGTCTTGGGCAAACCGCCACAGCAGACGTCGGGGACCGTTCCGCGTGATGACGACCGTGTCGACTCCGAGCCCGCGAAGAAACTTGCGAAGATCGAACTGCCCAGGAAAGAAGGCACTCGGTCCAGAGTTCTTTCGGGCGTGTGCCGATGATAATCACCGGCTCGACGATTCAAGGTAGGAGAGAAAGTCATTCGGGGAGTAGATCGGCAGATCTGATCGAAGGTCCAGAAGGTGATGGTCGCCGGAAACGATGAGTGATCGCGTGGTGGCCGCCAGCGCAATGATGTAGTTGTCGTTCGCATCAGAAGACCGGACCTGCGGGGGTTCAACGGGATCCTTTGCGATCTCGGCCTGCCTGCGGAGCACCTCGATCAATTCGTCGGCTTCGGCTTGGCTTATGCGAGCGCGAAGTTTCGGGTAGCCGAGCGCTCGAGCGAGTTCCTCAAGAAGTAGTGGTGACACAACGAGTTCGAAGTTTCCATCGAGCCAGTTTCGAAGCACTCTCGCAGGCGAACCGCTCGCCGAGAGCAGCGCCGAGATGATGACGTTCGGATCAACGACTACCCGCACGACTCAGCGTTTGGCCGGTCGAGTTCGGTGCTGAGCTTCGACGGCGAGTGCTGCGGCTTCAGCTTCGCCCATGTCACTTCGAGTCCATATTCGTTCCAGGAGGTCGAGGCCGAGATCGCGTCGGAGTGCCTCTTCGATGATCTCGCTGTCGCCCTTGCCGGTGCGGGCTGCTCGAATCTTCACTGCACGGAGCACTTCTTCGTCGACCGTCAAGGTCGTACGCGTCTTCGCCATTTGGTCATCTTAGCATCGTGATGCAGTTCCGCTGAGGCGATAGTAGGTTGCTGGCAAACTTTGGACACAGGAGGAATTGATGGCGCACGGGCGTAGGCAGACGATCGAGATCAAGGGTGCTAGACACGGGTCCCCGATACCGATGGGAGCTCGCATCGACAACATCGTCTTCTCGTCGGGAATCCAGGGTACCGATCCTGAGACCGGGAACCGGCCCGAGAGCGGTGAAGACGAGGTCCGATTCGCATTCGTCAACATGTTGGAGTTTCTTCGCGTCGCCGGGGTGACCCCCGACGATGTTCTTCGGCTGACGATTCATCTTGGTGATGCTTCGCTCCGCGACGCCATCAATGTCGAATGGCTGCAGCTCTTTCCAGATGCCGACGACCGGCCCGCTCGTCACGCGATGAACCTCAAATTGAACGGTGACATGCGAGTCCAGCTCGAGGTATTCGCGGTAGCCGAGGCGTAGGTACGCGGCGCCTAGCGCCGCCGCGGCGACTGGTCTTAGCTTCGCACCGTTGAGCTAGTGGACTTAGTTGGCATCCCGACGGCCATCAGCAGAACTCTTTATCGCAAGTATGCGCATCGACTCGATTAGAGCGACGCGACGCGGCGCGTTGAGTTGAGGTCGCCTCTCGGCGAAGCAATGCCTTGATCGCGTGCCCCGAGCGCGGCGTCGACGCCGCTCGGTGCCATAACTGTATGATATTTTCCCAGTATCGCTGGCGCCGAACACCTGCGGCTCGCGGCAACGATGCAGCACCGAGAATTCGAGCGTGGTGTTCTCCGACTGACAAACGCTTTATATCGCCGTGGTTTCTAGGAGTCTGGAGGTTCCTGAATGTCCGACACGGTCTTAGCTGCAGTGAAGGTCGCACCTGAAAGTACCGAGCTGCGTGAGTTTCGGATGCCTGAGGTGCCCATCGACGGGGCGCTGATGAAGGTCGAGGCCGCCGGCGTGTGCGGGAGCGATCCAGGTGCATATCGACGCGCTCACTCGGATTGCATCATGGGACACGAGAACGCGGGGACGATCGTGGGGATCGGATCGATAGCCGCCGAGCGCTGGGGCCTTTCCGAGGGCGACCGCGTAGTGGTTGAGGAGTATCTTCCGTGCTGGCATTGCGCACACTGCCTCGCTGGCGATTTCCGTCTTTGCGCCGCGGGGCGCACTGACGCACCCGGAGCATTGCGCTATGGCCATACCGGTGTCGACGTGGCACCTAGCCTCTGGGGAGGGTTCGCCCAGTATGTGTACCTCCCCTCGAACGCGGTCATCCATCGTCTCCCAGCGAACGTGACGGCTGAACTTGCCTCGCTCGCGGTACCGCTAAGTAACGGAGTCGAGTGGGCGTGCATCGACGGAGGAGCGGGTCCGGGTCGAACGGTGCTCATCAATGGCGCTGGTCAGCAAGGTCAAGGCTGCGCGATCGCGGCGAGCTACCACGGCGCAGACCTCGTCATCGTCGCTGGCCGATCGAATGAGGCCGCGCGGCTGGCGATGGCCACTCGAGTAGGCGCCGACGCGACCATCAACCTCGACAAAGAGGACCTGAAGGAGCGAGTCATGGAACTCACCGGCGGTGTCGGTGTTGACGTGTTCGTCGACACGAGCGACGACGATGAGGCAACAACCACTCGTGCAGCACTTGACGTGGTGAGCACGGATCGGCAGGCGACGATCCTCATCTCTGGCAGCGCCACCTTCGAGCTGCCGTTCAACGTGGTCAAGCGTAAGTACGTCACGGTGAGGGCCTATCGCGGTCACAGCTACCACTCGATCGAGCGGGCCCTGCGTTACCTGAGCGACGATCGCTTTCCGATCCAGCGACTTTGCACGCACCAATTCGGTCTGTCCGACGTCGATACGGCGATAAAGGCGACGGGTGGTGTCGGCGTCGAGGGCGCCATACACGTCAGCGTCAATCCTTGGCTCTAGGTGGCTGGTGTTGAACGAGTGCCCAATGTGAGGATCGGGCCTTCGTCGACAGCCGAGCGTGCCTCGCATGTTC
>Ga0208357_1002062_pt1 | contig 13851 bp, 11 predicted proteins | sample NGESurdeep092012_6_FD_184487 | JGI IMG/M metagenome (GOLD analysis project Ga0208357, IMG submission 184487) | Arctic peat soil microbial communities from Barrow, Alaska - NGEE Surface sample F52-2 deep-092012 (SPAdes) | ecosystem: Environmental > Terrestrial > Soil > Wetlands > Peat ... | reverse complement strand
TGAGCCTCGTCACCTCGTCTCCTACCGCCAAAAATCTTCACCGGCAGCTTGTCATTTCCATTTTCCGATTCGACGCGGTAGCCAAGTTCGCGCAACGCCGAAAACAGCGCCGCCTGCGGACGTTCGTGCATTCGCGGCGCGCCGCTCAAACGATAAACGCCATTGCCCAGACAAACGAACGCCGCCAAAAACCGCGCCGCCGTTCCCGCGTTGCCGACAAAAAGTTCCGTAGGACAGGCGTCGCGTCTGTCTCTCTCTTTTGAATTTGAATCAGAGACAGGCGCGACGCCTGTCCTATGATCTGGAAATTTCCCGCCAAGCCCTTTGACTTTAATTGTCCTATTACAAAATTCTTCCGGGTCATTCTCGACGCGGATTTCAAACCCAAGTTTTTGCAAACACTCGACCATGATCTGCGTGTCCTCGCTCCAAAGCGCGCCTGTGAGCGTGACTTCGCCGTCAGCGAGCGCGGCGAGGATCAGCGCGCGGTTCGTGATGCTCTTCGAGCCGGGCACGGTGATTTCCGCGCGCACTGGCTTGTCGAGCGGCACAATTTCGATCAGGTCGGGTAAAGCCATTTTAACCATGGATGCACGCGGATGGATACGGATAAAAATAAAATGACGACACGAGTTTCGTTCATTCCAATTTGTGTTTGTCTGTGTCCATCCGCGGTCAATTATTGTTTCCAAATTACGCGCCGCCCTTGAACCGAAATCTCCCCGCGCGCAATCGCCGCGACGCATTTCGGATACAGTTCATGCTCTGCCGAATGAATCTGCGCATGCAGGCTTTCCGGCACGTCATAATCCAGCACCGGCACGGCCTGCTGGCCGATGATCGCGCCGGAATCCACGCCCGCTTCCACAAAATGCACCGTGCAGCCCGTCACCTTGACGCCGTGGTCGAGCGCCTGCTTCCACGCCTGGAGTCCTGGAAACGACGGCAGCAGCGATGGATGCACGTTGACGATGCGGCCTTCAAACGCGCGCAAAAATTCGCCTTTCAAGACGCGCATGAAGCCGGCGAGCACGATCAAATCCACTTTTGCCTCCTGCAACATTTTCACAAACCCGCGTTCCGCCTCTTCGTCCAGCTTTGTGCGAAATTTTCCCGGCGGGATGAATTGCGCCGGAATTTTCCGTTCGCGCGCTTGCGACAAAATCCCGGCGCTTTCGACATCGCTCAGAACGATGGCGATTTCCGCCGGGATTTTCCCGGCGGCGCACGCATCGGCGATGGCGGCAAAGTTTGAACCTTTGCCGGAACCGATAAGGCCCAATCGAAATTGATTGTTCACGGCAATTTGAATAACAGAACGAAGATGGGCTGTCTGCCAAATTCCCGCGTGCATGGCGATTTCTTTTCGTGTCTTCCGTAAGTTTCGCGGTTCAATTCTTTCGCGTGACCGACACCCTGTTCATTCCATGCTTCGTGGACGCGCTGTTTCCGCGCGCGGGCATCAGCATGGTCGAAATTTTGAAATGGGTAGACACAAAGTTGTTTGTCCCGGTGAAATCGTTTGCTGTGGCCAGCCGTCATTTGCTCAAATCTTGCGCAGTCAGGCATTTCATGAAACCGAGGCGAAAGAAGGCCATTCTGGGAATCAACCGAACTGGCGGCAACCGGAGCGGCCAAATATTTTGTCTTTTTTGTCCCTTTTTGGCTCGCGGAGGACATATAAGATTGACGCTTTGAACAAATTCAGCCGCCTGGCGCGTCATTTTACTGAAAAAAATGCAGTGAAGACAGCCGGTAAAAAATTTGCATTTTTGTTGCAACTGATTTTGTCCGGTGCTGTTAATATGATTGTATAACCAAAGTTCAGGTGGAAAACATCATGAACCTATTATCAGGATACAGCAAACGCGATCCAGATTGCCAGCCTGCTTGCAAAGAGGAAGGGAACGGTTTCACTTTGATCGAACTGCTGGTTGTCATCGCGATCATCGCCATCCTTGCCGCGTTGCTTTTGCCGGCTTTGTCCCAAGCCAAAGCGCGGGCGCAGGGAGCCAACTGCACCAGCAATATGAGGCAGTTGCAACTGGCCGCAACGCTTTACGGGAGCGACTGTAACGATTATTTGCCATGCAACGTCCCGCTTTCGCCGGCGTTTGGAGGTGACTCGACCACCGGCAAACCCTGTTGGGAGGACGGCACCATGTCCTCTGACCTCGATGGAATTACAATCGCCGAGAACCCCGCCGGATGTGCAACCAATTCCTTTTATCTTGGAGTGCAGGGGAATCAAGGGTTTGGAGTCACATTGATTGGTTCCATTGGGTCCTATGCAAAAAATGCCGGAGTCTATCATTGCCCCGCTGATAAATATCTGGATCCGGACTGGCATAGAACACGCGTCCGGTCGTGTTCGATGAACTTGCAATGTGGAACTGTTGCAATACCGGGTGGCAATACTTATGGCGCCGGGCAATATAATGGCATCAATTACAAGGAATTCATAAAATTTTCAGATTTTGGGGGTGGTGCCTTAAGCGCTTCAGATTGTTTTGTGTTCCTGGATGAAAACCCGTTGAGTCTGAATGACGGATGGTTTCTGTATATTTTGGATGGAAGCGGCATAAATGACCGGCCGGCGATCAATCATGGTCGTTCCTCGTCGTTCTCCTTTGCGGATGGTCACGCGGAAATTCATCGTTGGCACGACCTATTTCTAACAACTGATTCATCTGGCGAGGGAACGGATACGCTGTGGCTCGCACAACACGGCACCTGCCCCGCCAACCCATGAAATCGTCGAAAAGCCACCGCGAATAAACAGCCTTTGCGGTTTTGTCTGACGGCCTTGGAAAATCCGTTTCCCGCAACAAAGGTGACGGCCATAGATTTGCATTCCTGCAAAAGCCAGAGCGCCGCCTGCATTCTGGTCTTCACGCCGGGCCGCGCCGGATGGATGAGTTGATCTTGAAAGATAATTTATTCACTGCCGGCAGTCCGGCACGCGCCTCAATTGAACTTCACCTGTGCAATTGCGCCGTCGTAAGAAACGGATTTATCCGCCGTCTGCGTGAATGAAAAACCAACCGGCTTTTCCTTCGAGACGAGGACGACGTTGAACGTGCGCTTTTTCAACATTCCATTGAACGAACCTTCACGTTTGCCGATGGTGAGCGTCCGGCTTTTGTCATCCCAATTGACCGGGATGGTGGCGAAGGCTTTTTTCTCGTAATCGTAGGTCAGTCCGTCATCTTCGTAGATCGTGAACTGGCCGTCCGCGCCGGTATAGACGCAGAGTGTGATCGGGTCGGCCGGTTTTTCGCCTGTATATTGAATGTCCGGCCCGAAAGGAATGATGGAGCCTGCGCGGATGAACAGCGGCATGGCGTCGTAAGGCGCGGGCGCGTCAATGGTCTGGCCGCCCGCGATGTTTTTGCCGCTCCAGAATTCATACCAGTCGCCCGTTGTCGGCGGCAGATAGACATTGCGGTTGCGCACCTGATATGTGGTGACTGGCGCGACGAGAAACGCCGGGCCGAACATATATTCGTCCGGGATTTCGCGCGAACCGGCATCGTTCCGAAAATCCATGACGAGCGGGCGCATCATGGTGCCGGCGTCCTGCGTGATTTCTCCGGCGAGCGAATAAATGTATGGCAGCAGCCGGTAGCGCAGGTTGTCGAATTTGACGATGGCCAGATACGCGGGGCTGGTGTCGCCGCCAAAGGCCCACGGTTCGCGCGGCTGGAGTTCGCCGTGGAGCCGCGTGATCGGACAGAACGTCCCGAACTCAAACCAGCGGGCGTTGAGTTCGCGCCATTCGTCGGCATTCTCAGGCGTCTGGTTTTTTGTGGAAAATTTGTTTTCCATCGTGTAACCGCCGATGTCCATCGTCCAGTAGGGCAAACCGGAGATGCAAAAGCCCAGTCCTGCGGCGATTTGTTTTCGCATCGCGGTCCAGGTTGAAGTCGTGTCGCCTGACCAAGTGGCGGTCGAGTAGCGTTGAATTCCGGCGAAGCCCGATCTCGTCAGGATGAAGACGCGCTGGTTGGGCGCGACGCTGCGCTGGCCTTCATACACACCCATGCTGTTCATCAGCGCGTAGCCGTTCATCACGCGCGACGCCGTGCCCATGGCGGTCGGGTTCATGTGGGTGCGCTGGCCTTCCAGCGTGGGCGGCGATGCGGTGAGGTCCGGTTCGGTGGCGTCTTCCCACCATGCGTCAATTCCCTTGCTGAAAAGCCCGGTATTGATCTGCGACCAATATAATTTGCGCGCCGACGGATTGAACGCGTCGTAAAAAGTGTAGCGATAGTTGATCCAGTCCTGCAATCCTTCCGTGAGATTGGGCTGGTAAAGAAAACCGGCCTTCTGCATCGCGTCAAAATTCGTGGTGCCGGGATAAAATTTGCCCCAGACCGAAATCATGGCGTGCGCGTGCAGGTCATGAAGTGATTTGATCCATCCAACGGGATCGGGAAAACGCGCCGGGTCAAACTGGTGCGAACCCCATGCGTCGGGTTTCCAGTATTGCCAGTCCTGCACGATGTTGTCGAAAGGAATGGCGCGGCTGCGATATTCCTTCACCACGTCGAGGCTCTGCTGCGACGTCTCGTAACGCTGGCGCGACTGCCACAGGCCGAACGCCCATTCCGGAATCAACGAAGCCTGCCCGGTCAACTGCCGAAATCCGGCGATGACGCGATCCAGTGCCGGGCCATAGACAAAATAGTAATCCACACCGTCGCCCACCTCGGACCACAACGCGGTGTCTTCATTCGGCGGCGGAGTTTTCCACGTCAACTGCATCGTCGTCGCCTGGTCGCCGCCGTATTCGAGCTTGATGGCATAATGTTGCCCGGCCTGAAGTGAAACTTTTATTTGATCATTGTCCGTCAACCAGCCCTGCCGCCAGTGGTCAACGACGAGTTTTCCATCGAGCCACATTTTGATATGGCCGTTGGAATATGTTTTGAATTGATAATCGCCGCTCGTCGCCGGAACAATTTCACCCGTCCAGCACGTCCATCTCCGGTCATCACCCTGACCACTTGACGCGAAAACAATCTGGCTGTCAACGTGCGGATTTTTCAACTCGTCCGGATTGGCCGCTGTGAATGTGCCGGTCGTCAGCCCGCCGGGCTGGTTTGAAGCGTCCATCAGGCAATTGGTGGGAATGGCTTCAAACTGCCGCAAATCGCCGAAGCGCGAATACGACAGATTGTCCCACAAAATGCCGTAGCCTCGGCTCGACACCAGAAACGGCACGACGACGTGCGTGTTGTGCTGCCACAAGTCAAGATCGTAGCCCTTGATGTCCACGATGCCGATTTGCCGCTGGCCGAGGCCGTAAAGCGATTCATCGGAGTTCGGCTCCCACTGCTGGCTCACATGGAATGTTTGTTCGCCCTGCACTTCCGCCGGAATAATTTTCCGCCCGTCTGATGCCTCTGAAAGAATTGGTTTTCCACCGGCATCAAAAAATGAAACCGCGCCGGATGCGAGATTGACGTGAACTTGCAGTTTTTCAGTCGTTAGAATCGCGTCGCCATTATCATTCTTCAACGACCAGTCTGTTTTGATGGCTCTTTTGGGTTCGGTGACGACGCTTTCGCGGACGAAAAACGCGCGATCCTTCGCGCAGGCGATTCGCACCACGTCGGGCGCATAAAACTGCACCTTGAGAAAAGTGCCATTGATGGGGACGACTATTCCATCCGCAAGTTTTTCTGGTGTTCCGCCCGCAGCTTGAGCAAAGATTTGGGCATGGACGGCAAGCAAGGCGAACAGAATGAGATGCTTGAGAAATTTTTTCATGATGATCTAATTTTAAGTGAACCCTCGATATAGACAATAAAAAATCATACCCCGCCAAACCGCCGGTTTCGCCTGGCATAATCCTCCAGCGCGGCGAAAAACTGCGGCTTGCGGAAATCCGGCCAGAGCGTCGGCGTGATGACGAGCTCGGCGTAGGAAATCTGCCAGAGCAGGAAATTGCTCACGCGCATTTCGCCGCTCGTGCGGATGAGCAGATCAGGATCGGGAATGCCGCGCGTCCAAAGGTTTTCCGAAATGATTTTTTCGGTGATGTCGGCGGATTCAAGTTTTCCCGATTTCACCTTCTCGGCGATCGCGCGCACGGCCTCGACGATTTCAATCCGGCTGCCGTAGCTCAACGCCATGACGAGCGTCAGTCCGTTGTTCTTGGAAAGCGTCGCGATGGATTTGCGCAGATGTTCCTGCACATTTTCCGGCAGGCGATAAATCTGGCCGATGACTTCGAGGCGCACGTTGCTCTTGTTCAGCTCCGGCGTTTCGCTTTTGAGATAGTGGATGAGATACTTCATCAGCGCGTCCACTTCGTCCTTGGGGCGGTTCCAATTCTCCGCCGAAAAAGCGTAGAGCGTGAGATACTTGATGCCGAGTTCGCCCGCCGTGCGGATGATCGTGCGCGCCGATTCCGCGCCGACGCGATGGCCCTCGACGCGCGGCAAGCCGTGCTGCTTCGCCCAGCGGCCGTTGCCGTCCATGATGACGGCGACGTGCTGCGGCAACGACCCTCGGGCTTCGGCGCTCAAATGTGAAGTGGCAGAACTCATTTTGTTCGTCCGCAGATTAAGCGGATTGCGCTGATTTCAAAAATAAAAAATAACTCTTGTCCTGTGACGCAACGAATCATGCGATGCACAGATTTGCAGCCTTGGCGTCGCTAATTGCGGAAAGAGTAATGCCTTTGTCAAATGTCACCAGCCGTCCATGATGTTTGGTTGCCAGCGCCAGCAAATAAAGGTCGGTGATCTGGCGCGAACCATGGATTCGTTCCGCAACAAAGATTTTTTTATCGCGCAGAGAAATTTCGTGCGGCCAGAATTCATGGTTGCTTTGTCCGGCGAATTTTCGCAGCCGATCAATCAAATCGCCCGGCGTGAAGCGAGCCTTCTCGCTGTAATTCGGATTGGACATGATGCGGACGACGCCGTTTTCCGTGAGCGGACAACTGGCCCATCCGCGCTTCATGTTCGCCGCCCACCACGCATGAGCGCGTTCGTGAAACGCGTGGTCGGGATCAAGCAGCGCGATGATGACGTTCACGTCCAGCAAGGCGCGCATATCAAACCCCTTCTTGATCCATCAAATTCTGGATGCGTTCAAGCGTCACAACTTCGCCGCGCGAGGCCAGCAACGGCACGCCGCCGCGCGTGCCTAAAGATTTTTTGGACTTCGTGGACGGATTGGCCAGACCGCGCCGCGCCAAAGTGGAAATAATTTTCCCCGCCGTGCCGCCTTCGCGTTGCGCCAGTTCCTTGGCGGCTTGCAACACATCGTCTTCAATATCCAAAGTCGTTCTCATACACCTGATGCTATTGCATCACCGCATCAAGGTCAAATGATAATCCATGATGACCGCGACGTGCTGCGGCAACGAACTTGCGCGCCTTCCCACGGCTCTGCGGCGTTTGTCACGCGCCGCAAAGACTGCAAGTTCATTTCAATCGGGATTATGCACTTCACAAAAGCTGACTTGAAAACGGTGTTTTGAAGCGCATTTTAACCCCTTTTTACTTTTTGCGCTTGGCGGTCTTTTTCGGCGGTTTGATTTTTGAAACTCTCCGCATGGCCTCGTCAAAGTCCATGTCAAGTTTCAATCCGCTTGTTTTATTTTCAGTCTGCTTTTTCATTTTCTAAACTAGCTTAATGTTTGCTTCATTCATGGCTTTGATGCAACTGAATAAATTTCATTTTCGCTGGCCGTGAGATTGGAAATGGCCGATTGGATGGCTGCGTTTTTTTCCGAGCCATTCTCGATTTTTGAAGTCTGGCGGTCCAGTTCGTTCAATTGCTTGTAACCAGCTTCCAATTGATCGGACATTGAAGTCACTTGGGTTTTCATGGCATTCATATTTTGCTGTTGTCTTGCATCCCCAAAAACATTTTGACCCATGGCTTGTGAAAGATAGGTTTTAGTGACTTCCTTTTGCTGTTGCTCAATCGTTTTTAATTTCGCAAATAAAATGCCCCTCTGCCCTTTCATTTTTATGTAATCGGCGTTTGTCTCGTAAGGTTTCGTATTCACGTAATTTTGATAATCATCTTTTGCCTTTTGGATTGCTTGTCTGGCTGCGGATATTTTCTGCATCGGAATTTCAAATCGCAACATCCCGCTTCCGCCAATGTTTTCCGCCGGCAGTTCAAGATGAAGCCATTCGATTTTTTCCACCGGCGCTTCAAAAACAATTTCTTCAAGCTGTTCTTTTTCAGGATAGATTGATGCAGAATCATCAAATGAAGTTCCGTCAAATTTGCTTGGCGTGATGTCTATGCGCGCGTAATTGTTGCTGTTGTTGTCAGTCAAAGCCGCCGAATTTCCCAATGCCAGCCCGCGCCAAGTTTGAAAATCCACTTTTTTCGTCGTGCTTAAATTCTCAATGGACAAATCAATTGTGAAAAGTTCTGCTTCTGTCGTTTTTGCTTGCCCCATAATATCGTTGTTGTCCACACGCCCAATGTGGACTTTTTGCACCGTCACTTTTATATCGCCTTGCATGACACTGGCAGATTTTGACCATTGCACCGTTTCAGTCCCATTCGTGTCCGCAATCTCCGCGACTGATTTCTGATTTGTTTGTTTTGATTTTTGCAGGGCGTATGAAACCGATTTTGAAATCCCGCCAGTTATGAGCAATGCAATTAAAACTGAAAAAATGCAGACGATGCCGCCGCTGATTGAAAAAACAAACCCTGTCTTTTTTGAAACGCACGAAATTGTAATCCCAATCACCGCCAGCAAAAATCCAATGCCTGCAATCGGAATTGATAAAAGTCCAAGAAACGGAATCCAGCAAAATAAAATTGCGATTATGCCAATAACCAGCGATGCAATCCCCAACGGACTCGCGCCCTTTTTGATTTCAACAACAACTTCTTTAGGCTCTGGCTTCGGCTGTTCGACTTTCTTTTTTTCGCCCGCCAGCGTGGATTGCGGGACAAATATAATAGTGTCCAAATGACAGTGTGGACATTCCGCGTTTCGAGTTTCTCCTTTTTCAAAATCTCCGGCGTCAAAACTGATTTTACCGGAGCAATGCTGGCATTTGCACGTTACATAATCTTCCGACATGATTTCCTTTCCTGCGAACCGGAAATAAAAAGGCGCGGACTCATGCGCCCAGCAGAGGCCACCGCGAAGCGGCCAGACAAAAGCACACAAGCCGCGCCCGATGTGGGCGCGACTGGGTTGCTATTTGTCGGGAGAAAAATTCGCGGTTTTTCTGCTGTAACTTCCCGATCACGCAAATTGTGATTTGCGCCAATGATTCAAACCCTCATGTTTGTGATAGTCAAGAATTGAAAAACTGGCGAAGATTCGGACAACAAAACAAAAGTGTATGCCGAAGCATGACCCGTATCAGATGCCAAAAAGTTTCAATGTTTATTTGTCGGAATTTTTGAAATTGGTTGTCGGTGGAAAATATAAACAAAGGCGACGTGATATTTTTCGTGATTATTTATGCGCCTCGAAACCTGTCTCAATGCCTGTCGAAATTGATGCAATCTTGAAACGGTATGAAGATGAAGGAATGTCAGAAGTTTGGTTCACTAGCATCCGCACTGATTTTTTGATTTGGCGGGCGCAACGTCGCTCTGAAAAGGCCAGCAAAGCCTCAAAAAGAAGATGGAGTCAACAACGCCGCAAAGAAGCCACGATCAAAAGACTCACCAAGTCATTTGACAAAGAAGATTCTTAAAAAGTGCCATTTAGCATTTTAGGAACTGCACTTTAGCATCATGGCATTTGCCATTGTTGCAATAATCTCCGTTAAAACTGCCTTTTAGCATAATCCAATATGCATTTTAGCATCTGGCAATCTGCCGGAATTCTTGAAAATCACTTCTGATACAACTGTGCGCGACATGAGAAGAAAAACGAGCGCGGCACAGACACGAGCCGACTGTGTAGCGTGAGACAAAAAAACACCGGCCAGCAGGTGATAATCTCGTGACAGAGAACCTGCTGGCCGGTAGGCAAACTACTTTTTTGCGAGCGTGGCGGAATTGGCAGACGCGCCAGACTTGGCCTCTGGTGTCCCTAACCGGAATTGCGGGTTCAAATCCCGCCGCTCGCACTCCTCTTATTTTGCCATTGGTTGCCGATACGTCAAGCGTTTGCCGATGGATTTTTTCAGGCCGATAACCGTGCGCTCGCCGTCTGAAATAAACCGCGTGTTGTGCCGATGGTCAAACTCCGCAAGATAAAGCGGCAAATGATGTTCGCTGATATGATGGAATGTCCCCATGACTCCGCGTTTCAGGAGCGAGAAAAACCCTTCGACTCCGTTTGTGTGTGCCAGCCCGCGAACATATTCCTTTGCCGAATGGTTCACGGCCTGATGCGATGCGAAATCTTTTGTCGCCTTGCGATACGCCGGAAAATCATCCGTCATAATCGTTGCGCTTGGCTCGACATTGGATTTCAAAACTTCTTTGAGATTCTTGCCGGTGACATGGCGCATGACTTGCGAACGAACGCGACCGCCGCGCTCGACAAGTGAAACTACGGGGACTTTGTTGCCCATGAAGTGACGGCCTTTGCCGCGCGTCTTGCCGCCGACATACGTTTCATCCGCTTCAATTGTGCCGGAAAGTTTGTCTTTGAACTCTGGCTCTTGCAAAGAATAACGGATGCGATGCGCCATAAACAATGCCGTGCGGTAACTTCCCAAACCAAGATTGCGCTGCAATTGAAGTGACGAAATTCCTTTTTTGGAACTGCAAATCATATACCAAGCAATCAGCCATTTGCGGAGCGGGATATGCGAGTCCTCGAAAATCGTTCCGATGGTTGCCGTGAACTGTTTGTTGCACTCCGCGCACAAATATAATCCGGCGCGGATTTTCTTTTTTTCATTCGGTGTCACTTTCCAGATTCGCTTGGCATCGGCGTTTTTGCAATGCGGACAAACCGCGCCGCTAGGCCAGTGGACTGATTCCCAATAGGCGCGGGCATCTTCGTCAGTGGCGAATCGCTGGTTTATTTCATCAAGCGTCAGTTCTTTTGGCGTTGGCAACATTTCATTTTTCATGCCCTAAATATGCACCAAAACACGACTTTTGTCAAGTGGTTACTGTTACAATTTTAGCCTTGTTTTACAATGGTTTTATCACGCTCTTTTTAGCAACTTGACGCGGTTGATGTTTTGCAGTTTGATTCTGACAACAAAACAAAAGCATTATGGACTGGTTAGAACTTCAAGATAAAGCGCGAAAGCTTCTGGACTCGGTTTTTCGCGGGCGAGTTTTGACTGAATCCAAGATCGAGTCCGCCAAAAGCAAAGACATTGGAGAAACAGCCAAAGGCATAGATGCTGTAATTCGAGCCATTTCTCGCGGGGGGAAAATTCAGCCAGATTTATTGACAGAGGATGAGAAAGATATTTTACAGATGCGTCTTGATTGGGCTGCCCAAGTCGCGACCTGCGAAGCACAAATAGATCGTCGGCCTTACGGACAAACCATGACAGAAGATGAATTCGAGGACTTTCTAATAATTGAATGGCAAAAATCCGGGCGCGGAAAATATAATACGCCGCAATGGATCGCAGGCTTGCTGCGCCGCTCTTTTGGTGGATGAAAACTTTCCAAAAAATCGCATACCCGAATTTGTATCCGTGATGATAAACCATCCGCACTTGCCTGAAAGTCGTTTTATGGCTTACTTTTGTGAAGTGCATAATCCCGATTTCAATTGTGCCGCAATCTGTTCGCCCAGCAGCGCAGCCTCGGCGACCGGTCGCTTCGCTTCACCGCGTTTCACATTTTCATCACAAAATGAGACTGCTCGCATAAAAATCTTGTCCCCGGTGATTTCAGCGTGGGCCGCCACCGGGCTTTGGCAGCCGCCGCCCATCGCGCGCAGAAACGCGCGTTCCGCCGTCACGCAATGAAACGTGTTGAAATGGTTCAGCCGCTCGCAGATTTTTGAAATACGCTCGTCGTCCGCCCGGATTTCAATTCCAATCGCGCCCTGCCCCACGCACGGCAACATCACGTCCAGATCCAAAGTTGTCGCGAGCAAGCCGTCCGGGACGGCGTCGCCAACCAGTTTTCCGTCGGGCTTGATTTCAAAATTCAGCCGCGTCAGACCGGCGAGCGCGAGAACCGTCGCGTCCAATTCGTCGCGCTCCGAAACTTTCTGCAACCGCGTCGTGACGTTGCCGCGAATTTCGGCGACCTTCAAATCCGGCCGCGCGGCGAGCAATGACATTTTCCGCCGCGTGCTGCTGGTGGCGATGATTGTGCCTGCCGGAAAATCCTTCAGCTTTGCGTGCGGCTTGAAACCCTTGAGCGAACTCTGGCCGGGAATCCAGTCGCCCGATTTGTGCGTGGCGAGATTCGCAAAAAATTTCGCGTCGCGGTAAATCAAAACGTCGCGCACGTCGGCGCGTTTCGGGGTTGCCGCCAGGATCAAACCGGAGGGCAAATCCGTGGGCAAATCTTTCAGGCTGTGGATCGCGAGGTCGGCGCGGCCTTTGACCAGCGCGACTTCGAGTTCCTTCGTGAACAATCCCTTTGGCAGGCTTTCGCCGACCTTCGCCAGCGACGCAGTTTGCAGCTTGTCGCCGGTGGTCTTGATGATTTTCAACTCGAAGCGCAGTCGCGGGAAAGTTTTGCGGCATTGTTCCGCGATCAAATTCGCCTGCGCGAGCGCGAGCGCGCTGCCGCGCGTGGCGATTACAATTGGTTTTTCAGAAGGCATTTTCAGCCACAGATTGACACAGATGAAACACAGATGAAAAGAACAAGAATTTTTCAGGACTCTGCGGACGCTGTGCCTAATCTGTGTCCATCCGTGTCCATCTGTGGCGGGTTTAATTAAACCCTTTGTTTATTAGGGTTTGCCCGCCGGATGGACGGCCACTGTCAGCAAAAGTGTCAGTCATGGGGCGGATGGTAAAACAATTCGCCAAGACTGGCTAGAACTTGCTGAAACCTTGCCACAACGCGCGTTCACAATCGCCGTTGATACGGGACTGGTATCTCGAAACAGAGAAATCCAGTTATGAAAACAAAATTCACGATGTTCCGGCGCGGCGCAATGTTCTATATGCAGGACAGCGCAACCGGCAAACAGACCAGCCTACGCACCAAAGACGAAGCCGAGGCTAACAGCTTGCTAAACGCCCGCAACGCGGCGCAGCAGCAGCCGACGCTAAACTTGCATCTTGCCCGCGCCTACCTGACGGCCAGCGACCCCGCGTTTGTTGAACGCACTTGGCAAACAGTGATGGAGCAGTTGCAGAGCCGAGGCAAGGACAGCAGCCGCGAGCGTTACGCCAGCGTGTTCAAATCGCCGTCCTTTGACGGACTGCGGAACAAAAAACTTTTGGAAACCACCACCGACGATTTCTTTGCCGTGTTCAAAGACGGCAAAGTTTCCATCGTGTATTTCCTAAAGCGGCTTCACAACTTCGCCTTGAGTTTGGGCTGGATTGCGATTCCGATTGTCGCGCCCTATCTCTGGCCGAAGTATGAGGCCAAAGACCGGCGGGGCATCACCCAGGACGAACACCAAAGCGTTTTGCAGCAGGAGAAAAACGCCGAATGGAAATTGTATCTGGAATTGCTTTGGGAAACTGGCGCGGCGCAGAGCGACGCCGTGAACTTCAAGGCCGAGGACGTTGACTGGCAGACCCGGACGATTTCCTATTTCCGGCAAAAGACCGGCTCGCTTGCACAGTTCACCATCAGCAATAAGTTGGAAACGGTTTTAAGCCACTTGCCGACGACCGGCGTATTGTTCCCCAAGCTGTCCACGTTTTCGCAGAGCGACCGCGCCAGCCGTTTCCGCCGCCGCTGTCAGCGGGCGGGCGTGTCGGGCGTGACGTTGCACAGCTA